>Ga0316626_10000027_pt1 | contig 48299 bp, 80 predicted proteins | sample OWC_Aug_T1_C1_D5_FD_207656 | JGI IMG/M metagenome (GOLD analysis project Ga0316626, IMG submission 207656) | Wetland soil microbial communities from Old Woman Creek delta, Ohio, United States - OWC_Aug_T1_C1_D5_A | ecosystem: Environmental > Terrestrial > Soil > Wetlands | place: USA: Ohio...
CTGACGGCAGGCAGTACACTCCCCGCCCGCCGTCAGGCCAGACCCAATGCGTCTCAAAGCGCATAGTGCGGCCGGTGACGCGCTTCAGGCACACCTCGATCTTGCCGGTCTCGGTATACCCCACCACCGCGCCCGGCCACAACCCGCCCGGCGTGCGGACTATCACAGCATCGCCTTTCTGGTAGGTAGTCATCGCCCAAGCTCGCCATTATCCGCCGCCAACAGTTTCTCGGCGGCGGTAATCGCCTCCACCGCCAGCCGCGTCTCAGGCGTCAGGCAATATTCCGGAACCAGGATATCGGAGTAGCGGTTACGGAAAATCGCATACCGCACCTGGAGCAACCCCGTCGGCTGAGTCCAGCCGGCGAACCTCCCGCGCGTGCGCTTTGGCTTGCCGGTCACAAAATCTTTATACGTGTACATTGCGCCTACTTAGTACGTCCTTACCCACCGCCAGAGCGGGCGGAGCAGCACCGTGAGTAGTGTCCCCCGCGCCAGTGCCAGCGCGCCGATAACGGGATCGTGGGTCATCTCGGCAGCGCGCAGGTCTGCGTAGCCACTGCGCCAGATAGCGAACAGCCAAAACGGGCGCGGCGTCATCGCTCCACCTCTAACCACCGTCCGTCTACGATGCTTGCAAGTGCATCGCTTACGGCTTCCGTTGTGACCACGTCACCACGTTCTGGTACAATGTTTGCTCCCGCCGCTATTAGTTGCTCATCAGTTTGCGGATATTGCGCCACCACGCGGTATACTCGCGGTGTCAAAATGTCGGGTTGTTTCACGATAACGATGTATGCTTTCATTCCTTCACCTCCATCAATTCCAACTGTTCCCCGCCCTCGACCTGTTCCCTGACGGTGGGGAGTTCCGCCTGTACCCGTCGCCGCTGTAAGCATTGCGTACCCGCTGCCAAATGCCCGCACCCGGCAGTCTTGCGCCAGGCCTGGCAGTCTCCACAGGCGGGTAGGGGCGTGCGGGCGCGGTTCGGGGTGGGTGTCATTGCGCCGCCTCGTCTTTAAGCAAAGCCCTGAGCGCTTCTATGTTTGCCGCATACTCTTCGTGCGCCAGTCTAAATGCCGCATAGTCTGGGGATTCTGATGACGTATGCTGAGTTACCAGATCGCGCAGCCGAATTACTGCTTTCGCGCAATTCTCCAAACGCTCGAAGTCTCCGAGAATGTCATAGACTATGTCCCCGCTAGTTCCGCGCGCCGCGCGGCTTTTCCACCAATTTGCGTTCATTGCGCCGCCTCGTCGGTAGGGTGGGGAGCCTTGCGGATTTCCACCACCGCCTCTCCCCGCAGCCACGCCCGCGCCAACTTAAACGCCAAGTCAACCAGGCCGGTGAAGCCGGGCGAGAACGTCAAGCCCTGTTCCGTCGCCAACTGGCGAATCTCTTCAAGCGCCGCGTCGCGGGCGGAGCTTGCGGGTAAGTTATGCTGTTTTGCTGTTTTCATCATTCCTCCATTTCTCGGATCGCGCGCCGCAATAGTGCGGGCGCGTCATCATTGACATACGGCCTGAGGATTTCTAGTACCCACCGCCGCAACTCTGGCGCAACTTCCAGCGCCAGGTATTCCTGCCAGCACCAGTTCCGCGTTACCAGCGGCAGCCCGGCGAGTTGTAACCTGGCGAGGTCATCGCCGGCCGCCTGGCGCATAAGCTCGGACAGCAGGTCGTGGGATTGTAAATTAAGGTCAGCCCCGTACAGGTCAGCCCCGCGCAGGTTAGCCCCGTACGGGTCAGCCCTGCGCAGGTCAGCCCCGCGCAGGTCAGCCCTGTACAGGTTAGCCCAGTGCAGGTCAGCCTCGCGCAGGTCAGCCCTGTACAGGTCAGCCCCGCGCAGGTTAGCCCCGTACAGGTTAGCCCCGTACAGGTTAGCCCCGTACAGGTTAGCCCAGTGCAGGTCAGCCTCGCGCAGGTTAGCCCCGCGCAGGTTAGCCCCGCGCAAGTCAGCCCCGCGCAGGTCAGCCCTGTACAGGTTAGCCCAGTGCAGGTCAGCCTCGCGCAGGTCAGCCCAGTACAGGTTAGCCTCGCGCAGGTTTACATTCATTCCAGTTCGCGTTTTTGCGGCATTGAGCCGCTCAACATTGATTTTCATCGCCATCCTCCAAAAATGAATCAACATTTTCAATAGAACCGTAATACTGCCAGAACCACCGTCCATTTTCCAGGCGCGGAAATACTTCTGGGTCGCCCCGTAGTTCCTCCGGTGATGTGCTGCAAGCGAAATGGCCGGCTTGCACCTCATCCTCACAAGCCGCGCATCCGCACGGCGCAGACAAGACGAATGCCGTCTCCGGGTGTTCGTAGTCGTGTATAATTTCTTCAGTAACCGTATAGCCTTTATACATTTTCTCATTCCTCCATTGCCAGCCGCAGCCCTGGCCTGTTGCGCGCGCGTCTGCGAGTGTCCGCGCCTGTGATTGATACCCGCCGGGGTGGAGTCGAACCACCGTCTGCGCCGCCCAGGGCAGCAGGTGAAGGGGTGGGGCGGTAACGAACCGCCGTCAGGCCGTGAGCCTGCCATCCCGGTAGCTGTTATTTCTTTGATACGATTACCCAATGTTGGTTTGTATTGTCGTGAATTCCGACAAAGTCATTGATGACGTATCCAAACTTCTTTAGTTTCGTGCGTATTCCGCGCACCCAACACGGATGCAAATACACCTCGCCTGCTGAGTATGACAGGGCCTCCTCGATCATATCTATTGATTCTTGTATATAGATTTCCCGCGCTGTCATTTCGTCATCTCCCCTGTATTTTTACTTTTGTTCTTAACTCTATAAATATTATATACCCATTATATGATTTGTCAATAGTTTTTCGGACGAGTTTTCGACCAATTTTCAGAAATGTCCGAAAATGTCCGATAATTTAAATTGCGAGAAATGCGCGATTGTCATTTGCATATCAGCCAGTGCAATGGTAACGGGGTAGGGATGCCGGGTTGCATACGCAAAAACAACGGCCTGGGACGCATTCCAGGCCGTTGGTTTTAAGTGTTCTCTCGGCTATTGCCAGTCAAATTCCTGTGGGCCATTGTCCTGGGAGGTGTTCTCGATTTTATCCCTGACTTCCCCGTCCGCCAGAGTGCCCGCGCGCGCGCGCACCGAGTTCGCCAGGTTGGGGTGACGCGCGTCAGTGATCATTCGCTTGACCAGGTGATACCCGCCGACTGGCAAAAACAATGTGACGGGAATCAGCACCACCCGCGCCCACGCCCACGCCTCGCCCTCCGGGTACAACGGCCACGCCAGGCAGAACACGCCCGCCAGCGTCATGAGCGCTGCCGCGATGCAGATAGCGATGCCCCGGATATTGCGCCGCCATGCGAAAAATACCGCACCCGGCCAGAAAAACAGCATGGCGGCAGTGGGTTGAATCAGCCAGAGAAAGCCGATAATGTCCGCCGTCATTACGCCGATAGCGAGGACAGCCACCCCGACCTGCAAGATCGGCTGTAGTACCTCGCTCTTGACAGTCTGCTTTTGGTAAGCCCCGCCGCCGCCAATGATCATCCGTTCCATTTTTCTCCTTTTTGTCCGTCCGTCCGTTGAAAAACGCCCATAAAAATACCGCTTTTGGCGATCCTATACGTCTGATTCAGCGGACGGACTACTCAGGACGGCATAAGCCGCCGCCGCCGCCGCTCCGAAAGCCCTGAGACTGGCATAATCGGCATTAGTGAAAGCCGCGCCGACAGTTGCCATTGCCGCCCGCAACGCCTCGCGGGAGGGCTTGCCCTGGGCGACCCACAGCGCCGCCGCCGCTTGTTCCGGGGTCAGGCACGGCGCGCCGGGGAGATCGTTATACTCCACCGGCCAGGCATCCAGGTCTGGCACGCCGCCCATCACGCTATCCACCAGGGATGAATCAGGATAGGCAATCAGCACGCGCTCCATCAATCCCGGCGCGACTACATACGCATCCCCCTCGGCGGTGAGATGGTCGGCGCGTGGCTCGGTATCGCCGATGGCCGCCTCACTTTCGTGGCGGTCGCGCACCAGATGACATACGGACGCCCCGAATTGCCCGCGCGTCATTGAGACGCCGAACAACTCTTGCTTAGGGCTTTGCGTGCTGAGGATGATGTGGATATTGGCCGACCGACACTTGGAAACGACGCTAAAAAACGCCTGCGCCTGCGCCTTGTCATTAAGTAGCAGGTCTTGTGGCTCGTCCCATACCACATACACTGGGCGCTCTTTAGCCGCCCCGCCTGTATTGCGCCGCGCCATTTCCGCCGTGACCCATCGCAGTGCCGCCACAATCTCACCATTGGTGGCGGCGTACGGCCCGACCAGCCCGCGCAGTTGCGCCAGATGCGCCAGATCGCCCTTACCGTCGGCGATCACAAAGCGCGCGCCCGGTTCGTTGCGCGCCAGTTGCGCCACAATGGAGGTGGCGGTCGTGGTCTTACCGCTGCCCGACATCCCCGCCAAGAGTAGGTTTTGAGTGACTTGCTGCGTGAATTTTAGCGTGACGGTCTTGCCCCGGTCGTCCGGGCCCAACACAAACGCGCCGGGCGTCTGTGGGTACTGCCCGATAGCCGATAGGTTTACCCGCTCGACTTGCAGCGCCTTCGGCCACGCCGCTTCCAGACAACACGCCCGCCCCGACATATACACGGATGGCTCGCCGTGATTTAGCCACACTTCGGGCACTACCTGCCGCGCCTTCGCTTTGCCATTGTTGCGCAAAGCTGCTAACAACTCTCCGGTTTCCATCCCGGCATCAATGCGCAACACGCCGGCGCGTGGCCCAGCAGAATAATCCGGGGCTTTAGCACGCCGGGGGCGGGGTAGGTCGCCCCGTGAAATGGCCTGCCGGACATTCTCGGCGGTCTGCCTGAGAAGATCGATCTTATCCACCAAAAGCACCCTCCCCAATCATTGCATTCCGTCTTGCATTCGCGTGTAGCAATCTTTTTCAGTCATCATCATATTGTATGCAACGATCACAGAGTAGATTTGCCGCAGTTCACAATATCGTTTCCAGTCCGCCATGGGGGTGTAACTGAATTGCAATGCCCGCCAGACATCGTCATCGGTGCGCTCTTCCTCGTATATTTTGCGTATGCTCGTGAACATTTATCCCTCACATCCATTGAAATTCGCTGTCTTTGCCTTGCGGCTTGTCTGGGGTAGACGTTTCCGCAACGGGTTGCGCCGCGTCCGTTGCGCCCTCCGCAACGGACGCCTCTTTGCCACATACCAGCGCAACCGATGTGTTGCCGATAAAGTCAAGCACTGTTGCGCCTGCCGCGCCCATCGCAATGGCTACCAGGATGCCGATCATTGCGCCCCCTCCTGGCGCAGTTGCGCGGCCAGCGCCTTAAGTTGCGCTTGTTGCCACACCAGTGCGCCCGCCAGCCCAATTACCACCAGCGCCAACACCGCGCCGATAGTCACGAATGGCACAATGCAAGGCAATGACGAGTGTGCCGCGCGGGTATCGGCGACAACCGCCGCCGTCGCTGCATCCATCTGACGGCTGATGGCCTCATCAATTGCCCGCTGCCCTTCGGCGGCGATGGCGACGGCCTGGGCGCGGCCTTCGGATTCGACAAGCTGCGCGCAACCACGCAACCCGAAAAGCAGGCCGCCCAACAAGAGCGCGACCAATGTGCCGAAAGCTACACCTTGCTTCATTGCTCCTCTCCTTGCTCATTATCTTGATTTGTCGGCTTCTCGTTCCTATCCAAATATTCTTTGATGGCGTCTTGCGCCACCCAGGAAATGGGTCGCCGATTGTCGTGAGCGAATTTTAAAAGCCGATTAGCTAATTCTTTTGGAATTGACACTGCTCTGATAACTGATTTCTCTACCATTCACCCTCCAATACCGTGATTTGACCATTGCGGCGGATTGCGCCCGCCGCTTCCAATTCGCCCAACAAGGCGCTTACCCGTTGCCGTGATACCCCGACCTGTTGCGCCACTGCCGTCATTGTGGCGTGCGGGTTGCGGCGATAGGCCGCCAGGATTGCGCCGCGTGTGTCGGTAGGGTGCGCCGCGTCCGCAATAGACTGCGCCTTGAGTTGCGCGTCGGCGGCGTCCAGTTGCGCATTGAGATCGCGGTTTTGCGCTTGCAGTTGCGCGGCTTGCAACTGCGCGGCTTGTAGTTGCGCCCGAAGTTGCGCCTCGTTGCTTGACAGTTGTGCGCCTTGCAATACCCGCCACGCTCCTACCCAGTCTCCCCGGTTGTATACCTCTTTCGCCAAATACCACCGCTCCATCCGGGCAGCGTACTCGGCTTTGTACAGACCGCACGCAGCGTAGGTGGCATATGCATCGGCGCAGGCCGTGATTACCAGGACTCCCATCGCCCAAAATGCCTGCATCGGCGCAAGGGCCAAAAGCCACGCAAACACCGAAGCAACAAACGAAATCGCCACGCCGATGTAATCCAGGCGCACCGCCTTATGCTCTGCGTACCGGCGGCAAACTTCGGTGACAACTGCCAGAGTCCCGCCGTTGCAACCGAGGGCGAGCAATACCGCGCCCCAACGTACCGCATAATCTACCCAGGCCGCCGGTAGAACGCCGCCATTGGTGACGGCGAAGCCCTGCGCCCCGAACATCACCGTGCCCGCCATTGCGAAGACCGACCAAATACGCAGGCCGAAATAGGTGGGATCGCGCCATAGTGGAGCAGGCGGATTAGTAAATTTGTTCATCGTCTTCCCCCTGCAAAATTGCGACCGCCACGTTTATGAGCAGTTGCGCCAGTTCCCGCAACTGCCCCGCCAACGGTTCGTCCTCAAGTTGCGCCAGCGTAATAGCCTGGCGCGCCTTGTGGGTTAGTTCCGCCGCGCGTTCCTGGCGGGTGGCCGGCCCGCCGGTGTCCGCGCCATTACCCGTTTTGCTTTTCTCGACCTGTGGATTCATTTGCCATTCACCTCCTTGATTTTACATAAGCCGCGCCGAATTGACGCGGAATCTTGCTTGCAAGCGTACCACCGGCGGCGCGGCGCGGCGAGTGTCGAATGTCACGGTTGCGGCGTCGAATGTCATATTGAGTATTGACGGCGCGGGAATTGCGGCTATACTGAGGATAGTCGCCGTTGCGGGCGCATTTCGTGCAAAATTAAAACCGCTTTCCGAGTGCTATGTATCCGAGCCTTTCACGAGGCAACCGCAACCGGGTATATAGCACTCGCAAGGCGGTTTTCGTTAGGGAGGAAAAATTATGGCTGGCTTAACCGTTAAACACCGTATCCGCACTGACAAGGGCTTTGAGGTGGTAGAACTAACGCCCCTCAAGGCCATCCGCCGTCGCTGTCTGGATTGTTGCAACTGGCAATCAAACGAGGTCTTGTGTGCACCGTCAAGACTTGTCCGCTGTATCCCTATCGGCGCGGCGGCGGGGAACACCCGCAAGCCGAGGCGCTTTCCGAGTAGGTATAAAATGACCTGTAATATAAATTCGTGGCTGGATATGCGTCCCAGTGACACGATCCGACCGTAGCGGGTATTCTGGTGGTGTATTATGCTCTTAAATCTTGAATTTCAATTAAACGCGCAGATTGACGATCTAAAGCGCATCATAGATGATATGCCGCCGTGGGAGTCAATGGATGGCAATACTGTTCCGGAGTACACTTATAATGATTTTGGACACCCGGAAAACTTGTATGTCTATTTTACCGACGTGCATCTTTTCGAGAGTTGCGGCGGATTTAAAGCCCTGCGCAATCCCAAAGGATGTTGGTTGACAGTGTGGGGCTACGACCAGCAAGCCGTGAGTATGTGGGGTATGTTGCGGGAACAGATAGAGGGCGAGTATTTTGAACTGACGCAATATTGACACGCGCCAAAATTGCCCTTACAATGAACTTAGGGGTACATTGTGATATCCTCCTCTGTCGCGGAAACGCGCACCCCGGCGCTGTCGGGATGATATCGCCGGGGCATTTTTGAAATTGTGAGGTGTGACGATGAAATGGTATTTGTCGAAAACTGTCTGGCTCGGAGTTCTTGAATTCTTGATCGGCGTCGCGGGGCTGTTGGTGACGTTCTTTGAGGCCGGCGACTTTACCGCCGCCGCCATCACCGCCCTCGTGATGGGCGCGCTGACGGTGCTGTTCCGCGTCCTGTCTACCGGCGAAAAGCTGACACGGTAGCACAATGTCTGACAACGGCAAGCGCCTCGATGAGGTCATCCCACTGTTTTTTTCCGAGCTGGACAATCAACTCGGCGAAATCCAGGAAAGTATTACCGCCTTTCGGCGGGCGGTGGACGACCTGCGCGAAACTCAACGGCTTGGCCTAAAAAACCTGGGGGATATGCTGCGTGAGCAGGTGAACGCCAACGCGCAAAAAATCACTTTGACGCAGTCCGAGCTCAACTCCCTTAAATTGGTAGTTGCCCAACACCTGGAAGAGCACCGGCTCAACAACCCGCAAGGATGGCGACATTTATGATCTGGAAGTTCACTACCTTCATCGGCGCGGGATATCTCGGCTCGCGCCTTCTGTACCACCGCACGCATAACGGCGCGACGCCGGCGCAACTGCCGGAAAGCGTCGGCCTAGTAGCCGGCGGCCTGTTGGTAATGGCGGCGTTTGCCGCGTTATGCACCGCCCCGGACAGGGACGCTGCATTGCTGGCGCTGGCGGCGGCGTTTGCGGCGGTAGGGATCGGCGTGGGGGTCAACCGCGTCAGAATGGCGGCAATGGCGTGATGCGCGTTTGTCGCCGGTGCTTTACGCTCACCGTTGCCGGTCGTTGCCCGCGCTGTATGGAGAACTGGAATGAAACACAAGACCGACAAGGGGAAGCTGCTTTCCGGGGAATGTCACAATCACGGATCGTGCGACTGGTGCAACCGCGCGCGGCAAATCCAACAAGTGCGCACCGACGTTTACTGGCGCGCCTGGCAGCGCATCATCGGCCTGCGCCTGCGCTTTCGGCGACGATGAAGCGCGTGGGGTATATAGTGGCGTTTCTGGCCTACTGCGCGTGCGTGGTGAGTTGGGGAAGGAAGCTGCTATGGTGAAATTTTGGCGCGCTGTGGTAGGTGACACAGGCACACGAGGGGGGTGTGGCAGATGCGGGTTCGACTCCCGGTAAGGGTGGAGGGCGCAAGCTACCGTCTATGCTGTTCAAATCGGCACGCCAAAATAATATAGAGATTTTAATATTTTTAACGTGGTTTGTTTCAATGTCGGCAGTGTTTTCCATTGGGTATGTTGGGAATGTGGAGTTCTCATACTCGCTAAAGGTTATACTGTTGATATCAGTCCCGTTTGTAATGGTACTTGTTAAGCTGCTATGGTAAGTAATGATACTATGGCGTGGGACGAACGATCTTGTAGTACACGCCCATCAAAAAACGAGGGGTTCATAATAATCATAAATCCGTGGGAAACTCAGGAGATAGAAAATATGTCAAACACAATTACGAGGTATTTTGAATTTGCACACTTACCCAAGAAATTGCAAAGATTTAGCGCGCCAATTAAAACTCTCGCCGAGTTTATGGAAGACAAGCTGCCGGACGGCCCAGAGAAAAGCGCCGGTATGCGCAAACTACTTGAGGCGAAAGACTGTTTCGTGCGCGCGGCGCTGGATTTGCCTGACCCTGAATAAAACGGCTATGGTAAATTTTTTACGGCATATCTTGCGCGCAGCAATGGCGTGGTTCGTCAAGCGGATTAAGGTAGGGACGCAATGATGGAAGTCAAGCTATTAGCCATTCAACCCGGCGACGTGGACAAGTCCTGGCTGGTCGAATATGCCGCCCGCGCCTGTCACGCCTCAGCATTGGGCGACCCAGAACTCCGCTTCAAGTTCCTGGGTCACTTGGCCGCGCAAGGCCATTTGTCGGTCTTTGAGCACGCCCGCTTCCTGCGCTTGACGCCGGTGTTCGATGTATGCGGCGTGGATGAAGAGCGCGAGGCGGCCTATGGCGGATACCTGCACAGCTACAACGCGCGGCATTTAATCGAGCGCAATCCCGCCGCTGACCTGCGCAGCCTGTTTTACGGCGCGCCGCAAGTGGAGTACCACGCCCTGACGCCCGCGCAACGGCTGCGGCACGCCTGCGCGACCTTTGAGATTTCCGGGGTGAGCCGCGTCGAGACCCATCAGCAAGTGCGGCACAGAACGGCGTCCTACTCGCAAGAGTCCGAGCGGCACGTTATGCCCGATCTTGACCTGGCGATTATGCCGCCCGCCATTGCGGAATGCGAGGCGGCTAGGTACATTTTCCGCGATACCATCGCCGTGATTCAGGACGCCGTAGCGCAACTGTTGCACTTGGGCATCCACCTGGAGGACGTGCGCTACATCTACCCCCATGCCGCGCCGACGCGCTTTGTGGTGACGGCGCGCTTCTATCGGTGGGCGCACTTTTTGGAGCTACGCACGGCTGAGGGGGCGCAATGGGAGATACGCGCGGTCGCGGAGGCCGTGCGGGATATTTTACACGCGACGGATGGGGAGGTATTTTGATGGAATATTACATAGTATATTATCAGGACTACGAAGAAATCGAGTTCCTGCGCGTGTTTGACTCCAAAGCGAAAGCCGATGATTTTGCGGCACGGTATTCGGCACATTTCAAGGATCGCCCGGCGACCGTCGAAAGCGCCAACGATTCTCCTGAGTTCGATCCTGGCTTTCACCACTGGCGCGTAACGGCCCTGAAAAGTGGTGATATCCGCGCGGAGGATATGGGATATCGAACCAGTGATTTATCTGTACCTGGGTATACCGAGAAATACACTGCTAGAAATGTGGTCGGCGGTCCGACCACATTGCTCGGCTATCGCATGACCGTCATTGCCGATACCGAAGCCGAAGCGCTGAAAAATGCGTCACATAAACTTTTAGCGGATTTGCAGAGGCTTTGATGGAAAATAGGAAATTTGGGATTTACGCAGATTTCTTAAAAGACCATAAATATATTGGGCCAAAAATAGCCCTAGATGCGTTTGGGACAAAAATGATTTGTTTTGGTTTTTGGTTTTTTCACATATATGTTGACACTGGGGATCGCTATGAATCAGGGGGGGGCTTTGATGGGTTACGTACCAGCGCCGCCGCCACGCAATAGGGGCGGATTACTTCAATTCCCAAACTTGCCATACGATTTTGAGCGCGGCAAAGAAACCATTGTGCCGCACGTATGCCCGCAATGCCGCGCGCCGTTATCCAATGGCGAGCGGTGTGATTATTGCGGGACGCCGTTTGAGATTACGGTTGAATATAGAATCCCAAATCACACTACTTCAAACTTTACAGAATGGGGGATATTCCAACGATGATCCCCGCTGCCATTCTGGAAGCCGAAGCGCACCTCCTCCCCATTGGAGCGCACGCTGGCCAGCCGCTCAGCGCGTTGGACGACGCGACGTTGGCGCAAGTCGTGACGTACTACCGCCCGCGCAACTTTCTGGAATGGCGCGCGGCTTACCTGACGGCCTGCGCGCGGGTGTTGCGGGCGTTCGCGCTGTTTGACGCCAGCCGCCAGACCGTTGCCGACATTGCCGCGCAGGGAGGGGAGATCGGTAAGGCCGCGCGGTGGTATCTTGAAAACTTCGGAAAGGAGCTGTAATGAGCGAACCGCTCGAAACCTTCGTTTTGCTCCGCTGTCTCATTCCCGGCAAGCATTACCCGGACTACAACAGCGCCGCCGGCCCGCACTATTGCGGCGCTGGCGACATTATCCACGTTGCGCCGGATGACGCGGCGGGGTTGATTGCTGAGGGATGGTGTGAGGAATATGAAACGCAAACCTAACAATCCGCGCAAAATCAGCAAGCGGGAATATGACCGCCTCGCCGCCGACCTTGACAGGTTCGGCGACCTGGGCGGGATTGTCCACAACGAGACTACCGACAACCTGGTAGGCGGGAATCAACGTTCCTCAGTATTCGACATCCTGGGCGCAAACCCGCAGATCGTCATTGCCGAAACCTATGACCCGCCGACCCGCACCGGCACAACGGCGCGGGGTTACGTTCTTCACAACGGCGAAAAGTATGACTACCGGCGCGTCCGTTGGGACGTGGCGATTGAGGATGAAGCTTGCATCGCCGCTAACAAAGACGGCGGCGGGTGGGATTGGGAGACCTTCTCCGGGTGGGATGATGAAATGTTGAAGGCGCGGGGGTTTGACGCCGACACCCTCGCCGGCTGGAATGATGACGCGGCGAATCTGCGCGAAATGTTGGCGGCGCGGGAAGCGGAGGCCGCGCCGGTGGATGCTGACGTTTCGGTAGATCGCGCTGAGGAACTACAAGCGAAGTGGGGCGTCGTGACGGGCGACGTGTGGGAAATCCCGTCAAAGACGGCGCGGGGCGTGCATCGCGTGGTATGCGGCGATTGCACGGACGCGGCGGTCGTGGGGGCGGTGATGGGAGGAGAGAAGGCGGATATGGTCTTCACAGACCCGCCGTATAATGTAGCAAGCGAAAGCCGCAACTATGCGGCAGATAGGTCAAAGGCGATGGCTGATTTAAGGGATGCGGAGTGGGATCGCGACTTTGATATCACAACGCTATTTCCGGTTTTGGAACAGGTGATGGCAAAGGATTGCGCAGTTTACGTATGTACAAGCCAGTGGCTTGTACATACCATTTGGGAATGGATGTGGAAATGGTCGGCTTATTGCAGTTATAACGTCTGGTGCAAACCAAACCCGATGCCGTCATTGTCAAAGAGACACTGGACATGGGCGACAGAGTTAATAGCGTATGCTGTGAGAGGGAAGCACATCTCTAATTTTCCGGCAGATGGTCACGCTTTGAACTGGTGGGATATTCCTAAACACAAAGAGACCGAACATCCAACAGAAAAGCCGATAGAAGTTCCGGAGCGAGCGATCTTGTTTTCCAGTAAACCAAACCAGGTTGTTTTTGATGGCTTCCTCGGCAGCGGCACAACCCTGGTCGCCTGCGAGCGGCAAGGCCGCCTGGGGCGCGGCATCGAGATCGCGCCAGAATACGTCGCCGTGACGTTGCAACGCCTGAGCGATATGGGATTGCAGCCGGTAAAAGTGGCGACTGCAAACAGTCAAAAAACAGTCTATGAGCAACAACCCGATTCCTAACTCTAAGCCCTTCACTAAAGGCGATCCACGGATAAACAGAAAGGGAAGGCCGAAGTCGTTTGACGCCCTGCGTGCCCTGGCGCAACAAATTGCGCAGGAAACCGCGACCGACAAGGACGGCAACCCGGCGGAAATCAACGGGCACGTCGTCACGAATGTTGAGATCGTCCTGCGCGCAATGATGAAGGACAAGCGCACGGCACAACAGTTCATTGAGATCGCGTTTGGCAAAGTGCCGCAACAAGTGGACGTGAAAGGCGACGCCGCCATTACCCTCAAGGTAGTCTATGACCGCAACGAACCCGCCAGCGAATGAAATCCTAGTCCACCAACGCCCGCCACACGCCAAGCAGCGGGCGTTCATAGACTCGCCCGCCAAGCGCAAAATCATCCGCGCCGGGCGCAGGTCAGGCAAGACGACGGGCATTGCGATCTATGCGGTGGACAAGTTCCTGGCCGGGCGGCGCGTCTTATATGCGACGCCCACCGCCGAACAAATCACGCGCTTTTGGTTTGAGGTCTGCGAGGCGCTGGCCGACCCGGTTTCACAGAAGGTCTTTTACAAAAACGAGACGGAGCACGTCATAATGCTCCCCCATACCGAGCAACGTCTCCGGGCTAAAACCGCTTGGAACGCCGACACCCTGCGCGGCGATTATGCCGATGTGCTGATTCTTGACGAATTCCAATTGATGAATGAGGATGCCTGGGTAGTCGTGGGCGTCCCGATGCTCTTGGACAACAATGGGGACGCCGTGTTCATCTACACGCCGCCGAGCCTGCGGAGTGCCAGCGTGAGCAAGGCGCACGACCCCCGGTATGCGGCGAAACTGTACCAACGCGCCACGCAGGACACGACCGGGCGGTGGGCGGCCTTTCATTTCACGAGCCACGACAACCCCTACATTTCTAAAGACGCGCTCAACGACATCGTGGGGGAAATGACACAGACGGCCTACCGACAAGAAATTCTAGCTGAGGACGTGGAGGACGCGCCGGGGGCGTTATGGAAGCGCGCCTGGCTGGACTCAGGGAGGGTGCTAAAACTGCCCGATGACATTATTAGAAAAGTAGTGGCGATGGACCCGGCGACCACCAGTGGAAGCCGTTCTGACGATTGCGGCATAATTGCAGCCTCAGCCAGCAAGATCGGCAACAAAAAGCACCTATACATTACCGATGATGCTACAATGCACGGAACTCCCGACCAGCAAGCGCGGGCAGCCATTACGCTATACTATCAGAGCGACGCTGATGTGTTGGTGGTCGAGGACAACAATGGCGGTGAATGGTTGGAAACAGTAATTAAAAACATAGATTCTGGCGTGCGTATAAAAAGAATATCAGCCAGTCGGGGCAAGGCCGTGCGCGCCGAACCGATTAGCGCCGTCTACGAACAAGGGCGCGGGCATCACGTCGGGATGTTCCCGCGCCTGGAAGACGAGCTTTGCCAATGGGAGCCCGGTCATGCCAGCCCTAATCGCTTGGACGCGCTGGTATGGGCGGCGACGGAGTTGCTGCGCGGCGGCAGTGGATCGGCGGGGGCTGCGCCAGTACAGCCAGATAATTCGGCCTATAGAATTCAACGGGAGGGAAGATGGCAACGAGCAAGACGCTAGGACAACGAGTATTAGGGGCTTTGGGGATAGCGGCGCGCAGGGATATGGAGGAAGTATGGGAACAGGCAGAGCAGTCCCGCCGCGAGGTTGAGCAATCCCGCCGCGAAGTCGAGGAGGCGAACGCCCGCGCCAAGCGCGCCTATGAGGCGGGCTACAACGACGCCAACGACGACCCGGCGGATGCCGCCCTCGGCTTGGCAAAGGGCGGCTTTGGATACAAGCGCGGCGCAGGCGGCGGGCGCGAGGGCGGCGTGAGCTTTGCTGACAATCTGCAAACCGGGTGGGATTTATGGCAATCCAATGGCGTCATCCAGCGCGATGCAAAAATCACGCGGGATTATGCCGTCGGCGGGCAAATCACCATTCAAGCCCCTGACCCGGCGCTGGAAGAAATCCTCACGGCGTTCTGGAAAACCAACGCACTAGATCGCCACGTTGGGGAATTCGCTTTGCAACTCGGCGTGTTGGGTACGCAATGTTTCCCGGCGTTTGTCCGCAAAACCGACGGGCGGGTATTGTTAGGCTATCTCGATCCCATCGAAATCGAGCAAGTCGTTCCCGACCCGGACAACGGCCTGAATATGGCGGCAGTGGTCTGCAAAGAGCGGGTACAGACGCAACCCTGGGAGATGCCGGAAAACTCAAAGCGGGTTTACCGGGTCTTGCGCCCGGATGTGGATACGGGTAAAATCGAGACTGCCGCGCAAGCCAAGCGCGCGCCGTGGGAAGCCGAGCTACTGAAAAACTACGGCCTGAAAAAATATACCGGCGACTGCTTCTTTGTGAAAACCAACGCCTTCTGCAATCAACCCACCGGCTACAGCGACGCTATCGCCGCCGCAGATATGTCCGACCAATGGGATCAAACCTCATTCGCCATCGGGGAGCGGGAACTGTTTGCCGATTATTTCAGTTTTGACGTGACGATGAACAATGCCGACTCTCAGGCGATTTCCGACCGCGCGCAACAACTTGGCAAGAATCCACCCAAGCGCGGCAGTGTATTGGTGCACAACGATGAAGAATCCTGGCAGATGTTTGCGCCCGACCTCAAACAGCCCGCCAGTATCGCCACGCTACAGGAGCAGCGCCGGATTATCATCGGCACGCTCGGCAAGCCGGAGGCGTGGTTTGGGAACGCGACGGGGGCCAGCCTCAGCACCATTCAGGCGCAGGGCGACCCCACCTGGCGCGGCCTGGCTTATCGGCAAGGCGAGATCAAGAATATGCTGATGGACTTCCTGACTTTCGCCCGCGACCAGGCCATCATCGCGGGGTACTACCTGCCTGTGCCTGACGCGGATACGAGCTTCGATCTCGTTATGCCCGAAATGACGGCCACGGATTTGACCGCCGTTTCCGGGGCGCTGGCTAATATCACTTCCGCCCTGGCGCTGGAAGTGGATCGCGGTTGGCTGACCGATGAACAGGCGCAGCAAGTGATTCTGAAGTTTATGGCCGAATTCGGGATGAAGTTGACCGCCGCGCCGATACCCACGGAAGCCCCGGCAACCGAAACGGCGGCGCGCTGGCAGGACTTTTTTAACACGCAGGCGGTGGTCACGGATGGAGGAGAGAATGTTTGAACTGACGCCGCAAATGCTGGATGCGCCTTCAATTCAAGAGGGCGGCTATTTTCAAAAACTACCCAACATTGAAACGGGTGGGGAAACCGTGCGCCAGGCCATTGCCAGATATACCCAATGCGGTTATGAAGTGATAGCGAGCGAGGCTTCTTTGCAGTATGCCGACATTCTGAGAGGCTCATTCGATATTCATACCGAGTACAAACTACGCTTCTTTGTGATTATGAAGCACAAGGATTCTACCAGTATGGAGGCCATCAAGGGCGGCGCAATCGCTGAGGGATATGCGCCACTTATGGCATATTTCGGCATTGACGCCGACCGCGCCGCCGATTTGATCGGGAGTGCTACGAGGGTTTAATGCAACTCAGGAGCGAATATGGATGCCTGGATTTCTGTGGATGAAAGTTTGCCCAATTGGTATGTACCCGTGCTATGCTTGCACGACGGGGACGACCGCACCAATCCATTCCCCGACAAAATGACGATCTGCGCGCGGCACGATATGCGTATCTTTGATTATAATCACGGATTCAATTGCGCTCCACTGGTTTTTTATTGGCTGCCACTTCCAGATGTTCCCAAGAATTTTCTAGGTAGATTGCGGGACTATCACGCATCCGGTGAATTTGTAACGAGCGAGGAATAGCGCAATGAAGTACACAAAAGCCGTGTTTGAATTGATGAAAAGACAAATTGGGTCTGAGGAGAACGCCGTTGGAGGTCTGGTTAAATTGCATTCCTTCCTGAGTGAAGGGGTTGGAGGTCTGGTTAAATTTCACTCCGATGACTACAATGTTATCCTGATATTCGATGATGGGAGGTTCGTAAACTACAGGGCTTATTACAACGTCGGTGTTGTGATTGAGTTTGATGACACCTTCCCCGATCTATATGTGCTGATGCGCGCTGGTTTGATTTCTAGTGATGAAGTAGAAAAGGCGTTATATGCCCACGCCTAAACAGGATTACGTCGCCACTCTCAACGCCATCGCCGCCCGGTACGGCACAATGGAAGACGCCACGATCCGCGCCATCCTGACCGAGCTTGACGAAACCCGCCGCCAGGTAAACGCGAGCCTCGCCGACATCAACACGGCCTACGGCGCACTGGCGGCGCGCCAACAACTGGCAAACATTGAAGTCCTGATAACGGAACTCGAAGCCCGAATGACGGCGACCGCGCAAGACTCCACGAAAAAAGCCTATGTCGCCGGGGGTGAATCTGCCGTCTTGCCCTTGCAAAAAATAGGCTTTCAAAGCGTGTTCTTTTCGCCCAATATCGCGCAACTGAACACCCTGGTAGACTTCACGCCGGCCCTCATCAAAGGCATTACCGAACCCCTGCGCGCTGTCGTCGCCCGGCAGGTGTCGCAAGTCGCCCTGGGGCAGGCGACGCCCTTTCAGGCGATGCAAGCCGTCACCGCCGCTTTTGGCAAGTCGGAGGTCAGGCAGGGCAAAATGGTGGCGAGTGGCGTGAGCGCCAAAGCCGAGATGGATATGCGGACGGAATTGCAACGCGTGTATAATTTGAGCAACTATGCGCAACAGCAAGACCTCGCCAGAACCTTGACAGGCTTGCTCAAGACGTGGATCGCTAATGGCGACCGGCGCACGCGGAAAAGTCACTTGAGGGCGCATCTGGAGTACCATACCAACCCCATCCCGGTAGGAAGTATGTTCAAACTTTACACACAAGGGAAAGGCACATCCGAACTACGCTATCCAGTTGACCCACTTGGGGCTATTTGGGAAACGGCTGGTTGCCGCTGTCGTATGGCGACCGTCATCAAAGAAATCGGGCCTATCGGCTCATCACTGGATGGGCGGATACAAGCCGAAGTAAACCGGAGGGAGAAGAAATGAAAACATACTTTGAGATCGAAGTCTTTGGTTTTTGCATATCCACTGGCGAGCCGCGCATCCAACATCATTCGGTGCTAAATATCTCAAAAACGCTTAACTCAGATGAGATTGATATATCCAAGCAGGCCGCCATAGAATCGGCTAAATTGACAGAAGATTTTGAGCCGAATTTTGCCCGGATTACGTACCACATAGTCCTAAACTCATAAGCTACAGAAATGGAGCATTGTATGAAGAAAGTTATTTTGCTGATTGCGCTGTTTTTGCTATGCGTCACTCCCCTAAAAGCCGCCGCCCCCGCGCCGGATATTGTCTGGATTGGCGGAAACTCAAGCGGACAATTTGCCTACCTAACCCTTGACGGCAACATTTTAGAACTAGCAACACAAGGGGCGCAACACAACGTCATCACCGTGCAATGGCTCAAGGCCGCGCCGTCTCAAGTCGCCGTAACCGCTTGCGGTAGTTATGTCTACACCGTCGCCATTGTGGACGGCGCAACGCAGGCACAGCGGTTCGACCTGGGCGAGATCGTCTTGCCCTGCGCGCCGGCCGCCGTGCAAATCTGGCTACCGCTGACAACGCGCTAAGAACTGCTAGTACGTCATTTTAGGCGACTCTAGCAAGCCGGTGGGGAATGCAGCGCAAAAAACGCCGTTTATTCCTGTCTAAATGGGGAATTTTTGACAGGCGTTTCGCGCGTTTCGGGCAAGTGGGGCAAGTCAGTCAAAAATGGCGTATTTTTTATAGTCTAATGGGGAAGAAACGCCGAAAACAACGATAAAAACGCACTAAAGCGCAAGCGTAGGAAGCCCGTAGCGCGGTGGGGAAGGGCATATTGGTGTATTGAATCATTATGGGGGATGAATTGAACCGCCAAAATAAGCAAAATGAAGACAACTGGCAAGTGGTGAAAGGCCGCGTCATTGCGGGGATTCTCTGCGAGGTCTCGGCGGACGGGCGGCGCTTGCGCTTCAAGAAGGGGCGGCGCGTCGAGATCGTGTGCATCAACGGGTTGGTCATCACGGAAAACGCCAACCCCTTGACACCCGCCAAACCGGATATACAATAGGATTATGAAATACGGATTCATATGCACCGACAAAGAAAAACTTGAATCAAAGTTCAGGGAAATGATCGCCAGAAAAACTTCTGACGGGCGAGATTGGACGGTGCTTAATTTCGGTGTCAATGAAATCTGCACTGATTCCGATGGGATGTTTATACCTGAAAAACGCCATAAAGCTCACGCCGTCATACTACTGAACGATGCGCTCCAGGCCGAGGTGGGGGACTATGGTTTTGTCCCAAAGAGCTATGTACCCATCGCGGAATGGACAGAAGAGGAAGTGGTTGCCGACGAAGACGGTAGGCATAGATATTTGAATAAATTTATCTCACTTGACAACGGAATGACTTTCGCTATTCTTGGAACACGCATTGAAGATAAAGAAATCTGGAAGCGCATTTCATAAAAATTAGCCGATAGGCAAACGCGCGGTTTTCAAACGCCAGCAGTGGACAATGTCCACTCTGGCGTTTTTGCGTTTCTAGGGGGTTTGTATGCCGTACACGAATTTACCAGAAAACTTATGGGGCAAGATGGATTCCTGCGTTGAGCAAGTGCAAGCGACGGGCAAGGACAAAGACGCCGCGATTGCTATTTGCTACACTGTGCTGACGGAATCCTGTACCGCTATGCATAATTTAGCAACTCCGACCGAGCACTATGTCGAGGCGGAACTGACGCCGCAACCCGACACCGCCGGGCGCGTGTGGGATGTGACGATTTTGGGCCCCAGCACGCCCGCGGATTTGATCACAGTTCACGGGCGGGAATACGTCCGCAGCAAAAACGGGCGGCTCTATCTGGCGGAAGCCCTAAAAAACAGCGTGCAATTATGGGAAGGGTGCAAGGCTTATGACAATCACCTGACGGACGCCGAATTTGCCGAGCGCGCCGGGATGCGTTCCTTCCTGAGTGAAGGGGTGGGGATTATCACCGAACCGCATTATGACGCCGCCGCGCATTCCTTGTGTGGCGTGCTGAAAATCGTAGACGGCGACGCCGCGCAAAAGCTCCTGGACGCGCATAACCTGGGAGTCCTACAACACATTGGACTTAGTATTGACGCCTTCACGACCGAGGGCTTGCCGGTGACAATCGAGGGACGGCAGTATGACACGGTCGAAGGCTTCGAGAAAGTTTTGAGCGTAGACATTGTAAGTCAACCGGCGGCGGGGGGACGGTTCAACCGCTTAATTGCCGCCATTCAAAATAAACGGGAGGCAATGAATATGGATGAAGAACAACTGAAAGCAATGATTGCCGCCATTGTCGCGGAAACCCTCGCCGCGCTGGGCGTCAAAACCGCACCGTCTGTGGACGGCGCGCCGGAAATGGAGGCCGCTAACCCGGACGCGGAAAAGGCCGCGCAAGTGGTAGCGGACGCCGCGCAACAGGCCATCGCCGACGCTGGCCCGGAGGCGACTCCGGCGGAAGTGGTACAGGCCGCCGCCGCCGCCGCGCAACAGATCGCAGCGACCATCGTCAAAGACTTGACCGGTGAGGCGACGGAAGGCCGCGCGCATACCGACGAAAAGCGGGCGGATGAACGGCTACGCCTCTTGGAGTGCAAGCTGCTCCTGCGGGAACGGTTGGACGCCGCGAAATTGCCGGAAGGCGCGCGCGGCATTGTCGAGACGGCCTTCTCTGGGCGCGCCTTTGAAAGCAAGGAGTTGGATATGGTCATCAAGAGTGCAAAGGCCGCGCAGGCCGCCGCCGACCCTTCGGGGCGCGTGACGGGCTTGGGTGGGCTTACATATATGCTCGACGAGTCAGACCAACGGGCTATCGGCTTTATGGAAGCCGTGTGGGGACAGCGCGCCTTGCGCGCCCTGGAAAGCAACGATGCGCACTATGTCAAGGAACGGTTGCCGGAGTGGTTTAACTCCTATGTCCGCGCCGGTCGCCCTTCCTACCGCTCCAACAGCCTGCATCCATTGCTGGATTGGTACTCGCAGGTGGTCAAAGACCCCTTGCACCCCCGCACGACCGAGGCCAATGACGTGGGCAGTATCACCAAAAACGCCTTGAACGTGATGTTAGCCTCAGCTTACAGCGCGCGCGCCGAATGGTGGGCGCCCATTGTCCGTGAGGAAGAAGTCACAAACATCAACGACACGACCCTGGTGCGGCAGTACGGCTTCTCGAACCTGGACATTGTGGCGGAAGGCGCAGCCTACACGCAAACCGATATGAGCGACGCCGAGGAAACCGCAAGCTTTGTGAAGCACGGGAATTACGTGGGGGTCACGCTCGAAACGATGCTGAAAGACCAGGTAGGCGCGCTGCGTAATATCCCCACGATGATCGCCAATGCCTGGTACAACACCTTGAGCGCGAAAGTGGCGGCGGTCTTTACCACCAACACGGCGACCGGCCCGGTGCTGACCGATACCGGTGCGCTGTTCAATGCGACGGCGCTCACCTCGGCGGGCGGCCACGCCAACCTCCTGACGGCGGCCCTGAGCTTCACGGCTTACGGGGCAGCGCGCACCGCGATGCTCAAGCAAACCGACAAGGTGTTGGGTGTCGGCAATCGGCTGTTGATCGAACCGCGCTACCTGCTTGTCCCGGTGGACCTGGAGACGACGGCGCTGCAAATCCGCAATTCCCAGTATCAGCCCGTCACCGGCAACAACGACGTGAACCCGTATTACCAGGCGTTTGACGTGGTGAAAGTCCCGGAATGGACGGACGTCACCGATTGGGCGTTAGTCGCTGACCCGCAACTCCACCCCGCGATCTTCCTGATTTTTGTGAATGGCTATCGCGTCCCGCAAATCATCACGGCGGGCGACGAGGCTTCCGGTGCGGTGTTCTCTAATGACACCTGGCGGTATAAGGTGCGGCTGATGACGTACCGCTTCAGCCCCACTTATGATTGCGCACCCGTCGCCGATTGGCGGCCTTTGCACAAGAACAACGTCTAAGGGGGTTGAAATGAGCGATAAAACTAAACAGTATATCGCCTGGTGCATCATCGCGGTGGCGATTGTGGCGGCGGGCTTCCTGGGAGCGCGTTACCCTATTCCTGAACCGCCGCCGGATATGGCCGACATATATGTCCGGTTGCAATCCCTGGAAACCGCCGCGCCGGTCAATTTCTCGGCAACGGGCAGCGGGGAGGGCTATACCAACTTTACCTCCCTTAGCTTGTCGGAAGACCTGTATGTCGGAGATGACGCCAGCGTGATCGGGGATTTTGACGCCGGGACTTTCACCACCAATGGCGCAATGAACCTCAACAGCACTCTCGATGTAGACGGCGCGGTGACATTAAACAGCACCCTGGATGTAGACGGCAACATTTCTAGCGGGACGGGCGGCGTGAGTATCACGGACGCTTTGATCGTCGGGGTAGATGGCACGAGCTACGATGTGACTTTCTATAGTGACACCGCCGGCGATTACTTCCTATGGGATCAGGCCAACGAGACGCTTACCATTGTCGGCACTAACGGCCAGGACGCGCTCAACGTGGATGATGGGAATGTGGACATTGCCGACAATATAGACGTGGATGGCACAACGGCTCTCGACGATCTGAGCGTAGATGGCAACATCACCAGTGCGGCCGGCGCGGTCACGATCACCGATGCGCTGAATGTCGGCGTAGATGGCACTAGCTACGATGTGACTTTCTATAGCGACACGGCGGGCGATTTGTTCAAATGGGATCAGGCCACCGAAGCCTTGCTGATTACCGGCACAAATGGCCAGAACGCCTTAAGCGTGACCGACGGCAACGTAGACATTGTGGACACGCTGGATGTAGATGGGGCGGTCACTTTCAACGGCACGCTTGATGTGGACGGCAATATCAGCAGCGGCACAGGCGGGGTCAGTATCACCGATGCGTTGGTGGTGGGCGCGGACGGCACGAGTTATGACGTGACGTTTTTCAGCGATACCGCCGGCGATTATCTGCTGTGGGATCAGGCGAATGAAGCCCTCACGATCATCGGCACAAATGGGCAAGACGCGCTGAACATAGACGATGGCAACGTAGACATCGCCGATGCGCTCGACGTAGACGGCGCGGTGACATTCAATTCGACGCTCGATGTGGACGGCAATGTGTCCAGCGGCACAGGGGCTTTCACCATTACCGACGATCTGGTAGTCACCGGCGCGAGCAACCTGCGCGGCGCATTGTCCAATAGCACCGGGGCGGTGACGGTCACGGATTCGCTGTACGTGACAGACACCGGGACGTTCGCCGGCCTACTGCTCGGCGGGTTTGCCAACGAGACCATCACCGACGGGGAGTGGTTGACCGCGACTGTAATGGTCTACGCTTTAGACAGCGGCGGCAATGTGACTATGACTCTCGGCGCGGTGGGATCGGAGGGGCAAACGCTGACCTTGATTGGAGACGACGCCAACACGATCACGATTGCCGACACCAACATCCGCACCAGCGACGGCAACGCCATCACGTTGGGGCAGTATGACGTGGCGATGTTCGTCTATCAGGACAGCGAGTGGTTAGAACTACTCAAGATCGCAAATCAATAGGAGGCTAGAAGATGAAGGAACGCATTATCACCCGTTATGAGTTTTTCAGCGGCACACTCAGCGCCAATGCCGTGCGCTACGCTGAATATCCCTTTCCGGTGACGTACATCGGCGGCAAGGGCGCGGCCGAAAATGATTCATCGGCGACGGTAGCTATCAGCGGCGCGGCGGGCGGCCTGAGTATCGCCGCCAAAGTGTTGGGAGATTCGGGCGACCCGGCTTCACTTGACCCCACCGCTGCGGAAAAGGCCGGCACTTGCGGCAACAACGCCAACAGCTTGATTACCATCACCCTGGACTATGACGGATCTTCGGCGACGGCGGCGGCCAATTGCTGGTATGAACTGTACTTCGAGACCGGCGAGGCATAACCTTGACGACTATCGGCCTGGCGATGATTGTAAGAAATGGGGCGGCGACCATGCGCGCCGCCCTTGACCCTTTGGTTAAGTTTGTGGATGAAATTTCCATCGTATTCGGCGGCGTCTCTACCGATGACACCGAGGCGATTGCCGCCGAATACACTTCCAACCTGGCGCACTACACCGGCCCATTGGACGCCACGGGGCGCTTGTGTGACTTCGGGGCAGCGCGCCAACAGGCTTCGGATATGTTGCATACCACTTGGCAGTTCTGGGTAGACGCCGATGACATCTGGACGGGCGCGGCACACCTACGCCCCGCCATCGAGAAGGCGGACGCCGCCGGGGTGGATGCCGTCGTGGTGACGTATGGCGACAATGTGCTTTTCCAACAGGCGCGGGCTTACCGGTCGGGCACTGGCAAATGGGAATCCCCCATTCACGAGTTTTGGCAGTCCAATGACGGGCAGCCGCTTAAGGCGCTGATTACCCACGCGACGCAGGTTTCCCAACAATCGCGCAGCCCAGAGAAACAGCAAGAACGCATTCAACAGAATATCACCCTGGAACGCGCCGCGATTGCAATCGGGTATGACACCGCCCGGATTTATGAGCACCTGGCGCAGGACTGCATTATCATCGGCAATTACGCCGAAGCCGTCACCGCCGCCGAAACCGCTTTGACGAAAATCCAGAATAACCCGGAGCAGGCCGCCCACGTGATGCACCTGTTGGCGATGGGCTTGCTCTATACGGAAAGGTATACCGAGGCGGCGACGACAGCTATTCAAGGAATGGCATTACGTGACTATGGTATTTTTTCGGCAATTCTGTGTGACGCCGTGCAAAAGCTGGGCGCGCCGCCGGATTTTGCCGCCTATCTAGGCCAGCGGGCTAAGAGCCTCCCGCAAAGTGTGAAATCATATGGATATGCCAATTTCGCCATCGGTAACACTGGCAAGTGAATTTTTAGGCGTGAGCGCCGCACAGATCGCGACATCGCGCATTGAGGAAGATGGCACAATTGTTCTGTTGGTAGACTACGGGATCGGCGGCACTAAAAAGCACCGGGTCAACCCGGCGGACTTACCTCAACCCAAACCGGAAACTCCGCCGACTGCGCCGCCGCCGGCAGCGCCGCCAGTTGTCAGTGTTGCGCCGCAACCGGCGCTTATAAAATCCAAACCACCCCGCAAGGCACGGAGGTAATATGTCGGGATATACTTTAGGCAGTGGGGCCACTACGCTCATCAGCGCCGCGCAGAATCTAACCAATGCCTGGGCTGATTTGGGCGGCGAAATCGAAACGACCGGCGTCAATGAAATCGGCGTGTTTTTGGAAGTGGATATTAACGATAGCGCCAACGTCCGCGCGCGGGCCTTGTGCAAAACGGCACTGGCCGCGACCAATGAATTTACGCTCCCCATAAAAACAGTAGGGGCGTCGGCGGTATCGGTCGAAGCTGAGTATATGGAATTGAACGTAGACGCCGATCAAAAAATCCTACTCCCCTTTGCGTTGTCCCGGTTAGTCCCGGTAGTGCAAATCCAGATAATGGCGGGCACAGTCGGCACTACCTCCGGGCAAATAGATAGCGCGGTGTATACCCTGGAGTTCTAAAATGGCCGGGAGTATCGGGTACGTCAATATCCCCTATCTGGAAAATGTCAGTTATGTGGACTTTGCTACTGGCGTTTCTCCGGAGTTTGCCATTGGGCGCGCCTATTGGGATGATACGGACGATACTATTTCCATTGATCAGGTGGGAGGGGATTATCCGGTAATACAACAGGTGGGGCAAGAGAACCAGGTATTGGTGCGGAATAATACCGACGCCGATTGGCCTAACGGGGCTGTGGTTTATCCGGTGGGGAGTGTATCCTATCGCCCGACCGGGGCGTTATCGCAGGCAAATGCCATCGGCACGGCGTTGGCGCGGGGTATCGCCACAATGCCTATCCCCAAGAATACTGAGGGGTTTGTCTGTACCTATGGGATGGTGCGCGGATTTGACACGCAATCGCCCGGATGGGCGGAAGGCGACTTTTTGTATTTGTCGCCCACTGTGGCCGGAGGGTTACAGAACACGCCGCCCACCAGCGGCTTTACCCTGTGGTGTGCTTATGTCTTGCGCCGCCACCCTACTGATGGTGTCATCTTTTTTGTGCCTGCGCCGCGCCCGTCTTTTGGTAATGTCGCCGGGGGGAACTACACGGCTTGGGATTACACCGGCACGGGGCAGGCGTTTGGTACAGCCACCTGTTACCGGGATGAATTGCAAAGCGTTACCGGCGCGCAGATTACCAGTCCCGCCGGGGATTTTCAGCAAAACATTGCCGAGGCCAGCGTGACCGCCAAAGCCAGCGCGCGCTATCCGACAGACTACATCACTACGAACTGGCAACTGAACCACGATTGGGCGTCCGGGACGGCTATTAGCCCACACCTTCATTGGTGGCAAACTGAAGCGGATATGCCTAACTGGTTGCTGGCTTACCGTTGGCAAAAACAAGGAGCGGCCAAGACCACCGCCTGGACTGAAGTGCTGTGGTCAAACAACAAATCCGTATGGACAACCGGGACGCTTAATCAAATCACGGCCTTTACCGACATTGCCGCGCCAGTCGGGTATGGGCAACTCAGCGACATTGTGCAAATCCGCTTGTACCGGGATGTTACCAATGTCTCCACAAAATTTGGCGGGGCTGAAGCCTCACCGCTCAACCAGGACATTGTGAATCTGGACACGCATATCCTGATAGATATGCTCGGCAGTCACGAGGAGTATACCAAATGACCTCATTTGCAATGAGCGCCTTTGTCGCTACCGTGCAAGTGCTGATTAAGGCCTCGGATTCTACCGAAGACCTGAGTAGCACGGATTTACAGACGCCGATCAAAGACGCGCTGGCGAGCTATGGCGTGAATTTCCCGGACATCAAAGCCCTGGACGTGACGGGGGATGGCGGGATTTATTACGACTTTGCCAGCTTCACCGGGTGGAGCGACGGCTTTTCCCAAGTGCTATCAGTAGAATACCCGGCGGCCACGATTGCCAGCGACGAAACCCCGACCTTCCTGGAAAACACGGATTATGATACTGACTATTGGTCAGGCACTACTCATTATCTGCGCTTCATCTCGGCCAGCCCGGCGGCGACTGAGGCTTTCAGAATCCGCTTCACATTGCCTTATGCGTTTTCCGGCACAGTCTCGGCGGTGGACATTCCCAACGAGCATTATTACCCCCTCAGCAAGCTGGCGGCCTGCTATGCGTGCCGGGCGATTGCGGCTAAATTTTCGCGCATCGGCGACAGTCCCTTAGGGGTAGATAGCGCCGCCAACACCACGAAAGCGCAGGAATTTAGCGCACGCGGTGCGGAGTATTGTAAATCCTACCGCCTGGATATGGGACTGCCGGACGCCGACGCCACTACCGGGCGGCAGAAAGCAGCCTCGGCTTTCGCCAACCTCGACACCTGCCCTGAATGGCAACCGGGGCGGCAATACATATTTCATCGGGGGCGCTGATGGCTTACGACGCGGCCTTTTTTCAGCATTACACCGGCGGGGCTTACACTCGTGATAATCCCCACTGGGGGCGGTTTTTCGGCGGCCTGGCGCAATTCATCGCGGACTTCATCCGGCCTACGCTGGCCATTGAGGTGGGGTGCGCCATTGGGATTTTGTTGGACGCACTCCAATCACGCGGGATTTCGGCCACTGGCTTTGACATTTCGGAGTATGCCGTGTCACAATGCCGGGCGGGAATAGCGTGGGTGGGGGATGTCGCGGACGCCGCCGCCTATCCGCAGGGGGTACGCGCCGATCTGGTCATCTGCCTGGAGGTCTTGGAGCATATCCCGCCGGAACGCACGGCGACGGCGCTGGATAACCTCTGTAATGCCGGGGACGCGCTCTTATTCTCCTCCACGCCGCACGACACAACCGAACCCACCCATTGCAATGTGCATCCGGTAGGCTTCTGGATTGCGGAATTTGCGCGGCGCGGCTTTACCCGCAAGCCATTACTCGAACCGGCGGGCTTGATTCCCTGGGGGCTGTACTTTGAGCGAGCTTAGTGTAGATACCGGCGCGCTCACGGCGCTGGCGAATCAGTTCCCGGCGGCGCGCGGGATTTTGGCGCGATATATCCTGGCGACGATGCAGGCCGGTCTTAATATCTTTGAGGAAGCCGTCGCTGTGGAGACGCCCGTCGGCGCGACCGGCAACCTGCGCAGTGGCTTGGCAACCGAGGTTTACGGTAGACCGCTAGAGGGCGAATTGCTCGGCAAGTTGTCCACCCCGGCTGTTTATGGGTATGCGGTGGAGTTTGGGCAACCGCCCGGCACGCGCCCGCCAGTGGACGAGTTGGAATATTGGGTGATTCGCAAGTTGGGAGTTGACCCGGCGGCGGCGCAAGGTGTGGCTTATGCAATTGCAGAAACCATCTACCGCAAAGGTACGCAAGGAGCGTTTATGTTTAAGCGTGGTTTCGACGCCCGCCGCCAGGCCGCCATAGACTTGTGGCAGCGGATGCTTGGCGACTTCGCAGTGGAGGCATTTAGCTAATGGCTGCACCGGTTACAGGCATCCTGGACGCCTTTGATCGCGCCAATGAGTCCCCGCTGGCGGGGAGTTGGTCACACGTCATCAATCCCGATATGGATGAAGAAACGGGGCTGTACCTGTCCAATCAAACCGTGTACAACCACGCCGAGTTCGCTACGGCTACCGCCTGGTACAACGCCAGCACTTTCGGCGCAGACCAAGAAGCCTATGGCACGCTCGCTTATCCCTCCGCGCCTTATCACCGGCTATACGTGCGGTTGACCTCACCGGGAACGGGAAATGTCTCCGGCTATTATTGCACCTACCAAAACGTTTCCGGGGTGGTGTCGTTGGCGCGCATAGATAGCGGGGCAGAGACGCTATTGGAATCAGTGTTGACAGGGGTACTATACGACAAACTGTGGTTAAGCGCCGTTGGCTCTACCCTCACCGTGTACGGCTATTACAACGGCGCTTGGCAAACCGCCCTGACCAAAACTGACGCCACCTATGCCAGTGCCGGATATGTCGGGATGGGGATGATTGCAACCGGCGCAGACGAGTCTATCACCTTTGACGACTTCGGCGGGGGTAGTACCCAAATCGCTATTACGGGCGTAACTATCGCAGGCGACACGAGTGTCACCGCCGGAACTAACGTTACCCTCACCGCCACCTATGCCCCCACTACCGCCACCGGCACGATCACTTATACCTGGTCAAGCACCGGCTTGCAAAGCGGGCAAGGCACGGCGGCGGCGGTCTACCAATGGGGCGCGGCCTATGCGGGGAGCAGCGTTACCGTCAGTCTGACGGCCTCCAACGTGATCGGCACGGCCACGGATACGCACGTCGTGGCGGTCTACGATTGCCTGGCGCGCGGGCATATTTGCAGCCTGGTTTCCGGCATTTCCGACGCGGGCAACGTCTATTGCTACAAGCGGCATTTTTTGCTGAGAGAGAAGTTGGTAGATTTGTTTCAAGCCACTATCGGCGGTACGGATGTGTTGCGCGGTTTCGATATGGAACTCCGCTCCATTGCTGAGGAGCGGAACGAATTTAACGCCGGGCTGTTGCGCACCTACAATTTTATGATTTACGGCTATTTTGCTTGGCAAGACCCCTCTGCCGACCCGCAACATAACAGCGTGCCGAGTGAGGAAACCGCCGTGAGTGTGGTCTTGGAGGTGGTCAACGCCCTGGACGCGGCAGCGACTTTGCACACGTCCGCCTATCACTACGATTGCACGAAAGCGCAGGTGACGGCCATTGAGCCGTGGGTGTGGTGTGGCGAGTTGATTCACCGGGCAAGTATCGCCATTTCCGTAACGGATTTTATCAACCAATGAGAATCCTAATCCTGTACCCAGGGGCAACTCATAGCACCTATGACGTGGCGCAAGGCTGTTATAAAGCCTTGCACGCCCGCAACGACGTAGTGGTGGACGCCTTTTTCTATCACAATTTTTTAGGATTTTATAACAAATCCTTTACCCATTGGCAAACCTTGCACCCAGAGCAACACCGGGGGTTGGACGATTCGGCTTACTGGACGGCCTCGCACGTCACGGCGCACGTGGTGGAGTTTGCGCCCGATGTGGTGTTGGTGGTCGCGGGCGGCGCATTACACCGGCGGGCCTACGATCTCATTCACCGATTGCATATCCCGACCGTACTATTACTCACAGAATCGCCGTACATTGATGCGACGCAAACCACCATCGCGCAGGTGGGGCGGGTGACGGCTTGCCTGACCAATGACGCCTACAGCGTCCAGCCGTTGGCGGCCGCGACAGCCTTGCCCGTGCGCTATCTGCCGCATTCATACGACCCGGACATTCACCGCCCGGACGGCGAGGCCGTCCCGTCAGACGTGTTCTTTCACGGCACATTGTGGCCGGAACGGGAACGGCTGCTCGCGCCGCTCTTCGGGCGCCCCGGAGTCACCATCACCGGCTACACCCTGGACGCCGTGCATACTACCGACATCCTGGACAACACGACGTTGGCGGCGCACTATCGCGGCACGAAGATCGCCTTGAATCACCATCGGACATGCGGCGATACGGGCGACATTGCGCCTACTGCCGCTTACAGTTTAGGCCCGCGCGCCTTCGAGATTGCCGCGTGCGGCGCATTTCAACTCTGTGATAACACCCGCCCGGAGTTGGCGGCGCTGTTTGGGGGAAGCGTTCCTATCTATCAGGACGCGGCGGATTTACAAGACAAGATTAACTATTTTCTGGTACATCCAGAGGAACGGCGCGCGCGCGCGGCACAGGCGCGGCAAGCGGTGCAAGGTTGCACATTTGCGGCGCGCGCCGATAAAATTCTTATGCCTTTACTGAGGGAGGTAATTTGACATGGCAGATACACAACCGATTCACGGCAAAAATGGGTATATCTACGTTTCCGGGGTAGCGATTTCCTGGGCGAATACCTGGTCAGTCGCAATGACCGCCGATGTGGTGGAGGCGTCCGTATTTGGCGACGCCTGGAAGCGCAAGGTGGTGGGGATGAAGGATGCTACGGGCAGCCTTTCGGCCTGGCAGTATCAAGATAAGCGCACCCTGGTGGACGCCCTGGGACAACAGTTGCCGCTCTACATCTACCCCGACCGCAGCGACACCGCCAATTATTTTTATGGCAATGTCGTCTTCACTTCCTACAACTCGGAGGGTAGCGTTTCGGCGCCAGTGTCGGGAAACGCCGACTTTACCACCTACGATTCCAACGGCCTGACGGCCCTGGGGTTTGCGTAAAATGCGCAAGCTCATTAAGACCGTCAAAGCGCCGTGTGATGGCCTGCTCTACCCGACCGAGGACGGCGACCAGCAGCCGTTACGGGCGGGGCAGTGGGTAGAGTTTAAGCGCAAGATCACGCCGGGCAATATGCGGACAATGCTGGGATTTTCCATTCAGGCCGAGGCCGACAACTATGCCGAGTTAGCCAGCGGGATTGATACCCTCATTGACTTGCTGAGTCACAAAATTGTGGCCTGGAACTGGACGGACTTGGAGAGCGCGGACGGCGCGCCGTTGCCCCCACCGTCGGCGGAGGTCTTGCGGGAACTGGATTTTGACGACGTGCTAAATCTCGTCAACCTCTATGTGGATATCGCCTTCCCGTCAAAAAACTGAAGCAGGCCGCCTGGGAAGCGGCCTGGGGGAATGGCGTACTCGATTGGGGCGCGCAGGTCGTGGCGCTGTGTGAGCGGTTTCATTGCTTGCCGTGGGAACTGGAAACCCACGACCTGGGCGCACTGTTGCGGGACGTGGCGCTACTCGACACCTACCGCCTGGGCCTTAAACACAAGGCCGGCGAAAAACTGACGTCAGATGAAGATCGGCAAGTCGGTGAATTTCTGATGGCCGAATTGGAGCATAAATGAACGAAGTGGGTATCCTCATCAAGGCGCGCGAAACCGCTTCGCAGGTCTTTGACAAGATCGGCGCGGCGGCGCAATCTGCCGCACGGCGTGTCGGGGATTTCGTCACCGCCAAGCCGTCCCTGACCGGTCTGGCGGGGGCGGCGCGCAATCTCGCCAATGCCGTGGCTGGCCCGCTGGTGGGGGCTTTCGCGCGCGCCGGGAGTGCGGCCCTGGGGTTTGGGCGGCAACTCCTCACCGTGCAAGGCTTTGCCCGGCACGTCGGCGGTGCGTTGAAGGGCTTGCTCCTGGGCGGGATCGGCGCGATTGCGGGGCTGGCCTTTGGCGCGGTGCGCGGCCTGGGGGCGATGCGTAACGCGCTGGAAAAGACGGGGCAAGCGGCAGGCAAGGCCGGCGGCGGGATGCAAGACACGGCGGCCAGTGCTGCGGAAACCGCCGGAAGTTTGGATAACGCCGCAACCCTGACCGGCGCGGCGGCGGAAAAGGCAAAGGTCGCTTTCGGCGCGTTCGGAGAAGTCGGGGAAGGCTTCCTGATGGCGCAAGGGCGGGTGACGGACGCCGCCGCCTCACAAGCGGACGCCGCCGCGGACGCCGCGGACGTGGCGACGGACGCCCTGGAAGACACTACCGGGGCATTGGGTGAATCCACCAACGCCGCGACGCGCTTCGGGGCGGTGATGGACAGGCTGGGCGCGGCTTTCGATGGCGTCAAGAACAAGGTGTTGGCTGCCATTGCGAAGGCCATCACGCCCGCGCTGGAAAAGCTGGCGGATTTAATGGAGTCGCCAGAATTTCAGAAGTTCGTGGATTTGCTGGCGCAAGACCTGGCTGCCGCCATTGCCGCCGTTGCCAACTGGTTTGTAAACGTGGCTGTCCCGGCTATTTCAGATTTTATGACGCAAGTGAATGAGGCGGGGGGCATCGTTAAATGGTTGGAGGATAAGTTCACCGCCCTTAAAGATACTTTCATAATGATTGTGGCGATTGTCCTGGGCTACCTGGCGATTTGGGCCAATAAGCTCAACGAGTTTAAGAGCAACGTCTTGCAAGCAATGATTAACAAGCTGACCGAGTGGACGCTGGCGCTTATCAGCTTCTTTCAAGGCATCCCCACCGCGCTGGCAACCGCCTTCGCTACTGTCCAAGAAATGGCGGCAACATTCGGAGCGACCGTAATGGCGGCGGTGCAAACGGCGGTGCGGGGGATGGGTAACGTTATCATTGACAAGCTGAACAGCCTATTTACCAACATCAATGGCTTTTTGGTAGTGGTCAACGATATGCTCGAAAAGGTGGGGATAGGAAAAATTGAGCTGATTCCCATAATCCCCAAGTTGGCTAAAGGCGGGATCGTCACTTCACCCACCCTGGCGATGGTCGGGGAACGCGGGAACGAGGCCGTCATTCCGTTGGATCGGCTGCAAGAATTTGTTGGCAACCTGACGGGCGGGAACACTGCAATTTATGTGACCGTGCCGCCAGGGACTACTAACCCACAAGCCTTTGGGAATACGGTGGGGGAGTCCATCATTTCACAGATGCGGCGCAACGGGCAGCGCCTGCCGGTACTGGGGTGAGTTATGGCAATTGTCTATGGCTTTGGCGATTACTTCACGGACTGCCTCAACACCCTGACGGGCGACAATTACCGCGCCTTTAACCAGGTGGATAACTGGAAGGCGGCGCGGCGGCCTTTAATGGCGGCGGTCGGCGGCGGGTCAGGGGCTTACGACTTCACCGGGGCTTATCGCTGGCCGGTTGAGCCGTTGGTAGTGAGCACGGAAGCCGACATTATGTACACCACTTTTTCATCCTCAGGCGACACCGCCGAAGACCTGGTGCGCAACCTCTGGAAAAAGGCGCAGTCTAAATTGTGGGTAATTCGGACTACTGACCTTACTAGCACCCCTTTCGCCTATCGCCGCCCGCGCCCGCCGGACGGCTATTTTCCGGCGACTTATACCCTGAGTGGTGAAATCCTACAAAGCGCCGTACAAGTTGCCGGCCCGGTCTGGCTTTATGATACCAACTACCAAATTTTAGCCACTACCAGTGCTATCGCCAGCGGGACGCCGGGCTATTCCTTCTCTGTACCAGCCGGGACATATCGGGTACACGCCCGGTATTACGACGCGGCGGAAGCGACGGCCAGTAAATACTATTGGGGCACCAGCAACGAAACTTCGGTGACGGGCAACACTGACTTGGACGTGACCGTTACCAGCGCCGCGCCCGCTGCGCAGGCCGAGCCGCGCGTGTATTGGGCGTGGGCTAAACTCATTAGTGCCAGCGTTGTGACGAGCACCAAAGCCAAAAACCCGCGCAGCGTCAAGATTCAAGCTGAGTTCGAGATCCCGGAAGGCATTTTCTACAATATGGACGTGAAGTCTGAAACCCGTACCGAGGCAGGGAGCAAGGTGTACACGCTGTACAATGTCGGTAGCGCCCCCACCCACGTCAAGTGGACGCTGACCGCCCTCACCCACACCATTACGGGCTTCCGGGTGCAAAACGGCACGAGCGGCAGCGATGTGACGTGGGACGGTTCGCTATTGGCAACCAAAGCCCTGATACTGGACAGCGCCACCTATACCGCCACTAATGATGGCGCGGCGGCCTATAGCGGGATTCTCCGCACGCCGCCGATTACCGAAGTCGGGTGGTGTGTTTTGACGCCCGGCGCGAACTCCCTGACCATTTCCTTGACGCAAACCACGACCGAGGACTATACCGTCGCTTACGAGTATTACGACGCCGAGGTATTATGAGCGTCCAAAACCTATTTGTTGAAGTGACCGCTGCCGGCACACTGCAAGGCGCCGGCCCGCTGTACAAAGTCCTGAGCGCCGAGCACACAACGGAGCTAGACAAGGCGGGGCGCATCGCCATCACCGTGCCGATAGATACCCGCGCCGAGGACATTCTCCTCAACGACCGGGTATTGACCATTAAAACCACTGAGGCGAGTTTTGCCGGCCCGCTGCAAACCCTGACGATAGACACGCAAGATGGCCAGGCCGTTTATCGGCTGGAGGGGACGGACTTGCTCGGAGAATTGAACTATGCCAATACCGGCGACAAGGCCATTTATGACAACGAGAATACTGCCAGCGTCATCATCGGCAACGACACGACCCTCAACAGCTTGCTGTATGGCACCAGTTGGACGCAGGGAACGGTCACAATCGCGGCGGATTACACGACGCAAACCATTGAGTTCAATTCAGAAACTGCTTTGAGCGCCCTCATCAATCTGTGCAATCAAATCGGCCATCACTTCCGGCCGGCGAGCGCCAGCACCCGCGCTCTGGACGTGTTTTCTGCGGCAGCGGCATCGGGCTACCGGATTATCAACGTAGACGGCGCGCGGTATGGGCAGGACACGACTTATACCGGGATTTATGGCAACATTCAGATCGCGCAGATTTCTGCGGACATTGAAAACCGCTTGTATCCAGTGGGCAAAGATGGGTTTGACTTGCGCGATGCGCCCACCACCATTACAGATATTTTAGTAGATGGCGCGCTCGGCACTTACGGGCGCGCTACCGATACCGACGACACTGCCGCCGCCGGGCAAAAAATTATTCCCGTCACCGCCACGACTGGCTTTGCAGTGCGACAAGAAGTTTTCATCGGAAACTCTAGCGACTGGACGCAGGCCCACGAATGCGCGACGATTATGAGCATCAATGCGGGCGTGAGTATCACGGTAAATTCCAACCTGGTCAATACCTATGCGGCGGGGGCGAATGTAATCCAGTCGCCCCGCTTTTATGTGCTGGACGCGGCCAGCATTGCGGCGCACGGCCAGCGCGCGGCCTGTCCGCAGTTCGGTTGGATTGGGCCCGGCGACACGGCGGCGGACTACGCTACCCAACAGCGCGCCGCCACGACGCTCTATAATGCAGCGAAGGCCAGGCTGGCCAGGTACAAGGACACCTACGAGCAGTATACTGTTTCCGACGTGTATAACCTGCCGCCCGCTTTGTTGCCGGGGCAATATCTGCGCTTGACATTCATCGGGACGCAAAACGGCGCGCAGTTTGCCTATGTGGACGGCAACTATTACACACTGAAAGTGACCCGCCGCTGGGCGGGCGACGGCGTGGGGGGGGCGCGCGGTGTGGCGAGTGTGGAGTTGGCGAGCGTTTTCCGGCCCGCCCCGAACAATACCAATCTCGTGATTTTCAATCTGGACTCCAATAAATGGGTAGGCACATAGATGGCCGATAAAACGCGGGTCAACATAAAAGCCTGGGCGGAAGTCACCGGCGGCGGAACGACGTACTTTATTGACGGAGTGGAGGTCATTGGGACGGGCGGTACTATCCCTATCGCCAACCTCGCCGATTGGACGCGCGGCGATATGATTGTCGGCGGCCCGGCGCAATGGCAAGACCTGGCGGTCGGCGCAAATCACGCCGTAATCACTACCGACGGCACGGACGTGGCCTGGTCAACCGGCTTCCTGGACATTACCGCCGCCAAGACCTTGACGGTGCAAAACTCGCTGACGCTGGCGGGGACGGACACCAAAGCCCTGACCCTCACCGGCGCGCTGACTATCGCCGCCGACACCAGCATCACCGGCGGCGGCACATTGGCGCTGGGCGGCTTTACCGGCACGCTGCCCAAGACCGGTACTTTCCCGGTAGGAACAGGGACGGCGGGGCGGATCGCGGAGTGGGTGACAGACACCAACACACTACAAGCCGCCACGCTTATTAAATCCGGCGCGGGGGTGTTGACGCTCGCGGCGGCGGCAAACTTGACATTGACCGTACCCATCACGGCGGCGCAGACTACGATTATCACCGCGACCGCCGACGGCGATACCGACGTCAGTACCTTGCTCAAGAGCGGCGCGGATGGCGATTTACGGGTAGACCGCTTAGGCGTGGGCGTCGCTGTAATTGCCGCGACTGGGACAATCGCGCTGCCGGACGCCGGGTACATCGGCAATGGCGCGGCGACGGCGCGCCTGATTTTTGATTCAAGCGGGGCAACGGATTATGCGTATTTTAGCGGATGCAATCTAGGTGTAGGCACGACCACACCCGATGGTCTACTGCATCTGTACGCTGCCGGACTTCCGGATGATAGTCAAATGTTAGTTCAGGGGTCGGGCGCTGGCGGCCTTTCGGCATACGTTCCCAATGCCGATACCGCCGTAATCGGATTCAACATCTATCGGCACGGCGGAGCAGATGATATCTCGCTGGATGCGGGTTCAAATTTTGACATACTAAAATTGAGCGACATTCTCCGTATCCGCTATGACAGCGGGATCGCGGTAGGGTCGGCGGCCACCATGAATACCGGCCTATCCTTGAATGTCTCCGGCAACGTGGGAATCAACACCATAACCCAAGCCGGAAAATTGACTATTGACCAAGCCTCTACTACTGCCGCCATCCCGGTGCTAGAATTAGACCAGGCCGATCTCAGTGAGGAATTTATCAATTTTATCGCCACGGTGGGCGCGGGCTATCCGCTGGACACGGCGGCGCTCGGCGCTTACTACGGTAAAGCCCGCGTGCAAGTGCAAGGCGTGGGATATAAATATCTTGCGTTGTACGATTAGGAGAAATTATGAGCATAGTGACTGACCTCACCCCGACGCAATATTACCCGGTGCGGCTCGTGGTGGAAATCAAACCGGATGTAATCCTGACCGCCGCGTCCTTATCGTTTCACACCGATCTGAAAATTCTCAATGCAGACGGGGCGCAGGTGGGGAACGATCACCCTACCCCACCCACGACGGCCGCGCAACGGACGGCGTTTTTGACGTGGGTGCAAAACTGCCTGGCGGCTTATGAGGCGGCGGTGGGGCTAACGCGGTATACGGAGGGAGTATGAGCGAGGCAAAACCGGATTATGATGTAGCGACGGCGCGCGCCGTTTTGACTAAGGACAAACAACAGCGGGAAATTGAAGCTATCCAGGCCTTGCGTCGGGATGTTTGCGAGCGGTTCGGCGTGACGGTGAAGGCGCAAGCCTACCTATCTGAGGACGGCAGGACTTTGGCGCGCATCGTAGTGACAGCGCAATAAAAAGCCCCCGGTTGGTTACGGGGGGGGGCTTTGGCTACAATTTCTTTATCCGGTAGTAAGTATTGAACCACCGTAGCACTTTATGCTCCAATGGCAGCCAATCCACATACGGGGAACGCCAGTGTCGCGCGTGCCAAATGCTCCAATGCGGGCTATCCATATCTGGGGCGGATGAGCAATCAATTTTAAGGCCGCCAGACATTACCGCGCCGCTTGAGTCTACTTCGCAAATTTCGGTAATATAAACCGGATAGCCACAAATGCGACAGACCGCAAAAGCGCGCGTCACATCTGGCAGTTTATCTTTTGACAAGTCGAGCCAGGTGAAAGACTGGTCGCGAGAAAGTTCGTCCATAACTGCCTCAATCGAGTTGGCGCACGCCTCACGCCAGCAGCCCCAACATAATGACTGACCAACTTCACCGAAGGTCTGCTCCGATGTAATGGACTTACCGCAATATTCACAGTTCATTTCATTCACCTGTTGCTTGCATTGCCGCATCAACGAGTCTGTTGATGGTGGGTTGAAGGCCGCCATTTGCCTTCAACCACGCGCGCCGTTCATCGCCCAGGTGGAGTGACGTGTCGGGGGCGGTCCCGCGGGGCTTGCGGTTAGACTTGCGTGGGCGGCGTGGCTTGCGGCGGGTGGGGGCGGTGAGCGCGTCCAGTTCGTCGGAGTCTGCGTTCCCCCCATAAGGCTTGCTGATTATCCGCCGCTTTACCAGCGTCAAGACCGCCAGATTGTAGTCATCCCCGACAGCCATCCATTGCGCACCGCTGAGGATGGCGATCTGCTCGTCTTTGGAGGTCGCCAGTTTTCTGACCTCTGCCTCGATTTCGCGGACTGTGGTTCTGATGTCCATTCTGGTTTGGCTCCTATTCGGCGGGGCGGGTTTCGCCCTCAACATCGCCAGTTTGCCCACTAGCCCCGTCGCTTGCAACGGGTGTTGTGCGGGGCTTACATCCGTCCCACCCTGGTTTACACGAAGGTGAATTCACGCTCCATTTTCCACACACAGAACAATACCAACCGCCCCACGCACCCGCCAACCAATTTCCTATCCAATTATGTTTGTTCACGAACGCCTCCTTTTCTGCCTAACCGTCGTGTTCAGCGGGGCGGGTTTCACCGTCGCCATCACCAGAAGTCTCCGAAGCCGCCTCCGCTGCAACGGGTGTTAGGCGGTGCGCCGACAAATAACATTCTCTGTGCCACGCGATTTCTACCAACTCGTCGCGCAGTGGCGCAAACGTAAAAACCAAGTCAACCAGCGCCGTGAAGCTATACGGTTTACCGCAAACAATATAAATTGTATTGTGTGACATACTTCCTCCTCGATTTTATCCGCCTAACCGTCAACGTTCAGGCGCTGCGCGGGTTTCGCCATCGCCAGTTTGCGCGCCCGCCCCGTCGCCGGCAACGGGTGTTGTGCGGAAAATGCGCAGAGCGGTTATAATGTCGCGCGCCAGCAGTTCCGCCTCATCTGCGTCGAATGTATACAGCGTTGCGCCTATGGAGATCTGTACTTTCTCAGCGCCGTGACGGTTTCTATAAACTCGTTCTACTATTATCATCGTTTTTCACCCAACCGTCGTGTTCGGCGGGGCGGGTTTCGTCCTCGCCATCGCTGCCAGTTTCCTCTACCCAGTCAACTTGGGCTAGGTTGACCGCCGTGCCGTTTTCCCGCCGTCGCACGTATCTGAAATGCGGCGGGACTGTCCCGGTATCGGTGACGGGGATGATTGGAAGCCACCCCCAATTGTAGAGCGTCATTGCTGTAATGCCGCCCACATATCCAGCTCGTAGCCGCGCCGCTCCCGGTAGGCGGCTGCGGTGTCGTCTTCCGGTTCATCGTCATCATCCAGATCGCTAATTACCTGAAAGTCTATCACCGGGAAATGGCAGACAAGCGACATCGCCTCAAGCTCGCGGACGGCATCGGCGAGCAGTTTGCTCTTGGGGATTTCAAGCGAAAAACTAACTTCGAGAATCATCGCCTTGCTCCTTGCGCGTTTTCGGTATGCGCGCCCCACCGGTGAACTAAACCGCCAGGGCTTCTTGCGCGCCATGCGCGTTCTCTGCCAGCCGCCGCGCCACATCGGCGCGCCACAACGTTGCCATTTCCTCAGCGGTCTTTGGGGAGTGCTCACGCTTGAGTTTTTCATAAGCATTTTCGGCGTGAATAAACACCCTGAACGCGCCTTGCTCGAATCCCCATTGAATAGCAGCGGCAGGGGACAGGAAGGCGTTACTCACATTCTTCGCCGCGGCGGCTTCAATGTCGGCCATACCGCTTGGCGCGGCTTCCGGTTGCTTTTCGTCAAACTCAGCGGCCATCTTTTCGGCTACCTGCGCGCTGTCCTGAGCTACAGGCGCGGCGTTTCCAGATGCGGCGGCCTGAATGATTTCGGAAAGAGAAGAGAATGATGGGTTGACAATGCGCTTGCCCTGCAACTTTCCAGAGCGGTCTTTTTCGACAATCCCCACCCGCTGCCCATCTTTGCCAATTTCGATCTTGATGATTACATCGAAAAGGTATTCCGTGCTTTTTTCGGCGTCCACCCGCTCGCCAACCTTGACAACCTCAGTGCCGCGTGATTCGTTAATGTCCTTGATGCGCCCACAGACTACCACGTGAGTCGGCATATTCACGAGGCGGGTATACAGCGCGTTGACTTTGCGCTTGATGATACCCCAATCACGGGGGGTCAAGGTTGCCTCATCTGCGCTGCGCTTTTGGCGGATAGCGCGTTTCTCGGCGGCCATCTGCCCGGCTTCCATCGTCACCTGCCATAGAACTGTGATCGGGTCAACTACCACCGTATCATACTGCTTAGGTGTGATGGATTCGACCGCCTTCAATACCTCGTCAATGTCCTTAGTCCGCAGGACATCGAAGTCAAAACGCCCGCCGAACATTTCAGTCCCACCCTCAGCGTCAATGACTGCCGGTCTTGGGAATGTTAGCGCAAAGTGCGTTTTACCTGCGCCCGATTGCCCGTAAACTAAAACCTTGAGCTTCTTGTTGATTCCAGTTGCCTTTGTGAACATTGCTATTCCTTCCTCCTCGCCCGGAGTCCGCCCCCTCCGGGGATAGTTGGCGCGGGGCGGCGCGGTTGCTTACTGCGTAAAGTGAACCGTTACCTCGTCGTAATTCTCGCGTTTCACGCCGTCAAAATACCAGCGGTCGGCCTCTCCTAAGCGCAGCAGTTCGTTCTCGGCGGCGCGCCGTGCGTCGGCGTCTGACAGGTCTAGGTACTCTTCAAGACAAATAATGGTTATGTCTCTGGTGATTACATCGTTCTTAATTTGCGTTTTCATTGCGTCACCTCACTGATGTCGTTGCACCCACGTCCCAACCTTGCAGGACGTGAAGTCGTAGCTTGTCGGCTCAAACGCCGGTAAGATGCGCTCGTAATGCTCCGTCTTGAAGGCCGCTGCCCCTACCGGATGCGCCGCCGATTGCGGCAGAATGGCGGCGGTGAAGTCCGCGCAGTCTACGCCGCAATCAGCGCAAATGTCCACAATACACGCGCCATCGTCAAAGTCTTCCTGGCTTGCTACAGCGCCTTCTACAAACAACTCCGGGTGCGCATCTTCCCACTTGTGGAGAATCGTCTCGGCCATTTCGGCCAGCGTCATATTGCGGCGGCCTTGCGCTGCACATAGCGGGCAACCTGCGCCGCCGTTAGCCTCGTTGTCTTGCCGGTAAAGCGGATCGTGTTTGCACATTGCGTCGTCTCCTCTGAATATTCCTAAACTCTATAATCATTATATACCAAATCGCTATATAGTCAATATGACAAACGTTACTATTTTCATCCATCGCACTCGCGGAACATCCCCAGTTCTTCCCGGTAGACATAGCGTCCCCAATCGTGCGGCGGCGACAGGCGGAATGCGCGCCCCGGTTGCGGCGTGAAGGTTAGTGTGGTACGCCCTGCGGCGGTAACAGCTACAGTCGGCGCGCCATACTCGGCTTCCCACCAGGCACGCAAGCGGGGAAAGTGGGCGGCGGTGATGGAACGCGCCGGGTCGGTGCGTTGGTGGGCGTGGCGATATTTAACGACGCCGGGCAACAGCGGCGACGGCCAGAACTCGATAGCCCAACGGCGGGTCATTCCTGCGCCTCCGGGAATAGCGCGGCCTGCGCTGGGGTGGCGTCAACGCACCCCGGCGAAAGCCATAATGTTTCCTGAGTGCGGTTGTGATTGTTGGCGCTGTTGCCGTTGCCGTTTGTCCCGTAAGCGCGGCGGGCCGTGTAGCGGATTTGTCGCCAACCGGGGAGGGTGTGCTCATCAGCATACCCGGCTAAGACGATGCGATACCGGGGATTGTCGCCATTTGCCAGCGCCCACTCGCGGACGGCGGCGCTGACGTGGCCGTGCTCCTTGTCGCTGGCGTATAATGTCCCGTCGCGGAGGTCGGTATTGTAGGGCGGATCGAGGAATATGCCGACGGTGTTGCCGTAAGACAATGCGCCGGGCGTCACGACGCGCTGCCAGTCGCCACAACAGACACGGACATAACGCAGACGCGCGGCGAGGGTGTCAAGGTAGGCCAGGATTTCGGCCTCGCCTGTGTTCACGCCCATCCCGGCGTCGCCCAGGTGGATGAGCTGCCGGTTCACGCCCATCCCGGCGTCGCCCAGGTGGATGAGCTGCCGGTTCACGCCCCGCCCGGCGTCGCCCAGGTGGATGCGCTTTTTACTGACTCCGCCGCGCCCGATGCGGGTTAGTTTCCCGTCAACCGCACCCCACGGCCCGTCGCCGGTACACCACCCGCTGCCAATCCAGCAATTAATACCCCACACCCACCACCCGGCCACTTGCGCGTCGTAATAGTCCGGGTCGCCCAGAGTGCGGGCGATGCGCTCGCGCCCGGTGTTCACCAGCCAGATGTGGCGCGCCGTGAGGTCGGCTTCATTCACGGGATTGTTGGCGTAATGGGCGACGGCTTGCGGATCGTGTTGCAGTGCCCGCCAAAAGTTGACGATGTAATGATCCAGGTCATTGACGGTTTCTGTGCGCGGCGCAGTCGGTCGGCCTAGCAGCACGGCCAGCGAACCGGCGAAAGGCTCAACGTAATTTTCCACGTCGCCCAGGGATTGCCAGACTTCGGGGGAGCATAATGACTTGCCGCCGAACCAAACAAAAGGGGCTTTTAGTGTGGTTTCGGTCATTCCTCAACCTCGGCAATGTAGCCGACGATGGAAATTTCCAAGCCGTCGCCATAACCATAAGGCGCATCCTCGGCGTGAATCACCCTGACCTGGCGCGCGGTTTCGACAATGTATTTCTTGCCGAACTCGAATTTATCATAGATGGCGTTGACTACCGCTCTTTTTAAGGCGTCCTCGGCATACTCGCGATAGCCAGGCGTGACATCGTTGGGGATAAATTCCCGCGCCGTGAAATGCTGTTTGACGATCATTGCTCTCCCTCCATTTCTCCCCGCGTCTCCCACCACTCTGCCGGCGACGGCTGCGCCGGGCGGGGGAGCGGCTCTGAATGTTCCGGGAGGCCATAACTGCGCGGCGTCGGCGCGGGCAACCGCGCCAACATTGCCCGCGCGCGCTGCCCCAGGTCGTCACCATCCACCGGGTGCATATCCACCACGCGCGCCAACAGGTTGCGCAGGTCGGCGTACTCCGCGGCGTCCAACTGAATGCCATTGAAGGTGGTTAAGATGCTCATTTTTTGCTCCTTTCACGTACAACCTTGTGAGTATACTGCCGCCGCCATTCCTGCTTGCGCCGGGCGGCATAACTGATGGCGCGCGCCAGCCGCGCAATGTCGGCATAAGTAGGATAGCAGGACACAATGATGAAACAGACCGGAGCGCTCATTCTACACCATCCAGCTTATGCACGCCGTCGCCGTCTACGTACAGCCGCGCGCCGGTGCGGTCGTGCTCCAACACCATCCCCGGCACTAGCCATTCATACCACTCAGTGACTTGCCCCACCTGGCGGCGCAAGTCCGACACGCCGAACCGCGCGGCGCTGGTAAAGCGCTCTTCCGGGTCGTGTACCACCATCCAATGCCGGGCGGTGTGCCGCGCAACGGTCGCGGCGCACTGGCGATGAACGCGCCGCTTTTCTACCGGGTCGGCGGCGTGTTGGCGCAAGGCGGCGCAGGTGCTTTCCAGGTCGGCGGTCAGCGTCCATACGGGGCGCTTCCCGCGTTTTACGACGTGCGCCAGCCCCAGGGAAGATAGATATTTTTGGATGGCCTGGTAACTGCCGGTGTGTTGACGGAGGGTGTCTTGGGTTAGCGCGCCGCCGGTAGCTTGGAGGATGGGGATAATGTCGGCAGCGGTCATTGGCGCGCCGCCGTGGCTTCTGTGACTGCCCCCGCCACCATCTGGACGCAGCCGTAAGGATCGCGCTTCAACATCCCCGGCGTGAAGCGGAACACCCGCCAGCCCAGGGCGGCGGCGGCGTTGAGTTTTTCATAGTCGGCGTCCAGAGTGTGCCGTCCCACCACCACGCACTGATGGAGCTTGGACGACCACTTTGCCATCCGGTTGCCACCATCCACCTCGACGGCGACCAGCGCTTCCACGATGCACCAATCAAAGCGCCAATGGCGTCCAACCTCGCGCGCAAACTGATACTCCCCACCGTTCTCTGAGTGGCGCGGTTGTAAGCCGCGCAGGTCGGGCGGACACATATTCCGCCAGTAGTCTATCCACAAGGATGATTTGTCGACGGCAGTGGCGCGGGGGAATAGCTCGTCGAGTTGTTCCTGTCCGGTTTTAGCTGGCATTGTTAGCCTCCGCATCCATCACGCCCAGGGCGTCAATTACAGCCTCGTCCAGAGTCAGGCCGCGCCCGGTATAAATGGCGTCATCGCCGCGCAGACTGACGGCGGCGACAAATGCGCCGGCTTGAATGTCGAATTGCACGGCCAGACCGCTGGCCAGGGCGGTTTGATAGATGGTCATAGTCCTCCTTTGGCATTAAGGCCGCTCGAAATAGTTCTCAGGGCTTCATACTCAGGCAGGCCCGCCGCGAGTGCCGCTTGCAGTAAGACGGTTTCGGCGGTCGCCCGGTCTACAATGCCATTCTCAACTGCGAAATGCAGAATGTAAGCGGCGCGGTTTAATGCGATGTTCCGTTTATGGATGGGAGCTTGCGCCACGAGCGCCGCTTGCCGGTCAAGAATGGTCGAGTCCGTGGCTACAGGGGCGGGGCGGGGCGTGCGTGGTTTCTCGGCGGGCAGCACGCCGGTAAGTTGGTGCAAGGAATAGGTGACATTCAGAATCCGCTCGAAGTGCACTAGGGGATGGGGATCGCCATATTCGGCCTTGCAGTTGTAAGTGCCAGGAACGCGCAACACGCGCGCCAGGTCTTTTGCGCCCGGATCGCCTCCGACATACGCCACCCAACGCGCTTGTAGCCTCCGGGCATACTCGCGGGTTTCAACGTCACTCAGGACAAGCGGATTTTCCAATAGCCAGTAACAATGATACCCCCCGCCTGAGTCTATGACCACCGACGGGGACGGAATCATCAGGCGCACGTTAGACAATGCTGTGTCCTTTCCGTCGCTTTGCGTCCCGTCAACCTCAGCAAACAGGCAATTGATGGCGGCGATGTAGGGGATTTGTGAACGGACTGCTTCCGGAGGTTTGGGCTTGCCCTCGGCATTATGGGTAGGGATGGCTGTTGCCGGGTGAATCCCAAAGTACACGTCACGTTCGATGGCCTTGAAATGCTCCGGCACTTCGGAGACGGCGCGCCAGTAGGATACTTTCGGCGGTTTTACCCAGATAAAGCCCCACGCCCCGCCGCGCCAGAGGTAACGAATTAAGTCAGTTGCGGTTTCCATTGTGTGCCTCCTAAAAATAACCAACCTCAACCATATAACCAACAAACCCACTGTTTTCTATATATACCAAAATACCATCCCCATACTATTTCTTTAAATTCTATTTTTTTACTTTTAATTAAAGGAAAAGGTTGGTTGGTTGGTTAGTTGGTTATGGTTGTTTGGTTTCCTAGTAAAATACGGGTTTCTCCATAGTAATGTAAAATCTTACGAAAAATAACCATCCTGGAGATTTACTGAGGTTGGTTGTAAATGCGCCGTCTTATGCCAGTATAACCGCGCACTTGCAACTTATTCACAATAATTTTATTAGTTGGCTTGACCAACCCTAGATTTTGCAATGCTGTAGAGATTGCCATAGACTCGCCTTTCGGAGTATTCATCCGCCAGCCCGCCATGTGGAGCGCGTCAATAATATCCGTGGTAGGTATGCTCCATTCAGAATCATTCTGTCTGCCAGGGTCGATCTCAAATATTTTCTCCAACCAATCCTCAAGCGGGTCTTGAATGACATACCGCTCTTTTATGTTGTTTGATTGCGTCGTTTCGCCGGCGTCAAGCCGCCAATCCTCGCCGGCGTCGTAGGCTGACTTGGCCTCGGCCCAAATTTGGTCAATATCCAGAGCAGAATATGACCAATCTATTGACTGTAATTCGACAATCAAAAAACGGCGGTTTCCGGTGTTATCGTCTAACAAGCCGCCGCCATCGGAGTTGATTGTGCCGATGAAAGACGCCAGCGCCGGCTTGCAAATTAAGTGTTTCCCGTAAGGCACTCTCACAGTTACCTGTTCCATTGTTAGGAAGTTTTTTAGGGCGTCCCGGTCGGCGCGGCGGGTGGTATTGCCCAACTCCCCCACCTCCCAAATCCAGCGCGTCATCAGGGATATGAGCGAGTCTTTATTTTCGGGGTGAATCGCTGCGTCAAGATACATTTGAGGTATAGGACAAAGCCAGTGCGCAAACTGTGACTTGCCAATACCTTGCGCGCCATCCAGCACCAGCATCGGATTTTGTGCGCCAGTGTAAGCTTTCGCCACCGTTCCCACCAACCACCGCCGCAAGAAAAAATAGAACATCCCATCGGCGTCCTTGAATTTGTCGCATAATTCCAAAATATTATTTTTACCATTCCACTGCAAGCCACCCAGGTAATCGGTGACATAGTGGAATGGTCGCCACTGTGCCGCTCGGATATAGGCGTCCTCAATGATGTTGAAACGGGTATGCCCCAAATCTGACATTTTAGAGCGGATAGTGGCGGCGGTTACATCAGTTAGGAGCGCGCCGTTGGCATATACCTGGTCGTCCATTTGATTTAATGAAAACTCATAACCGAGGTCCGCCAGGATGGATAGGTATTCCTCGGCCTTGAGACGGGGACTTTTTTGGGGTGGGAGGGTAGTGGGTAAACTCGAAACCGCTTGAAGTTCTCCGATTTTGTGCCAGGTATTGTCTTCTAATCTGGCTTTATCGTGAAGCGTTTTGGTGATTTTGGCGGGCTTATGCGTTTCTGGGTGGATAACCGCATCGCCGATCCTGAGTTCTGGCATGGTCATCTCCTATGCAACAAAAAAGACGGCTTGGGGATAGACAGCCCGGCACGAGTGAACCGGGGCTTTGGCAGGCCCCAAAGGGCTGCCCATCCCAAAACCGTCTTGATCGTAACAAACAGAAATGCCATTTTTTAACCTCGTGCCTTTGGCGGGTTTATCGGCCTTGCGACCGGAGGTTGCCAGCCTCACCCGCTATACTCTGATTATAAGCCCATTTCCGGGACAGTCAATATGACAGAATGTGTCATATATCCCGAAACCGTCACCACTACCACCCGCGCCCCGCGCCCCACCGTCCCCCACCGTTGCGCCGTCGCCCCGTCCACTTCCATCAGCACATTGCCGCGCTGCATCCAAGCGACCGTGGCCGCGTCGCCGGCGCAATCCACCACGAGCAGTCTTTCTGCGCGCCCGGCGTGAATCACAGTCCACACGCGGCCAATCTGCGCGCAATCCCGGACGGCAATGTACCCATCGGCGGCGGGCAACGGCGTGGGCAATGGGTAAGCCGTGGCGTGCGTCTGCCGGTAGGTAATGACGCGCTCCATTTTGCCCGGCGCATATTGCGAGGACACTCCGGGGGTAGCGACGACTAGGAGCAGGGCAAAGCGGAGGGCGGTCAGGGCGGCCGTGTTCATCTGCGCTCTGCTCTTGCTCCCATTTCTGGGGCTTTGAATAACTCTGACGGCAGGCAGTACACTCCCCGCCCGCCGTCAGGCCAGACCCAATGCGTCTCAAAGCGCATAGTGCGGCCGGTGACGCGCTTCAGGCACACCTCGATCTTGCCGGTCTCGGTATACCCCACCAATGATACGGCGACCACCG
>Ga0316626_10000028_pt1 | contig 48156 bp, 43 predicted proteins | sample OWC_Aug_T1_C1_D5_FD_207656 | JGI IMG/M metagenome (GOLD analysis project Ga0316626, IMG submission 207656) | Wetland soil microbial communities from Old Woman Creek delta, Ohio, United States - OWC_Aug_T1_C1_D5_A | ecosystem: Environmental > Terrestrial > Soil > Wetlands | place: USA: Ohio...
GGCGATCCGAACGATGGTCGCGCGCTTTCGCGAGCAGAGCGCGTCGCTCGCCGAGATCCGCCTGGCAGCAGGGCTGACCGAGGTGGAGATGGTTACCCTCGCATCGCTCATCGAGAAAGAAACCGGACGGGCGGAGGAGCGACCCTTGATCGCCGGCGTCTTTCACAATCGGCTGCGCCTGGGCATGCCGCTGCAATCCGATCCCACGGTTATTTACGGGCTGGAGAAGTTCGGCCGGTCGCTGACACGCGGGGATCTGTCGGATCGGTCGCCCTACAACACCTACACGCACGCTGGGCTCCCCCCCGGGCCGATCGCCAATCCGGGGCGCGCGGCACTGGAGGCGGCGGTTTCCCCCGCCGTGACTGATGCACTGTACTTCGTCTCGCGCAACGACGGCTCGCACGAGTTCTCCGCGAACCTGGCCGATCACAATCGGGCCGTCCGCCGGTACCAGCGGTCGCGGTGAGTCGGGCCGCTACGCAGCTGCTGGCTTGATGTTCTGGTTCACGCGGAACAGGTTGTCCGCGTCGTATTTCTTCTTGACCTCGGTGAGGCGCCGGTAGTTGTCCCGATAACTGGCGGAGATCCGCTCCTCACCCTCGTCGCCCATGAGGAAGTTCACATAGGCACCGCCGGACGAATGCGGATGCAGCGCCGACCAATACGTGCGTACCCACTCCCGATAGCGAGGCATGGGAGTCGGATCGGGACTGACCGCCGCGATGATGTGGGTAAACCGGGCCCGGCGATACGTAAATGCGGTTTCGTCCGCGCCGATGTCCTGAACCGCACCGCCCAGCGGGTAGATATGCATGGCCGAATTGACGGTCGGAATGCCTGGCCCATGCTTCACGTGTTCGGCGATGATGTCATCGGTCAGATCGTCCACGAAGTCGGCTTTCCAGTAATGGGGCAGACCCGGCGGAAGCAGCGCGTCAAAAGTGCACTGCGCCATCGGGTACGGGACCGGGCCAACATGGGCGAACGCCGGCGGACCGAACTTTAGCAGCGGCCGGACAACGGCTTCTCCCGCCGCCATGTCACCGCAATAGACACAGACCACCCCGCACATCGTCTTTGATTGCAGGTGTTTGGGAAAGGGAGGACCTGGCGGGACGATCAGAAAGGCAAAGAACGCGCTGAGTTCGCGTGGGGCCGTTTCCATGAGGTCCCGGAACAGCCGGAGGGCATCAGTGGCCCGGTCGAGCGGGTACAGCACCGGTCCAGCGTAGACCGTGCGCACCGGATGCAGGTGGAACTCCATGGACGTGACGACGCCGAAGTTTCCGCCGCCACCGCGCAGAGCCCAGAACAGATCCGGCCGCTCCGCAGCAGACACAGTGATGAGGCGTCCGTCCGCCGTCACCACATCAGCCGAGATGAGGTTGTCACACGACAAACCATAGCGCCGCGACAGGTATCCGAATCCGCCGCCGAGCGTGAGACCCGAGACCCCCGTCGTCGAGATGACCCCACCGGGCGTGGCGAGTCCAAAGGCGTGGGTGGCGTGGTCCACGTCTCCCCAGGTGCAGCCGGCCTCGATGCGCGCGACACGCCGCACCGGATCCACGCGGATGCCCTTCATGGGGGAAAGGTCCGCGACCAGACCGCCATCGCACGTGCCGAAACCGGGTGCGCTATGGCCTCCGGCGCGGATGGCCAGGGGCATATCGTGATCGTGCGCGAACCCCACGCAGTTGATCACGTCAGCGACATCGGCGCAGCGCACGATCAAGCGCGGCCGCCGATCGATCATCGCGTTGTACACCTTCCGCGCCGACTCGTATTCGTGGTCCGAAGGACCGATCACCTTCCCTCGGACGGTTGATACAAACGCCTGAACGGCGCCTTCGCCGGGTCCACCCACGGCGTACTTCTCAGCAACATTTTGCATAGATGACCTCCTGCGTCACATAGTGGTGCTTCGATGAGCCGAAACGCCCAACCGGGAAATCGGAGCCCTCGCATCGCAGCGTTGTCGCAGAGCCAGTCAGGCTGACCTCCATGTAGAGATGTTGGGTGAGGGAGATTGCAAGGCGTGCGCCGACCACGCGTTTCGCGACTCCCAAACGGTCGAGGCTTCGGGCGCAGATGACAACTGAGGCAAAGTGCCACACGAGCTGGGGTATTCGGTCCCAGGGGGGCCATGCTGCCACCGTGCTGCGCGCTACGGGCTACCCGCTCGGCATAATGGGAGGCGCGGTTCGCATCGACCGGCGGGGTGAGACCCAAGCTGTCGAACAGGCGCTTGAGCCGACGGCGCACGATCAGCGTGCACAGGGTCTTGTAGCTGTCCTCGGTGTCGAGCCGCGCGAACCGGGAGGCCGCCGACTCGATGAGATCGGCCAGTTGCAGGCCGCGCGACACCGCGTCCCCGAGTCGCCGTGTCGGTCACAGCAACGACGCTAACGCGCACGACGCTTTTATTGCGGCTACCCTTCCGCTTCTGGTGGGGGAGCGACTTGCTGCCGATCGAGGCGCTCGAGCTTCTCGTAGAGCGCGTCGATATCCTTCTTGACCTGGGCGTATTGACTGAAGACTGCCTGGGGATTGTCGTGGGTCTGATAGAAGTCGGGAGCGTTGATGACCTCGGCCAGTGCGGCGAGCTCGCGCTCCCTGTCGGCAATGTCGTGCTCCGCGCGGGCGATGGCGCTCTCGCGATGGGCCGCGGAGCGCGGGGCTCGTCGGGGTCTGGCGCGATCGCGCGCTGCCGGTTTCGCCTCCGGCGGCGTCTCGTCGTCTTCCCGCCCGATTGCCGCCGGGACGATGGCGGTCGGTGATGGCGCGGAACCATTGCCGGCCTTGCAGCGCAGGTAGTCCTCGTAGTTGCCGAGGTAGCGCGTCGCGTGGCCGGCGCCGACTTCGATGACTTCCTCGGCGAGATGATCGAGGAGATACCGGTCGTGGGCGACGAACACGAGGGTGCCGCGATACTGCTGCAGCGCCTCCAGCAGGATCTCCTTGGCGGTGATGTCGAGATGATTCGTCGGCTCGTCGAGCAGGAGACAGTTGAACGGTTGGAGGAGGAGCTTGGCCAAGGCCAGGCGGTTGCGTTCACCCCCGCTCAGCACCGCGATCCGCTTGTACACGCTGTCACCGCGGAAGAGGAACGCGGCGAGCAGGTTGCGGACCTGGGGGACCATGTCGAACGGCGCGGCAGCGGTGAGTTCGTCGAGTGGAGTCGACTCGGAATCGAGCACGTGTGTCTGGTCCTGGGCGAAATACCCGAGCGTCACGTTGTGGCCGACATGGCGTGTGCCTCCGGTCAACGGCTCGACCCCGGCAAGCAACCTGATCAAGGTTGATTTGCCGGCGCCGTTCGGCCCGACCAGCACCACCTTGCGGCCACGTTCGATGCTGACGTCGAGCCGGTCATACACGGTGAGATCGCCGAAACGTTTCGTGGCCTGGGTCAGCCGGAGAACCACGCGACCGCTGCGTTCGCACGGCGGAAAACGGAAGTGAATGGTGGCTGGCGCGGCATCCGGCGGGAGCAGGCGCTCCACCTTCTCCAGCTGCTTGATCCGGCTCTGGACCAGCGCGGCCTTGGATGCCTGATAGCGAAAACGGCTGATGAACGCCTCGATCCGAGCGATTTCCTCTTGCTGGGCGCGGTACGCCTCGATCTCGCGGGCGTGGCGCTCCTCTCTCTCGACCAGATACTGCGAGTACGTCGCGTGGTAGTCGGTGAGCTTGCCTCTCGAGACCTCCGTGATGTGGCCGACGGTCACGTCGAGAAAGTAGCGGTCGTGTGCGACGAGGATCACGGTGTGGGGGTAATCCGCCAGGAACGTCTCGAGCCAATTCCGTGCCTCGAGGTCGAGGTGGTTCGTCGGCTCATCGAGCAGCAAGAGCGTGGGCCGGCGCAGGAGCAGCTTGGCGAGCGCGAGGCGCATCTGCCAGCCGCCGGAGAACTCCCCGGTGTCGCGGGTGAAGTCGTCGGGAGCGAAGCCGAGACCGCACAGCACGCTGCGCGCCTGGCTCTCGCAGTCGTAGCTACCCTCCACGTCCCAGCGCTCGCGCGCACGCGTGTATGCCGCCAGCAACCGTTCGTGGTCGGGGTCATCAGGGCTGCTGTCGGCCAACGCGTGCTCCAGCTCGCGGCACTCTTGCTCCAGCGCCAGCGTGTCGGCGAACGCCTCCAGCGCTTCGCCCAGCACGGTTCGTCCGGAGATGCCCATCGCCTCCTGCGGCAGGTAGCCAATCGTCGTGCCCTTCGGCACGGCGATCACGCCGTCGTCGGGTTCCTCCACGCCGGCGATCATGCGCAGCAAGGTCGACTTGCCGGAGCCGTTGGCGCCGACGAGACCAACGCGCGCCCCGGCCGGCACCAACCATGCGGCGTGGTCGAAGACGACCTGGCTGCCAAACGATCGGCACAGGTTCGTGATGGTCAGCACAACCTCTACCGTCTAGCGGCAGGGGCGGGTGCAGGCAAGCCACCATTCACGCCGCTTGCAAGTTCGATCCAGCTGCTTTATCCCGCGGTGCAAGGACGGCCGATGTCGAACTTGTTGCGGGTCACCGCTGCCTTGTCGTTGTGTTGGGCAGTCGCCCTGTTCGTCTTCACCCCCATGCCGCTGGCCCACCTCGCCGACGAGCGTCTGGCGGTGTCGTTGGCCCGTGGCCTTGGGGTGGCGCATCTCGCCTTTGCCTTTGCCTTCTGGCGCGCGGCACGCAACCCACCGGGCGAGCGAACCGTGATCTACACGGCGCTGCTCGTTCTCGGATTGCGTGCGGCCAAGGGGACGTACGAAACGCTGTATCTGCTCGACGGCATGCCGGCGGTTCTCAGCCTCATCGAGATGGTCATGTGCATCGGTCTGTTCGTCGGCGTGTTGAACAGCTTACCGGACACGCTGCGGGGCTCTCCGGCCGCAGCGGCGCCCGGGCCGGCGATGGACGACGTCGAGGGGCAGACGCCATGAGCGACGCGATGGGGTGCGGACCCACCTCGCATTGCGCATACGTGCAGCGACTCCCGCCGCGCGACGTCTGACTGGGGCAAATGGAGTCAGCCCTGCAGTTCGGAATCTTCTATGAGCACCAGCTGCCGCGCCCGTGGCACGATGGGGAAGAGCAGCGGCTGTTTCACGAAGCGCTTGAGCGGTCCGGTGGCAGTGGCCAAGCAGCCATGACAGTTCTGCTCGCTCCGCGCTGCTGGGACCGGGGATCGGACGTGCTTACGCCGTAAACGACGACCCGCAGCCGCAGGTCCGTGAGGCGTTGGGGTTCAAGAATTTGAACCCACCTCCGTGCAGGCTGCTCACGTAATCGATGGTCACGCCTTTCAGATAGGGTTCGCTGGCGGGGTCGACAAATATCCGGACCCCATCCCATTCGAAGACGATGTCTTCCTCCGTGGGCCCCTCCTCGAATGCCAGATGGTACTGAAACCCTGAGCACCCGCCGCCGGCAACCGCAACCCGGAGACCATGTCCTACGATCCCCTCCCTCTCCATCGCCACCCTGACCTGTTCGACCGCTTTGTCGGTGAAGTGGAGGGTTGGGCCCGTATCTGCGGGCTCGGCTGACGAATGGTTTCTGATCTGCGGTTCCATGCACGCCTCCAGGTTCGGGATCCGGTGAAGTTTTTCCTGATCCGACCGTCATTTAAGCCGTAACGACGGCCGCCGAACGAGTCAAGAACCCGTCCCAGCTTCAGCTTGAATTCACCGCCCGCATTTGCGAGAAGATGCCACTTGCCGACATGATTCTATCTCCTCGCTATCTTGTCATGGTGAACCTCATCCTGCTGGCCTTGGCGGCCTACTCAGCCTCCGGTATCGTTGGGACCGCCATCGCCGCCAAGCTGATCCCACCACTCGATGTCGAGCTGAGCCCGCCCCCGCTACCGATCGCCGCCGAGCAACCCAAGCCGGCATCGCACTACGCGTTGATTCACCAGCGCGACATCTTCAACTCCGCCAAGCCGGCGGAGACGCCTGCTGTCGTCGAGCCCCCGAAGAAGACCCAGCTCAAGCTCAAGCTCTGGGGGGTGGCCGTGCGCGGCGGCGGCGGCTCATACTGCGTCATTGAAGACCAGAACACGCGTAAGCAGGAACTCTTTCGTATCAACGACACCGTGGCCGGCGTGGCCACGGTGAAGTCCGTTGAGTGGGACAGAGTGATTCTGACCCGTGACGGGGTTGACGAGATCCTCGAACTGATCCCTGATGCCAGCGGCAAACCCGGCGCTCCGGCGGTGAGCGCCGCAGCCGGGCCACGGGGGATGGGTGGCGCGGCGGCGCCTGGCGGTGCGGGCAGCGAGGGGGTCCGCATGGTCAACGAGAACGAGTATCAGATCGAGCGAGCTGAGGTCGACAAGGCCTTCGAGAACCTCAGCCAGCTGTTCACGCAGATGCGCGCCGTGCCGCACTTCGAAGGTGGAAAAGCCATTGGCTTCCGGCTTTTCGCGATCCGTAACGGTAGCCTTTTCGACAAGGTCGGGCTCCGGAACGGCGACATCATCAAGCGAATCAACTCGGTCGAGATGAACGATCCTTCTCGTGCCCTGGCCATGCTCGAAGAATTCCGCAACGAACGTGATCTGACGGTTGATCTGCTTCGCAACCGTCAGGACCAGACGCTGCACTACCAGGTCAGGTAGAACCAATCGTGCGAGGTGATATGCAGTGGGGTCGCCTGTGGCTGGTTTCTGTATGGTTGGTCGTTGGCCTTTGGAATCCGGGGGTTGAGGCGCAAGAGGCACCGCCGCCACCCGCTCCCGGTGACGCGCAGCCGGAGCCGGCGGAGAACCAGGCCGCCCCGCCGGAGGCGGCGCCGCAGGCGCCCGAGGGCGCGTCGCCGGAAGACCGACTGATTACCATGGACTTCCAGGACGTTGAGCTCAACGTCCTGGTGAAGTTCATCAGCGAGATCACCGGGCGCAACTTCATCCTCGACGAGCGCGTCAAGGGGAAGATCACGATCATCTCGCCGTCCAAGATCACGGTGGACGAAGCCTACACCGTGTTTCAGTCGGTTCTGCAGGTGAAAGGCTTCACGACGGTTCCCAGCGGGAACGTCATCAAGATCGTCCAGGCTCAGGAGGCGAAGAGTTCGACGCTGGACACGGTGCTTCCGGGCCGCGTCCGGTCGCCCAGCGACGAATTCATCACCCGGCTGATCCCGTTGGAGAACGTGGATGCGAACAACCTCATCCCGATCATTCAACCGTTGATCTCGGCGAACGGGCTCCTGGCTGCCTACGTTGCCACCAACACGCTGATCATCATCGACAGCGCTTCCAACATCGCTCGCGTCGTGCAGATCATTCGCGAGCTGGATGTGGAAGGCACCGAGCAGGGGGTCGAGGTCATCCGACTGAACTATGCGTTTGCCACCGAGCTCGCCGGCATCTTGGCCCAGGTACTCGAGGAGGGCACGCCAGCTGCGCCGGGGGCGGCACCCGTTCCTGCGCAACCTCCGGGCCGGCCGGCCCAACCAGCCCCACCCGCCCGCCGGGGGCCAGCAGGCGCGGCGGGAACGGCCGGGGCGGTGAGTTCTGGCGGCAGCGGAGAACGCGCGTTCAAGATCATTCCCGACGAACGCACCAATGCGCTCATCATCGTAGCCGGCCAGGTGCAAATGCGCCGGATCCGGGATCTCATCGTCCGCTTGGATGTTCCGCTGCCACTCGGGACCGGTCGGATTCACGTCTACCATCTGAAGTACGCCAGCGCGCTCGAGATCGTGCCCGTCGTCTCTGACCTGATTGGTGGTGGCGGCGGTGGGATCGGGGGCATGCCCAGCGGTTTCCTGGCCAGTCGGCTGGCGAGTTCGACCCGGCTGCGGGGCGGCCAACTCGGCCTGCGACCAGGTTTGGATAATGCCGGAGGCGGGTTCGGTGGAGCCGGGATCGGCTTCGGCGGGGGCAGCCAATTCGGGGGTGGGCGGCTTGGAGGGGTTGGCTCACGGGCGATAGGTTTCGGCGCCGGTGGCGGCGCCGGCGGCCTTGGCGGTGCAGCCGGAGCGGCGGGAGCCGGAGGTGTGGCGTCAGCAATCGGCGGCGGGGGTGGGGAGTTCGAAGGCGCGGTCCGCATCACCGCGGATCCCGCCACCAACGCCCTGATCGTCAATGCCTCCCCGCAGGACTTCGAGACCCTCAAGCGGGTCATCGAGCTGATCGATGTTCGCCGCCGGCAGGTGTATGTCGAAGCGATCATCCTCGAGGTGCGTCTCGACAAGATGCGCCAACTCGGCATCGAGATGCAGGGCGCAACCGGGCTCAACAACGGGGTGGGGTTCGGACGGGTCAACTTCGATCGCATCAACAACGCCATAACCAATCCCGCTTCGCTGTCCGGCTTGATCCTTGCCGCCGCGAGTAACCAGACCATCCGGCTACCCGACGGAACAGTGGTTCCGGCCCAGGCGGTCCTGCTCACCGCGGCGCAGAGCGATAACGACGTCAACATTCTGTCGGCACCGAACCTGTTGACCACCGACAATCGCGAAGCCGAGATCGTCGTCGGCCAGAACGTTCCCTTCGTGTCATCACGGTCCACCAGTGAAACCAACCTCTCGAACCAATTCGCCACGATCGATCGCCGGGATGTTGGTATCACGCTGCGGATCACGCCCCAGATCTCTGAGGGCGGGAACGTGCGGCTCGACATCTTCGAAGAGGTGTCGGCGTTGATTCCGTTCGCGGTAGCTGGGCTCGACCCAAACATCGTCGGCCCGAGCACGACGATCCGCTCGGCCACGACGACGGTGGTGGTGCGCGACGGGCAGACCGTCGTCATCGGCGGGCTGATCTCGGATGACATCGCGAACACGGCGAACAAGATCCCGTTCATCAGCGACATCCCCGTGCTGGGGAATCTCTTCAAGTCGACCACCGCGAACCGGAGAAAGATCAATCTGCTGATCTTCTTGACTCCCCACATCGTTCGCGGTGCCAAGGAACACCGGGACCTCTCGCTGGAGCAGCGCGACAAGCTCAAGGCGTTCATGTACGAGAACGACTTCCCCAACAAGCGGCGCGAGCAGCTGGACTCGCCGTCATGGAGCCCCGAGTTTCCGGACAAGAAGTCGAAGGGGAACGGCGACGAGAGCGCCGGCGTGGACGAGGAGGACGAGGAGGACGTGACCGCGTCCGCCAAACCTCTGGCCGCGGATCGCTCCGGCGGAATGCGTGATCTCGGTGACGGAAAACAGCCCGAGGCCTCGGTTCCTAACCTCTACGTCCTGCTCGCGAGCTTTGCCGAACGCGGCGAACCACCGGCGGGGCTCAGAACCAAGACGGGTCTGCTAGCCGTCGAGCTGGGCGAGGACTCGAAGCTCAGCACCTTGTTCCGCAAGGGCGGGCGTTACCGCTTCCACAACGATGCGTTCGATGGCCTGTACCAGTGCCTCGAAGCCTACGGCACGGCGCAGGAGGCCATGCTGATTTATCCCGAAGGCCTGCCGGTGGACGCGGAACAGGGCGAGTACCTGCACTGGCAGCCGCTCGACGACGTCTCCTCGGCAAACGTTGCCGCGTGGAGCATAATTCACTAACGTTTGTAGGATATGGCGGTCGCAGCCAAATCGCTTGAAGCCGTTCTCCTTGAGCACGGCGCCGTCTCCGAAGCAATGTTGGAGAAAGCTCGCGAACGCCAGCGGGACGGGCGCAGCCTCGGCGACGTCTTGCAGGAGATGGGGGCCATCGACGGTCGAACGTGGGCGCAGGCACTGGCCAGCCACTTTGGCCTTCCCTTCGTTGAGCAGCTGCCCCACGACGAGAACCCGAGCGAGTGGGTGAACCGGTTGCCGATCAACTACGCCAAGCGGTATCAGCTGTTGCCGGTGGGTCACGACGGTGACACGGTCGTGCTCGCCATTGCGGATCCCAGCGCGCTCGGCGCCGTGGATGACGTCCGGCTTCTGCTCCGCCGGCCGGTGCGAGTGATTGTGGCGCCGGGGGCGACCATCGTCGATGCGATTAACCGAGCCTACGACCTGGCATCGGGCTCCGCCTCCCAGCTCATGGACGATCTCGATGAGGAGCGCCTGGACCTCGTGGCCACCGAGCTGGAAGAGCCGCGCGATCTGCTCGATGCAGACGATGAGGCGCCGATCATTCGCCTGGTCAACTCGCTCCTCTTCCAGGCGGTCAAGGACCGGGCAAGCGACATCCACATCGAGCCGTTCGAACGGGATCTCACCGTCCGTTTCCGCATCGATGGGATTCTCTACGACATCATCTCACCGCCCAAACGTTTTCAGCCCGTGATCAGCTCGCGAGTCAAGATCATGGCCGGGCTGAACATCGCCGAGAAGCGCTTGCCACAGGATGGGCGCATTCGCATCCGCCTGGCCGGGCGCGACGTCGACATTCGCGTGTCAACCGTGCCCACGGCTCACGGTGAGCGGGTGGTCATGCGTTTGCTGGATCGTTCGTCGACTATCCTCCAGCTCGAGGAGCTCGGGCTCACGGGGCACAAGCTCGAGGTGGTGTCCCAGCTCATTCGCCAGCCGCATGGTATCGTCCTGGTCACGGGGCCAACCGGAAGCGGGAAGACCACCACCCTCTATGCCGCGCTCTCGAAGATCAACACCATCGACAAGAACATCATCACCATCGAGGACCCCATCGAGTACCAGCTCCACGGGGTTGGGCAGATTCAGGTGAATCCCAAGATCGATCTCACCTTTGCGGGCGGGTTGCGGTCGATTCTGCGTCAAGACCCCGATGTCATCATGGTCGGCGAGATTCGCGACGTTGAGACGGCGAAGATCGCCATCCAGGCGGCGCTGACCGGGCATCTGGTCTTTTCCACGCTGCACACCAATGACTCCTGCGGTGCCGTCACACGCCTCCTCGACATGGGCATGGAGCCGTTCCTCGTCTCGTCGTCCTTGATTGCGGTGATGGCGCAGCGCCTCGTGCGGCGCGTCTGTCCGACCTGCCGGATTGCGTACACGCCGTCACTGGAAGAGGTGCGCCAGCTCGGAATGTCCTCCGACCGGTTCGAAGGAGAAACGGTGTACCGGGCGGGGCCGGGTTGCCAGGACTGCAAGAAGACCGGCTACAGGGGGCGCACCGGCATCCACGAACTCCTCGTCATCGACGACGAGATCCGCAATCTGGTCATGAAGAACGCGGACTCCGCCTCGATTCGTCGGATCGCCACCGCAAAGGGGATGAGTACATTGCGCGAGGACGGCGCCGACAAGCTGGTCGCCGGGATCACAACGGCCGACGAGGTCCTCCGCGTCACCCAGGACGAGATCGTATAGCCGCGCGCTGCTGTGGGTTCCTTGACCCGCGGCAGCGAAACACGATCGCGGCCCATCAATACTCGAATTTCCGCCAAATCGTGGGCGTCGAAAACGATGTATCATGCCAGTTTACGCCTATAGGGGCCTCAACACGAACGGCCGCAACGTCGGCGGCATCATCGATGCGGACAGTCCGAAAGGTGCCCGGCAGAAGCTCCGCCGCCTCGGGGTCTATCCCACCGACCTGACCGAGCAGCGCCCCGAGCAGTCTGGGACCCAGAGCCGCCTGTCTCTGCCGCTCGACGTCGGCACCTGGTTCGAACGGGTGGCGCCCCAGGATCTGGCGCTGATGACCCGTCAGCTGGCAACGCTGGTTGGCGCTGGGCTGCCGCTCGTCGAGTGTCTGAACGCGTTGATCGAGCAGGTGGACAGCGCGCGGCAGAAGCGCATCCTGTCGCAAGTTCGAGAGCGGGTGGTCGAGGGCGGCACGCTGGCCGACGCGTTTAAGGCGCATCCGCGGGTGTTCAATGAACTGTACGTCAATATGGTGCGCGCCGGCGAGGCCAGCGGCGCGCTGGACATCGTTCTGTTGCGGCTCGCCGATTACACCGAACGCGCGTCGCAGTTGCGGAACAAAGTGCGCAGCGCCCTCACCTATCCCACCCTGATGGCGGTGGCGGGTGGTTCGATCCTGCTCTTTCTGCTCTCCTACGTCGTGCCGAAGATCACGCGCATCTTCCAGGAGACCCAGCAGTCGTTGCCGACAATGACCCTAGTGCTGCTGGCGGTCAGTGGTTTTGCGCAGCGCTACTGGTGGTTGATCGTCGGTCTCGTGTTGGCGGCCGTCATTGCCGTGCGCGTGTCGACCCGCACGCCAGCGGGGCGTCTCCGGTTCGATCGCACCGTTCTGCGGCTGCCCTACGCCGGCAAGCTCCTGAAAAAAGTGGCGCTCGCCCGCTTTTCGCGAACGCTGTCCACCCTGCTGGATGGCGGCATACCGCTCCTACCGTCGCTCGACATCGTCAAGAACGTCGTCAGTAACACGGTGCTGCGCAATGCGATCGAGGACGGGCGCAACAGCATCCGTGAAGGGCAGAGCGTTGCCGAGCCGCTGCGCAAGAGCGGCGTGTTCCCGCCGCTGCTCGTTCACATGATTGCCGTCGGGGAGAAGAGCGGAGAGCTCGAATCGATGCTGGCTCGTGCCGCCGACGCGTACGACAATGAGGTCGAGGCGTCGGTGAACTCTCTCAGCAGCATCATGGAGCCCTTGATCATCATCTTCATGGGCGCGATCGTGATGTTCATCGTGTTCGCCGTTATGTTGCCCATCTTCGAATTGAACGAGCTCGTGCGCTAAGTTGGTCGGAGCCAGCCGGTTTCACATCGGGGCTCTGTTTACGGGAGGTTCCGTCATGCGTCGTTTATCTTTGCAGGCCGGTTTTACCCTCATCGAGATCATGGTTGTGGTCTTCATCTTGGGCCTTTTGGTCACACTGGTGGCGCCGAAGATCATTGGCAAGACGGACAAGGCCCGTCAGGTGGCCGCGAAGGCGGAGATCAAGGCCATCGAGGAGGCGGCGAATCTGTTCAGGCTCGACAACGGGTTCTATCCGCCGAACGTCGAGGGGTTGGTTACTGCACCGGCTGGCGCGCGGAACTTCGAGCCCGACGGGTATCTGCCCAAGGTGCCAGCGGATCCATGGGGCAACGCCTACGTGTATCGGACGGACGGCAGGCGCTTGTACATCAAGTCGCTGGGGGCGGACGGCCAAGATGGCGGCGAGGGGTACAACGCCGACATCGATAACGGCCAGGACTAGCGATTTTCACCTGCTGGGACGCGCTTGCGAGTTTCGAGGAAAGATGATGCCGTGCCGTCGGCAATCCGGCCTCTACTCCGCCGCATGGCTACGGAGGGTCGTTGTTGACCGGCCGGCGCAATAGCCGGTCGAGCCGTCGCCTGGATCACCCGCAGAGCGGCGGGTTCACCCTGATCGAGGTCGCGCTCGTCCTGCTCATCATGGGGGTGGTGTTGGCCTTGATGGTGCCTCGCCTGCGTGACCCGGCGCACACCGAGTTGGTGTCGCATGCTCGACGCCTGGCAGTGACCCTGCGCTTCGTACGTCACGAAGCGATCCTGAACGGTCGGACATATCGCCTCAACTACGACCTGAACGAGCAACGCTACTGGGTGACCTCCTCCGAGGGGGAGGATGAGTCGGGGAGCTTCGTGAACGAGACCGGCGTTCTGGTCAAACCAGTGACCTTCCCCCCGCCCTTGGCGTTCTCCGATATCTTCTTGCCTTGGACGGCCGGGCAGGTTCGCGAGGGCCAGGGTTTCACCAACTTCTATCCCGACGGTGTCGTCGACTTGACGCTGGTTCACCTCGACAACGGCCAAGAAGCGTACACACTGCTGATCGATCCGATTACCGGCCATGTCTCGGTCGCTGCGGGATATCATGAGATCCCGGGCTGATCGCTGGCTTCATTGGCCGGACGGGAACACCATGCGTTCGAGCGATCCCGAGCAGGCGCGGCGACGCGGCGACGCGGCGACGCGGCGAGCAGACCCGATGTGCGAGACGCCGCGTCCCCGCGTCTCCGTGTCTCCGCGTCTGCGGTATCATGGTACTACCGCGGCATTCACCCTTCTCGAGGTGCTGGTGGCCCTGGTCGTGGTCTCGACCGCTTTCGTCGGCCTCTTGGGACTGCACAATCGCAATCTGGCGCTGATCGGGCGCGATCAGGACCTGACGATTGCCACCCTCGCTGCGCGTGAGATCATTACGCAAACGGAGTTCGAGGGATTTCCCGAGCTTGGCCGCGGCGGCGGCAACCTCGAGTATCATCCGGGGTTCCGGTGGGAGCGCGAGGTGACCGAGACGGAGCTGCCGGACATCCGGGAAATCCGCCTGCGAATCATCTGGGACGAGATGCGACCAAACGCGTGCGAGTTACTCTACTATATGCGGGATCGTCGTGAACCCGAGTCGTAACCCTTCGCGTGGGTTCACGCTCCTGGAAGTCCTCCTGGCGATCGTCATTCTCGGCGTGATTCTCACGACCGTCTATGGCGCGGTCGCACGGACCTTGCGCTCCAAGGAAATCGCATACGACCGCGGGGAGTTGTTTGCGGCCGGACGCGAGGTGGTGATGCGGATCGCGGGGGATGTCGAAGGTGCGCTCCATCCACGGCTTGGGGATCGCTTCTTCTTCAGGGGCACTTCGGCCGGCGGGGAGCCCCCGGCCGACACCATCGAGTTTGTGGCCATGAACCGCGGCGGGTACGGGTTCAACCGCATGCGGCCGGGCCAGATGCTGGTCAGCTATTCCCTCGAACCTGCGGGTGACCGGCACGATCTGTTCCGGCTTCGAACCGACCGGCAGCTCTGGGAATGTTTGATTGCCGAGGTCGACGGCGTCACCGAAGAGTGTGACGCGATGGAGGACTACGAGAAGAGCGAATCGCATTTTCTGCTCGACTGCCTGGACCTCGCTGGCGAGCTCAAGATCGCCGGCAACTGCATTCGCGTCGTGGGATTGCGCTTCCGCTACTTCGACGACATCGTTGGCACCTTTCGCGACGAGTGGGATTCCTTTCAGAAGCCGACCGAGGGTCGCTTGCCCGCCGCCGTCGAGATCTCTCTCTTTCTCGCCGACGAGCGCGGGGTGATGTACCCGTTCACCACCGTCGTCGACGTCCCCCTCGCATTCGGCCAGCCGACGCCGCGGCCGGACGGCAGTGAGGCGGAAGACCCGGATGACCCGGCGGGCAGCAACACGGGCACCGGCAGCAACACGGGCACCGGTAGCGGCACGGGTTCCAGCAGGGGCACGGTTGGGAGACGCAGCAGGCAATGAACAACGAACGAGGCATCGCCCTGCTCATCGTGCTCACCGTTGTCACGCTGCTCACCATTGCGGTGATCGAGTTCACCTACGCCGTACAGCTCGACCAGCATCGCGCACGCAATTCGATCAACCAGCTGCAGGCCCAGTTACTGGCGCGCTCCGGAATCAATATTGTGGAAAGTTTCCTGGCGCAGGATCAGGATCCGATCTTCGATGCCTTTACCGAGGAGTGGTGGATGAACCTGGGGGTGTTCTGCGAGGGCCTGGAACTCAGCCCGAGCGTGCGCCTCAGATGTGATGTGGAGGACGAGAGCGGCAAGATCAACCTCAACCTCACGAGGACGCTGAGGCAGTCGGCCGCCGCGGCGCAGCAGGGCCAACAAGCGCGCACGAAAGACATGTTTCTGCGCGACGCGCTTCGGCAGCTCTTCGAGGCCTATGAAATCGATGTGCAGATCCCCGATCGGCTGGAAGAGTACTGGAGCCAGGAGACCGAGCCGGATGCCCAAGGTCGAATCCCTGGGGTGGAGCCGCTTCACTCAATCGAGGAGTTTGCCGCAAAGTTCGCCGTTCCCACCGAGAAACTCCCGCGTTTGCGACGAGTCCTCACGGCGCAGCCGACGTCGATCCTGGGGTGGATCAACATCAACAGCGCGCCCGCTGAGGTCTTGTATGCGGTCTTGGCGGCGGATGGAAAAGACAGTGAAGTGGTCAGCGAAGTGATGGATCGGCAGCGAGACGAGGAGCGGGTCTTTCGCAGCAAGGGGGCCATCAGTGAAGTACTGGGAGACATGGAGGCGGACAAGCGGGCCGCGATGTCCCAGATCTTCGACGTGCGGAGCAGCCTCTATCGGCTCCAGGCGAGCGCGCTTACCAACGTGGACCCGACTGGACTGACTCCCGGCGGTATCGGCCAGACCCTCAGTGTGCTCGTTCAGCGGCGCAGCGGACGCCAGTCGACCGGCCGGTCGAACACCAATCAGCCGAATGCCAGCGGTGGCGAACAGGAAATCACCTGGACTTTCCGGCTGCTGGACTGGCAAAGAGAGGGGGGCGCTCGGTTGTTCCGAGCCGGCCTCGACAACCAACTAAACCCCTCTGAAGATGAACAAAAACGTGATACGTCACTGCAGTGACCGGGTAACGGCGATCCATGCCCCAACGAGTTCTTGCGCTTGAGATTACGGATGCCGATGTGAAAGCAGCGGTGCTCGAAACGACCTTTCGAGACTACCGCGTCACCGGCTTCTACCAGCAGCCGTTCTCGGCGGCCGACGGCAGCAGAGAGGATCAGATCCGCCGATTCTTCGAGCACCACCGCCTTGCGGCGGATACGGTACTGTCGGCACTGCCGGGCGACTGCGTGACCTGGCGCAGCTTCTTTCTGCCGTTCCGCGACCGCAAGCGTCTGGCGCAAACGGTGCCGTTTGAGCTCGAAGGTCAGGTGCCGTTCGGGCTCGACGAAGTGGTGGTTGATTATCAGATCATTCACCGGGATCGGTCGGGAACGACCGTCCTGGCCGCGCTCGTCTTGCGGAAGGACCTGGAACGGCACCTCGAAACCTTGCAGGCGGCGGGGATTGATCCCAAGGTGGTGGACATTGCGCCGTTGGCGGAGCTCAACATCTTGAATCTGGTTTCTGATCTGCCCCCGACCTTCGCGTTCATCGATCTGGGATTGCAGTACGTCACGGTTGCCCTGTACCGGAACGCCGCGTTGGCTGGGCTGCGGACCATTGCACGTGGGCTGCGTACGTCCCTCACCGGCAGCAACGGCGCCGAGCCGCAGGCGCCACCGGCAGACACGATCGCCCCTGGGGCCGGCGCGGCCGTTGAGAAGCCCACCAACGGCGGCGATCGTTTTCTCCAAACGCCTCAGATCGCGAACGCCGCGTCACCCGTTGCCGAGGTGCGCTGGACGTTGTTGGCACTGAACGGCGCGCCGCTCGACGACCAACTGCCCTGCTATGTGGCCGGCGAACCGGCCGAGGTTGACCGCCTCGAGCGGGAACTCGCGGAGGCGCTGCGGGTGCAAGTTCGCCGGCTCGATCGCGTGCGATTGCGGAGCCTCGACGCCGAGACGGGCGGCCAGGCCTCGGTCTTCGCCTCCAGTTTGGGCCTGGCTCTGCGCGAGGTGGCGCCGGCCAACGCCCTAGGGCTCAACTTCCGGCGCGGCGAATTCACCTACCACCGGAGCGAGCAGGAACTGCGGCGCGGCCTCCGGGTGGTCGCGGCTCTTGCCGCGTTGGTGGTCGCCTTGACCGTGGCGGATCTCTACATGGGCTACCGACAACTCGTGCTCCGTGTCGTGGGCTTGGACGCCCAGATCCGGAAAGTTGTGGCCGCGACGCTCCCGGACGAGCCAATAACGCAGCCGCGGGCACAGCTGCAGGAGGAGATCGACGCGGTACAGCAGCGGCTCGATCTGCTGCACAGCGTCGTGCCGTCGACCAACTCGACCAGCGTCGATATCCTGCGAGCAGTTTCGGGGGCGATCCCGAACAAGATTCGCGTCGATTCCGATGAGTGGAGTTTGGAGCCGGACGCCATTCGCGTGCGGGGTAACACCGACACCTTCGAGTCGGTCGACGCCATCAAGCAGCAATTGCTGGCGACGGGCTTGTTCAGCGACGTCGAGGTGAAGGATGTGAAGACGGCCAAGGACGGGGCCGGCGTGGACTTCCGGTTGCGGCTGGTCTTTTCGAAGGATCTTCACCCGCGCGGGGGACAATCGTGAAGTTCGACTGGCGCCAGACCTTCAATTTCTACCAGCGGCTGTCGCCGCGCGAGCGCATGTTGGTGAGCGTTGCCGGCGCCGGAGTCTTGGTGATCAGCCTGTACAGCCTGGTCGTGCAACCGCTGACGGAAGGGCGCGCACGCATGCTCACTCGCATTGCTCAGAAGGAAAAGGAGCTGACCGAGATCCAGGAGATGCGGGCCGCATACCTCGGACTCTTGCAGCAATTCGAAGCAAGCCAGGCGGTGCTGGCCAAGCCGGATTCCAGCTTCTCGCTGTTCTCTCACATCGAATCGACGGTGGCGCAGGTGGTGAGCCGCGACCGCATCACGTCGATGAACCCCGGCAGCAAGGTGTTGGGCAACGTCTACAGGGAAGAATCGGTTGAGTTTAAGTTGACGAGCGTGTCGCTGAAACAGTTGGTCGACATGTTGTACCGGATCGAGAAGGGGACCCACCAGCTGCGGGTGACACGTCTCCAGGTGAAGAAGCGTTTCAAAGATCCGCATAGTTTCGACGTGACCGCGACGGTCTCGATGATTCTGAGCAAGGAGACGTGATGCGGTTCCCGCGTGTGCGGCTCGCGGTTCCCCGCCTCTCGCTCGATTGGCTGTCGGGCCTGATGGGCCGGAGCGTTGTGCTCTACGCCCTGTACACCCTCGTTGTCTTCCTGATCTTCCTCGTCATTAATTTCCCCCACGATGTGTTGGTGCAGCGAGTGTTGCGCGAAGTGGATCTGAGGCCGCTGCGTCTGGACATTGCGGCGGCGCGTTTCGCCTGGTGGAAGGGGTACGAGCTCCGTGGTGTGCGCCTGACACGAATCGGCGACGATCGCGGCACGCCGCCGTTGCTGGAGGGGTCGAACCTCTACGTCCGGCCAGGGTTCAGCGAGCTGATCCGGGGGCGGCTCGGGTCAGCGTACCTCACGGCACTCATGTACAAGGGCGTGGTCGAGGGGAGCTGGGTGACGAACGACGGCACCAATCGGGCGACGCTGCGCCTCGATGGGCTGGATATCGGCAGCTATCGTTTCCTGACGAACGCGCTCGAGGACGGTCAGATCGGCGGGCGCCTGTCGGGTGCGGTCACGGTCGAGGCCCGACGCGCGAATCTGCGCGAAGCACAAGCCGCTGGAGAGCTGGAGCTGCAGGACGCGCAGCTGACTTCGCTCAAGGTCAACGGCTTCCCGGTTCCCGATCTGAAGTTCCAGACCGTGGCGGTCAAGTTTGCCGCGGGCGGTAACAAGCTCGACGTCCAGGAGTTCCGGGCGGAGGGGAACGAGCTCCGGCTCGGTGGTAGCGGCCAGGTCACGGTGCGGGCGCCTCTGCGCGACAGTGTGCTCAATCTCAAGCTGACCGCGCAGCCGGGGCCGGAGAGCAACGATACCGTCAAGGGCTTTCTCAATCTGCTTCCGAAGCCAAAGGGCGCCCGTCCGGAGGCTCCGGTGTCCATCACGGGGACGATTGCACAGCCCAAGCTTCGGTGACCTGAGAACCTTCAGGCGGTCAGCCGCTGACCGCCGGGTCTAGAAGTTCGGCCGAAAAGTCCCTCGATCCTCGGAGATAGGCGGTGCTTGCGAGACTCCGCCGACGCGACGCCAGACCGGAAAACTGAGTAAAATCATGCGCTTATCTGGCCCAACCCTCGCTGCTGGAAGCGCCAGGCTCGCACGGGGGCGCTGGCTGGCCACGGGAAAAATTTCCACCGTGGCTGAATATTTTTCTTTGTAGACCTACTATATCTATGATAAGTTCACGCACAATACGGTTTAACTGCGATAGATATTTCCTTATAGATCAAGCCACGTAATCTTATGAGTTCCGTCGGCGAAAAGGTCGGCGGCGAAAGGGGTATTCCATAATGGTTCCAAAGATGTGGTCCGGAATTCTTCCGGAGGAGCTGTTGATCCCAGAGCCGGCGTTGCCCGCGCAGTTTCATATCATCTGGCACCGAACGCGAGCAATCTCGGCAGAGCGAGCGTTGGTCCTCGCGGTTCTCTGGCAGGCGGTGGCGGATCTCCAGAAGTACCGCTTTGCGACGCGCCGCCAGCATCAGCGCTTGTACATGGAAGCGTACGAATGGGTCGCGTCCAGTGATCGGAGCTGGCCGTACTCCTTCGTCAACCTGTGTGAGCTGCTGAACCTCTCGCCCGAGTCGTTGCGAGAGGAGTTGCTCAGCGGCCGTGTGCCGTCGCGGGCGATCCAGGCGCCGGATACGTTGGCCGACGTGGAAGAGGCGGCCTAGGAGAACATCGTCGTCACGGTCCTCTCCTGTCGGAGTAGCCGCGGCGCTTGTGGCCGCTCTTCCAGTCGGAGAGTGGGGCGAGCCCGCGGCTATGCCGATATGGAGCGAAGCCGAAGCAGTCGGCGCAGCGGTCGTCCCGCTTACCGGTGTAGCGACCGGCCGGCCACGTCGAGTGCTGCCTCTTTGAGCGCTTCGGCAAGGGTCGGATGCGCGTGAACGGCGCGGGCGATGTCCTCGACCCGCGCTTCGAACTGCATTGCTAAGGCGGCCTCCGCAATGAGCTCGGAGGCGTGCGGTCCGAGAATATGGATGCCGAGGATCGCGTCGGTGTCGGCGGCGGCGATCACCTTGATCGAACCATCGGTTTCGTTCATGCACCGGGCCCGGCCATTCCCGAGAAAGGAAAACGACCCCACCCGCAGCTCATGACCGCGGCGTCTTGCTTCTTCCTCGGTGAGGCCGACGCTGGCCAACTCGGGCCACGTGTACACGATGTTGGGGATGCCCGCATAATTCACACCCGCGGGCACCCCGGCCATCAGTTCGACCGCGGCGATCCCCTCCTCGCCGGCCTTGTGCGCTAGCATCGGGCCGCTGATGACATCCCCGATCGCGAAGATCCCGCGAACACTTGTCGCATATCGTTCGTCAACCGGGATCCGGCCGTGCGCATCGGTGGTCACGCCGACCTCCCGCAGGCCGAGGCCCTCCGTGTAGGGCCGCCGTCCGACGGCGACGAGAACGACATCGCACGTTTCCTCGTTTTCCGTGCCTTCGCCCTCGACGATCACGCGCACTCCAGCGGCGGTCTTCTCGGCGTGCTTGACACTGGCGCGCAGGCGGAAGCTGATGCCCTGCTTCTTGAGGGCCCGCTGCAGCGCGACGCTCATCTGGCCATCCATCCCGGGGACGATGTGGTCCATCAGCTCGACGACGAGGACCTCGGCCCCGAGCCGCCGCCATACGGAGCCCATCTCGAGACCGATGGCGCCACCGCCGACCACCAGCATCCGCGCCGGCACCTTGGGCAGGCAGAGGGCCTCCGTGGACGAGATGATGTGTGTGCCGTCGAACGGGAGATGCGGAAGACTGCTCGGAGCGCTGCCGGTCGCGACCAGCACACGCGGTGCCCGCATGACGCGCGCCGCCTCTCCGTCGACCTGAACGGTGTCCGCGGCCGTCAGCCGTGCGGTTCCGCGTATCCAGTCGATCTTGTGCTTGCGAAACAGGCTGGCAACGCCCCGGGTCAGGGCCTCCACGACCTTATCCTTGCGCGCCATCATGGCGGCGAGATCGAGCTCGACGCTGCCGACCACGATGCCGTGGGCACCCAATCCGGCCTTCGCTTGGTGGTAGCGCTCACTCGAATCGAGCAGGGCCTTGCTCGGGATGCAACCGACGTTCAGACAGGTGCCGCCAAGCGCGGTGCCTTTTTCGACGCAGGCCGCGTGCATTCCCAACTGCGCGGCCCGAATCGCGGCGAGGTAGCCGCCAGGCCCCGCGCCGATGACGATCAGGTCGTAGGATTCGTTCGACATTGGCGTCTCCCGATCAGACTACAGAGCCCAGAGCCCAGAGCCCGATGTGATGCGGCGTCACCCGCGCCGTTCGGTGCTGAGAATGACCTCGTGGATCTCGAGCACGTTCGGGCCGGCAAACATCTCCGCCGGCGGTCGGTTGCTGTGCGCGACGCGGAACGATTCGCTGTTCGTCCAATCCCAGAAGGCGCGCTCGCTCTCCCAGTACGTTTGCACCAGGTAATAGCCCTGCTCAGCCGTTTCTTCCCACTGGCTGGTGCGGTGGTTGAATCGGCGCTGAACCGGCCGCAGGATGAGGTTCTTGATGAACCCCGGCGATTGGTCGATCAGATGTGCCCGCTTGCGGAAACGGTCCTCGAAGTCTGCCTCATGACCTTTGGCGACGGGAATCCGATTCGTTACGACAAACACGACGTGTCCTCCTGTCTCGTGGCCCAAACCAGGGTCCAAGGGTTCCTGTTCTTTCTCCCTCCGGCGTCGCGGCGAGGGCAATACGAGGGTGGGCGGACTGGGCCGAATCCGTCACACAGTCTCAATGCCCCGCAACTCGCTCGGCCAGCAAGAGCACCCACGGCGCCATTATGGCTGCGACCATGGCCATCCAGCCAAGAATTCGTCCAGTCCAGCGTAATCGTCCGACTACTGCCGGGGCGTTTGCTGGGCGCCCCGGCGCTGTCGTCTTTGCCGCGGCGCTCAGCTGCCTGCGCGGCCGCTCGCTCGGGCAGCGTGCGCTGAAGTCACGGACCAAAAACGTCAGGGCCTTGATCCGGAGTTCCTGGTCGACAAGCGATCGGGGTGATGGCACGCGATCCATGCTGATCCCGAGGATGACATATCGGTCGGTTGGGGGCCACGCCAGAGCTCGATCCAAGGCGGGGATGAGATCGTTGACCCGGTCGTCGCGGCGCAGTATCTGCGTCGGCGGTCAGTTGAACAGTCTGGAGATGAGATGAGAGGATTGAGGAGGAAGCAGACATGAGAGCGGCGGTTTTGGAGGAAGCAGGAAAACCCCTGGTGATCCACGACGACGTCGACATCGAGGAGCCAGGGGTCGGACACGTACGCGTTCGCGTGAAGCACTGCGGCATCTGTCACTCTGATCTCAGCATGGTAGACGGGGTGTTCCCGAGCCCGATGCCGGTAATTCTTGGCCACGAGGCCGCCGGCGTGGTCGACGTGGTTGGCCCAGGGGTCGAAGACCTGGTGGCGGGTGACCACGTCGTACTGACTCCGGCGCCGCCCTGCGGGACCTGCTACTGGTGCGTGCGTGGGGAACCGGGTGTCTGCGTCAACGCGATCGGTATCCAGACCAGCACCCTCCGGGACGGGCGGACCGGGCTGTCCCGCCGCGGCGCCATCGTCTATCGAGGGGTTGGGCTCGGCGCCTTCGCGGAGCACGTGCTGACTCCGGCAACCGGCGCCATCAAGATTCCCACAGAGGTCCCGCTCGACGTGGCGTGTGTCATCGGATGCGCGGTTCAGACCGGGGTCGGAGCCGTGCTCAACACCGCTCGCGTCGAGGAGGGAGCGACGGTGCTGGTGATGGGCCTTGGCGGTGTCGGGCTCAACATCGTGCAGGGGGCCCGCCTGGCAGGTGCGGCGCGCATCATCGTGGCCGATCCGGTACCGTCCCGTCGCGAGGTCGCGCGCCGCTTTGGTGCGACCGACGTGCTCGATCCCGCTGCCGTCGACGTCGTCGGATCCGTCTTCGATCTCACGCAGGTCGGGGTCGACTACGCCTTTGACGCCGCCGGCCGTGCCAGTCTGATTCACGATGGCATGCGCGCCACGCGTAATGGTGGAACGACGGTCTGTGTCGGGGCGGCGCCCATGGACGAGGGGATCACCATTGCGTCGGCGGCGCTGTTCACCATCAGCGAAAAGAAGCTCCTCGGATGCACACTCGGGAGCTGCAACGCGGTGCGTGAGATTCCCCGCTTCATCGCGCTGTGGCGAGCCGGCCGCCTCGATCTCGAGGGGCTCGTCACCGCCCGTCGGCCGCTCGAGCAGATCAATGAGGCGATGGAGGATCTCCGAGCCAGCCGGGGGATACGCTCCGTTCTGTCTCTTTAGTCCCTTATCGGGAACGTCTTGAGCAGCGCGGAAAGGAATGGAAAACCGGAGACAGGAAATCGGAGACTAGAAACTGGTCAATCAGTACCAGTCCTGGAAGAACGAGCGGGTCTGCATCGTCCTGATCTGACGTCGAGGCAATCGATACCGACCTGTCCTCCGAGACGACGGCGCCCCGGCACCTGCGATGCCGGGGCGCGTGCGGAAGGACGTCGCGACCGTTTACTGAGCTTTCGCTTTGAGCAACCCCAACTGGTTCTTCAGTAGCTGCGCGCCGGTGTAGCTGGCGCCCCAGCACAGCCCGTTGTCGCCGTTGAAGAGCTGCACCTTCACCGGGTCGCCCAGCGGCAGAAGCAGGTCGGGCAGCCCATCGCCCTTGCCCCTCACGATGGCCTTGGCTTTGCCGTCGGCACCGCTCTTCAGCACGATCTTCTTGATGCCGTCCTCGGTGGGCGTGACGTCAGTGTAGATGTACCTGGTCGTGCCACCCTGTTTCCACTTGGTCGAGCTGGCGGGGACGATCGCCTCGCCGACCTGCGCCCCTGTCGTACCGGCATAGATACAGAGCGCGTAGTCCGCGCCCGTCGTGGTAGTTGGGTCGCCGAAGTCCGCCAGAGTAGTGTTCTTGCCCCTGAGCCATTTCCAGGTCAGCCTGTCCTTCGTGTTGTCGGTCTTGTCCTTCACCGTCAAGATCGACTTCTGTGCCGTTCGGCAGCTACTCGAGACCGCTGGGCAGCCGGTGACGCACTGGTCGCTCCCCTCGTCGCAGAGCAGCACGCATGGGGGCGTCCCGCTCTGGCAGGTGCCGCTCACGCAGGTCTCGGCGCCGTTGCAGTACAGTCCGTCCGGACACGGTGTGCCGTTCGTCTTGGCCGGGTGCTGGCAGGTCACGCTGGAGCCGTTGCACTCGTCGAGCGTGCACACGTTGCCATCGTCGGTACACCCGGTGCCGTTGTTCTTCTTGGTATCGCCCGGGCAGAAGGGACCGCTGCCCGTACAATTCTCCGCCAGGTCGCACTCCCCCGCGGCACCACGGCAGACCGTGGACGACGCCAGGAAGCCATCGGCTGGGCACGCCGTGCTGACGCCGTCGCAGACCTCCGCCTCGTCGCAATCGCCGCCCGTGGTCGCCGCCCGACACACCACGGCGTTGGCCTTTACGGCGTCGGCCGGGCAGGTGCCGCTCGCGCCGGTGCAGTTCTCCGCCAGGTCGCACTCGCCCGCCGCGGGGCGACAAACGACCGAGCTCGGCTCGAACTGACAGGTGGACGAGCAGCAATCGCCATTGGTGGTGTTGCTGTCGTCGCATTGTTCGCCGGGCGATACGGTGCCGTCGCCGCACAGTGAGTAGTACACCGTGATCGTGATCTGATCGACGCCCACGGCGGCAAGACCGCCGTCCTTTGCGGAGATCGCGAAGCCGAAGCCGGAGGCATTGATGTCGGCCGCCGTCCAGGTCTCCCCCCACAAGTCGCTCGAACCACCGTAGGTGACAACCCCGTCGGCGGGGGTTGGCCATTGGGTTCCCGACGACTTATCGCTTAAACGAATCGCGCCTCCCTTCACGATTCGCACGGCGTTGTCGAACTTGTTGGCACTGGTCGCAAGCTTCTCGACCGCGACCTCGATGCCATCAATAACCGCCGCTGACGGAATCGAGAACCCAAAGCTGCTCACTTTGAGGTAGTGAGTCTCCGTGCTGCCAGACAGCGAGGCGGTAGCGTAGGTGTCGTCGCTGAACTGGACCGCGTTGCTCGGGCTGATGGTCCAAGTCGACGTGCCAATGCTCGGGTCGTCGACCGCGGTGCCGGGGCTGTTCGGTCCCTGTGTGATGGGCTGCGCCTGCGCGGGCAAGACGATGGTTGACACTAACAGTGACGCCAACAAACCGGTTGAGATGAGGCTGATGAACCGTGAATACGTCCCCTTCATCGCTTCGCTCCCTGTGACCGTCATGACGCAACGGCCTGCCAATACTCCCCTCGCGTCCGCGACCCCCTACCCCCCTACGTTTTCTCACTACGACAACCGGCGAGAACCTGTCAATTGAATTTCTCGGAACCTTGCCAAGGGGTCCGGAATTCAAAACGGCCTTTTCGGCCACTTTTCCAGGGCTTCAAGACGCCACCCGGCGAATCGCGCAGCTGATCGGTCCAGAAGATTGGCGGAGAAGGGAAGGAGTCGAACCTTCCGTCCCACTTACGCAGGACCACGCGGTTTTGAAGACCGGGAGGGCCACCGGGCCCCATCCTTCTCCATGGATGCTGTCGCGTTTTCAATCACGTCAAAACACCAAGAATCCGAGAGTCCCGAGGGCAAGCGGGCGTTACCTGGAGCGGGCCTCACCCCCCCTTTTGCGCACGCAAAAGGGCCAGGGCCGCTGCGCTGTCGGCGGCTTGTCCGAGACCGCGCCGGACTTTCTCGGATTGCAGGAGCATCGAGAGCGAAGAAAGAAAGTTGAGATGCTCCCCAGCGAGGTCGGGAGGGGACAGCACCAGCGCCATCACGGTGATGGGTACGCCAGCCATGGCGTAATAGACCGCGCTCGTCGACCCGGCGATCGCGGCGACCACGCGTGTGATCCCCGGGAGGCGGGCGTGTGGAATGCTCACCCCGATCTCGACGATCTCGGTACTGGCCATGCGCTCCCGCTCGCACACCACGCGCACCGCTTGTTCTCGGAGTGCCGCGGGAACCTGACCATGTGCGACCAAGCTGTCCACGAGGCCTTCCACTGCCTCTTCGAAGGTGCGCCAAGGCGGTCCGATGATGAGTCCGCCAGCCGCCAACACGTCGCTCACGCGCATGCCGTTGCACCGACCGCACGCGGCGGCTCCGAGTCCGACCATCGGCGCGATGCCGGTCGGACAATGGCCGGCCCGATAATGGGACACTCCCCAATCGCAGCACTGACATGGATCACGAAGACAAAGACCTCGCGGCGCTTGCTTTGTTATCTATTACTTGCCCCCCCGCACGGTGCAAGCCAGCAGGCAACTCGCCTTCGCCCCGTCTCCGTGACCCCCAGTCTGTTCCATCCTGCTGCCGACGCCGCCGGCGGCCTGGGATGACGGCGTTACCCTGGGGTTTGGACTGCCCCGGCCGCCTCAGCCAGGAGCTTTTCGTAGCGTGAGAGGATGCGTCGCACATAGCGGGTCCGGCGCGCCAGCGGCCTCGGCATGCGGGCGATTCGGCCCGGTCCGAGGTTGTATGCCGCGACGGCGATCCACGGGTCTTGAAACCGCTCCTCCAACTCGGTCAGGTAATGCAGGCCAAGCTTAACGTTCACCCCGGGGTGGGTCAGCATCCCCGTCCCGCTCCACGGAATCCCTACTCTTCTTGCCAGCTCTCGCGCTACCGAAGGTTGCAGCTGAATCAATCCGACCGAGCCCGTGGGCCCGCGCGCCGTAGAGGAGCAGCTGCTTTCCACCTGAATCATGGCGAGGACGAAGAGGGGGTCGTAGCCGTATCTCTGGCCTTCCCGTTGGATCGTCTCGGCGATGTGCCAGCGTTCACCGTCCCCCATCGAGGCGGCGCAGCTGGACAGGTTTTCATAAAGGGCGGCGATCTGGTCACCGATTTCGTTGGCCTCCTGTGCAACCGCCGCACCCGAAACCGGCCGAGTAGGTCCGGATGGTAGACCGCAGACCAACAGCGGGAGGAGGGCCGGCAGGTACCGGGCGATCAGCCGCCTTTGCCTTCGAGTTGCCGGCGCGTTGGCCCCCTGACGATCTCTGTAGACGAAAAAGCCCATAGCTCGAGCAAGGTTACGGCGCCTCCCGGTGGAGTTCCGCCAGTGTTGCGCGGTTCTCATCTTGGTTGGGTTCTGACCAGGAGGTCCCGTATTGCATAACGGATGGGAAGGAGACCCGCAAGCCGGCCAGCGTCAATAATTTGACGCTTTGCTGTGCATTCGTCGCCGAACAGAAATTGCCTGGACCGGTTGCACACGGACTTCTTCGATGCGGCGAGCGGCGTCCTTCCGCATACTTAACCCCGTCATAAGAGCACCTTAGCGGCGCTGTGCCGTTGGAGTGCTGGTGTTCGCCGCAGAGACTGCTGCGCGGTTTGTTCACTTCGTCGCGGTGGTATGCGAATTGCGTCGGATTTGTCGTGGTGAGAACAGAAACGGGTGGAGATCCTGGAAGTGATCGGGAAGTCTGGAAGTGATCAAGAAGTAATGAAATTGATGCTGCAACGTGACCGGTTGGCGATGAGAGTGCAGGTCCCGCTGCAAGTGGAATCGGTCTCGCCCTCGGGTCTCGTCGTCCTGACGGCGGAAAGGCCTCCCGCGGGCTTTGAGAGCTCTGACCTCGGTGGCCACGTCCAGGACGGCGAGTGCCTCACTTTCGTGCTCGAGAAAGACGGCCATCGCGTCACATTGCAGGGCACCCTGGTGTGGTTGGAGCTCAAGGGAAGCGCCGATGAGCGCAACCGTGAGCTGGAACTCATTGTCGATACCGGCGGGTGGCCTGGCTGGGGCGAAGTTCAAGACGCCCTGACCGGAAAGTAAGAACATGGGCCTGTTTGGGTGGTCGCGTGGGCGGCAGCCGCGCCCGGATAGCGGCGACAACAGCGAGGCGGCTGCGCCAGCCGATGAGACCCAAGAGCCATCGACCAATGTCCAGGCGGGTGTCGAGCGTGGCGCAAGCAATCCCGCAGGGGGCGGGCAAGCCGAGGCGTCTGCCAACGGCCACGGGGCGGGTAAAGAGAACGGCGCCACGGAGCGAGCTGCCGGCAGTGGAGGATCGCTCCGAGAGGCGCTGCAGCATCTGTATGCCCAGCGCCCCACCCGGGACCGATTTGCCGAAGACGCACTCCAGCTGATCGCCAAGACCGCTGGCGTCAAGGCGGCAGCTTTTCTGGAGCACGACGCGCGGGCGGACCGGGTCCGATTGCTGTGCAGCACCGGCCTTGAAAGCGACGTGATCGAAATCCTGAACGGCGACAGCCGGGCCAGTGCGTGGGACATCCCGCTACGAGGTCTCAAGAACCAGCGGATCAACGTCATCGAGGCGGCTCACGAGAACCCTTTTGTTCCGAAGCCGCTGGCTGCCATCAGCCCCCGCAAGCTCACCATTGCTGTCATTCCCTTCTTCCATGCCGGCGCGGCCGTCGGCGTGGTTGTGCTCTTCTCGCCGACCCTCCGTGGCTTCTCCAACTCCCTCCTGCACATCCTCAGTAACGCCCTTCGCGTTTGCGCGGCGGCGCTGACCCAGCTCAGCCGTGCCCCCGCTCCCGCAGCGCAGACCGCGGAAGAGGCGAATCAGCAACCGACATTGCTGCGTGGGCTAAACGCGCTCAAGGCGCAGCTCGCGCACCTGACGAAGGCGTTGGAGGAAGCGGAGCGGCAGCGGGCCGCCGAGGCGGCGGAACGGGTCACTGCTGAATCGTTCCTGCGCGCGGAACGGGACCGCTTGGCCGCGCTGGAAAAGGAGCTGGCGACCGCGCGAGAGGAGCGCGAGCAGCTTCCCTCGTTGCTCGAGAGAATCGAGGAGCTGACCCAGGGCGCGCGTCGAGCCGCCGCAGAAGCGGATGCCGCGAAGACCGAGGTCGCGCGCTTGCAGGCGGCCGCCGAGGCGGCCGACCAACGCGTTCAAGAACGGGCGGCTGCGGTCGCCGAGCTGACGGCCGCGCAGCAGGTCTTGCAGCAACGGCTCGACGAAGCACGGGCGGCGGCCGAGGACCGCGCCCAGAGCATCACGCGGCTCGAGAAGGAGCTCGAGGAGCTGACGGTGCGCAGCGCCGCCGCGGACGAACTCGGGCCGGCACTGGCGGCCGCCGAGGCGGCGCGGACGACTGCGGAGGCCGAACTCGCCAGCATTCGCGATGAACTGGCGGCCGCCCGCGGCGCCCGCGGCGACATGCAGGCGGCCCTGCAGGAGTCGAGCGAGGCGCTGTCGGCGGCCCAGAGCGAGGCACGATCGTTGGCGGCCCAGCTGGCGGAGGCGCGAGCGAAAGCCGACCGCCTCGAAACGCAGGAGCGCGCCGTAACCGACCTCCAACGCGAGGTCGAGTCGGTCGAAACCAAGCGCGCCACGTTGCAGCGGACGATCAAGTCGCTGCGCCACCAGCTTGCCGACGCGACACGCCAGCAGGAAGAGGCCACGCGGACCGCCGCGGCGCGAATCGCTGATCTCGAGGCGGAGCGTGACCGGGTTGGGGGTGAACTGGCCCGTCTCCGCGATCAATCGGGGCAGACCGCCAGCGAGCTGCACGAGCGCATCGAAAGCATCGAACGCGATCGGCGGGAGATGGGGGAGCGCATCGAGGCGCTGACCCGGGCCGACAGCGATCGCGTGCGACTGCAGACCCGGGTCGAGGAACTCGAACAGGATCTCCTTTCGGCGCAGGAAGCCGCGCGGGTACTCGAGGCCCGGGCGCAGGAGCTGAGCCAGGCCAGCGCCCGGCTCATCGCCGAACGCGCCGAGCTGCAGGCCCGCGTCGAAACGCTCGCGGCGGGCGGGCAGTCGCTCGAGCAGGAGAAGCAAGCTGCCATCACGGCGGCGCACCGCCGCGTTGGCCAGGTCGAGGAGGAGATCAAACGACTCGCGGCGACGCTGGACGCCACGCGGGCCTCGGCCGCGAACGAGCTCAACCAAGTCCGCACGGCCGCCGATCGCGAGCTCCGCGCGGTGCGCAGCGAGCTGACGGCGATCACGCGCGCTCGCGAAAGCCTGCAACAGGAGCTCGACCGCGCGCAGCAGGAAGTCACCGCCGTTCGGAATGAATCCACGACGCTGGCGGCGGAGCGCGATCGCCTCGGCGCGGCGATCGCGCAGCTCACCCACGGCGGCGAGGCGGCCGTGGCGGAGCTGGGACAGGCGCGCGCGTCGCTCGCGCAAAAGGATCAACGAATCGCCGAGCTACAAGCCGAAGTCGAGGGAGGCTTGGCGGCGAAGGAAGCGTTGGCCGCCCAACTCAAGGAGCAGTTGGCGGAGATGACGCTGCGCCAGGACGCCCTCGACCAGGAATACCGTGCCGAGCGCGAACGACTGCTGCAGGCGTTGGCGGAAAAGGATTTGCTCCTACAGGCGGCCGAAGACCACCTCGCCATCGATGTGGCGGAAGGCGAGGAGGATGCCGAGTCGATGCTCGCCATCGACCGCAGCGGCGCGGACAGCTCGGAGGTTGGCGCAGAAGAGCCGGTGGCGGCTGCGGAAGTGACCGAGGCGGCTGCCCGCGAACTGGTGATCATCGATGGCTGCGGACTGGGGGACGATACGGCTCGCACGCTGACCGCGTCTGGCCACCCCATCACAGCGTTTGTGCCCGATCCGGATCTTCCCGGCCAGTTGGTGGCGCGCCAGATTGCGTGTGCGGCGATCAATCTGGCGACCCCGTCGGCCTGGCAGGCCGTCCGAGCGCTCCGGAACGGGCACGGCAAGCCGAGCACGTCGTTCGTCGCCTTCGCCCTCGCCGCCGGCGCTCCCACCGGTTTCTGGTTCGGTCCGGTCGATTTCGCGGTGCTGCCGATACACGATGGCAATGTCTACGACACCCTGGCCCGCATGGCGCCGCGCGTGAAGCGGGTGATTGCCATGAGCACTGACATCGACGTGATGGGTGAGGTCCGTGCTCAGCTCAGTGGTAAAGGGATCTCCACCGCCGTCGTCCTCGACGGCCGCCAGGCGCTGGATCTGGTGCCGACGGTCCGCCCCGAGGCGGCCGTGTTGCACCTCTCACCAAGCTGCGTCGATGTGTTTCGCGCCATCGCGGGGCTGCGCAACACCGAGGCCTCTCGGAACATCCCGATCCTCTTCCTGCTGGATGCGACCGCGCATCCGCAGGAGGAATCGTTCCTCACCGCCGGCGTGCGCCTGCTCTCGGGTCGCGGCAACCTCCCGTCCGGCAGTCTGGTCAATTCGCTGCAAACGGCACTGAGCCAGTCCCTCTGAGCCCGCAACGCGCGGTTCAACCAGGCAGTCAGCGACAAGCTTACGTCCCCAGTCGTTCCAGCAGCGCGTCGCGTGCGTGCAGGCGGTCGTCGAAGTCCAGTCGTCGCCCGGCGATCAGCTGGTAGGTCTCGTGTCCCTTGCCAGCAATGATCACCATGTCCTCGGCTTGCGCCATGTCGATCGCCCGCCGGATGGCCGTCGCTCGGTCGACCTCCCAGGCGTGTTGCCGTCCGTGTGGGTCGACCCCGCGCGTGCCAACGAGAATCTCCTCGATGATGGCGCGCGGCTCTTCCGAGCGCGGGTTGTCCGACGTCACGATCACGTAGTCGCTCAGCTCCGTGGCGATCCGACCCATCACCGGGCGCTTGGCGCGGTCGCGATCCCCGCCGCAACCGAAGACGGTAATGAGCCGACGTGGCCGCAGCCGTCGGGCGCTGCCGAGGAGTCGGACGAGCGCGTCTGGCTTGTGGGCGTAGTCAACCGCGACGACGAAGTCCTGGCCAGCGTCGACCAGCTCGAAGCGTCCCGGAACCGGCGGGGCGGCGGCGAGGCCAGCGACGATGGCGTCCAGCCCAATCCCCAGACTGTGTCCGGCGGCGGTCGCGGCGAGCGCGTTGTAGACAGAGTACTCCCCCAGATGCCGAAGAGTGATTCGTGCCTCACCTGCCGGCGTTGCGGCGGTGAAGTGGAGACCGTGAAGGCTCGGGACGATGTGGCTGGCCCGGACGTCGGCGGGATGTGTGGCTCCATACGTCAGCAACGCGCCACGGTTCACCTGCATCATGTAGGCGCTGCTGGGATCATCGACGTTGATGATCGCCGTCGCCGCTTTGCCGCCGGAGGCCAGCTCCTCAAACAGCCGCCCCTTTGCCCGCGCGTAATGGTGCATGTCCGGGTGGAAGTTGAGATGATCGTGGCTGAGGTTGGTGAATACGCCGGCGTCGAACGCGATGCCCTGAACACGTCGGAGCTCGAGCGCGTGCGACGACACCTCGAGCACCGCCGCCGAGCACCCCGCTTCAACCGCCTGCCGCAACAGCGATTGCAGCAACGGCGCTTCCGGCGTCGTCTGTGCCGCCGGAAAAACGCGGTCCCCGATTCGGTACTCCACCGTCCCGATCCGCGCGACCCGGTGCCCGGCGGCCTGCATTACCGACTCGACGAAGTATGTCGTCGACGTCTTGCCACTGGTGCCGGTGATGCCGATGACCGTCAGCTCACTCGACGGATTGCCGAAGTACGCGCAGGCAAGCCTGGCGATGGTTGACCAGCAATCGGCGACCTGCACGACCGTGACGCCCTCGATCGGGCCGATGGCGCGTTCGACCACGAGCGCGGCGGCGCCTCGCTCCAGAGCCATGGGGATGAACTCGTGACGATCGGCGCGGGTTTCGCCTCCTTCCGTTCGGTAGCCCGGCAAGCAGACGAACACATCGCCGCGCCCGACCTCGCGCGAATCCGACACGACGCGGGCGACCGCAACGTCGAGCGCGCCGTGGGCCGACAGGATCTGTTCGTCGGCTAAAAGCGCGCCCAACACCGGCATCAGATCGTCCGCTGCCGAGCCGACGCGGCGACGCGGCGACGCGGCGACGCGGTGGGGACACGGTGAAAGCAGAGCGTTCGTCCGCAGCCTGGTGGCACCGCGGCCTCAATCGTCGATCCAGCCGCGTCTCCTCGTCGCCGCGTCGTCGATTCCCCGCGTCGTCGTGTCACCGCGTCTCCGCGTCAGTTTGCTGCTTGACGACGGCCGTGGCATCTTCCTGCTTCTCGGCGGGTGTGGCAGTGCCCATCGAACGTAGCTTGGTACTGACGGCGGGCACGGCCTTGAGCAGCATGTCGACGCGGGCGCGCTCACTGCCGATTGCGCCGGCGAGCCGTTGCTCATACTCGCGCAAGCACTGCTCGAGATCGGCCTCCTTGCCGTCCAGGATCCGATCATGTTCGCCCAGACACTGGTTGATGCGTTCGGCCAACTCCTCCAGCGCCTTTTCCCCTTCCTCCCCGACCTTGTCACTGACCTGCTTTGTCCAGATCGTGTGGAAGGCGACGGTCGCCGGAACCTGGCGCCGCAGTCCCGCGGTCAGCAGATACAGCTGGTCGGCTAAACTCTGTGCCGATGCGACACGCCGCCGGGTCACCAGCGCATTGAGGCGCACGAAGCGGTCGCGGAGTCGTTGCAGACCGAGATCCTCGGCGAGAAAGCCGATTGCTCGACCGAACTCTTCTTGCGTCAGATGTGCCATCTCGCTCGGTGTCTTGCCTCGCGGACTACGACGTGTCAACCGTCCAGTCGACGGGGTTCGAGGTTCAAGGGTTCGAGGGTTTGAGCGTGAGCAGAGTGTCGAATCGCCGGTGCTGTCGATCGACGCCTTGGCTGGCATTGCTGTTCGTCGTGCTCGCCACAACGACGGCCGGCGTGGCGAAGCAGCGTCATGGCTCGCGCACACTTCGTGTCGGCACCAGCGGCGACTACGCGCCGTTCAGTGTCACCGGCGCCGCGGGTCACCTGAGCGGGTTGGACATCGACGTCGCCGGCCGTATGGGTCGAGACCTCGGGCGGGAAGTCGAGTTCGTGCGGTTTGCCTGGCCCGAACTGCTGGCTCGACTGCAAGATGGGGCGTTCGACATTGTCATGAGCGGGGTGACCATGCGCGAGGACCGGGCCGCGCTGGGGTGCTACAGCCGGCCATACGTGACGACGGGGGCGGTTCTCCTGGTGCGCGCGGACGACGCCGCGCGCTTCGATTCGGCGGCCGCACTAAATCGTCCGCACGTGCGCATCGTGGTGAACGCCGGCGGCCACCTCGAGCGCGTTGCGCGGGAACGCTTCCCGCTGGCGGCAATCGACGCGGTAAGAGACAATGCCTCGATGCCGGACCGCGTCCTGAACGGAACCGCCGACGCCGCGCTCACCGATTCAGCCGAGGCGCGAGTATGGCAGAGGCCAAGGCTGCGAGTCATTGGACCACTCACCCACGATCACAAGGCGTTCCTGCTGCCCGCCGCCGGCGCGGACCTGGCGGCGCGCGTGGATGCGTGGATGGTGGCACGCGAAAACGACGGATGGCTGAACGAGCGGCGGCGCCAGTGGCTGGGCTCGGAGTTCTCGATGGATGCGTCGCTGGCCACCCGCCAAGCGGTCGCCGCACTCATTCGGGTGCGCCTGGGTCTGATGCCTGCGGTCGCCGCCGCCAAGCGCGCCGCCGGTCTGCCGATCGAAGACCCCGAACAGGAAGCGCGAGTGCTTTCCCGCGTTGCCGCGGCTGCGGCTCCCGACCCGGAGAGAACGCTGCGGGTGTACCGACTGATCATTGAGATGGCCAAGGCCGTACAGCGCACCAGTGAGCCACCCTCACCGACCGTACCGCTGGGCGCCCTCCGCGACGCGGTCAGGCGTATCGATGAGCAGTTGGTCCGCGAGATCCGGCGCCGTCCCGTTGCTACCACCGGAGAATGGAGCGATGCCATCGAGCCAGACCTGCTGTCGGCTGGCATCGATGCCAGCGCCATCCGCCGCTTGGCGAGCGTGCTGGCGGCGTTGGCTGAGTGATCAGACAGAATCTCTGCGACCAGAGGAGGCGACGTCATGACTGACACGATCTCACCGGTACCGTTGAGCCCGGTCAGCTTTCTCGCGCGCAGTGCGGCGGTCTTTGGGCGGCGCACGGCGGTGATCCACGCGGAGCGAACGTACACGTACGCCGAATTCGGAGAACGGGTCGGCCGCGCGGCGGGGACCTTGCGTGGCCTCGGCATACAACCTGGGGACCGCGTCGCGTATCTGTGCCCGAACGTCCCGGCATTGTTGGAGGCGCACTTCGCCGTCCCGCTGCTGGGCGCGGTGCTGGTGGCGATCAACACCCGACTGGCGCCGCAGGAGATCGCGCACATTCTCGACCACTCCGGCGCGAAGGTGCTGATTGTCGACACGGAGCTGGCCGGGGCGGTCGCGCCCGTGCTCGAGCAGCGCCCGGCGCTCGAGCGCGTCGTCTCCGTGCGTGACTCCGCGGCGCCAGACCCGCTTGGGGGCCCGGATTACGAATCACTGCTCGCTGCGGCCACCCCGCTGCCGCTGGTGGAGACGTGCGAGGACGAGAACGGTCTGCTCGCTCTGAATTACACGAGCGGCACGACCGGCTTGCCCAAAGGCGTCATGTACACCTATCGGGGGGCCTACCTGAACGCGCTGGCGATGGTGGCCGAGTTCGGCCTCAACAGCGGCAGCGTCTATCTGTGGACCGTGCCGCTGTTCCACTGCAACGGCTGGTGCTTCGCATGGGCGGTGACGGCTGTAGGCGGCGCCCACGTCTGTCTGCGCAAGGTCGACCCAGGCGCCGTCGCGGAGTGGGTCGTCCGGGCACGGGTCAGCCACATGTGTGCCGCGCCCACGGTCCTGATCGCGCTTGCCAACGACGCGCGCTTCCGGGCGACCGAGCTGCCGCGCAAGCTCACTATCGGGACGGGGGGCGCCCCGCCGGCCCCGCAGGTCATCCGTTCCGTCGAATCGCTCGGCGCCGAGTTGGTGCACATCTACGGGCTGACCGAAACCTACGGACCGTTCACCACCTGCGAGTGGCATCCGGAGTGGAACGGGCAGACCGACGATCAGCGCGCGCGGCTCAAAGCGCGCCAAGGGGTCGCGCACGTCACCGCCGGCCAGCTGCGCGTGGTCGACGAACAGATGCGTGACGTTCCCTCCGACGGCGAGACGTTGGGCGAGATCGTCATGTGGGGCAACGGGGTGATGGCCGGTTATTACCGACAGCCGGACGCGACGGCGGAGGCGTTTCGAGGTGGCTGGTTCCACAGCGGCGACCTCGCCGTCCGGCATCCGGATGGGTACGTCGAGATTCGCGACCGTAGCAAGGACATCATCATCAGTGGCGGCGAGAACATCTCGACCGTCGAGGTGGAGAAGACCATCTACGAACATCCGGCGGTCATGGAGGTCGCGGTCATTGGCATTCCCGACGAGAAATGGGGAGAAGTGCCGAAAGCGTTCGTCAGCCTCAAGCCGGATGCGTCCGCGACTGCGGAAGAGATCATTGGCTTCTGCCGCGACCGGATCGCTCACTTCAAGTGTCCGAAGGCCGTGGCCTTCGGTGACCTGCCCAAGACCTCGACGGGCAAGGTGCAGAAGTTCGTGCTGCGCGAGCAGGAGTGGCGTGGCCGCTCGAAGCGGGTGAACTAGCTTTGATGTGACACGAAAAGAATCCACAGATGTCACCGATGACGTAGATGAGCGCGGCGAGGGGAGGCGTGACCGATGCATTGGAACCCAGCGAGGCTTCGACCGGAGTGCCGTGTCCAGGTGCGACGAATCGGGGCGGTGTGGCTTGTCGCGCTCATCGTCTCCGGACTCGGATGCGCTCGCAGCACCGAGCGTGAGCACGGGCGGCCTGATCCGGCGTCGCGGCGCGTGACCGGCTCGGGCGAGGTGGTCGGCTTCGTGGGGCGCTACGGCAGCCACGTGTGGCTGGGTCTCCCGTATGCAAAGCCGCCGACCGGCGAGTTGCGCTGGCGAGCGCCGGTGCCGCCGGAGCCTTGGACGGGGACACGCGAGGCGCTGGTCTTCGGGGCTCCGTGCACCCAGTACGCCAGTCCGCTCGGAGGCGTTGCCGGCCGTGCGGGTGCGCCCGCCGGCAGCGAGGATTGCCTCTACCTGAACGTCTACGCCCCGCGCGCCACCGTGGCGGAGGTGCCCACCGGCGTGGCCCGGCTGCCCGTGATGGTGTGGATTCACGGCGGCGGCAACAGCATCGGCGAGGCCGCGTTCTACAACGCGGGCAACCTCGCCGCGACCCAGCAGGTGGTGGTGGTCACGCTCAACTATCGCCTCGGTCCGTTCGGATGGTTTCGGCGCGCGGCCCTGCGCGGAGACCAGACCAGCGCTGCCGACCGCTCGGGCAACTTCGGAACGCTCGATCTCATCCGCGCCTTGGAGTGGGTGCGCGAAAACGTCTCCGCCTTCGGCGGCGATCCGGGTAACGTGACCGCCTTCGGCGAGTCGGCCGGTGGTGTCAACGTCTTCACGCTGTTGCTCTCGCCGCGGGCGAGCGGGCTGTTCCACCGCGCCATCGTGCAGAGCGGAGGCCTGCGTCTGAACGACGTCGCGCAGGCGGAACACCTCACCGATGACGCCAAACCGGGCCATGCGAACAGCTCCGGCGAGGCGCTGCTCCGCCTGCTGATCCGCGACGGCCGCGCGCGTGACCGCGCCACGGCGAAGGCGCGCCTGGCCGCGATGAGCACGACCGAGGTGGAGCGCTATCTGCGGGCGAAGACGAACGTCGAGATTCTTTCCGCCTACACGCCCATGCCTGAGATCGGCATGATCGAGATGCCCCTGATCTTCCGTGATGGCGTGGTTCTGCCGGACGAGGACCCCATGACGCGGTTTGCCCGTGCCGACGGTTACAACCGTGTCCCGGTCGTTCTCGGCACCACGCGCGACGAGAACAAGCTCTTCCTGTTTGCCGATCCGAAACGGGTCCGCCGCTGGTTCTGGGTCGTGCCACGGCTGCGCGACGCGCGGCACTACCAGCTCAGCGCCGAGTACCTGGCCAAGATGTGGAAGGCGAACGGCGCCGACGAGCCGGCGGCGGCGATGCGCGCCACGCAGGGTCCGAGCGTTTTCGTCTATCGCTTCGACTGGGACGAGGAGCCGACGATTCTCGGCGCCGATCTCTCCCTCATGCTCGGCGCCGCGCACGGCCTCGATCTCCCGTTCGTCTTTGGGCATTTCGATCTCGGACGCGCCGGCAACATGATCTTCACGGGGGAGAATGAGCCGGGCCGCAAGGCGCTGTCCGCGCAGATGATGTCGTACTGGGCCGAGTTTGCCGCACGGGGGGCGCCCGACCGCGGTCGCGACGGCCAACTGCCGCCGTGGACGGCCTGGGACGACACCCAGCCCGCCGGTGCGAAGTTCGTCATCCTCGACACCGCGCAGGGCGGTGGCGTTCGCATGTCGAATGAGGCGGTGACGGCTGCCTCGGTGCTCGCCGCCGTCGATACCGATCCGCGACTGCCAACGCAGCGCGAGAAATGTATGATCTTTCGCGAGCTGGCCGCGTGGTCGCGTGGGTTCACGAAGGAAGACTATCCCAGAGCGGGAAGGCTCGGCTGCGCTGAGTATCCGTTCGACGCGTATCCGTGGGACTGACTGACGGTGCGCTTTGTCGAAGTTTCCTGCCCGCCTGGATACGACGACCGTCTCGATCGGGCGCTCGCCGACCTCGTGACCGGTCTCTCGCGCACGCAGGCACGCCGACTGATTGCGGACGGCGGCGTGTTCGTCGACGGGCGGCGCTGCCGCGTCGCGTCACGGATCGTGCGTGGCGGTAGTCGACTCCGGGTCGCGACGTTGCCTCCGCGCGCCAGCGAGGCCCGGCTGCAGATTCTCTACGAGGACGAGGCGTGCGTGGCGGTGGACAAGCCGGCGGACATGCCGGCGGCGCCAACCCGGTCGGCGGCGGCTGGCACCGTTTTCGACGTGCTGCAGCGGCAGCTGCGCGAACGCGACCGCCGCCCGCGTGCGCTGTGGCTGGTGCATCGACTCGATGCTCCGACGTCGGGTGTCCTGCTGTTCGCCAAGTCACGCGAAGCAGCCGCGGCGCTGGGCCGCGCTTTTGAGCGCCAGCTCGTCACCAAGGCGTATGTTGCGCGAGTGGCCGGGCACCCCTCGCAGCCTGCGGGGTCGGTCGACCTGCCGCTTCGCAACATCGGTGGGCGCTCGGCGGTCCGCACGGATGGGCGACCCGCTCACACCGAATGGGAGGTCGTTTCTTCCGATTCCCACACCAGCCTCGTGCGCCTGCGACCCAAGACCGGACGGATGCACCAGCTTCGCGTTCACATGCAGGCGCTCGGCCACCCGATCGTCGGTGACCGACTCTACGGTGGCCCCGTGGCCCCGCGCCTCATGCTGCACGCCGCGACACTGAGAGTTCCGCATCCGAGCACCGGACAGCCGATCGAGATCCACGCGCCAGTCCCCCCAGAGCTCGGCGCGGGCATCTTCTCCGGGCCCGCGAGAGATCAATAGCCCGAGAGTGAAGAAGACGTGGTTCGGTCTCTTCGCATCAGGCGAGGATTTCCTGGTGCCGTTCGCGTCCGTCATTCCCGCGAAAGAGACTGTCGGTTTTCTCCGTGTCGGTGTAGCCGCGGCCCTCGTGGCCGCTGTTCGCGACCAACCCGGGCGGGGACAAGCCCCGCGGCTACGCCGAGGCCGCGACAGTACCCATTTTGCGCTTGTCCGTTCGCCATGTCACCACCGTTTTTCGACAGTCTCGAAAGCGGGAATCCAGGCTCACCGCCTTCCCTCCCCGCGTGGATGCCTGCCTTCGCGGGGATGACGAGAGGGACCGCGTGGGTTTCGGGCATAGCCCGCCTGAGATCTCGATGGCTCTCTCATCAAAACACCGCCTCCAGACCAAACGCCAGGATGACATCCGCACGGACGCCGTCATCGTTGAGCGGCAACAGTGCGTTGAAGAACCACACCCAGGGCAACCCGCGATCTCGGATGGCGACCCGCCAGGGCGGCGCGATCTTGAGGCCCGTCGAGAACTGCAGCACATCGGCACGTTCCAGTTGCACGAACACGGGCCGGGCGATCTCGTCGCCCTGCGCGATGTCGCTGCGGCCGAGGAAGTCGTTGTTCAGCGTCAGCCAATCGAAGACGCGGAGGTCCGCGCCCAACGAGTAGCGCACCTGGCTGCGGTCGAACTTGTCCGCGTCCAGCACGAAGCTCAAATTCAGATGCGGCTGGACACGCTCCCCGTACGTGCGTGAGGCGTAGAGGGCGGCCCCCACGAGCGTGTCGCCGGTCCCCTGGAAGTCTGCACGGTCCCCGGTGGGAAGCGAGAGGGTGAGGCCGCCTGCCAGATCAAAGGGCGCGTCGCGGACGAGGACGTACTTCACGCGCAGGAGCAGATCCCCGACGCCAGTGGAGGTCTCGCTGGCGCTCGTGTTTAGGTTGAAATCGAAAAAGTCGTCATCGGACGGCACCCGCGGGTCGGGGCCGGTGAAGGTGGTGTGCGCCCGCAGGAAGGTTCGAACCAGCGGCAGGAAGGCGTTGATGTCGAGATCGGGCGTGACCCCGTAGGTCGCCGACAAGGTCACGATCTGTGCTTCCAGATCGAGCCGCGTCACCGCCTGTACGGGCTCACACACGGTTTGAGGATCCTGAGGCGAACCGGTGCAGATGGCGATGTGGTCTGCGCCCGTGTTGGGATCGTTGCTCACCAGGGCGTTCAGGTCGTGTCCCTCAATCGTGTCGTATTGCACCAGAAGGTAATTCACCCCCAGACTGAGTCTGCGAGGCCCAACGGTCTCCGCCCGTTCACTGAACACCGGACCGAGCGGGATGTTCGATCGCTGGAACGAGTCGGTGGCCGGATCGAAGCGGTACGCGTACGAGGCGGACGTCCCGGTAATGGGGAAGGAGGCCGCTACGGTACGGGAGAAGACGGTTGCCAGGCCCTCTCCATCTTCGCGCAACGCGCCGGGGAAGGTGCTGGCAAGTGCCTGCTCGAGGCTGCGCGCCGGCACTAAACTGGGTGTGACGAGCGTGCACAGCAGCAGCCCGAGGCGGGCGGCTCCGTTCACTCTTCCGGCACGATCTGCCATCCCACCGGCCCCTTGGCAAACAGCTTCGTCACCCGCACGACGACTTGCTGCGACTCCCCCGACTGGTGATCAACAAAATGGTCCTCTCGGCTGAAAGAGACGGCTGCGCGGTCACCTATGATGGCGATGCGGATGTCATCGAAGCCGACCTGTAAATGATCTGCATTGTCGAAGTAGCGCTGCAGAGCGGCTGCCTGCTCCGGTGTGAACCCGCTGTAATAGTGCCGCAGCGCTTCCACATCCTTGCGCTCGAACGCCTGACGATAGCCCTCAAGAGTGGCCCGCAGGTCCGCGTCCGGATCGGCAGCCTCTGCAGCATGGCACGTCGCGATCAGGCTGAGGCGCTCGAGCAGCCTAAGACCGAGTGAAGCTCGCGGTTCGACGGGCTCTGCTGGTGTCGGGAGTTGCCGGTCCGTCTGGGGGCCTGAGCGTTCCCCATCGAATAGCAGCTTGCGGGCCGCCAGGTCGGTAGTATTCCGCTTGCGCAGCTGCGCGATCTCCTCGGCCGACATCTCGACGCGCAACTGGTCGAGCAGGCCGACGACAATCTGACTGCTCAGCTCGGAGAACCGCTCCAGTGGCCCGTCGATCTGCGCCGAAGCGATCGACCGCAGCGGGTTGGTGTTCTTCACGTGCGCGGTGATGCTGATCGCGTTGTTGTGCACCCAGTAGGTGCCGTCGACGAGCTTCGCCATGTCGGCCCGGCGCGAGGCCTCGATTGGATCCGTGGCGCCGCGGGCCAGGAACCGCACCATGCGCTCGTCGTAGACATCGAAGCGCGAGACCTGATGCAGCATGGTGGAGAACTGCTCTCCGAGGGCCTCCTGCATCCAGTCGTGCTGGGGGTCGGGGCGCAGGTTGTCGAAGTGCATGATGGCGATGCGCTCGCGCGTTGGCGCGGTTGCGGCGAGCGCCAGGGGCGTCGGGAGCGGCGGTGGCGTGACCCGCGCGAGTCGTTCTGGATGTGCAACCAGCACGAGGTCCTCACCGACGATCGAGAGATAGGGAGTTTGCGCTCTCGCGGTCAGCTCAGGAACGACACGGGCGGCGTAGCCGGCGAGCCCCAAGACGCGGATCAACCCGTCTGCGTCGGCTGCCCCTCCGCCCAGGCCGTCGAGCAGCGCCTGGGTGAATGCGCCATGACCGAGCGTGGCGAGCTCCTGTGACTGTTCGCCCGATTTCGCGGCAGCCAGGATGTACAGCCCCTCGGCGGGCGCCAGCCGCGCCGCCAGGTCTTCACCCACGCGACGCATATCTGCGCCGGCGGCGGCCCCGGCGTGGCAGGTGTCGAGAATGACGACGAGCCGGCGGAGGTTGCGGTGCAGCGCACGGAGTTGACGGCTGAAGTCCTCCATGTCGAGCCCCTCGATCCGCGGTCTGGTGCCCGACGCCGTGGCCGGCAAGAAATAGTAGGCGTCCAGCAGCTCATCGCGCACGCCGTGGCCGGCCATGTAGATCACCCCGACATCGACTGGCGCCGCCTTTCCCATGAAGTCGTCCAAGGCGCGGAGAATGCTCGCGCGGGTGACCTCGGCATCAACCAGCACCGCGGTCTGCACTTCGTGATACAACGGGCCGCCCCGCTGGCGTGCAAACGCATCGGCCACGGCACGCGCGTCTGCGGCCGCGAAGCGCAGGCTCAGATCGCTTTCGCTGTAACGGCTGACGCCGATGGTCAGCACCCAGAGCGTGGGCCGGCCAGCGGCTGCGAGGCTCGTGCTGCCCGCGGGCGCGGGCTGTCCAGCGTCGGTGCGCGCGCGGCGTGCGGGCCAACGTTGGCTGGCGACGACCGCCACCGCAATCACGGCCATCACGCCCCATCCCAGCCACAGCCCGAGTCGTCGGCTTGTTGTCTGTGTCACCCGCCCTTCAATCCCCGTGCTGCGCGAACCGAGCGGCCAATAACCCACCCGGCTGGGTATCTGCAAACGAATCGGACATGCGACGTGCAGCAAAATCGGAGTTTGTGTGAGCATCTCTCTACGAGAAGAGAGAGGAAGCAATGGCAGACATTGATGCAAAGCATGCGGGGGTTCGAGGCTGATCGGACTTCGAACGCAGGCACGGCGCAGCAAGATGGTGATTTGCGCACCCTTCATCCAACAGCATGGCAACGAGGGTCGAACGCCAAGATCCGCGATCGAGATTGACAAGCGTGAGCGCCGTGAACTACAGCGGCGATGCTTCGCGGACACGATGGCGGCCGCAGAGACAATTGGGCGGGCCGCCCGGGCGGGAGTGGCGGCGGGCCCGGCAACAATCCGGGATGCCGAGGGCAAGCGGCTGGTGGCCGACTGTCTCGCCGGCGATGCCGCGGCGCGGGCGCGGTTTCAGCAAGAGTTTGGGGCGCTCATCTACCGGTTTGCGGCGTACGCCGGTGGCTTCGGGCGCAGCGAGCCCGGCGACTTCTACGTGTACCTGTTCGAGGACGACCGGGTGTACCGGCGCCTGCGGTCCTACGAGGGCCGGGCAAGCCTCGGCCCGTTTCTCCGCGGCTACGTGTTGCCGGACCTGTTCAAGCAGTTTCAATCCATGATCAGGAAGGAAACCCTGCCCACCGTGTCCCTGGACACGGACTGCGAGCGCGAACCCGCGGCCGCGTCGCCTTCAGTGTCCGATCAGACGGCGTCGCCTTCCCCAATCGGCGGGGCCGACCCCGGCAGCGCCGGTCTCCTCACCCAGCTCAGCCGCGAGAAGCGGCTCCTGGTGAAGCTGCTGTACATCGAGGACTTCGATCTCGATGCGGACGATGTGCGACTGCTCGCCGAGCGCAGCGTGCGTCCGGTGCGCGAGGTGATCAAGTTGGTCGAGCAGGCGCGCCAGTCGGTGCGGTCTCGGGAGGTGGCACGCCGGGAGAAGCTCGACGAAGCGGAGTCGGCGGCGCAGTGGATCCTGCAGTACGAGCGCCGGCTCGCTCAGCTGTCGGAGGACCTCGGCAACCTGCCGCCGGAATCCGGACGCGCCGAGCGCCTGCGCCACCAGCAGGCCGAGATCGAGCGCAAAAGCGCATGGCGCCAGCGGCAGCGAGAGCGCGCCCTGAAGGACAGCCAACGCGCCACGGTGACGCTGCGCTACCGCGAGATCGCCCATATCCTCAACGCCCCCGTCGGCAGCGTCAGCGCCCAGGTGACGCGCCTGCGCCAGGAGTTGCTCAACCTAGCGGCGCAGCACGCCGGCCACAGAGACAGGATTCGATGAACTCGGTCGCGCCGTACTTCCGGCTTCTCGCCGCCACCTGCGCGACGGAGCAGGTCTCAAGGTCTACTCGAATTTACAGGAGTGCACGGAACTGCACGACGCTGAGCCCAGCGTCGTGCACGATGCCGTACATCGTAAAGGCATTGATCGGGTTGGCCCGAGGAATGGTGAGAATGCGGGCTCCATCAGACATGACGATGTGCTTGCCCTGGCGAACAATGCGAAAGCCGACCTTCTCGAGGGCGCTCACGGCCTTCTGGTGCGGGATACCGGGGATCTTCCCCACGACTACTCAGACCGTAATCTCGATCTCGCGCACGTCGCCGCCTTGGAGCTGTTCGTTGACGACGGCAAGGTACTCGCGGATCGCATCTTCGATGTTCGCGAGGGCCTCGGCCTCCGTGGCCCCTTGTGACCAGCAACCCGGCAACCCAGGCACGGACACACTGACGCCCTCCTCGGATTGGTGCAGCAGCACCTTGTACTTCATCACGATACCTCCGCGCCGGAATATAGCCTGCGTCGACCGACACCGTCCACCGTCATCCGGCCGAGAGATCCAAACGCAGCGGCTCTCAAAATTCCCCTCGCTCCCCATCGGCACCTTCCGCAAGCGGCGCCGGTCTCTCGAACTACCCCCCGCTCCTGTTTGCGTTCCTCACAAGCAGGAGAGGGTCGCGGTGGGGCCCATACCATGATGCAACCAACCTGCCCCACCGCCACAACCCTCTCCGCCTGGCTCGACAATGAGCTCGGCGGCGAGGAATCACAATCCATCCGCTTCCACCTGGAGGCGTGCGCAACGTGCCGCGAGCAGGTGCTCGGGTGGGTGCGCACCATAGGGCAAATAGGGATCGAGGGACCGAGGGATCGAGGGATCGAGGGAACTTCATCAGCGACAGAGACCTGCCTCGACCCGGAAGCCCTCGTCGCCTACAGCGAGGCTGAATTGACTGGAGACGACGCGACGCGCGCCGAGCGACACCTGCAAACGTGTGCCCGCTGCGTCGGCGAAGTGCAGCGTCTCATCCGGTTGCGCGTTGCCATCGGAGAGTCGACAACGGCGGTGCCAGAGCCGGCCCGTACTTTTTCACCCGCCGCGGCGATTGGATGGGGCGCCCGCCTGCGGGCGTGGGTCGAATCCTTCGGCGAGAGATTCCGCCCCCGCTGGCCGGCTCTTGGCGCCCTCGCCGCCACGGCAGTCGTGATTCTCCTGGTGACCCGATTCGTGCCCTTCGGAAACCGGGGCGACGAGGTCCAGTTCCGCGGCATCGAAGCCACACAAAGGGTCGAAATCATCGCCGACAAAGCTCCGGGCCGCGCCCGTCCTGGGGAGAACGAACCCATACTCGTCCAGCTCTCCCGCGGCAGCGTCGCAACGCGCCTCGAAGAATCAGGCCGGTGGACACGCATCCAACTGCCGGATGGCCGCCGCGTGTGGGTACGATCGGCGGAGGTGTCCCCGCTTGAGGGGCCCACGCAATGACTGCTGCCAACGTGATGGTCTCAGCCCGGACCACCGATTTCGCGCAGTATTGCTTCGACCTGCGCCTTCAGCGGCGGCAGGTCGCGCTGGGTAATCTCCCATACCGCCGTGACGTCGACGCCCATGTAGTTGTGGATCAACACGTCGCGCAGGCCGGCGAGTCGCCGCCAGGGAATCTCCGGATGCTGCAGACGCAGACTCTGGGACAACTGCTTGGTCGCTTCCCCGATGATTTCAAGCTGTCGGATGACCGCATCCTGCCAGTGCGAGGTCGACATGAAAGCGTCACGGCCGACCGAGACGTAGCGCTCGATCGCTGTGATCGCGTCGAGGATGTGCCGGAGGTACACATCATCACTCTTCATAGCGGCACGGCGCTCTTCAGCACCTGCTCGCGGATGTACGGACTGATCGCGGCCTCCGTCACGACATCCACCGTGCACCCAAGCAGATCCTCGAGGTCTTGCTTGAAGGCAATGAGGTCGAGAAGGGTCCGGCCCGGTTCGAGGTCCACCAGGATGTCCACGTCGCTGCCGGCGGTCGCTTGGCCGCGTGCATGCGACCCGAACAGGCGCACCCGTTGTGCTCCGTGGCTAGCGGCAACGCGCAGAATCTGCTTGCGCTGCTCGCTGCCGATCTTCATCGCCCGACTCCTCGGCGGCCGCTCATGCACGCATGTATTGGGCTGCCACGTCCGCCCGCATCCGGTAGCCACACTCGCGCAAAATCGCAGGCAGCGTGCCCTGTTCGAGGGCGGTCGAGACGAACAGCGCAACCGCCTCACGCAGGTTGTGGCGTGCTTCGTCCGCCGAGCGGCCACAGCTCATGACATCCAGCGGGACGGCGCGTGCGACGAACGTGCGCCCTTCTTTCCAGATCTCGCCTGTGTACTCGATATTCAGCGGTCGCTTCCGGACCTTCATGATTTCCCTCATATCACCGGCGGCCACCGTCCGACCACCAGCTTGCGCCCGTGAGCCGGTGTGCCCGTTGGCCCGTGAGCCGCTTCCGCTACAGCTCAAACACCTCGGCCACGTCGAGCGCCAGTGCCGGGAGCACTGTCGACCGAATCTGGCCCGCCGGGAACACGTCGCCGGCATCGTAGCGCTCGCCGACGAGATGGAACACCGTCACTTCCTGCCGGTCGGGGTCGACGATCCAGTACTCGTCCACGCCGTTGCGTTCGTAGATCTGCTTCTTCTCGATTCGATCGCGGCTGGCCGTCGGATCCGACAGGATCTCGATGACCAGAGTGGGGACAATGCGAAGGAACTTCCGCCGCTCGGGCGCTGGGCCGGCAGCCATACGCTCGCGGGAGACGAACGACACGTCGGGCTCGACGGTGTCGCCCGACGGGAGGTCGAACCCGGTGCTGGAGCCGAGCAAGATGCCGAGCTTCAGGTGGCTGACGTACTCGTGAAGCGCGTGGACGATATTCGCCTCGATGCCCCCGTGGGGCCAGCCAGCGGGTGGCGTCATAACGATCCTACCGTTGAGCAGCTCGTAGTGATTGATGTCGGACCGCGGCCGTTCGTTGAGCCACTGCCAGAACTCCTGCTGCGTGAACGACTCGTCGGAGCGGAAGGCCGTTTCTGCCATGACCAGCGCTTACTATAGCGCAGCGCGCATCGGTTTGGGAACCCCGCTGCTCCCTGCCGCGCCGCGATCCGCCCCTGGGGCCGCGGCGCGGTCGCGACACGGGAGAGCAAGTGCAGCAAGACGGAAGCTCTACCGCCCGTACGAAGCAGAGGGATCAGTGAGGTCGCACCGAGATGGAGGGTCCGGCGCAACGAAAGTGAAGAGTTCAACTCGGAGCGCTGATTTCGCTCATAAACACGTCGTGGCCAACCGCCACATAGCGTTCGATCGTCGCAATCGCATCAAGGATGTGCTGCAGGTAGACCGCGTCGCCCGTCATAGGGGTACAGCGGTCTTCAACACTTCGTCGCGGATGTACGGGCTCACGGCGGCCTCGGTCACGACATCGACCGGGCAACCAAGGAGATCCTCGACGTCCTGCTTGATCGCGACGAGATCCAACAAGGTGCTCGCGGGGGCCAGTTCCACGAGAAGGTGGCACTGCACTTACCCTTACCCACTCTCGGCCTGCTGGACACGAGCTGGAGCGTCCGCGGTTCTTGCCCGAATTACCACGGATTACACGGATAGCCCAGCCCGGCCGTTGGCCGGAACCAAATGGATCCTGAAAAGGGGAAATGGCGCTCCTCCCGGAGCTACAATGGGTGTGTCGAAAACTCATTGGTCGCTCACGAAAGG
>Ga0316626_10000029_pt1 | contig 47835 bp, 78 predicted proteins | sample OWC_Aug_T1_C1_D5_FD_207656 | JGI IMG/M metagenome (GOLD analysis project Ga0316626, IMG submission 207656) | Wetland soil microbial communities from Old Woman Creek delta, Ohio, United States - OWC_Aug_T1_C1_D5_A | ecosystem: Environmental > Terrestrial > Soil > Wetlands | place: USA: Ohio...
CTGCAGAACATCGGCTAAATTTAAGCTGAAAACCTGATTGGGGTTTAATCATTTAGGGTCTTTTTCCGGTAGGTATATTATGACGTTGCTAGTCTTCTGCTCGTTATCCTTTTCAAAGAACCCAACGTGTTTACCAAGGTTTTCCAATGCCTTTAGTTTATCCGTGGTTTTTACTTCTTTTTGATAACCGACAACAACTCCTTCGGATGTTATTTCGGTACTTTTTATTCCTGCGATAGCCATTGCTGTGTCATCGTCAAGATCGTGAACGTTTTTTAAAGCACCATTTTCATCGTATATTTTCCGTATATCGAAAGTAGCATGTTTCCTAAACTCATTCTTTATCATCTCTACCGTTACCTCAACCTTGTCAGACACTTTTGCCTTTAAAACTTTAAGATATTCGATTACTAAAGGTTTTATAAGGTTTTCGGCTCCTATTGCATGGGCTGTGTGTTCTGAATATCCGGCACGTATAGCGGCTTGCGTTCCGTTCAGATCAACAATATACTCCTCACAAAATTTCTTTTGCTTGTCCGTTAATCCGGTTTCTTTATCAATAGCCATTATGCGTTCTTATTGATTGCTTGCCCTGTTTTGATAAGATTAAATATATCGTAGTTCATTTCCAAAGCCAGCAATACTTGATCGGGCATTAACATAGGTATTCTTTTGCTTATAAATAACATCTCTTTTTGCAGCCGGGTGAATCTCATTTGCTTTTCGTGCTCCGGTGGCAAATCTGTTAATGGTGTTAGTTCGGGTTTATAAACACCATCAATGAGCTTTGTTTCGGCTTTGGGATATAAGTGTATGACCTTCTGAATTTTAACCATTTAACGGGATTATTTTGTTTTCCTTTGGGATTAAAATTTCTTTTGGCTTGCTCTTTAACTCATTAGCCCAAAATACCGCAGCTTGGTCTTCGAGATACTTAATCGCTAATACTGCGTTTCCTTCATCCATTTGTGATATATGGCTATTCATTAAATGAAGAACTTGGGCTACACCTCCGAAAAAAGCCTTTTTCGTTTCTGATTTTTGAACCGGATGCATTTTATCTTTTGCAATTCCGCACTGATCGAGGTAGAAGTCGTACTGTTTTTCTAAATTTAACGGCTCAATGTTCATTTTACAAAGATAGCAAAAGTTTTTAATTTAACAAATTTTAGGGTAGCATCTTATTTGTAGTACAATAGCGTATTATTTTAAATAAATCGGAAATACCGATTTTGTGGCCAAATTAACAACTCAATGAAATCAACTGTTTCAGCGTGTTATGCAAACCTAAATGATGAAGATTTTTTTATTAGTTTCTTTGCGCCTACCTTTTTATACCCATTATGAACTTTATTAAAAAGATTAAATCCTAAATAATTATAATATATGATTAAATGCTTTTCTTGATCTAAAGCGTCGCCTTTGTTGTCAAAAACGTCCAAAACAACAATAGAAGGCATTAAGTTATTTTCTATCAAAGATTTAATCCACTTATATTTTAACTCTGATTCAAACTCTACTACATGTCCGTGTAATCTTTTATTGATATTCTTATTTCTTGTTACTCCAATATATCTTATTTTGTTAGTTTTTGGACAAACAAGCGCATATATACTATAATTTTCTTTCATTTTTTTATTTCAAATATACCAATAAATACAGACGTTTTGTTATTTCTATTTAACATAATAAAAAATAGTTTGAAAATACTTTAAAATAAATTAGGAACCTATGTACTTAGGTACTTACATTTGTCCTATCAAATTAAAACAAACAAATTAAAACCCTTGCAAAAATGAAAACTACAAAAAAATTAAAAAACGTAAAAATTTTAAAAACTAAAATTGCTTATTTTGCTGGCAATCAAAAAGGAATGAAAGGTTTTGACACCGTTATCTTCAGGACTGCAAAAGGAGAAGTATATGAGTGCTCGTGGGGATTGAACATCCAATTGTCATTTGTTCTTGCTCACCCTGATAGATTATTTATGAATACAGGTCTTGGAAGTAATTACGAATTGATTTTTAAAAAATCAATTTTATAGTTCTTGCACTTGCAAGGTAGCAAGTGGTAAGCGAAGTGTTTGCAGAAATGCGATGACAGGTAAAAGTGGTTCGATTCCACCCTTCGCTCAAAAAAAATAATAGCTAAGTAACGTGAATTAACACGTACCAATGGGATTAGCGTTATTATGGAGGTTGCTAAACACCGCCCATGAATTAAAAAGAAAGCTACTCCAAGCGACATCAGCAAGGAAATAACACTACTATTGCCTATATTTGAGGCTTGGTATCGAATGCGAATAGTAGTGCAAACTAATAAAAACAAAATGAAAAAAGAACAAACAACAAAAACAAGAATTTGGTACGACTTTAAAACTACCAAAGTAAAACAGGCAGCGCAAATGTACGCACTAAAGAATGGCACTTCTATTCAAGCAATGATTGAAGAAGCTATGCAATCGAAATTTCCAAAACTAATAAAGCCATGATTTACTTTGGAAGTCAAAATATAAATCCTCCATCATTTTACGAAAAAGATGTTGAGGCTTCAGAAATGAGACGGTGCAATGAGTGTGATCGCTCTTTTAATGAAGAAGAAATGCACCACATAAGAGTTGCGAATCACTTTGTCTGGCGTTGTGTAGAATGTGATTATTAAATTGAAAACAATTTTAAATTAATGATATGATACAAATACAAAAATTGCACGAATCAATACACTCGATAGAGGAAAGGATAGAAACACTTCAAAGCATCATTGAAGATAAAGGTTCAACTGATTACGATGTTGCTTTAGCGATCACAAAACAGTGCAAATTGCAAAATGATTTAGACTTCTTTCAAACCGAATTAACTAAAATCGCAAACGCATGACAAACCTAGAATTTAAAATAGAAAAGGAAAGACAGCTAATCGCTCTTAATTCGGATGCTGTTAGAACCTCCGTTGTAGAACATGAAAGCACTCAGGAGATTGAGCAATACGCCTCTGAAAAAGGGTTGCACGTTTTTAATCCGTTTGAAGGATTCGAAAATGAATACAAATATTTCTCAGTTTCTTTTCCTGATAGCGGACACAGGATCGAGGTAAGATCAAAAGAGAAATGGAAAAAAGAAGTAACGCTAATCTCATACTAATATGGTAAAGGGTGATATGGTGCGGTGGGATGGTGAAGGTGTTTTGCCAACATACGGAGTAATACTATCAATTACTAATGAAGTTGCAAGGGTTGAATACAGTGATATTAATGCTCAGGAATACAAAGTAATACCAAAAAATATAAGTGAACTAACTAAAATCGGATCTAAATAATGGCAACAGTATTCCTAACTAAATCAGAAAATAAACCGCAAATAGGGTTTAATCATATTGCAAGCATGTCTGCTTATTGTGCTTCCTTAAAAGAGTTTTTATTTTCTAATGAGATTAACGATGTATCAAAAGAAATTGAGGTTACTAAAGAAATAAGAAATACCGAACAATGGTTAAAAGAGCAAACAACATGATAACACACTTACTATCGCTTATCCAGAATAAAATAATTCAGATAGGCAGAAACAGAAGAAAGAATAAAAACCATAAACAGTCTTTGAAGGACTGGAAGAAATCTCAAATATTTTAAAGTATGGAAATGAATTTAATTAAATGCGGTACGGAAGCTAAAACAAAATTAGCGGGAATGGATGCGATTGTAACAGCAATAAGCATACGGTTTAATAGGGCAACATACGAATTAAGCTACTTCTATAATGGCGAATACAAAACTGTATGGCTCGATGAAAGCGAGTTTGAAACAAGTAAAAATAAAAAATGCAAAATAGGTTTTAAAAATCACGATTAATAATTAAAAACTTAAAAACAATGGAAACAGAAACAACACACACAAATTATCCTTCTCGTTTTAAAATAGGGCAAGAAGTTGATTTAGATTTTGGCAACTCAAAGTATTTAAAAAATGTAAAGGTTGTAGGAATACACTTTACCGAAAGCAAAATAAGCTACGATATTTTAGTGCCTTATCAATTTAATGACGAGTCGTTCACCTTAGAAAAAGTTGACAGCACAGTAGTTGTTGACTGTATGACCAAATAAAAAAATCCCTCAGTTACTAGCTGAGGGAAGTATTAACCAAAATAAATAATAAGATGGAAACAAAATTAGAAAATCAAATCGACTTATCCAAATTAAGGGATACAATGCCCTACCAATGGAGGGTTCAATCATTCAGCAAACTAAAACCCTCTTGCACCTGTGTCGCTTACATAGATGCAAGGGACGTAATGAATCGCTTGGATTTAGTTGCGGGAGTTGGTAATTGGCAAGATGATTACAGAGTAATTAATAATCAGTTATTCGCAGGTATCGGGATTTATGTTAACGGTCAATGGATATGGAAGTGGGACACAGGAACCGAAAGCCAAACGGAAAAAGAAAAAGGTATTGTTTCGGATAGCTTTAAAAGAGCGGCTGTAAAATGGGGCGTTGGACGCTTCTTGTACGATTTGGCAATTCAATACTTAGATGCTAACGAAAAGAAAACCGATGGCAATTACCCTTATCCAATTGATGAACAAAGCAAAAGGGTTTGGGACGTTACAAAGTTTGTCAATGATAAAGTTGCTAAAGGAGCCACACCAAAAGCTTCACCCGCTGAAACAGCAAAGCCTATCGCAAAGGCAGACACAAAACTTGCTATTAATGAAAAGCAATTTGAAAGAATCCTAGAGAGAATGAATAAAGGGGAAAACGGAGTTTACGAAAACTCTTTAAAGGCTTTCATTTTTACCGAAGACCAAAGAGCCGAATTAGAATTAGCTAAATCAAATCAACCTATAATAACTAAATAAAATGAAATTAAAACTATATGAAATTCAGCAAGAGTATATAAGGCTCGCTGAGCAGCTAATTGATGCAGGTGGAGAGGCAACCGATGAGCTTTCAGAAGCTCTCGCAATTAACCAACAAAATTTAGAAACGAAGGGTACGAATTACGGCTTTATAGTAAAGCAAATGGAAAGCGAAGTTGATATTATTGATTCTGAAATATCCCGTTTAACAGCTTTGAAAAAGTCCCGCAGCAAATCTATTGACAGATTAAAAGAAACGCTCTCAATGGCTATGGAATTGTACGGTATCAAGGAAATCAAAACACCTGTTTTAACAATCAATTTCAGAAAATCGGAAAGCGTGGAAATTATAAACGAATCGCAGTTGCCAAAAATTTACATGGTTGAAAAAACAACTACACAACCTGACAAAGCAATGATAAAAGAAGCCTTGAAATCAGGAGCGGAAATTGAAGGGGCGATTTTAAAAACAAATAAAAATATCCAAATAAAATAATGAAAATAATTATTGAGGCTCAAATAGATGGAATAGCATCAAAGGTTGATGGTACTGTAAGTATAAAAATTGGAACACAGGAGCTTGATAAAAATTCAGCGGGCGACCTGTTTGGATTAAGAGGAAAGCATTGTAAGGTTCTTATTTCGGATTCAAACATAACCAAACTAGAGGAGGAGATTGTAGATAGTCAGCCGCTTGTTTCAGGAACAAAACACAAAACCGATAGCCAAAGATTAAGAGCCGTTTTATTTCGTTATGCAGAGCAACAACAAACGGATTTTGAATTATTTTATAAAACAGAAATGAATAAAGTAATTGAACATTACCGATCTAAACTGGACTAATGCGAGCATTCTTAAACACAATAGCCCTTAACACAGCGAAATATATTTTGGACAGGTTTTTACTTTACCCAATACTGATAGTGCTTTTGCTTGTTACTTATCTTCTTTTAGTTTGCATGAAAAAGTTAAATATAAAATGAAAGCCCCTACAAGAAAGTGTTTAGTGTGTAAAAGTAAATTTAAAGTTCTTTCAAATAGTCATTGGCTTTGCTCTGTGGAATGCGCTAAAGTAAAAGGAAATGAAGCGGTTGAAAAGAAAAAGGAGCAAATTAAAAAGAAGGATTGGACTAGAGAAAAAGCGATTATAAAACAAAGTCTTTTAAATCATGCGGACTACATAAAGTTATTTCAAAAGGTTTTTAATACGTTCATCCGGGTTAGGGACAAAGATTTAGGTTGCGTGAGTTGCGGCAGAATGAATGTTGAGGAATTTCATGCAGGGCATTACATAGCAACAACAAAACAATATTTAAGATTTAATGAAAATAATGTTTGGAAGCAATGCAGTCAATGTAACACGCATCTAAGAGGAAATCTAATACCATACCGAATTGAATTAATAAAAAGAATCGGACTTGAAGAAGTTGAAAATTTAGAAAACAACAGGAACAAAGAATTAGAATTAAGCATACCTGAAATAAAAGAACTAATAATTACTTATAAAACTAAAATAAAAAACTTATGAAAAAATCAATTAAAGAATTTTGCGAAAAACATAATATCACCGAAGATCAATTTTACGGAAGGGCTACTGTGGGCGGTTACCTTTACCTGCGAAGTGTTACATCATTGCCTGACGGTTTCAATCCTACTGTGGGCGGTTACCTTGACCTCGGAAGTGTTACATCATTGCCTGACGGTTTCAATCCTACTGTGGGCGGTGACCTTTACCTCGGAAGTGTTACATCATTGCCTGACGGTTTCAATCCTACTGTGGGCGGTTACCTTTTTACAAAAAATTCAAGAAAAAAAATAGGAGCCAATGTTGAAAGACCGAAAATAAATAAAAACTTTTTTTGGAAGAAGAATAAAACATACGCTCGTATTGATGGAATATTCTGTGAAATATTAATAGAAAAAGAAAGCAAGGGGTATGCCATTTATTCCGCAAAAAAAGTAAACAAAGAAGAATACTTTTTTATCGCCAATAAAGACAGCTTTTGTGCTCACGGCAAAGACCTAAAAACAGCGATCAAGGATTTAGAATTTAAAATAGTTGCCGAAAAGCTAAAGAAAGAGCCGATAAAAAAAGATACAGTTTTTTCAATCATGTATTACCGCACATTAACGGGGGCTTGTGAAATGGGCTGTAAGTCTTGGATGCAATCAAATAACATTCCTTTGACTGACAAAGAAGGCAACGAAACAACCATTAAAGCAGTTGATCTGTTGCCACTTCTTAAAAAATCAAACGCTTACGGGTATGATAAATTCAAATCATTAATCACTTTTTAAAATGAAACACGAAATAAAAAACCTTCTCTATTCCGATAACCTCGAAGAAAGTATAGAGGAATATGCAGAAGAAAAAGTATGTATGGCAGTTAGTAGAACTGTTTTAATGATGGTAGGGTTGGGAGTGGTAATTTATTTAATTATTGGGTAATGGAAATAAGGGAAAATATTACGCTTTACGTTTGCGATTTCTGTAAAAAGAAATTAATAAGGAAACATGCGATGGTTAAGCATGAATTTATTTGCTCGATGAATCCTAAAAATCATGCGGCGTGTTCGGATTGTGTTTTTTTAATAGAAGGGCAAACGGAGGTTCACAATGAAAACAATGACGGCTATGGTGTTCGTGGTGTTATACAAAAGACATTCTATTGCGAAAAGTTAAATAAAAATATGTACCCATTTAAAGTTGTAAGAAAAGGGTTGCTTGAAAAATACCCTGAAACTTTTGAAGGAATGGAGCAAATGCCGAATAATTGTAGCGATTGGAACTATACAAAATAATGACTTACGAAGACTGTTTAAGCCGAGTAAAGAAAATAAATTCAGATTTAGTTGATCTCGGATTTAGCTCAGAAGAAATTGAAAAGTTTTGGGTTGATATTTTCGATCAATGTGAAAAACAAATAAAACTATTTTAATATGCACAACACAGCCTCTACATCAATAGAAAATTATCACTTTAAAATAAAAGGTGAGCATGAAGATAAAGAGAATGAAAGAGTTCTCGATGCTGTCAAGAGACTACAGCCATGTACCGGTAGGGTTATCTGGCAGAGCTTAAATAAAGAAATAGAAAACAGTTCAATAGCTCGTTGTCTAAATAATTTAAAAAAGGGAAACAAAATAATAAGTCCTTATTCGGATAAATGCCCTGTTACAGGAGTTAAAGTTCAGTGGTATGTTACAGTAGATAACGGACAAACAAAATTGTGTTAACATGAAAACTATTGATCTATTTGGAAAATAATATAAAATAATAGTTTGTATTGAAACTATTATTATATTTGCAATCTAAATTAACCAAAACGCCAGATGAAATCAAAAACAAATATTTAAAATATTAGCACCGATTCTTATCGTTCCCACTACTGGCGTTTTGGTCGATTTGATGAGGTGCTAAACCTTTTTTATTATCAACCAAAATATAAATCAATGAGCGCAGAAACAGAAATACAAAACTTAAGAGACAGAATTACAGAGGGGTTACCCGAATTTTCCAGCATGGTAGATCAGGAGAAATTCGAGTTGTTTATGGAAAACTATTCACGGTTCCCCCTTGAAAAATTTGAAGAATTTTTAAAACCATATAAACTATGAAAACAACAAAAGAAGTCGGTTCCGACATTTTAAAAGCAAAGGATGAATTAAAATTCATTCGAGAACAAAAGGAGAGTAAAGGCGAAAAAGCTTTGTCTGCCAAAATAAAAACAATGCGTTTGGCTAAAAACTATTTAGAGTTCAAACAGGCTACTATCGAGGCTGTGAAATCTCAAAAAGAAACCGTCACCAAACATTTAAAGATTAACAAGGATAGGTACAAAGAGTATCAAAATAAAAATCCTAAAATAAAAATTGATCGTGAAATGTTTTATAAAAATTGCGACATAGATAAGAAAGAAATTTCTAAATGGAATTCTGAATTGAAATTTTTAAATTATTTGCTTTCAAATGGATAGAATATATCATAGATATGAATTTTGGGAGGATCATAAAGCCGGGTTTTATGATAATATTTCCGGTAAAAACAAGGACGAAATGATTAAAAAGGTTGTTGAAATGTTTTCGTCCGCAGAGTTGACCGAAAAATTTATGTTGTCTGTCATTGAGAACTGGACTTATTCGTGTGAACATAATTTATCTAATCCGGCTTTAAATAAAATAGCGTACATAGGTCAATCTGCGTGTTGCTTATACGCAGGCGTTCCATCTACTATAACAATGTTTGCATGGTCGCTTGTTGAAGAAAAATACAGAAAGCAAGCGGACAAAATAGCGGAATCGGTTTTAAAAAAATGGGAGTTACAACAAGAAAATAAACAAGTATGCCTAAAATTAGATTAGATAAAAATGTTTACGAAGCAGCCAAAGAAAGGGTTTGCTTTACGTTTGATAACTTTGAAAAAATATATTTAAGTTTTTCGGGCGGAAAAGATTCTACCGTAATGCTACATATTGTTATGGATGAAGCTATGAAAAGAAACAGGAAAATAGCCGTAATGATTGTTGATTTGGAGGGTCAATACAAGTTTACGATTGAGCACATGAATTCGTGTATTGAAATGTACAAGGACTATATTGACCTATATTGGGTGGCGCTACCTATTCATTTGCGAAATGCAGTTAGCGTTTTTGAGCCGTTTTGGTTGTGTTGGGATACTGATAAAAAAAATGATTGGATAAGGGAGCAACCAAAAAACTCCATCACAGACATAAATTATTTTCCGTTTTTTCGTGTAGGAATGGAATTTGAGGAGTTTGTGCCGGAGTTCGGCGAATGGTATTCAGAAGGCAAAACGACTGCTTGTTTAGTTGGAATAAGAGCCGACGAAAGCCTTAATCGTTATAGGACAATTGCGAGCAATAAAAAAATAACCTTTCAAGAAAAGCAATATACCACTTTGGTAACTGAAAATGTTTTTAATGTCTACCCAATTTACGACTGGACTACCGAGGATATTTGGATTTATCACGGTAAAATTAAAAATAAAAGACACAATCAGTTATATGATATAATGCACAAAGCTGGCTTGTCGATTCATTTACAAAGAATTTGCCAACCATACGGTGACGACCAAAGGAGGGGCTTGTGGCTATTCCATTTGATCGAGCCGGAAACATGGGCTAAAGTTGTTGCAAGGGTTAATGGGGCTAATTCAGGTGCGCTGTACGTACAAGACACCGGAAATATAAATGGTTACGGAAAAATTACAAAGCCTCAAAATCATACTTGGAAAACCTTTTCTGAATTAATACTAAACACCCTTCCGCAAAAAACAAGCGAACATTATAAAAATAAAATATACGTTTTTATTAAGTGGTGGGAAAAGAGAGGGTACGAAACTGGGATTCCTGACAACGCTCCGTCTATACTTGAAAGCAAGGGGCTTGTGCCGTCTTGGAAAAGAATATGTAAAAGCCTTTTAAGAAATGATTACTGGTGCAAAGGGCTTCATTTTACGCAACAAAAAACAGCAGCGTATGAAAAGTATTTAAAACTAAAAAAACAACAAAGAGAAATAAATAATTTTTCATTATGAAAACTAAAATAGACTACGATTACATTTTAAAAAGGATGCAAGATTTCGCAAACGAGATTTCAGAATTCGATACACCGGAAAAGGTTGAGCTTATAAACTCTGTTAAGTTAATGTTTCATGAAATAAGCCCTTTCAAATCGGAGCCAGTTGATTGTGTTTTATGGGTAAAAAATGAAACTGTCAAAGCAAATGATTACAACCCCAATTCGGTTGCCCCTCCCGAAATGGAATTGCTTAGGCTCTCTATTTCTGCGGACGGATACACCCAGCCAATAGTTTCAATGTTAAATGAAGACATGGAAAGCAGAGAGGTTATTGACGGTTTTCACAGGAACAGGGTCGGAAAAGAGTGTGAAGAAATACAAAAACGTGTTCACGGGTATTTACCTGTGGTTACAATAAACACCGACAGAACACAAATAAATGACCGGGTTGCTTCCACAATAAGGCACAATAGAGCAAGGGGGAAACACAAGGTTGAAGCCATGAGCGACATTGTTATGGACTTGAAAAAACGTAACTGGTCGGACGAAAAAATAGCAAAAAATTTAGGAATGGATGCGGACGAAATTCTTAGATTGTGCCAAATAGGTGGATTATCCGAACTGTTCGCAGACAAGGAATTTTCAACAGCTTGGGAAGCAGAAGTTTATTCAGGTGAAAATATTGAATCAAATGATTGATCTACCAATAAAAGATAAAAGAGGCAATAGCTACTTAAGCTACTCTGCTATATCTTTATTTTTAAGTGATAAACAGGCTTTTTACAGGTCTTATATCCTAAAAGAACCTTTTACGAATAAATACATCGAGTTTGGCAGCAAGGTTGGAAAGGCATTAGAAACGCTTGATTTTACCGGGTTTGAAAGCTCTGAAATAGAAACATTAAAAAAAGTTACAAGGCTCGATATTTTTGAAAGAAGAACAATTTTAAGGTACGAAGACTTTTATGTTATAGGATTTGTCGATACTTGCAAAAATGATTTATCTGAAATTATTGATTACAAAACAGGCGGAAAGGATAAAGAGTTTCAGTATCAAAACAGCGACTACACTCAATTACATTATTACGCTTTATCTATTCGTCAGGAAACCGGAATAACACCAAAATATGCAAGTGTTGAATTTATAAGAAGATTCGGAAACATGTATAAAAACATTCCACTGTCAGTAGCTAATGAGCCTCCAATAGTAATAGAAGTTGATATTTCAGAAATCAGATTAAAAAAAGTATATTGGGAAACCATAAAAATTGCAAAAGATATTGAAAAATATTATTTATATATGAAAAACAATGGCAGAAGATAAAAAAAAAGTAATTGTTTATGCTGACTGGATTTATAAATTTGAGGCTCTTGAAGATTCGGAGGCTGGCAGGTTGATAAAGCATTTTTTTAGATACATAAACGATTTAAGTCCAGAATACCCCGATAGGATAACTGAAATATCGTTTATTGATATTCAGAATACTTTAAAAAGAGATTTAAAGAAATGGGAAGAAAAAAGCCCTGCGCGTATTGAAAAAGCAAGGATTGCAGGAATAGCAAGTTCAGAAGCACGCAAGTTGAAAAATGAACTAAACCTAACTACCAAGTTGAAAAGCGAACTAAAACAAACTAAATCAACTGTAAGTGTAAATGTAAGTGATAGTGTAAATGATAATGTAATTGTAAATGATATTCTTTTAAAAAAAGAAACAAAATTTAATTTTAAGAAAAATTTAATTGAATACGGATTTTCAGAAAATTTGGTTAATGATTGGTTGATCGTTCGGAAAAATAAAAAAGCATCAAATACAGAAACAGCATTTAATAGTTTTATTGCGGAAATTATGAGTAGCAAAGATCCAACGGTAGACTTAAATTATATTTTAAAAATTTGTTGCGAAAAAAGCTGGAGCGGTTTTAAATGGAAATGGATTGATAATTTAGAAAAACAAAATAACAATGGAAAATCTACCGGAAAAACAGAACAAGTCTTCACAGGAGTTGGTAAAGTCGCAGAATATATTAAGCGAATTGAAGATCAACAATGATGTTGAAAAGGAAATTGCCGCAGCTTGCTTAACACCTTCTATTTTTAATTTTCCTCCAAAGGGTGAAAATAGTTTTTTAAACAAAATGAATATTTTGATAGGCAGGACTGTTTTGAATTGTGGATTTAAGGATATTTCAGATCAAACAGGAGCAACAATATTTGAGTTATGCGATGAGATTAAAAAAAGATTCAAAACAATAACCTTTGAACAAATTGAACTAGCCTTTAAAAACGGATGGCAAAAAGAGTACGGCGATTTTATGGGTTTAAGCAACGCAACATATATCGGGTGGATAAAAGGGTTTTTAAATAGCGAAAGCACGTTAAAAGTTAAGAAAGCTATTCAGGAAGCTAAAAACAAACCTGCCACTAATCCCGAACCAACAAAGGAAGAACAGGAGTATATAGTTTTGCAAGGTGTTTTGTTAACGTTTGATACCCACAAAAACGGAGGAACAATTTTAGATCCCGGTAATTATGTTTACAATTTTCTTGAAAAGAAGGGGTTTATCAATTTAACGATTGAACGCAAAAAAGAGATTTTGAATTCTGTTATAGCAAAAATTAGATTAAAAACATTAGAAAATAAAAACAGAACGGAAACGATTGAGTCTGCATTAAAAAAAGCGCTTGATGAAAGCTTAGTAAAAGCAGAGTCAAGACGTGAAGCTCTAAGGGAATATTTTAACACCCTTATAGAAATGGAAGTAGATATAAGAGGTGTGTTGGAAAATTAACGGTTTGCGGCGATAGGAATTATTAACTAAAAATAAATATAAAAATGAAAAACTATCAAATTACAATCGGCTACAAAGCAGTAGTATGTGTTAATGTAAAGGCATCAGATGAAAAAGAGGCTAAAGACATTGCAGTAAAAAAGTTCGCTAAAAAGAAAGATAAAATTTACGGAAATGGAGTTGAATTACAAGACGATAATTTCAAAGCCGATGGAATTTTAGACATGGGCGCAACTTGGAATATGTATAATAAGTAACCTGTGCGGTTGGGTGCTATTGAGCCTAACGGCCGGTGCTTGGTGCAGTTGCCGAAACGAAAAGTTGAACTGAAAAACTAAACTAATTATGAAAGATAAAATTTCTACTGAAAACGATACGGCAATTGCTCCAAACACTTGTTATGAGAAGCCTATTTTTTCTCGTGTATGGGAAATGCCAAATAAAAACACATTTGATATTAAATGTATCAACAAGTTAATTCATAAATACCATAATGAAAACGTATTAAGTATTGACCCTTTTTCAAATAAAAACAGAATTGCAAAAGTAACAAATGACCTTGACCCCGAAATGGAAGCGGATTTTTGTTTAGATGCAATTGATTTTTTAAAAACATTTGAAGATGAAAGTGTAGATATTGTTTATTACGACCCACCATATTCTCCAAGACAGGTAAGTGAATGTTATAAAAAACTTGGTAAAACAGTAAATATGCAAACTACACAATCAAGTTTCTGGGGAAATATGAAAAAGGAAATTGCAAGGATTACAAAGCCAAATTCAATTGTAATTACTTTCGGATGGAACACAAACGGAATTGGAAAAACAAAAGGATTTGAAATTATAGAAATATTACTCGTAGCACACGGAGGAAGTCATAATGATACAATATGTGTTGTTGAACGCAAACTTTATACGCTGTTTGGGTAGGTTTCTCATAACGTTTTGCAGCTTGCAGCCGTTTTCTTCAAATGGCTTGCAAGGTGCTGTTATAAGCTGGCACGGTAAATTAAACGATAAACCTAAATAAAACGAAAATGCAAACACACAAATTAAAAACTATCAATCCATATTTTACAGCTGTATGGAGAGGCTTCAAGAAATTTGAGGTAAGGAAAAATGACCGTGATTTTAAAGAGGGCGATAAGGTTCATTTATTAGAATATGAAGCCGAAAACGATAATTATACAGGGAGGGAAATACGAGGTGAAATTACTTATGTGCTGAAAGATTATGAAGCCGTAAAAGATGGATACGTTGTGTTTGCATTCACTAAGAATACTCACATTGCTAACGGAGAGGTACAGTAGTGCTTGCTTATAACTACATGATAAGTACTATAAAAATATAATGGAAACAGAATCAGCATATTATAAATTCTTAAAGAGTAATTATTTCCCCATTTTAGAAGAAATAAAAAGTAAAATTGAAGTCAATGGTAAAGATTTTACCCAACAACAATTTGCTGAAATATTCAAAGTTGATCGGAAAACATTTGAGAATTTTTATAATGGAAAGTTGATCCGATTTGATTTATTAATAGAACTAGGAAAAATGTACGAATTTGAATTTAACTTTTATATAACTTAACCCATGACACTACACAACTGCACACTAAGAGTAATAGAAGGAAAGTATTTTATTGATTGCTATCCAGAGGGAAAACCTGAATTAAAAAATGTTTATCAACAAAGTATGATAGGGATGAAGTTATATTTTAAAGGAAAAAAGGAAAAATGGATTGACTCCAAACAAACCATTACTGTCCATCCTGATAGCGTGGAAGCGTTTAAGAAACTAGCGTATCAAGTTTTTTATATTGATCTGAAAAATAATTATGGATTTGATAATTTTATAAAACAAGGCATTTCAATCCCCGGTGAGAATGTTGAAGTAGATTATTTTCCTAACAAAAGCTATCCTATAAGAGGGCAAGACCATACATTGTACGCCTTCTTTTCTCCTGCTAAAGTAGAGAAGTATGAACATCGAAATTGTAGAGAATTACCTGAAAGTCAATGTCAATCTTCCAATTCTAAAATAGAATTAGAATCTGCACAGACTAATCAGGAAGAGTTGTGGGATAATATAGTTTATGAAGACATTCATGATATGAAAGACAAATACCAATTAATTGATTGGCTAAAGAAAAATTATAATTCACCAACTAAACTATAACCCATGACACACACTATCTACATAAAAACAGAACTTACTCCTGAGGTTATCGAAAGTTTACAGGAGGGAATAAAGTATTTTGTAATCATAAATAGTACGGATAAGGAATTTGCTTTTAAATCTTGGATAAAAGATAACTCCAGCATTTACACCCATATTCTTTTACCAAAAGAGATAACAGAGCAGGAGATTGAATCGGAAGGGTTAAAATATTATCCTGTGGATATAATGCCAAAGGATGCAGGTGGAGCAATGGTTGACGTAAATCAAAATGAACGTGAACTATTTATTGAAGGTTATCGGGCTGCTTTATCTATGCCTATTAATAAAGGAGGGACAAATGAATAAAGAAGAAAAACGTCAGGCAACAATTGCTTTTGTAAAATTGTTTAAAAATCCGATTTATAATTTTGGAGGAATAATAATTTGGGTAATCATACTATATTTAATTTTCAACTAACACCCCTACACCTAATGAAAACAGATTTAAAGAATATATATATTGAACCCTTTTCAGGCGACTGGATTGATAAAGTGTATTGTGTAATGATTTGGATTTGGACCTTAATAGTTGTTGCCGAAATAAGTGTTATTATTTTTGTTGTAATAAAATTGCTCACACTTATATTTTAACCCATGAAGACAGATATTGAGATATTACTAGAGCAAAGATTTACGCTTGGAAATAACGATACATTAATTCCAATTATTGTAGTTCAAAAAGCCATGCAAGAAGCAAGAGAGGATGAAGCAAAAAAGTATAAAAAAATATTAGAGGAAAATAATCATGTAATTAAAAGTTGTAAAGTAGCATTTCAATTAATTTATGAAGAAAACCAACCCATAACTTGTTCGACGGCTAAGAGCCAATTAAATCTAATTGAACTATTCAAAAATAAACCAACAGACAATAAACCAAATGGGTAAGATCGTAAAATATTATTTTCCTAATCCCGAAGCAGAGGAAAGGAAAAGCAACATTGACCAATTAAAGAAATTAATTGATTGGCATATCCCGGAAAATAAAAAGTTTGTAATTAATAAAATAAAAAATGAGCAATGAAAAAAGTGATAATAATTTCAATAATGTTAATTTATGGATGCGGATCTAATAATAATAAAGAAAGAATAGTTTGGATGAGTAACTCATTGGATAAGCCTTTGTGGTCTATTACAGTACTCGGAAACGACACAATTATACAAGGAGATAAGGATGCGGCAATTAAAAATTTAATGAATCATCATTGGATCACCCCTTAAAAGCTCTTATGTAGCAATAGCCAATAATTGAAACTATCAAAAGAATTATGCTGATCCATGTCCACCAACGGCAAAATATATCGGCTTTTTTCCTATGTTCTTTTTCGCATGGCAACCATTTAGTATCAACTTTCAAGTGGTAATTTGTTTTTTCAATTTGCAATCTTTTAATTATATCAATCAAAGAATCGGTAGCGCATTTGAATTTTATCCTGCCACCTTTAATATCAATACTTGACGTTAAACCGCTTTTCTTTTTCTCGGAATGAAATACTACATCGGGCGGAAGAAAGTTAAATGTCGTGTCGAAAACGATCTCTTTGTATGGTCTAAAAATCGTGTCATACAAAACCAAAGTATCTGTTTTTACCCAAACGCTATCCTTTGTGATTGGCGGATATTTTTCATTGCACCACTTTTGTGCCGAGCAACTCGATAAAAATAAAAGGATAAAAAATATTTTAAACAGTTTTTTCAGGGTGTTCAATTTGTCCGATGAATTTAGTAATGAATTTAATTATTGATCCACCTGCCATACACCATTTAGCAACCGTTAAAAGGAATGCAGGCATTGCGAAATTTGTTATACCGTTAGCTTCTAACATTGCAGGAAAAGCAATAATGCCAGCTCCAATAGCTGCTAATAACAAAGATATGTCGCCTAATATTTGCCAAAATTTAGGAGTATTGTTTTTGAAAAATTGGCTTACGCCTGCGATTGTTTTCATGTTGTTTGGTTTTATGGTTTAACTACTAAAATGTTTTTTAATCCTGTCCACCTAAAATCGGTATGCAACCATGTTGAAGCGATGGACACGTCTTCAATTGTTGTAACTCCGTTTGCCATAAATTCGGCTTCGTTTGCTTTAATTATTTCGTGAATCTCTTTGTAATCCGCCTCCATTTTTGTTCCATCATTCATCACGATAATAATATCACAATCAAAAGCATTACAGAACCTGTGTTGACTTTCTTTTGCTCCTTGTAAACAATCCGGAGAACGATAACCTCTGAAATGATAAGGCCCTCCTGTATGCCAATTATTAATAACGATAAGAACGGTTTTTACTTTGTCGTTCCCTAGCTTATTTTTATAGTAGGATGTTAAAAACGATTTTAAAAACTCGGCATACTTTACAGCTTTTTGACTAATAAAATATATTGATCGATCACCCCAAACATCATACGTTGATTTAGGAACAAATTCTTGTGCTAAAAAATTTTGACTAATTTTCATTTCTTCTTCTTTTTCCTATTTAATTTTTCCTCTCTCCACCATTTACGTAATGTATACCCAATGGTTATTGCCGCTACCAAAGCCTTTATTAATATATCAGCATTAGCAAATGAAAATATGAAAGCTATGCAACCCATTGATATTACTTTAAAATAATCAATATTATCAATTAATCTGTGTATCATAACCTTATAGTAAAATTGTTTGTTTCAAAATATCCGTTTAATTCTGCTTTTTCTGCTTCGGAAAAAGTCATGTTTAATTTATTTATCAATGACAAAACAGTTTGCTCTTTAGCGTTTCCATTTACTCCATCCGAAAGCGTTGTTGTTAGTGCTGAAAAGATGGTATGGTTTATTGTTTCATATTCCAAAACAGCCCTTTGAAATAATGTCGAATAAAATAAAGAAGTTTTCAAACCCTTCCAATTAAGTTCTAAAACAACTGGCAAAGAGTTTTTATATTCTTCATGTTCCGCTTTGGTTTCAAAATAATAATAATTTTCATTGTCATTTGTAACCGCATAAAATTTGCCTTCAGGAATATTCTCAGGTTTTCCGTTTATATTTTTTATTGTTATCATAATATTTTGTATGAGAAATTAAATGAATAACTAATATTTGCTATGGATACAGGTTGGCCTCTAAAAATAACTCTATCATTTGTAAAATCGGCAGTTATCCCAAAGACATTAGCGCCGGCCACATTACTAAAAGTGATAGCTGAGCCTGCTAAATCAGCAGCAGCAGCAAGATTAGAAGCTATGGGAAGACTCATTCCTAGCACTGTATTGATAGCTGTTGTTGTTACATCAATATCAACCTGGCCCCAAACAGTAACTGTGTTTCCTATCCTATACCAATTAGTAACATAGGCTGTGCTTGCAGCTACGTTTGTTGTGTTAAAGAGTGTCGGAGTATAGCTTCCTTCTTTGATTTTAGAATCAATATATTCGGTAGTTGCTATTTTGCCAGAACTATCATTTGCTGTTTGTGTCGGAGCTATCGGACTACCTGTTAATGTTGGCGAAGCACTATAAACTATATTAGTTGTATTAGTTCCGGTGGTTCCTGTTGCTGTATTAAGATAGTTTAATTGTGTGCCTGTACTTGTTACCGATGTTGCCCCTAAAGTAAATGGAGTTGGTATAGTTGCTGTTCCTGTAAATGTAGGGCTCGCTATTTTTGCGTAATCATCTAAAGAACCAATAAGAGCAGGCATTTGAAAACGAGAGCTAGTTGCATCATCATAACGCAATGTTATCACAGCGGTACTTGATGCCATTTTAGCATATATCTTTATTACTATTCTATCTGTTGCGAGTAGCGTTACCGCTGTTGTAAGTGCGGCTGTTGCATCCTGTTGAACTACTGTATTGACTGATGTTTGTGAAGTATTATCTGAGGTAGCTAAAAGTGTTTCTGTGCCTGCTAAAACTTTTTTATAAATCTCATAATACATATAATAATTATTTGCTCCCGCTGTTTTTTGAGAATCAAAATGAGCAGAAAATAAGCCAATAGGAATAGTTGTAGTGTTCGGGTATCCGCTGTTTGTTGAAAAAGTTCCTATTAAATCACCTGTTGTTGTTGCAGTTACTGTTTGAGTTGCTACCGCTCCAACTGTATATAACGGTAATGAGAGAGCCTGCTTATACACTCCACCCCAACTCGAGGCGGCATCTACCAACATAAAAGTCAATGAAGCTGCTGAGTTCTGTGTTATATACGTTCTTACCGCTTTTTGAGTTGGATAAAGTGTGTCGCTATTTGCAGCGAATGTTCCGTCGGTACTTTTATTTGCTAAATCTTCTTTGAGATCAATTCTGTTTGATAAAGAAGAAGTGTCTGTTCCGGTCGCAGTTAATGTGCCGGCACTAAATGATAATCCACTACCAACAGTAACTGGTTTTAAATTTTTTGAATCGTCCCAATAGGCTAATTTTGAAGCAGTAGCTTGGTTGAAACTATATAATGGAGCATCAAAATTAATTTTCTCGGTACTTGAAATATAATTTTCAGTGGAGTCTATTTGTATATGCCCATTCTTCCCTGTTATGGCATAATCTAAAGACGATTTTTCAGATGAAAGAGCTATATTCCCTTGAACTGTTCCATTGTTATATTCTTGATAAACAGCATCGCCGGTTACACTAACATAAGCAGTATCACCGTAGAATAGGCCATCATTTGCCCCTCCATCCATAACCAATAATGTTCTTCTATTTGTTGATGAAATTATTTTACCTGTTGTTAATTTAACGGTATCTCCATTTTGAAAAATCCAGCTATCAACGGATGTCCCTCCGATATTAACAGGCATAAATGTTGATGTAGGATTGACTGATGCTGTGGTTCCTATTCCTATAACATTCCACGCAGCGCCTGTCCAGCTTAATTCAGCGCCTTTTCCTGTTAATAATAAACCACCCGGTGAAAGTGTAAAAGAAACAGATCCTACATTTCGTATAAAAATAAATTTACCCGATGCTGCATTTGTAAGATTCGGGACTGTTAATGTTTGTCCGGCTGTAGTTTGGTTGATATTAAATAAGCTAACAACATCAACTGTTGTTGCTGCTGTTCCTATCGATCCGCCTGTTGGTTTATCTGCAATAACCTTTCCTGTCGCTTGTCCGAACATTAAAGCCGGAGCCAATAATAAAATAAATAATAATTTTTTCATGTTTGTTATTTTAAAATACCCCTAAATCTTCTGTTATTTGCATTCCTGTTTGATCTATTGTTTGCTTCCACAAATGAGGTATTGCTGCGTTATCAACAAAATACCCAGTCGCTTTTGGTGTCAACAACTCCCATCTTGTATTGGTTAAATCATACATTAAAACTATATCGCCAATCAAATCTCCCGGAAATAATTTAACTCCTCCATTTTTAGTAATTGTTCTTGCTGCTAATCCATTAGGAGCGAAAGTCGGAGCGTTGACTGTATTTGCGCCCAATGTCCTTAAAAATAAAATCTTTTTATCTATCAACGTAGGAACAGGCGAATACGTGGCTGTGATCGCATCTACCGTTCCTGTTGCTGCTGCTGATAACCCTAAATTTATATCCATTACAAACTAATATTTACTATTTCAGCATCTAAATCACTTGATACTGTTGTGCTGTTTAAAACCCCGTCTAAATAAACATTTATTGTTCCGCCTGCGCCGCCCCCACCAAGCCCGGCAATAACACAATTTTTTATACTCGTTGGTAAATTGTTCACCCGGTCAATATTCATTTGACAGGTATCAATTGCATCTGGATTACAAGTATCTGAATAACTATCTTTAATTTCAAAACTCATTTTAAAGCCGGAATACCTCCGCATTAAAAATTGTTTCAATTCCTGCGTTAACCCATTATATTTATCAAATATCTTTTCCGGTCTTGTTTCAGTTGTTAAATTTTCGGCTTCATAAAATTCTAAAACATTTACAACATCCTGAATTAACTGACTTGTAAAATCGTGGGTTAAAGTATCATCAATTAAATCTAGGTTGCACCAAAATACGATTGAGAAAAAGCAGGTAATCTCATCATCATTTTTATTTATTAAAGTTGGTCGATCAACTTCAAAAAAACAATACGCAGCCACAGAAGCATCCGGTCTAATATCAAAATGTTCTTTGGTTCCGTCATTGGCTTGTATCTGCGGATAAATAGTTTTTAACTCTGAATTTATTCCAGCCTTTGCAATATTGTACGCACGATCTAACCACGCTATATCAGTTTGTAAAGCAACCTGTAATTTTTGCGCTACCGAATACTCCAGTCTTGGAGAATCAAAATAAGGCGGTATGTTTGGTAGCGTAATTGACATTTTTATTTAATTTTACATACAACGAAATCTCTCAAGCCTTGAATATGCTGGTTTAAACTCCACAGTTACGGGAGCGCACTTACTTGTTTTTATCCAACGGGGCTCATAAGCCGAAGTTCTTTTTACTTCTTTTTGAATTATTTCCTGTGGATTATTTGATGAATAGTCTGTAATTAAAAGTTTGTCAGATTGTAAAGCGTAGGTTTTAATTATATTGTGAACCCAAGCCGGAACAGATCCAATAGTTAGTGTATATTTTTCCTCCTGAATATCTTTTACATTTTGGATCTCTCCATTTCCGTATTGAATTTGTTCATCTTCATAAGAAGAAATCGGGTAGCCAAAAATGGAGTTGGGTAAACGAATTTGTGAGTACCAGTTTAGCCCCGAAAAGTCTAACACTTTTTTATCGTTATCAATATCTCCGATTCCGCTATTTAAGTACCATTCAAGACGAACGGTGTTATCTTTTATTCCACACCCAAAAGTTTGTAAACAATAAGTACGTGAATAACTTATAACACTTCCCATTGGATTTGTTTCGGTTATTTTTATTCTATACTCACCCTCTCCAAACGAATCTAAAACAACAGACCAATATAAAACTATCCCGGCATAGCTGGTAAAATCAAGTGTGCCAAGTGCGTAGTACTCTCCGTAAGTTTGGTCTGTTATTGTTGCTTGATCTGTCCATGTTCCACCAACTTTTTTTTGAATAACAAAAACAGCAACAGTAGTCCACGCTTCAAACATTGCCAAAATAGAAGATTTGTCATTTTCTAAATCCAGTCCCGAAGCATTGGCAAAAACAGGAATAATAAAATTACAATCAAATTTATTGTCATCGCATTCCGGGAATGGAGTAGTACTTCCTGAGTCTACAAGATTGAAAGTAACGATAGCTTTTTGTCCTATTCCTGTTGGCATTTTTTAAACATAATAAATTTTATTTTAAAAATCGTATGTAATAGCAGCGTTATCATAATTATCCGAGTTAGTTAACGCGGTTACTGTTATTGTTTTATTTGTTCTACAATGTGTAGCTACTAAAGATGAAGCAGCGGTTTCTCCTATACTTTTCCCGGTTCCTGTTCCGATTAAAGTAGAACTATAAACTATTCCGTTTACATTATTTAAAGCTGTTTTATCGGCTCCGGTTACAACCCAAACGCAGGTATCCATTAACCCTGAGAAACTTCCGCCCCATTCGGTTCCTCTCATTTTACAATGAATTACCGCCCCTTGAAAAGCACCACCGTTACCAGCAAAACTTTGGCTCCCACCTACGCAATGAGTAAAAGTTCCGGCAACAGTACCTCCGCTTCCAAAACAATTTAAAAGCCCTGTACAATAATTAAAAGCTCCGTCAGCACTTGCTTTACCGAAGCAATCGTTACCACCCGTACAATCCGTAAATGTGCCATTCGCTATTCCTGCGGCTACTCCGCCGAAACAATTAGCTCCGCCGTCACACCTAGTAAATGTACCGTTCGCGCTTACGTACCCAAATGAATTATCCGACGCTTTACAATCTTTAAAAATTCCGTTTGCTGTACCTGTTGCTGCACCCCCGAAAGACCCGGTACCTGCGGTACACCTTGTAAAATTACCACCGGCGTTAAGTCCAAAACTATTATTTCCGCTAGTACAATCTGTAAAATCACCTGACGCGTCTCCTGATATTCCGAAAGAATCTACCCCTGCCGTACACCTTGTAAACGCTCCAAACGCTTCTGTATCACCGAATGAATCCGTTCCACCCGTACAATCTGTAAAGGTTCCGTTCGCTGTACCCCCTGCGGTTCCGCCACCGAAAGAATTATTTACCGCAATACAACGTTTAAATGTCCCGCTCGATACTATACCAAAACTATTATTCCCTCCGGTACAGTCTATAAAAGTTCCACTGCAAATTGTAGTTGTGCCGCCGCCAAATAGATTATCGTTTTGGTAACCGCAATTTATATAACGACCAGAATAATCTATATCTTTTCTTGTCGGGTTACTATTCCCGGAAGCATCGAATAAAATATCTTCTAAAATAGTATTCGGTAAAGCTGTATCCGGGTAATAAGCAAAATCTGTTGCTATCGCCGAAATAGTTTTAATCGTTATATTTTTAATATGTACGTCGTCCGCCGTTTGTGCTAACGTATTTCCAGACCCAGAGTTTATTACTATGGAATCTTTTGCTCCGATCCCGATAATATCAATAAATGGAGTATCTAAAACTAAAGCCCCTACTTCCATAAAATATTCACCCGGTAAAAGTAATACCGCGCCCCGATTTGACGCGCTTAAAGCAACCCCATTAGGTGTTAACGATTGAGCAAAAACGTAAGCCGCTAAAAGGTTAGTGCCGTTATCCGCCGCGTTATTAGTTATTTGAGGGATAACGTAGTTTGGCATTTCGGTTAGTACAGGAGAGGCTACCCGAAAAGAAAGGTTCGGTGCGCCCTCTTTATACATATGGAAAAACATCTTCGAAATATCAATATCCGAATTTGCCATTAGTGTTCTTGCTGATAGTTTTGTCATTGTTTTTTATTTTTAATTATTCAAATTCATATACTACATCATCTTCAAAAGCGAACGCGTCATTATCTTCAAACTGTTTACTAGCCAAGCTAGGGATCGGTAATTCGTAGATCCGTCCCGAAAAATCAAACTGCGTAACCCCCGGAAATAATGCCACCAGTTTAGCGTTATCAATTACAGCCTCAAAAGTATAAACGTTCACTAACATACTCTTTTTTAAGAGTGAATTTCCTAAAACTGAAATCCAAGGGGAATCCGATTCGTGAACGTGAACAGTAGATATTTCTCGTATTATTTTTACACCTCCAGCACCTTTTGGAGCAACGCCCATAACTCCAGCTATATCACCTATTATAGGTGGAGACCCCGATGTTTTTGTAAATATCGCTTTGATAGTTGTTTTTGCATCTAATAAAACATTTCCAGTTATTACAACACTTGTTGCGTAATCATATGACTGTATTACTCCGCTCCAATCGGTAGCATCACTATAATCCCAAGCTAATACATTGCTATCCGATTGAATTATATTGTTTACTCCGTTTTCTTCGATCGTTAATTGTGTTCTATAAATTATCGACCAACCCGAAGCGGCGTAATACCTAGCCCAATCTTGGTTAAAACCGTTGTTAGGTAACGTAGCGTCGAAGAATTGGGAACTTACGTTAGCTAACGCTACGAAGTCTTCCCAACGTATTTTAAAAGGGTAAAGTAATTCATAAAATTTATTATTCCCCGAATCAGAAGCAGAATCCCGAAGTAAAGAAATTACATCGAATATATTCCCGGCTCCCATTTTAAAGCCTTGGGCTTCTACAATATTTACTTCCTGTACCCCCGCTACTACCGAAGCCGAAACGGTAGAAAAGTTTTTCGTTTCTAAATTAAAATTCCCGTACGTCGCGTGAGAGGCAATTATTTTTACAGCTACATTTTTTAATACAGCCCCGTTAGTTATATCAATAGAAAAATTACTTTTCCCTATCTGCCAATCTTCTACGAAGCTACCCGAATAAGCCTCTGACGCACCAGCTACCGTAGTTTCGGGGTGACTTATAAATTCAGTAACTACGTTACCAGCGTCAGGGTTCGTTAAATCTTGATCGTAAACGTTTAACCCGTAAAATAAAGCAACCTTATCGGCGTCTTCCGTAGCTAGGGCGTGGTTTTGGATAGTAACAAATAAAGCTAATTGTTTATTCGTAGCCGCTTCTATTCTCGTTTTATAGGCTGCGGATAAATCTATTTTTCCGGTAATAAGTATCGTAGTAGAACTTATAAATAATGCTTGTATTTGTTTAAATACTTGTTTCCCCGTAGCGTAACCATCGCCGTTTACCGCTACCGCTCCGACGGTTTGTAAAGCCCGATCGAACATAAAGTTGGTAGCTACGTCGGTAGAAGTATTAATATACTCAGTATCTGACTCCGGTAAAAAGAAATGATTTAAAACAAACTTTGTGTTGTTATTTGAGAACGCAGGAGCCGCCGCGCTTATTACTATTGCGAAGCCCGTTTCTTGACTAAAATCTACGTATGTTTTTGGTAAACCAGCTACCGTAAATATTGGCGGGGAGATAGTAAAATAATTTTTACCCTTATTAAAATTTTCGTTAAACCATCCTGTATTCCCTATTAAGAAATCATCTTCTGTAACGTGCTTTCTGTTCGGATCGTTTAGCGTATAAAGCAATTCGATATTATAAATATATCTTAAACAATTTTTATCTTCGTAATAGTCTGGAATAATTAACCCTAGTGTATTTAATTGATCTACTAAAAATAAAGGGGTAATGTAAAACGTGTGTGTTAATACAAAGCGGTTCAATGTTCCATACCCCAGAATGTATGCTGATCCCTGATTGTTGGATTTAAAAAGACCCTGCTGTATTAAATCAACTGTAATTAATACGTTTGTATAATCAATGCCTGCTTTACTAAATTTATTTTCATTGCCATCTATTAATGAATTATAATTTACAGAATCTTCGTTTTCAATTGTATTAGCTTTAAAATTTATTCCAGTGCATTCCGTTCTTCCATCAATACTTACTGCCGAAAAAGCTGTTACAACTCCTACTCCAAAAGCTGCACCGTCTACCGTTATAGTTAATCCGTCCGAGCTTATAGCTGTAATATTTCTTATATAATGAGTTGGAGCAAAATAAATATCTACTACATCGCCAACTCTAAAACCCTCGGCTGTCCAACTGTCTCCGCTATAATCGTTTACTCCACCACCAGCCGCAACCCACCACATTTCATTTAAATTTGTATATAAATTTTTAGAAACATCCATTTCTAAAAACCATTCCGCCTGAAAGTCAATAGTAGCAATTATCTTATCTCCAATCGCTCCTAATAAATAATCGGTTGTTTCTGCACGAAACTCGTTTGTAAAAGAGATAGAATTAATTTTAACAGCCATTATTTATATTTATTTATTGCGTTATCTAAATCTTTTCTTGCATCTTGAAACTCAACTAATTTGCTTTTTAAATCTGAAAATGTAATAGCCTCCTGTATTTTTTTTGCTGCCTCAGGTGAAATATCTTTTTTGTAATTTTCAATTTGCCTCGGCAACTGCTCCGCTATTTTTACAATATATTTAGAGCCTTCTTCTACGTATTTTAAAAATGCAGGATCTATCATTCGCCTTGATTTTCTATTAGTATTTCTGTTAAATTATTATCGTAAAGTTTGTTTTCTTTGTATTTTATTGCCGCTGTATCCTGCCATACGTTCCATTTTAACGATAATAATTTAGCTGGATTGTTTTCTGGAGTTATAATTCTTGCTTCACCTTGGTTATTATTATTTAGTCCACGTATTTTATAATATGATTCGATACAAAAAGGTATAACAGGAATATTCCATTTATACGATTGATTGGCCGCCGGTTTATTTGTCGAAGGAACAAAACTTTCTATATAATGGAATTTTTCCCACATTTTTAAAGCAGATAATTTAGTTTCATTATCAGTAGCTACTTTTACCTCCCATCCGCTGCCTGTTATTAACACGACTTTAGGAATAGAAAACATATCATTCGATAATGTTAACATACCAATTCGTCCCGACATTATTGATGCAAGACTTTTTTTATTTACATTAAATGCTGGTTTTTTTATTAAAGGAATCTTTACTCCAATCGTATTTAAAGCTTTTATTACTTTGTTAATAAAATCTATCGCTATATTTACTACTTTCAAAACAGCGTCAATAGCTGTATATACAGGTGTAAGGAGTTTGTCTATTGCTTTTAAAAACTTGTCTACTAAAATCTCTACATCCGTTAATGTGTCTTTTCTCCTTCCTAAAGCAAAAGGAATAGAAGGCTGTTTAAACCCTTTTATTAAATCCGATTTTGTTGGATCAGCGTTTTTGTGAGTGATAAAATTCTTTACATTAGTTCCCTTGTATCTGTTTACGGTATTGAGATCTAAAGAATCAATTTGAAATTGTATTAAATAATTAGAAATCATTTCATCCGCATTGATTCCGTAAAATTCTTTACGTACATCCGGTATATTATACACCTCAGTAGATGAGCCAAAATCCCTTCTTTCGAAATGAAATACATTTCCTATTATAATATGCTTCGCATTTAACACTCCCTCGAAAGCCCTTATTAAATCTCCGAAAGTTCCGTTAAAATATCCTTTCTGTTTTGCTGTTTTATTTTTTTTGAATCCTGCTTTATTTTTCTCAGGTAACAATAACATATTACTATAATCCCCGCTCGTTAATTCACTACCTGTTGGTACGCCTGCCTGTAAAATTGAACTGGAAAATGTTAATCCTAAATATTCACACGCCTTTATAAAATGCGTTTCAACCATCATTCCTAAATGATATTTTATAGGTTGAATTAACTCATCCATTATTGCTTTAATTAATTTCACTAAAGCAATAATTAAAATCACTAAATAAACTATAAGGAAAATAAGTTGCAAGACCCCTGCTATTATTGATAAATAACCTCCTATTAAAGATATAACGTCTATAATGTTCTTTATCGTTGTGACTATTTCACGTCCTATAACATATGCGCTGATTAGAAATAATGCAGCACCTTTATAGTCTGGAATATCAGAAACAATATACGGCATCTTTATAAAATCTGCATCCGTAATTATTCCACGCTGATACAATAGATCGAAGCTAAATCCATCCGCTATCTCATCCATCCAATCGGAGTTTTTTGCCTCACGTACTTTCGTTATTACTTTTGCACATGAAAACTCTGCATCGTTCGTGAGATCTATATAACCATTGAATAGTGTTAAGCCATTAACTTTTATTTCTAAAGGCACTCCGTAGAAAACCCCTGATCCGCCTGTTATTCCTGTTGCTAAATAGTTTTTTAAAATATCTGCATTTTCATTTACCCATGTAAATTTTTCTGAGGATATAGCTGTTTTTATTTCCGTTGGATCTTCAAAGTTTAATTCAAGTTCTAAGCTGCGATACTCAACAGGTTCACGTACGAATTTTCCGTCTATGTAAAATTCTAAATTCATCGGCGGAAATTAGGCTTCTTTGAAATTGTTTTTATAATATGCTTTTTACCGTCCTCAAACGTAGATGTAACAACGTTTCCGAACTGATCTAATTTAGTTTGATGTACAGGTTTGTTTTTTGTGATCTCAATAAGTACATCCATCTTTTTCTCCAAAGCACGATTATTAATAGTTGTATTTGAGTTTAAGAATACCGGGACTTTCGGAAATAAAACATCGTCACTTATCGGATTGTTTAACATTTCTTTTAAGTTATAAAATCCTTCACGACCAAGGTTTGACATTTCGTTTGTAGTTAAAATCCCTTCTCTTTTATCCAACATCATTAACCTATCATTTCCTGCTCCGTGAGTTTTGGAGCTTCCAAGCGTTACCGAATCGGAAACCTCTCCTACTATACCACCTTTTTCAGCAAACGCAGCAGTGATCCCCTCTGAAATAGCAATATCCCTTATCGCTTTCGTTATCGCAGTGTCCGGGTCTTCTTTTGCATAACTAGAAAGTAAAGAGTAGTACGATAAAATCTTTTGTCTTAACTCCTCAGCTTTTTGTTGTTTTTGTTTTTCAATTTCTAATTGTGCCGCTTTTTCCTGCTCTAACTCTAAAGTATTTGCCTGCCCTTTTTCTGCACGTTCCATTTGCCTTTCTAGGCTTTGATCCTGCGCTTCAATTTCTTTATCAATAGCGGACATTTTTTTATCGGACTGCTTTTGTAGTGCTTTATCCAAAACATCAACTGCAAAATCTGCCTGCTCAACGGCAAACTTGGTGCGCTCTTTTGCAATAGCTTTGTCCGATTCAATTTTTTCTTTGTTTATTTGCTCTTCTGTTTTTTGTAATTCTAGTCCATTATTTTTAAGATCGATCTTTAATTTTTCATCAATCTTTTTTATCTCAGCAGCCTTTACTTTTTCATCGTTAATTGTATTGCGTATTTTTTCTCGTTCATTTTCCGCTTGCTCTTCTAGTAGCGTTGCCCGGTCTATGTTTTCTTTAATTAATGAAGATTTTATAAATGCAAATTCAGCGTCCCTTTGTTTTGCTATTTTTAAGCTGAACAAATTCTTATCTTTTAAAATATCCTCGTTTGTTTTTTCGTAAGCTAAAGTTCTTTGATCTAAAACTTTTCTATCCCCATCAACAATATCTTGAGATAATAATATATTTGTTTCTCTTTGTATTTCCGCTAAGCGCTGAGCCCTTTTTATTTCTTCGTCATCTAGTTTTTTAATTTCTTCTGCGTTTTTTATTCTGTTTTTTTGATATTCATTTACAACCTTCGCTAATTCCTTAATTGCTTCCTCGCCTATGCCTACCAGTTCGCCTTCCTCATTTATTTGTTGAATAGATTTTAATTGATTTGCTAATTTTACAGCGTCCGTTTGATTAAGTAATGCCTGTTCATTAAACTGTATTCCAGTTTTCTCTTTGAAAATCCTTATTTCTTCTTTGGTTGTTTTGTTTTGTTCATTTAAAAGTTGTGCGGCTATTTTCCTTCGTTCTTCTAATTGATTTTTTTCATCATTCAATTGTTTTTCTAAGATTGCAGATTGCTCATTTGCGGATAATTTCTTACTTCTTAATAGCTCAACTTCTGCAATGGCCTGTTCAACATTTCTTTGGCGTTGTGCTGCTGCGTTTTGCCTTAATAAATCTTCGGAAGCGTCCTCTGCTGCATCTAATTTTAATAACGCTTCTAGTTGTTTGTCATATAAATCTGCTCTCGCATTTCCTTTTCCTGTTGCTAATTCGGTAGCTATGATTTCTTTATTTATAACATCTAGAGCTAATTTAGCACGCTCGATTTCTTTTTTTGCTACTTCATCGCCCAACTTAATAGATTCCAATAAAGCGGCATTGCGCTCTTTAAATCCAATTGTAGTATCATTTGAAATCTCGTTGTAATCTTCTTGGTTTTGTTTTAATTTTTCTATCTCAGAGGTTAATTGCCTTACAGCCGGGCGGGACTTTTCTAGTGCTTCAAAGAAATTATCCAATGCTTCATTTATTTTAAATATACTGTTAAATGTACCCGTTCCAGCATTGGCTAATTGCAACATACCTTCCTTAGAAAGCCGATCCATTTTATCGGTTAAATTTTGTGCTGCCTCCACTCCTGATTTTAACGCTGCAACTAAAAAAGCAACGGCAGTAACGGCTAATCCAATACCAACACCTTTTAACACACCCTTAAATGTAACTCCCTCCTTAGAGTTTTCCTTCATTTGTTTTTGAAGGTTTTTAAGGGTAATTAAAAGTCTGCCTATGCCCGTGCTAAATAATCCGGTTTCCTGAAACGCCTCTTTGATTTTATCTTTGTAATTACCGACTTCGCGCTGATTTTCCCCAACTGTTTTATCAATAGCTTTTAATTTCTGATCGAGTTCTTGAGTGGACTTTATTAACGCCCTATCAGCATCGTTCAAGGCTTTGCCGGATGCGATTAAATCTTTTACTTCGCGTTTTTGTTTGTTTAGTTTTATGGAAAGTTTATCATAAGCATTTACTAAGCCTAAAGTTTCTTTTGCAGCTTGCTTGTTAGATTTATTTTGCTCCTGTGTTTTTAAATTTACCTCGGAAACTCTTTTGGCGTGCTCGGTTTGGGAAACCGCTAATTTTAATTCTGCCTTTTGAAGATCATCAATAATCTCCTTCTTTTTTTTAATCGACTTATTTAATTCTTCATTTTTTTCTAAAACCTCCGCAAGACCTTTAATATCGCTATCTGAAAACAGATCAACCTTTGTTCCTTTTAATTCCTCTTTTAATTTAACTAACTTTTCAAGCTCCTCAATTTGTTTTTGCAAACTGGTTCCGGCTTCTATATCTACCTGTAATTTATACGTCTTTGCCATTAGCTTTCTTTATTGACTTATTGCGCTTGGTAATCAATTCCTGAAACTTCAACCGCTGCCCCAGCGACATTCTTTTTATACTTTCAATACTCTCGGAATTGCTTTGTTCCGATAAATTGAACACCATCTCCTCATATTCGTTATAGACCTTAACTACCGACTGATTATAATTTAGTCGGTCTTCCTTTTTTAAGCTCTTTAAATTTTTATACAGCGAAGATTTTAATTTTGCAATCTTATACCAGTTTGTTTCATCTTCTAAAGCAAACTGAATCTTTATTATTCTTTTAAGAACTCTTCCGGTAGTGGAGTTTTCATCAGTTCCAGCATCTGAGCATAAACCCCTAATATTGTTCCAGATGCTTTTATAAAATTTTCTACCGCCTGTTCGACTACTCCTCTGCTAAGTCCAGCCTCCCGCATTTCTTTTATTTTTCTTTCGTGCGTAATATCTGAAATGTCGTTTTGCTTTTCGCCTTCTTCCAAACAGATAAGAGCAAAACAGTAGGTATAAGCATCGTAATTTAATTGCTTTAATGAGATGGCCTTTTTATAGTTTACCCACTCTAAAAGGCCGTCCGCATGATTCCCGGAGTTAAAATTTTGAATATACTTTGTATAGGTTGTTAAAAATAAAGGCTCATTTACTTTCTCGAATATCTGTAATAGCCATTGTTTGAAAATATGGAAACGCTCGTCGTTAATATCGAACATGGTCTCCATTAGATCGTACTTTTTTTCACCTATTGTTATTTGTTTCATTGAGAAAATTTATAAAGTATATTTGTTACTATTGCGTTGTAAGTTATTATTAAGATGAAATCTTGGTACGGGTAAGCGGATCTCCAAAGCAAAAGTTCCGCTATACCCATCCAAGTTGCAGTGCATAACACACAGCCCCCTAAAATCTTTATTAACCATGCCGGCAAATAAACAAACCAATTCTCTAAAAGGTAAGTATATGGCTTGTTAAATATTTGGTCTTTCTCAATGCTAACATATAATAAAAAAGCATTTAAAAAAGGTAATAAGTATATCATTTTATCTGTAGGGTTTTAACTCGCTGTATCAAATCTTTTGGCAGTATATCTTCAATGGCAGTGTCTGTTTTAAGGAAAGGTGCGCGAGGGTTGTGAAAATAAAACCTACGCTCCAATGAAATATTATTTAATCCATCAAAATCAACTCCGTTAGGAATACAATCTTCTATCCAATAAGGGTTAACAGGCGCAATCATTCTATAAAACCAGCTGTCTATTCCGGACTTTTGAAACCCGTCTCCCGGCAACCTGTCCAGTATTGAAGTTGAACAAGCCATGTTTAATCCCGTCTTGCATCCGTATCCGAAACTTTTTTGATCGAATAGGATCACCATTTTGTAATGAATAGAGTAATAATATCCAGTTCGGTTTTGAATCCAATCGTACCCTTCATTTACTTTATCCATTGTTCTACGTAGGCGCAAAGGCTCTGCGTAACAGTCCGCAGCTTGTAATAGAAAAACTTTACTTGACTCGCTTCTACGATCTGCTAATGTTTTCCATTTTTGCGGCAATGGAATATGGTAATCTATGGCTAAATACTTAATTGAAACACATCCAACCTCTCGTAACCTGTCTGCGTATTTTTCAACTTCTTCAAGCCCAAATTGATCTATCTGCTCCTCCATTATCAAAAGCTCCCACTTAAAATCTACTTTCTCCTGTCTGCAAAGGCTTTCAAATGCTACCCATGCTATTGTTTTTGAGTTGTAAATAGGAAGAGCAACTGTTAATAAAATCATACATTTATTTTTATTGCGCCCCAGTTAGGGGTTTCAGAGTTTATAATCCGCTTTACTATTTCGTTTTTCTCATATTGGTTAGGGCTGTTTTTGTGCCTACATTTCTCATCTTTAAGATCACAAACATCCTCCACGCCTTTCTTGTAGGCTTCAAAGGAAAATGTAGGAATAATACTTAGTTGCATTTCTGCTTTTACTTTTTTACGCTCTCCGTTGTAAATATCATACATTGACGGGTGGTAAACTGAATCTTTGTTACTCATAAATTATCTTATTTTGTTATAATAAAAATCCATCACCTCGTTACGTTCCGCTTGTCTAACTTCTGAAATATCAACACGGTTTTTAATGGTTCCCCATTTACAAACTACTCCATTCCAAACTACTACTGATGAATCGTTATACATTTGCAAATACTTTTGGAGGGGTGTTTGTGCTTAAAAACAAATCAACCCTGGTGTCTATTTTGTTTATTAAAATTTCTGTTAACCTATCTTCGTTATCAGGCATTAAGCCGATAGCAAGATCATTTGTTTTACCCTGAACAGAGTTAGCTATCGGCGAATTAGATGTTAAGTCAAATCCATCAGCTCCGGGTATCAACTCTATGGTGTTGTGAAAAGCTCCGTTAATATAAAAATCCATTACCTCCTCCGGCTTTGAGGTATTTGGACTTATTTTCTTTTTCCATTTTTGATACCTTAGTGCGCTTTCCTTTGATTTAAAAAAAGGATCATCAACATATTTTGGCAATAAGTTTCCGTCTGCATTCAATCCTAAAAGCAATTGAGCCCTATTTAAGTCGGGAATTTCTTCCTTATTTTCCTCAATAGTGTCATCCGCTACCTTGTCGACAAACAAAGGCAGTGATTTCAACTTTAATATTAAATCCTCTACTGTGCCCATTTTGCTACTAAATAAATACGCTCGTTTACTATTCCGCTAACTTGTCCGAATTGCCCGGACTGCTCAATGGTAAATCCGCAACTCTCAAACAAATCTATTAACTCGCTCTGATTAAAATGCTTAATTACCGTTGGATCTGGCTTATATGAATCATTTTTATTTTCCTCTACCCAATCTCTGTTTGGAGTTACAACAATTATTCTACCGCCTGGTTTTAAAAAGACTTTTATTTTTTTTAAAGTAACATCTAAATATTGAATATGAGCTATTGAATGCATGAAATAAATAACATCGTATGTATCGAATTCGTAAGGTTTTAAATACGAAAATTCAGGGTTATAATCTTCTACGTCAAACCCATGAGCTGCATGGTTTGTATATGCGTTTATTTTTAAAACAGAAGCACCAAGTCCGCACCCGTAATCAAGGATCTTTAATTTCCCATTCCCAATTAAGGAGCATAAAAATTTGTGCTCTAAATTATATTTCAAAGTCCCGTTAAATTGTTTTAATTTTTCTGCGTAATCCATATTTATAAACATAATAATTTTTTTATCTTTTCCCCTGTCGCTTGGTAAGAGTGATTTTTTAATACCCAATTTCTTGTATTTTGTTTGTGTTTTAATAATTCTGCCCGGTTCATAAACGATAATTTTTCGATGTTATCAAACAACTCTTTCTCTGTGTTTGAAACAAAAAACGGTGTTTTTATCCCATAAGCATTTTTATAAACTTGTTCAGTTGTGTGATTTGTTATTACTATCTTACCCATTGCCGCCGCCTCCAGTGCTGTTATCCCCCAACTTCCATAAGGTTTCCCATCTTGTTCAGGGGCGAATAATTCTATATAAGCATCGCATTTTTTAATACGTTCTAACTGGAAATCATAATCAACTTTTTGAACTGACATATTAAAATAAAAATTTCTGTTTTTTTCATGCGCCCAATTAACGACCCTTTCAATAGTATCTGTTCCTTTTGTTTTTTCGCACGATGGGTAATGTGCAAACCTGGTGAAATCGGAATTAATAATATTTGGTTTTAATTTATCGGTATCAATAGCTCCAACTACGTAAACTTCATTCTTTGCACCAAGCCCGGAAAACTCCCCTAATGCTATTACTGAATGTTCTACATAAGGATTAAACACCGAGTTAAGCTCTTTATATCCTTTGCGATAATTAGTGCCGGTATGATAAACTATAACTCTTTTATTGTATGCCTTGCAAACTTCTAAATAGGCGACATCGGAATGCATTATTTGAACTATATCCGCCTGTTTAATTTTTTCTACGATCTTAGCAAAAGGAATAGTTAAACTATGTGTTTTGTATTCAAAACTGTGTGGTCGCTCTTTTATATCCTCACAATCAATACCTACGCTTCTTAATGCGTTTGCGTTGTCATGAGAAAAATTAGCCCAATCGTTATTGCAGCAATTTAACACCTTCATACCCAATTATTATTTTGCAATATATGATCTACCATACCCTTACATATTCCGTATCTATTGGCTAACATAACTCTCGTTACTTTATTTGGAATGTATTCGGATCTAATTTTTTTGGCAATTTCTAAAGTTATTTTTGCTCTCCCGTTATTTTCTCCTTTTGCTTTTATTAGTCCCACTTTGTGCGCGTGAGCTGTGTTTTCCTTTTTTGTACACCATTCAAGATTCTCAATTCTATTATCGGTTTTAATACCGTTTTTGTGATTAATACAAGGTTGGTTTTTTGGGTTTGGAATAAATAATTTAGCTATTACTCTATGAATAAAAATGTTTTTCATTACACCTTTTTTATAAAGAGAAGTTGTTTTGTATCCATTTGAAACGCGAGGTTTAAATGTCCTTTCTCCAGTCTCTCTAAAACCAATATTCATATGGTTAACCCTTCTTGATAACGACTTAATTTCTTCGGTTTCTATATTTATTTCATATAGATTTTTATACCCCGGAATTGAATGCCAACTTTCTTTCATTGAATGTTTTTTTATGATTGGGTTAACATAAAACAAATTATCGTACTAACAAATCTTTTTTCGGTCTGTTAATTACATCTTTATAAATTCCATCTTGGTACTCATCCCCGAACCTTCTACGTGCGTTATCTTTCCGTCCCTTGTTATATAATACAATAGGCTTATAAATTATTCCTATGCGATCTTTTCCGCACATTTCTAAACACGAAAACATTAAGTTAGATTCAGTAGTTGCTTTTACCCACTCTCCATTTACTTTAAAATCCTCCTCAGTTAATTGATCGAAAAGAAACTTTTTAAAAGTGTTTAAACCAGTACTTCTGTAAACGGATTTTCGATAAGACCTTTCAGCGTGAATAGTAGGACAGAACGGAAGAAATCCGTCAGGTAACTGATACCCATCCTGCGCTATCCAGTTTCCGTAAGTCATCCAGTTGCCCTCTAAGTATTTATCTTCAATTGTTTCAAGTGCAAAAGAAAACAACTCATCATCCAAACCAAGTAGTACTATTACAGTTTCCGGATCGAACTTCTTTTTACTAAGCCCATGTAATGCTTGCCACCTTCGATATGCAGCACCTTTATTTTCTGAACAGGTAAATATTTCTATTCTCGGATCTGAATTATTCAGACTAATTAATGCGTCTTTAGTGGCTTGGTCGCTACCGTCATCAATTATTATAGCATCGAAATTTTTGTACGTTTGGGAAACAATACTATCGTAACATTTTTTTACGAAAGTAGAGCAGTTGTAACCGGATGATATGATGAGGAATTTTACCCCCATATTAACCAAGCGATTGTTCCCCAGCCTAAAGCGGCTATGGTAAGGACTATTATTAGCCCTGATCTTATATTTCGGAATTTATCATTCATTATCTTACTAAATGCCCTGTTATTATTCCGGGTTTACAAGGTAGGCAGTAGTGATCCAACGAGCTAAAATCAATAGTCAATGTATCAATTATTCCTTTTATTGGCTTCCCTTCCGGAGGAGTGTATCCGTTTAAAATACCATCATATTTTAAAGCAAACTGTTTAAACTGCTCACGTTTAGAATCTGAAATTGAGTTAATTCTATTGGCTGCATACGCATCATATAATATTCTCGTTGCTACTGCGTGTTGTAACGCTCTTGCAAACATTTGAATATTAGTTACCAAAACAGAAGTAATGTCGCATGTAGCATTAATTTTAGCTATCAATCCGTATGTTTGACTGGTAACAAAATCGCCAACATTATCAACTAAAGGAATATCATACCGGGATTGCGCTGCGTTCCAATTCAAATAAGAGTTGTTTATTTCTACTGGATAAATACCTAAATACTTATTATATATTTTACTCACTGCATTCGAACATCCACCACAATCAAAATTCATTGTTAGCGCTTGTCCTTGTAATTGTTGAGCTTGCACGTTGTTAGGATCTTGCTCATAATACCCTAATAAATAATTTTGACCGGTGCCGATATTATCACCTTCGTACCTTAAAATTGCCGAGGTGATCGCTTGCCACACTAAAGAGTTTGCCGTAGTAATGCTGAATGTATAAGTGGCTAAAGGCTCTATTTGAGAGGTTACGTACAAATAAATTTTAAGATTACTTTGAATAACATTAGATTGGAAACCAAGCTTAGTAATTTGTATCGAAAGGTTTTCACTTGAATGCGGTCGTAACCAGTATCCAACGAACCTTGCATTTTGAGTTACCCGATCATTAAATGAAGCAACACCGGTAACGATACTTTGATTATTTAAAAGCTCCCGGGAGTTAAGATTTGTTTTTACACGATTTACAAATCGTTCTAAAATAGAGATCGTTTCAGAAGACAAAACATTTGCCAGGTAAGTTTTAGCGTCCGTTTGGTTGATCGACAAAACAGCGTCCAACATTTCAAAATCAACTGCAGTAAGATCATTAACGTACAAACCGCTTGTGCTTGCTTTTAGAGCAGCACTCAGTCCGGTATAAGTAGCGGAAGCGTCTGCACGAAAACCAACTAAAGAAGTAGCTGCGGTTAATAACGTGGTCTTATTATACATACTGAATTTTTGTGAGCCTATATATAGGAGTCGAACCTATTCTCAGTAAGATTTTACCTTACCCTCTTGTCCATACAAATAAGGCAGTAAAAAAACTCAGGGATATTACACCCTGAGTAATTATTTAAGATGCAAACGTATTGTCATCCATAACTCCGTACTTGAAGATAGGGGTTTCAGTTGCTACGGAAATCGGTTGTACCGCTTTCGCATAGTTAAAAGAAATTTCCCATGTTTCAGTAAAGTCTTGCGTACCACCACCATCGGCAGAGGTATCAGCACAATCACTAATTTTGTAAACGTCAAAAGTAAACTCTGGACGTAATAGCGATTGCATGGTTGTCCAAGATTTCTCTCCGGAAACTTTATTTGCACGGTTCAAAGGATCATTCCAATCAACGATTGCAACACCTCCCGCAGGAACGATGTAATGCAATGAGGTGTAAGTGTTTCCACCTATTGTCCCTGGTGTAATTAAGTTTGAAGGGAAAAATTCAAATCCAGCAAATTGAAACGCAGTATTGGCACTGTTGCCAGCACCTTGATTTACATACTGACGTTGTTTAGCTGTCCACATGGTATCATGTAGCTCCAAAAACGAAGGGCTGTAATTATTTTTTTGCATATCAGCCGTAACCAAATTGTAAAAATAATTCTCATTCGCTAATGTAACAGCCATAATATCATTGACAGCATCAAACGTACCGGAACCTCCGGCATTTACTCCGGAACGATTTGTATTCAAATAGTCGATCAAATCCTGGTCGATATTTGTCCACAAAGAAACCTCTGCATTATACAAATCGTTGGCTAATGCTCTTGCTTGCGCTACTTCATTGCCGGCATGTTGTTTAAAGTTGGTCTTGATAATTACGTTCTTGGTTCCCCAAGTCAACGCTACACTTCCACTTCCTGATTGTTCACCCGATGGAGAACACCCTTTAGTAGTGCCTACTGTAAACGCTTTCTTTTTTAGATAAAGAGCGGTAGTGGCTTGTGTGGTAGCTTGTCTTAGTGTTCCTAAATTAGGGAGAGTGAAATCCCTGTCACGTAAAAATATATCCATAGCTTTTGTAAACTCAGGACGTAATTGGAACTTTTTATTTGCATCCGCTTTTATAAACGCTCTCGCATCTTGTAAAACAGTTTCTGCGTAAGCGTTAGCTCCTGCAATTCCAGAAGGAAGTGCTTCTCCGATTGCATATAAAGCAATACCGATCGGTAAGGCACCGAAAAGATTTTGAAATAATGCTACCGAAAACAAACACGCCAATAGCATGATTGTACTTATTTTATTTATTGTTTTCATTTATGATTTGTTTGCGGCTTTCCACTCGACATACACTTTATCGGAAGCATCTGAGTTAGGTGTTAACTTTTCAGATTCCAATATTTCTGCCCATGTTTTGCCTTTATAATTACTATTTATTGAAGAAGTTCCTGTTGAACTTCCTGCTCCCCTGCCTCCGGTATCTTCTGATTTAAACTTAAATCCGTAGCTTTCAGCAAAAGATTTTACTACGTCCGAAACTTTCAATGGCTCTGCTAGATTATCTCTTAGCGGTTCACCTTTATCATTTAGAACAACGATAACATCACCTTTTTTTACGACTTTATGCTTTGCCATAAACGCGGCATTTAATAGCTCACGTTGTTTTGGTAAAGTGTCATCGTCATAGTCAAGAGGTAGTTTATTTACAGAAGAATTATATTCCGTCATAATCGCATCGGAGATAGCTTTTTCTCCTACTGTTTTTAATTCGGTTTCTTTTTCTTCCACAGTCTTTTTTAATAAGTCGATTTGATTCAATAAATCCTTGTCCGGGTCTTTGCCTTTACCGTCGTTAGATTTTTCCGTAAGTTTTGTAATCAAATCGTCCAAAGAATCATACTTTTCAACTCCGTACTTTTTTGCGATCTCCTCTTCCTTTAATTGAAGGATAGTCCCCTTTAATTTAACATAGAGTGATTTTGGAATCGTTCCTACATCAAATGTTTTGGGATCAACTAAACCGTTTTCTTCTTGAAACTTTATGTTAGAATTAGAAATTAATTTAGCTAAATCATCAACAGTGTGTACGATGTTTTTATTTGTAAATTCTTTAAGAATACTCTCATCCCCTGTTTCCGAGTCGGTCGCAGTTTCGAGAACTTTTTCGTCTATTTTCAACAGCTTAGACAGAGCCACTTGTAATTTTTTGTTAATCATTTTTTTATTTTTTTTTGGTTTTCCAGTGCTTATCCGGTTTTACAGATAAAGGTATCTTTTCAATAATATCTTCTTTGATTACCTCAGTTTCTTTTATGGTGCGACTTATAGCAGTTTTAGTAGAAACTGCGTCCGGCTTTAAAGTTGTTTCCTCAGAAATAATATCAATTTGTTTCCATGCGAAGTTTTTACCAAAAGTTCTTCGCATTTTGCTAAACTGTGTATCTGAAAATGTTTTTGGCTCTCCGCAAACATTTCCTTTACTATCAATTGGAACCGCTTTTACCATTTTCTTGAAGTTTTTTAATTAATGATTTTTTACCCATTACCTGGTAACCTTTTATTTGAGATGATTTAGCAAGCTCTCTTAATTCTTTTTCAGAATAGTTATCGTAATTAACTTCCTGAGAAAATTCGTTTGATGAATCAACTTTGCTCACCTCGTTGATAATTTCCTTTTCAACTATAACAGGTTTGGTTGATACTTTTGGAGTGGAAGGAGTTAACACCGTTTCTTTTATCTCTACAACAGCAGCACCAACACGTTCCCATACAACTCCTACTTCCGGAGCCCGGCTTACTATTCTTTCCCATTCGACATCAGAAAAAGTCATTAATCTCGACTGTACATCTTTTCCGTTGGTAGTTGTTTTTTTTACTTGAACTTGTCCCATTTTATTTCGATTTAGTTAAACATAATAAAATTTTTATATAGTCTTTAATAATTCTTGCATTTTTGCTTTTAACTTATTTGCTAAATCTTTATCCCCTGATTCCTCCGCTCTGAATTTTGCAAGCGCTAACTGTTGCATTGCTAACGGTATCTTACCTAGTTGATCGGCTTCGGGATTACCCCCCCCCATATCTTCTGCATCATTAGGTTCTATGTCTTGTTCCTTTACATACTTTTCAAGCGCAACAGAAATATCTTTTATTCTTTTGTTAAATTCTTGATCTGGTTTATAATCTTCTATCGATCCGTTTTCAATTTCAAAACGCTGAATAAAATCTACGAAATTTTGTTTTAATATTTTTTTGTTGTCAGATACGGATACACTTCCTTCGACCTCTTCGTAAGTAAATCCTACCAATGGCTCTAGCTCCATAAGGATTATATTTCTTGCTAAGTCGCTTTCTGATCTTATAAACCTAGTATAAACTAATTCTTCTACCAATGTTTTAATGTATAAATAAGATGATCCGCTTTTTTTACTTTGCTCAATCTCTTTTAGTAAAGTATTCTCATCGCGAAGATTTAATTTTCTACCGTAAATAATTTCTGCATTTACATAACGATCACCGTAATAAGCCTTTCCTAAAAAGTTTGTCAGTGTAGTTTCTACACCTTGAATAATATCAATGATCCCGGAAATAATATCTTCTAATGGTTTTAAATTAACCATTGCTTCGGTTGCTGTTTTCTCCAATTTATCCGAATTACTTACATTATTTATTCCTAAAGCAGCGTCCAGTATTTTGTTTTCCATCCAATCAATAGCGGCTTGTTGATAAGTTAATGCATCTACTGGAGGCGCAACATATCCAGCAACATTTGTAATATTAAATGCTTTCCCTTCTTCGTCTTTCGCAGGAAGTATAATTGTAGTGGATGCATCCTTTTTAAGGTTATGACCGCCTCCTAAACATGAAGGGCAAACAATATCAAAACTTTCTCCACCCTGTTCATATTGAATCCTTCCCTCTCTACACTGAACGCCGTGACTGGTAGCAACGCATCTTTGACCTGTTTGGTAGTAATTAGGATGGGCATGTAATGTTTCGGTTACTAAATGCTCTGCCATTTGGTGTAGATAATAATCTAGCAAGGAAATTATATCATCTACCGGACTTGTCTTTGTATAATCATCCGTTAAAGTTCGATTTATAAAAGAAACATTTACAGCCGGGCAAGATCCTGTATTATGATCTATTATTGGAAACTGTTCTGAAATTTTTACTTCTTCTCCTTGTTTTTCTAAAATATAATCCTTCTCATCATCAACTACCCTGTATAATGTAATTTCTTTTTTATCCCGAATAATATTTCCGTATTTCAAAACAATATACTCAACTGTTTTGCCGGTTACTTTGAAATTATAAACGTCATCAACCGAAACAAAAACAATATACGGTAACGCTTTGTATTCTTTTAATAATTTACGAATACCGTCTTTCTCTTGGTATCGCTTCCCTTCAAATTCAACTATCTTAGGTCTTTCAACCATAAAGAAACCATTGAACTCCTCGTAAATCGCTTTGGATAAAAAGTTTTTTATAAACTCATCAACGCTTCCACCTTTCCAACATTGCGATAATATTTTTTCTTTAAATTCTTTTGAAAGTTTGTCGCTATTTTTTACGAACTTGTAAAATTTAGAAGTGCCTTGCGCTGTTTTCCAACGTGATTGAGAATTAATAATCTTCTTAAATATTGGGCGGGTAAACGGTTTGGTGAGCAACTTCTTTTGTTTGTATTGCTCTACATTTTCATAACCGATAATTTGTTTAAGAACATTCTCAAATCCTACACCTTGAATATGTATTTTATGATCGTCCTGTATCTGTTTGTTAACAGACATTACGGGGCTTTCAGATGCTTTAACTAAACCGACAACTTCTTCTTGTGATAAAATCATAGTATATTATATCCGAATAAAAAAGAGTAGATCAATATTTTTACCACAACGCCCACAATAGCGGATGCCACAAATAAAGCAGCAACATACATTATGTACGCTGCTGCTTTTATTATTTTGTTTTTGTACTTCACTAGCTTACCGCCGGATTAACAAGGGTTAAGAAACCATCATTTTGTCCTGCCGGATCAGTCTTATTTAAATTGTGCTGATAAGGCCAATTAATAGGAACAAGTCCTCTTGTACCAAAACCGTTAAGAGCCATAGGGGGAATAAATGCAGGGGTTTTATACCCGGATTTGCCACCAAAAATATAACCCTTTGAAGTAATGATCCACATTTTTTTTCTTTGAGTACAATTAAGTGCTAAAAGAGATGCACGCAAAGCCTCGTCCAATAACTTAATGTTACCAGTTAAAGCCATGTTTACACCGAATGTGTTAGTAAGCCCGTCTGCGGTATCTGCTCCGGTTTCTTCTTCTCTGGACTGCTCTACAAGCTGCCCGTTGGTAAGTTCTTCGATCACAACTAATTTATCTGCACCGATGTCAGCTATCCCTACTTGAACCTCTGCTAACGTAGGAGTTTCTCCGACAACTGTAAGGGTGCCGGACTCATCCATTAATAAGGCTTTTGAAGGATAACCATAATCGGTAGCTTTGCACGGAAACGGAACAACTTCCATTTCGTCTGCGCAATTACAAGCTAAGTCAACCATTGTTTTAATTATTTGTTAAACAGTAAAGGCTCTGCTAACATAATATTATTTTTTACATACGATAATTTATTTGAAAATAAAAAAGCACCCGATGAAGGGTGCTTAATTAATATTGTAAATGAATGTTTATTTATTTTTTTATTAAAGGTCTCGCAGGATTTCCAATAACCGTTTCTCCTGGTAATACATCTCGAATAACAACTGCTCCCATACCAATAGTTGCTCCATCACCGATTTTTATTTTATTTTTTATCATTGCCCCTATTCCAATATAAACATCATTCCCAACTTGAACGCTTCCACCTATTACTACACCTGAAATAATTAAGCAATTTTCTCCTATATCTACGTTGTGAGCAATATGACAAAGAGTATCAATTTTTGTTCCTTTACGAATTATTGTTTGACCGTCTTTGTGTGTTGCTCTAACTATTACAGTTCCTTCACCGATTGAAACTTTATCTTCAATTATTATTCTTCCAGCGTGGGGTATCAATAACCATTCTCCGTTAATCTTTTCGTAACCGAATCCGTGGGGCGCGAAGTGTACATTCTTACCAATGTTCGCCCCTATTTCTACTTCTGCAAAATCAGGTATTGAAGAACCCCATGCAGGTTTGAAAGGGTATTTTTCTATTTGCTCTAAGCAAAACTTTTGACGTGATGTTAAGTCTTCCATAAACCTAACATATCATTTTTTATTTAATAATCCGAATTACCTCGAAGGCTTCCGCATATTCTACTCCGGTTTGTACTCCGCGTACTCGCGCGAGACCTTTTATAAAATCTTCGTTCATATAATTTCGGTGAGCCTGTGATTTATATTCTTTTAACGCCTGAATCTTTTTATTCAAATGATCTGCTTTGACTTTAAAAAAAGCCTGAGTTTTAAAAGTTAAATTGTTCCAGGGTAATTCATACCCGTAAATCGTACAATGTTTAAATGCTCTCAACGCTTCGTTATAAACAACTTGGTGATCCTGATGTAAATCATTTGCTGATGGAACAAAAATAGTGTCCGGCTTTATGTGATCTCTTTTCATAATCATTGCATCGAGAACAGCCTGCCTATTATTATCGAAATTGCGTACCGGGAAATTGTCAATAATTTTAACCCAATTAATTATTTTTGAAGCCTTTGAAAATTCATCAACTAAATCAGGATTATTGCAACATGAAAATGCAAGACAAAATACTTCGTTACCTTCCTCTACTAACTTAGCCATTGTAGCTCCGCACCCTAGTTCACCGTCGTCTGTATGTGGGGATAGTACAAGTACTTTCATTTAACATTTAGATGACCAAATTTTTAACATCTCTTTATACGGTTTCCCTATTTGAAAAGAGTCTCCGCTTCGAGTGCTTATCATGCAAGTTTTAGTACATAATTCGTGTTCGTCATCGCTCCCTCTTTCTCTTACCGACTCAATATCATTTGTATCAATGGTTATTTTTGCCTCGATGTCATCCATTTTTACATCGAGATCCGCCATTTTTTTATTGTACAAAAAACAAATTAATTCTACCTTCATATTAATTCACTTGTAAACAACCTGTATTTAATTGACCCTTCTTTATAGTATCGCTTCCGATTAAGATAGCGACTTTAACGAGAATATTATTTTTATCTCCTACTTTAAAACAACACCCTCCACCCCAAGCGTTATAATAATTGTTTTTTAAATCTTCGATCTTCCCGGCAAAAGAATGTTTTTGTTTATTCCAAACAGTATCTTTTATTGTGCCGTCGTAGTTTGACCCCGTAATAGTGAAGTCCGTGGCTTTTGGAAATTCAACTACGTAAGTAACATCAAAGAATTTCTTTTGCTCCGGTTCCGGCTCTTCTGTTTTTTTGCAGGAGACTAAAATTGAAACGCACATAGCGATCAATAGAATATATTTTTTTATTTCCATCGTTTTAAAATTTTAAAGTGAGTAACATTCGAAGCTATTAATTTGCAATCCCGATCATATAAACAGGTTATATTTTGATGCCTAATTTTTTCTAAAAGTGGATCAATGGCAATCATTGTATCTGTTTTCCCGTTTAAAAAGTGAACCTCAATAGTGTATGTGGTACTGTATTTGGCAAGCCTTTTTTCTCTTTCTAAATCGCATTCACACGAAAAAAAGGCAGTTAACATAAATAAAATTAGAATAGGTTTTAGTGTTTTCATGGTTTTTGTTTTTTAGATATTGTAAATTAATTCTTCTCCGGTTAAAGCGAAATAAAGGTTTTGGAGTTGATGAAACGTATTTGCTTTCATTTTCTTCCTCTGTTTTTAATTTTTAATATTTCAACGTCTGTTATAGTTATTACCTTTCCTAGCTTTATCCATATTCTTTTTCCTTTATTAGCAGATGCATAAGATACGCCAGCGAATGCACAAGCAGCCTTTAGAGAAGTATAAACTGTATCAAGTACCTTATTGTCAATAGTAATTACATATCCATCCATTTACCAAATATACAACTTATTAGTTAATACAGTTGTATAAAATACAATTTATATCCATCTTACAAATAAATCTGCTTAGGAATTAAATCAAAATAAACCCGCATCATTAAAGTGTCAGCAAAATCCGGTGAGCGTCCGAGTATAATCTTTTGTTCCTCCTTAGTATTAATTTGTTTTTTGCCATCCATATCAACATTGGCGCGCTTTATACAACGCAGATCATCCCGGATAAGTTCTTTAATATCCATCACTTTATTACCCATCTTTACCTTTGTTGATCTCACCCCGTCAACTATACAGCACTCGTTATTTATGTTTATTTTAATATCTCCAATGTTTACCCTATGCTCTGCCAGGTAATAAAAGCATTGTGTTTTAAGGTTTTTATAACTCTCTTTTAGCCCTTGTATTTTCTTAGGGATGTCTCCTCCGGAGAAACCGCGATAACCTCCGAGCCTTACCGTACCGGCTCCAACGCCATCTTGATCTATTAACACGTTTGATTTTTGTACTAAAAACTTCTTACGAGAGTCTTCAACAGCCTTAACAATATCATGAACATCGGATTGTTTCATTACTATTGTTTGCACAACCTCCCACCCTTTCCATACCATTATTACGCATAGGTCGCGCCCAAATCTTGCAGCATCACACGTAATATATTTATCATCGGAAGGCGAAACGAAATTAGAATCAATATCGTTGATCGAATTAAAATCGAATAAGGATAGATTGTCCTGGCGAACCTTCCAGTTACCGTCTAATAATTGAGCTTTGATCGAATCGTCCTGCGATAAAAGGTTTGCTAAATATTCCGGGTTGACTTTAAGCAGCTCTTTATTATCGTAAATCGTACCAGGAATAAATGTAACCGACTTAACCAGGTCTAAAGGATTCACGTCTTGACCTTCAAACTGGTTAAATATAAAAGGAGCCTTTTCTATAACCTCCTCTTTACTATCGCCCCATACCATAGCATCGCCATTGCGAATAAGATACCTTAATACGCCTGACCTTTCCGGTATAGGTATGCCGGTTTCTTGATCGATCCACCATTCAATGAATCTTGCAACCCAACTATCCGGATCAGGGTTACATGTTGCCCTAACATAAGGTATTACTCCGCATGTTGACCGGTTCCGGGTTATCATATACCAAAACATTGATTCAGTAAAATGCGTAAGCTCATCAAATACGATCAATGGTATTTGCGATCCCTGCCATGTGAATATATCTTTTTCGTGTTGTAAATGTGCAAAGGAAACTTTAGACCCGCTTGGAAATGTCCAGCTTACATTAGACTTATTTGGTCTTGCCCCTTCAAGTGGATATAACTTCATGGATTCATCCCACAGCCCTCCCTCATTCATTATCTGCGAAAACGTTCTACGGAAAAATACTGCGCCAAATTCGGGGTTTTTAGTATGATATAAAGGCTCTATTAATGAAATAAAAGTCTTTCCAACACCAGCACCCGAACCGCCAATTAAAATATCTGCA
>Ga0316626_10000030_pt1 | contig 47786 bp, 44 predicted proteins | sample OWC_Aug_T1_C1_D5_FD_207656 | JGI IMG/M metagenome (GOLD analysis project Ga0316626, IMG submission 207656) | Wetland soil microbial communities from Old Woman Creek delta, Ohio, United States - OWC_Aug_T1_C1_D5_A | ecosystem: Environmental > Terrestrial > Soil > Wetlands | place: USA: Ohio...
GAGTCGGAGCCGTGCTCGACCGTATGGAGCTGCGAGCAGGACCGTGCCTGCGACAGTGAACGGGTCTGCAGCAATGGCATCTGCGTTCTGCCCGGCGCGGTTCCGCCGTACCCGTGCAACCCGGATGGCGGCTGCGTTCAGCCCGGGGATCGGTGCGTCTGCGTCTCGAGCTGCCCGGCATGTGACGATTGCCAGTTCAGCGTCTGCGCGGCGGCCTGCGACGCGGTGGAGATCACGGCGATCACCGTCAGCGGCCCGTCCCAGTTGATCCTTGGGCAGCAAGGGTGGCGCAGCGCGGTCGCCACACTGTCCGACGGCAGCGTCATCGACGTCACGACGCTGGTCGACTGGCAGTCGTCCAACGAAGCCGTGGCGACGATCGACTCGTGGGGAACCCTCACCACGCATGCGCTCGGAACCACCAATCTCACCGCGCAGCTGGGCGAGTTGACCAGCACCCCGTCGCCGCTCGAGGTGGTGGAACGTCCCTCGTTACGGCGCATCACTCTGCAGAACGCCAACTGCTACTTCCCGTTCCGTGGTCCGGAGATCGACGACACGGAGCTGCCCGTGGTCATGCCTCCGGAACGAAGTGACATCCTGCCGGTGCCGATGTGCAACCAGGTGATCCTGATAGGGGGCACGCTGGCGTTCCGGGCGCTCGGCGAGTTCGGCGAGGGCGCGTACTACGAGGATATCACCGACGAAGTGCAGTGGCAGGTCGTGCCGCCCGACGTTGGGGATGTGGTCGGGGGCGTGTTCACCGGCCGTCAGGCTGGGACCACGAGCCTGACCGCGGCGCTCGGCGCCGTGGTGAGCGACGCCACGGAGATTCGCGTGGTGACCGAGCCGACGCTGATCGGGATCTCTATCTACGCCGACCAGGGAGTGAAGGTATTCGGCCTGCCGCCGGAGGTCGAGCCCAGCGCCGCAGACGGGATCGCGGAGCCGTGTTTCGATTGCGGCTACGGCGTCACCGTCCTTCGCGGCGACGAGCTGCGGTTCCAAGCCACCGGTCAGTACAACACGGGCGAATGGAAAGACATCAGCGCTCAGGTGACCTGGCACAGCAGCAACACGAGCGTTGCGACCATCGGCAGTGACGGCGTCATGCAGGCCATCGTGGCCGGAACGGCCGTGATCGACGCGACGCTCGATGACGTCACCAGCTATCCCGTGACCGCGCGCGTGGTCAACGAAGCAACGCTCCAGTCCCTCTATGTGCTCCAGGAGGGAACCAATGCGGGGATCGATCGAGCGGTACCCAAGAGTGGCCAAGCGTTCTTCCACGCCCGCGGGTATTACGACCTCGGTTTCGAGGGGGACGTGACGGACGACGTCACCTGGCGCAGCAGCGACAAGACGGTGGGCGACTTCGACCCGGGGCAGCCGGGCGTCTTCACCGGACTGACGGCAGGCACGACCCAGGTCTGGGCGGAGCTGGCCGGGCTGCAGAGTGACCGGATCACGCTGGAGGTCTTCGAGACCGGCGACCTCGACTACTGCAACCCCGATCCTGCGCAGATCAACCGCGCCGTATGGTTGGACGACTTCAACCGTGTGACCCTGGAGTCGGATTGCGCCGAGTATACTCGGCCTGGCGTGGCAACGCTGCGCTACACGGTGACCGAGAGGCAGCCGCACGGCGGCGTCTTCGATCCGTGCCTTGATCTGTACGTGTACCAAGGTGATACCCGCATCCGCACCATCCGGGAGGAGGGCTGCGGCGAGCCGTTCCTGCCCCGGGCGGACTCAGACTTTGGTGCGGAGCTGTTGAAGTACCAGTTCCTCGCTTCATGGGATCTGACTGCCAATGGTGAACCGGTACCGCCAGGAAACTACACAATTCTCGGCCGCTTCTACCTCTATTACGATCCGGTGGTGAGCATCGACGTGACCGTTCGCTGAGGCTTCGCGGCCCGTGGCCCCTGTCTGCGATCCCTCCCCCGCTGCCAATTGCGGCAGCGGGGGAGAGTCACCAATGGGGTGAGCGGCAACGCCAGCTCGTTGGAGCGGAATTGACAAAGCTGATCCTCTTCATCCCTGAGGTCGCTTTTCCATAAATTGCGAAGCCTGCAGCGCTTTCCAACGCAGAGAGAGTCCACCCCGCCCAGGCACCTGATTTGCTGTCCCTTCGAGTGTACCGGCGAGCGCCGGTAATGTCTCTCGAGGTGGGGCGTCATGGCTGACTATCGGTACGAGCGGCTCACCGCTCTGGATAACTCCTTTCTCGTGTTTGAGAGTGCCGAAACGCCGATGCACGTCGGCTGGGTGGCCATTCTCGATGCGGGGCCGCTGCTGACAGCCGAGGGAGGCGTCGACATCGGCCGTATCGGCGCGCACATCGCCTCCGTTCTGCACCGGATTCCGCGCTATCGGGAACGGCTGGCCTACATTCCGATCGAGGGCCACCCGGTCTGGGTCGACGACCATCAGTTCAACCTCAATTACCACCTGCGTCACGCCAGCCTGCCCAGACCGGGCGACGAGCGGCAACTCAAGCGGCTGTCGGCGCGCATCATGTCGCAGCAACTCGACCGCGGAAAACCGCTCTGGGAAATGTGGGTGGTCGAGGGCCTGAAGGGCGACCGGCTGGCGTTGATCTGGAAGATCCATCACTGCATGATCGATGGTATCGCGGGGGTTGACCTGCTCTCGGTGCTGCTGAACTTCTCCCCCGAATACGTGACTCCGCCCGACCCGCCGCGCTGGATTCCACGGCCGGCACCGAGCCGAACCGCCCTGCTTCGGGATGAGGTGATCGCGCGGGTGACGGCGCGGCTCGGATTTGCATCGCGTTTCGTACGCCAGCCGATACGGATGGTCTCCGAGGTCTGGGCGGGGGTCGAGGCGTTGGCCGAGACCCTTGGCGCGGGGTTGCATCTGGCCTCGGACACGCCGCTCAACCAACCGATCGGTCCCCACCGTCGCTTCGACTGGACCGCCATGGAACTGTCGGCACTGCAGGAGGTGAAGAACCGCCTCGGTGGTACGGTGAACGATGTGGTCCTTGCCACGGTGGCGGGTGCGGTCCGGCGTTTCTTCCAACGACGCGGCCTCAACTTGGACGGCTTGGAGTTTCGCGTCTTCGTACCCGTGAACATGCGGTCAGCCGCGGAGCGCGGAACCCTCGGGAATCGCGTCGCGGCCTGGTTTGTCGATCTGCCGATCACCGAGCGTGATCCGAGCAGGCGGTTTCGGAAGGTCCGCGACGCAACCGCACACCTGAAGGAGTCCAATCAGGCGCGTGGAGCCGAAATTCTGACCGAGGTTGCCGATTGGACCGGCTCGACCCTGCTGACGTTCGGCACGCGGCTGGCCAGCCAAGCCCGGCCATTCAACCTTGTGGTGACCAACGTTCCCGGCCCGCCGCGCCCGGTCTATCTCCTCGGTGCGCGTGTCGAGGAGGCGTACCCGATGGTGCCCCTGTTCGTCAACCAGGGCCTCGGCGTTGCGCTGTTCAGTATTGCGGGCAAGATCTTCTGGGGATTCAATGCGGACTGGGACGTGGTGCCGGACCTGCACGACTTTGTCGCGGCCATCGAGGCGTCGTTTGCGGAGCTGCACAACCAGGCTGGCCGGCCGATCGAGATCGGGCGCGCGAAAGCGAAGGGGAAGGGCAATCCAGGCGCACGGCCGCGCACTCGCGGCGCCTTAGCCGCCCGTTGAAAAGGCGCGACGCTCGCCCTTCGCCGCGTTGCCCATAAACCCAGCTTCGAGACGGCCGCTGCGCGGCCTCCTCAGCCTGAGCGGGGTTCGCAGGCGCGCCCAACCGGCGCCCTGCCGGTTGGGTCTCTCAAGGTAAGGTAAGGGGAAAACGCAGGTTCTCCGAACGAACAGAGACGTTGGCGTCTACTTCGTTCCTGTCGGGTCGTGCGGCGTATACATGGCCTCGACATACTCGCGCAGCATCCGCTCCGCGGTAAACCGCGGAATCAGCGTCCGCATGGCCCGCTTGATCTTTTGCAGCCAACGGTGTGGGATGCCATCGGCGCCCCGATCGTAGAAGAGCGGGATGACCTCGCGCTCAAGCAGGTCTTGGACCGCCACGGCGTCGTGATCATCCTGGACGTTCGAGTCGGCACTCGGTGAGTCGACCACCCAGCCGTTCTCGCCATCGTATGCCTCTACCCACCATCCGTCCCGCACGCTCAGGTTCAGTCCGCCGTTGAGGGTCACCTTCATGCCGCTGGTCCCACTGGCTTCCAGCGGCGGGCGGGGCAGATTGAGCCACAGGTCGACTCCCGCAACGATTCGCGGCGCGATGTGAAGATCGTAATCCTCCAGGAACACCACTCGCTGTCCGACTGTGGGTGCCCGCTTGAGCTGGAAAAAATCGTGCAGCGCCTCCTTTGCTTCCTGGTCTTGCGGATGCGCCTTCCCCGCGACGATCAACTGCACGGGGGTGGCCGGGTCTTCGATGACGTGAAGGCCGCGCTCCGGGAAACGGGTCAGCAGGTAGAACCGCTTGTACGTCGCCATGCGGCGTGCGAAGCCGACGGTCAGCACGTTTGGATCAAACGCGCGGAAGGCGGCCTCGACATACTCCGACGTTTCAGGACGCCCGAGGCGGTCCTGCACGGACTTCTCGCGGGCGTACCGGATCAGAGCCTGGCGCTGCGCGCAGCGTACCTGCCACAGTTCGTGATCCGGAATGTCGTCAATGCGACGCCAGAGTCCGGGGTCCGACCCACGTGCGCGCCAGTGGGGAAGGTGGCGCTCGAGCAGTTCCTGCATCGGTGCCGCCATCCACGTCGTCGTGTGCACACCGTTTGTCACGTGGCCGATCGGAATGTCTTCGACCTTGTATTCAGGCCACAGCGGCTGCCACATCCGGCGGGCGACCTCGCCATGCCGGCGGGAGACCCCGTTGGCGGCGCGGCTGGTCCGTAGTGCCAAGGGCGTGATGTTGGCTGGCGCGGCGCGATCCCCGGGCGTGAGACGTCCGAGGTCGTAGAACATCTCCCGCGGGATTCCAATCCCCTCAATGAAATCTTTCAGCACCGGCTCGATCTCAGCCTCGAGATAGCCTTCGTTCCCCGCGGCGACCGGTGTGTGCGTGGTGAAAACGGTCTCCTGAGTGACGCGGGCGAACGCGTCGTCCGCCGAGAGACCGCTCGCCAGCATTTGCCGCACTCGCTCGAAGCTGCTGAGGGCAGCATGACCTTCGTTCATGTGCACCAATGACGGGCGGATGCCCACGGCCGTCAGCGCCCGCACGCCGCCGATCCCGAGCACCGCATATTGCGCCAGGCGAGTGTGTCGGTCCCCCACATAGAGGCGCGCGGTGATCCAGCGGTCAATCGGATGGTTCTCTTCGCAATCGGTGTCGAGTAAGTAGAGGGGCACGCGCCCGACGTTGACGCGCCACACCTGCACCCGCACCGGGCGCGCCCGGATAACGATATCGACCGTGAGCGGATGGTTTCCAGCGGTGGTTACACGCACGACGGGAAGGCGCTCGAACTGGGTGGTGGTCCAGTACTCGTGCTGCCAGCCGGTTGGATCCATGCGCTGATGGAAGTACCCCTGCCGGTAGAGCAAGCCGACGCCAACCATTGGGATGCCAAGGTCCGACGCCGCCTTGAGGAGATCCCCCGCCAGCACGCCGAGTCCGCCGCCGTAGAGCGGCAGCGAACAGTGGATGGCAAACTCAGAGCAGAAGTACGCGACCGGACGATCAGGGGGAATCGTCGTCGCGATGCGCGGACGTTCGAGATCGGCCTTGATCCGCTTCGCCAGATCCGCGACGCGTTGACGAAACTCGGCTTGATTCGCGAGCTCGCGCAGCCGGGCCGGAGGGATCGCCTCGATGACCGCACGTGGGTTGCATTCGCTCCGACGCCAGATGGCAGGATCGATCTCACGGAAGAGCGCCGCCCCGCCGCACCACCAAGCCCAACGATAGCTGTAGACCAGCCACGCCAGCGGCTTCAACGGTTCCGGCAATCGCTCACCGAGCTCGGCAACGGCTTGCTCGATGTCGTGGCGTCCGTCATTTGGTTGCGGTGTGTCAGTGGTCATGCGCGTCCCCGCCGTGAGTCTCGTCGGAATCTTCCACGGCGTGGCGAGCCGAGCAAGCGAACCGGCCCGCCTTCGGCGCAGCGCCGGGCGCGATGGGTGCTGTGGAATCCCCGCACGCGCGGAGGATTTTCATCGTTCTCGGGCCGACGCGGGCTCATCCGCCGTCCTGGCAAGCTGGATTCTGCCCTCGAGCAGTTGACATGGGGTTCCTCGAGGTGGATGAGAGGGACGCGTCCTCGGCGCTGCCCACGCGCAGAACGGGGCTGGTCAGGCAGCGCGGGTGAGAGCTGAGGCGCAGAGAGTTGGGGGCAACAGAGAGAAGGAGAGTCGTCATGCCCGTACGCAAACTCAAGGAGTTCCTCGACAGCCAGAAGGTCAAGTATGTGAGCCTCAGTCATTCGCCGGCCTACACCGCCCAGGAGATTGCGGCTGCGGCCCACATTCCCGGGAAGGAGCTGGCGAAGACCGTCATGGTCAAGATTGACGGCACGATGGCGATGGCGGTGTTGCCGGCGTCGTCGCGGGTCGATGTGGGCCGGCTGCGGGATGCCGCGGGGGCGCGCAGCGTCGAACTCGCCAGCGAGCAGGAGTTCAAAGGCATGTTCCCGGAGTGCGAAGCCGGCGCCATGCCGCCGTTCGGCAACCTCTACGGCATGAACGTCTTTGCCGCGCCGAGCTTGGCCGAAGACGCGGAGATTGCCTTCAACGCCGGCTCCCACACGGAGCTCATCCGTCTCGCCTACAAGGATTTCGAGCGGCTGGTGAAGCCCAAGATCGTCCAACTCGCCGCGAAGTAGGCAGCGCGTCGGCCCGGCGCGACGGTGACTTTTCTTGCGCCCTCGCCCGCTCGCAAGTTTCATCTAGGGGAGTGGAAAACCGGGAACCGAGAATTGGGAACCGGGAACCGGCCAATGAGGTAGTATGGCATTACTCGGTTCTGGATTCTTCATTCCCTGTTCTCTGTTTTCCATTCTCTGGAGGTCCTAGGCCAGCCCGAACACCCGGATCGGCTCGATGCGCCCGCGGAGGGTGAGAAACTGCCGGCCCGTCACTGCGCCTACGAAGCCGGCCGACCTCGCCAGCTCGTAGGTCGTCTCCGTGACCAGGAAGTCGTCGCCGCGTTCCTTGCAGAGCTGCTGCAGGCGCGCCGCGACGTTCACGGCGTCGCCGATGACGGTGTACTCATGGCGCTCCCGCGCGCCGATGGTACCGGCGACCACCTCGCCGGTGTGAACGCCGCCACTGATCGCCAGCGGTGGCTGTCCGTCGTGCGCCCGGCTCGCGTTCAGCTGTACGAGTCGGTTCCGCATCCCGACGGCGCAGCGGAGGGCGGCGGCGCTGGCGGCCTCGCCGAAGCGGCCGTCGCTTTCGAAGAGGCCGAACACGGCCAGCATGGCGTCGCCAATGAACTTGTCAACGAACCCGCCGCACTCGTGCACCCACGTCGTCATGGCGGTGAAGAACTGGTTCAGTGTCGTCACCACTTCCTCGGGTGGCGTCCGCTCCGCCATCCCGGTGAACCCGCGAAGGTCGCAGAAGAGCACCGATGCTTCGCGCACCTCGCCGCCGGGACGAAGATTGCCGTCGAGCAAACGGTCGCGCACCGACGGATCGACCACGCGCCCGAACGTCTGCAGGATGCGCTCCTTCTCCCGCAGCGCAGAGACCATCTCGTTCACGCCTTCGGCCAGCACACCGACCTCGTCGCTGGCGGTGACTTCGACGTGTACGTCCAGGTCCCCAGCCTGCACGCGACGCAGCGCGGCCGCCATCTCGCGCAGCGGACGCGTCAGGAAGCGGGCGACGAGGAAGGTCAATCCGAGGCCGAGCGTGACATACACGGCGAAGGTGATGACGCTCGCCGTTGCCAGCTCGGCAACGACGATGGCGAGTCCCTGTCCGGCTTCGACGCGGGCCGCCGCGGCGCGAAACAGGCCGAGCATCGTGAACAAGGGGGTGAACGCCACCGCCACCAGGTAGACCAGCAGGTGCCCGCGGACGCCCAAGGCGAAGGCGCCCGGGACCTCGCTCACCCGTCCGTCCGGAAACACGCGCGGCATCACGTCCCGGCGGAAGAGCCAGTCGAGGAAAAAATAGCAGGTCGACGACGCGAGAAAGCCATTGACCAGCGGCGACAGCACCTGTTGCGACATGAGCTGCGTCGACCAGTGGCCGAATCGGAGCAGCGTGGCCGCGGGGAAGCAGACGGTCGCGAGCACCCACGCGGCGAAGCTCATGACCGCCACGAACAGCGGCCCGCCAATGGCGCGCCGCTGGATGACGACCGGCGCCGGTTGCGGGGTGCCAACGCGGAAGTAGGCGGCCACCGGCCACAGGTACGCCACGACGATGGCGCTGGTCACCGGAAAGGCGACGCTGTTGTAGAGCCAGACCATCGGCATTTCAAAATCGCGAACCTTCAGGGCGAAGTCGCCCACGGCTCCCATCAGGGCGATCGTCCATCCGGTGGTGACGAAGGCGAGGAAGTGGATTCCCGGTGTGACGGTCACACCGAGCACGAGCCATCGGGGAATGATTACGCGCGGTGATTCGCCGTTGCGTGCCATGTTACGATCACCCTCGGCAGGACGCGCTCCGCCCGAAGGAAAGAGCGGACGGGGTGCCGCTACTGCCAGCCGATCGGCTCGTAGCCTCGCTCGCGCAGGCAGCGGTCGACGAAGTTCACGAACACGGGGTCGTCTCTTTGTGATCCGCACATCCCGAACAGGGCATGCAGGAGACCGGCCGTTGCGCCCGTCGCCGCACCCACCGCCGCTCCTTCTCCCGCACTGCCGGTGACCGCGCCGCCCGCGGCGCCGATCGCGGCGCCGGTTCCCGCGCCGATGGCGGTGCTTCCAGCGACCTGCCGCGTCGCCTCTGTGTTGCGTCCGCCGGATGACACGAACTGTTCCGCCCGGCGCATGCAGTCGTTGATGTCTCGCTCTGCGACATCGCGACCGACACGTCGGTACTCTTCGTTCGGGTAGAGGACGGGCCGGCGCGCGGAGCAGGCCGCGAGCGTTAACGGCAGAAGGACGAGCGCTGCGGTGAAGAGAGCTGCGATGGACGGCTTTAGGTGGTGCATGCGGTGCAGATTAGGCGAAGAGGCCGGTGGCGTCCAGCGCAGTCAGCGCCGTCACGCTCCGAGGGCCGTCCGCTCAACCGTCCAGATCCCCGCATTGACAAAGTACGGCGGGAGCGCTGTAGATACCTGACACCCCAACGTCAAAGGAGGAGACACATGGCAGTCAGGACAATTCGCTACAGTATGCGCGTCGGAGTGGTCGCCGGCATCTTCGCCGCGGGCTTCCTGTGCGGGTCGTTGACCCAGCGCAGCGCGAATGCGCAGCTGGAGCAACTCGGCGGAGAAGTCATGAAGAAAGCGGCGGAAGGCGGTGGCCCACTCGGCAGCGCGGCCCAACTGGGCACCACCATCGTCGACATGGAGCAACACGTCAGCGGCCTGCAGAAGAACCTCGACGCGTTGAAGAAGGTGAAGGCGGCGCTGGGTGGTTGATTGGGGGAGTAACGGGTTCCATGCGAATACGGATCAATGCGACTCTCTGCGAAGGCAACGCGGTCTGCATGAAGCTTGCGCCTGAGGTCTTCACCGTCGGTGATGACGATCGCGCGCATCTGCTGATCGAGCGGCCAGGACCCGAGTTGCGTCCACAGGTCGAGGCGGCGGTACGTCGCTGCCCGCGGCAGGCGTTGTCGATTATCGAGGATTGACGCGCGGGACCCTGATCCCCCGGTTCACGAGGAATGCGAACCGGGGGATCAGACGGTTGCTCGGGAAAGTGATCGCCGACCGCTGGGACTCGAGCCCACCGGATCAGGCCCGCTCCGGGGACTCGAACCGGCCATGCTGACGTTCCATCCAGACGGTCATCAGGGGCCGCTTTGGTAGCCCGAGACTGCGGAGTTCGTTCGCGATCGGGTGGTCACCGAGCGTGAGCTGCGCGCCGCTGAGGTGGATGCCCACGCCCGTGGCGCCGGAGACGAAACGGGTTTGGTGCAGGACGCCATCGATGTAGCTGTACGTCACCATCGGCGTGTCCGGGAGCGTTCGAGCACCAGCCCGCGTGGTGGCGAACGTGAGCACGTGCTGCCCGCCCATCGTCAGGCGGCACTGCACCGCTGAGCCGGTGACCTGGAACTCGATCTCCTCGATGCTTTTGGGGAACCCCCAGATGCCGCGGCCAGCCTCGCAGGTGAAGCTCTGGTCGACGGGCAACTTGTAGATGTACGTCGCGATCCGGTTCCGCAGGAGGTTGAGCGCGGTGCTGACGTAAGGAACCCCTGCCGGTGTGCGCCGCCTGCGGGCAAAGAACGCCAGGGACACCTCGTGGTAGTCGCCGAGGTCGTTGTCGCGGTAGTCGATGCAGGCGATGCTGAAGAGGGCGCGACCGGGGAGCAGCTCGACGACGTCGAGCTCGGGTCCGGGGAGCAGCCGGCGGGCCGCATCGGCAGACACGAGATACGTGGCCGCCGCCGACGATGCGTCGCGTACGATCACCGGCATCTTCACCTCGCGACCCTGAAAGACGTAACGGCCTTCCGCTTTCGCAACCGCAACCGGAATCGACTCCATCACCGCTCCTTCCTCCGCTCACGATCCTATTGCGCCAACACGTTCGGAGGCAAATCGGTCTGTCGATCGCCGCGTCAGCCGGAACGGTCAGTGCACGGTTCGGGCCGACCACTGCGCCTCGACGTAACTGAATTTGGTCGCTTTCCAGCAGCGTCGGTTCCGGCACACGGTAGTCCTCCATGACACGGACCACAGGATGCTTCGGCATCAGTGTCTCACTCCGCGGTCTGCGGGATGAGCACCATCAGGCTCAGCGGTGGCAGGCGGAACGAGATCTGACTGCCGTCACTCCGCACCGGCTCCTCGACGATGCGCACCTGCTCGGAGTCCTCGTTCGTTGCCCACGGGCTTGGCGCGTCGAGTCTGAGCAGGCGGGTCGGCAGTGGCGCCGTGGGTGTCGAGGGAAATATGACATCCACGGCGAGCGGCGTCTCGCGCGCCGACACGATGGTCATGGACCAGCCGCCACTGGAGCGATACGCGGCAAACGTGATGTCGCCGGTGTCTGGCGTGAGCGCCGCTTGGTGCAGATCTCCCGCGATTGCCCGGTTCAGCATCGCGACCGCCAGGCCCGTGGGGCGGAAACGTTGCGTGGGCCCGAGGTCGCGGATGAGACCCCAGAGCGGTGCGACACCGGATCGGTCGCCGGTCGGGGTGTCGTCGCCGGTCAACGCAGGGGCGCATTGCCGGCGCGCCCCCGCCGCCTGCGCCTCGAGGATGCGCTGCGCCAGCGCGGCGGCGGCAGCCGCGCCGGCGGTGGTCGCGTCGCGCCCGCTGGCGGACGCTTTTCCGCCGGTGGTGTGCAGGTCGACTTCGGAAATTGCCAGGTCTTTCGTTTGCGTGCGCAACCCCGCCGCCAATTCCGAAAACGTGCTCCGGTCATCTGGGAAGAGCCTTGCAAGGCGCGCGGAGGCGAGCGCCCGAGCGGCGAGCGAGCGCAGGAAGCACGAGTTGACCGCGAGCGCGTCTGCATGCGGCGTCGACGCGGCCACGGCGAGTGCGCCTGCGGCATCACTGAACGGTCCGCTGAGGGCCGTGACCAGCGGGGACGATGCGCCGAACCCTTTTCGAACCAGTTCGAAGGCGCTGTCGGCGAGGACGGCGTCCAGGCCGGCATTGGAGACGTCGGCCGGCGTGCGACGGACATCGCCACGCTCACGGCCAAACTCCACTACGATCTCTCGAAACCGATCACGGCCGCTGCGACGCTTGAGAAACTGGCCCAGCTCGGCGAGTTCCCGGTCCGAGAACTCGGTCGGCACGACGATCCAGGGCAGAGCCTGCGCCGCGTGACACAGCTCGAGGAAGTCGGGCAGGGAGTAGTAGAATTCGACTTCGCCCGGCCGCCCACTCGATCGAACGGTTCGGCGGGCGAAGGAGTCGACCAGGCGATTCTCCAGAGCGTCGTGCTCCTGTCCCTGCCAGTCCCGCAAGTATCCGGGGCGCAAGAACCGCAGCGCCCGGACGACCGCCGCTCGGAACGCACCGCCGCTGTCGTCAAGCGGGCCCAACTCCGCGTCGTCGAGGAGAATGCCGCCCGGCCCTTCGGCGACGAAGCGCAGCTCGAGCGGACCCGAGGGTCCGTTGTCGGCGGCCTCGAAATCGATTTGGGTGCGCTGCCACTCGGCCGCGGCGCGGATCCGTTGGTCGATGAACACGCGGACATCCGTGTCTGCTCGGTCGGCCTCGTTGCGGAGGCGGTGATAGGGAGCAGGAGACCCCCGCCGCGTGAATGAGACGCGCAGCTCGCCGGGCTCCCGCTCGGCCTTGCTCCAGAACGCCAGACGCCACTTCCCCTCCAGTGGCAAGAGTTTGCCGGCGCGCCCGTCGATGGTGTCGAGCGAATACCTCACTTCGGCAGGGTGCTCGGGAGCGCCGCGGAGGGCGACCGATCGGAAACCGGGACTCTCAGGTGGCGTGCTACCGACGACCGGCGCCACGCGGCCTGCTGCCGACGCGGGGATCGACCAGCGACCCGGGGGGTGCTCGTCGGAGTTCCGCGTCAGGACGATCATGTCGCCGGGTTGGAGCGGCGGTGGAGGTTGCTGGGTGATGAACTCCGCAAGGCCATTCCGGCCGGCTCGCAGCGAACGAGCGACGATGCCCTGCCAGCCCGCCGAGGTTCCCGTACGCACCTCGACACGGGTGCCCTTCCAGAAGTCATCTGGCCGAGCGAGGGCCTTCTCGCGGCCGGTGAAACCAGCAGCGGAGGCACGGTGTACGGCGACCATGATCCGATCGAGCGTTCCCTCGAAGCCCGGGTTCTGCAGGACGTTGTGACAGAGCTGCCCAGCGCCGTAGGAGCGCCACCGTCCCAGGTTCACGCCGATGCGGGGGACGTCCGGGAGGGCAATCTCGGGCTTCACCTCGAAGCGGACGTGGCTCGGGCTGTCGGTCGCGGCCGCGCCACGTTCAGGAGTTCCGAGCGCTGTGGGCGCCGCAAAGGCGCCTGCGAGCAACAGAAGGAGAGGGCCCCACGGATGCTTCATGCCGCGCTGCAGATAGCACAATCGGAGTCGAGACCTGAGAGGCGGCCAGGATTGCGCTCCCACGCGCCACGGTCTCCCATGATTGCGGGCGCGTCACCCGGCTGACTTCAGGATCATCAACTTGAACGGCGTCGGCCGCTTGCCGAGAAACTCGTCGACGCTGCGCTTGACGTACCCGCGCAGCCGTCCACCCTTGGCCGCACGCTGGCCCCACGTGAGGCCCGCGCGCTGCCATTCACGTTCAGCTCCAACTCCGACGAGGGCGAGCATCCACGCGAGCGTGCGGTAACGCAGAATGAGGTCGCGGGCCTGCCGGGCGAACCTCACGCCGCTCCGCCGCGCCAGCTCGCCCTGAGCCCCATAGAATGCCACCTGGCACCCGGACCTCTCGGCGGCCGTGGCGACGACAGAGAAGTCGACCATGAACGTGATGTCGTCGCGTCCGGGGTTACGAAAGACCGTGGCTTTCGAGCGCGGCGGGCCGGCGAACACTCGCCGGTGCTCTGGCGCCTCGAGGTGAAACGCGCGGGTGTCCCCATAGTCAATCCAGAGGGCTTCGGAGCAACGATACAGACGGGTGCTGTTGCGGATGAGTGTTTCGATGGCCGGACATACGAAGTACACGCCGGAGCGGCCGAGGAGATTGCGGCCTTTCGCGTCTCTCATGTCAGCGGCACGGGGATGCGGCGACGCGGCGCTGCGGCCAGCGCCGGCCGCGCGCGTAGAGAAGAATTCAGGATAGTGGCGGCGGAGAAACGGCCGCAGTCCTGGGACGGTGCGTAAGGGCAGCGTGACCTCCCGAAATGTGAGGTGCCGCCGCAGCCGGTCATCGCGGAGGATCCTGCCCAGCTCCGCGCGGGGCACGGCACGATCCGTCGGCTGGAGATCCGGCAGGAGGGGCCGGCGACCGCTGTGAGTTGGTGCCTGTTGCTGAAGCACGGGAACGACGAATACGACTCCCGGCTCGTCATCATCGCGCTGCACGATCTTGTGATGGGCAAGGCAGTCGAGTACTTCGTTGGCGACCAGCAGGCCCCACGGGGCGAAGGGCGTTCCGCGCGCGGCACGCTGAGCGAGGTCGGCCTCCGTCCAGACGACCCGGTGCGCCAAGGGCCCCAGCTGTCGACGTTGGCGGACGACCAGCGACGGGCTGCGCTCGATGATGCGATAGCGCAGCGCCGCGGCGAACCGCTGCCATGCGGGATCGCGGCGTGCGAGGTCATCGACCGAGACGAGCGTATCGAGGCACAGCTGACCGTTGCCGGCGCCGAACTCGCCGATCTCAAAGCGGCTCGGTTGCCCGGCGCGCCACCAGAGGCGATGCGCGTAACGGGCGAGCATCCGACCGAACAGTGGCGACAGCGCCAGCGGATACGTATCGAAATGTCCGCCCTCGCCGAAGCGGACCTGCCCGGTGCTGTAGTACCCCCATTCAGGGTGAAACAGGGCGTCGTCGACGAATTCGCGAAATGACGGAAAGAGACGGGCGATCTGCGCCGCGCGGGTCTCTCCGATCCCTGACACCTGGCACCTGTCCCCTGCGCTCAGACCATCGTCATCCCGCCGCTGACGCTCAGCACCTGACCCGTGATGAAGTCGGCATCGGCCGAGGCAAAGAAGGTGACGGCGGCTGCCACCTCGTGCGGTTGGGCGAGGCGGCCAAACGGGATGGCGCGTGCCAGCGCGTCCATGATCTTGGCGCCGACCGGTTCGCTGCGGAGACGAGCAATGAATGGAGTGTCGGTTGGACCGGGACAGACGACGTTCACGTTGATCCGGTCGCGGGCGTGCTCACGCGCTAGGGTCTTGGCAAGCGCGATGACGCCGCCCTTGCATGCGGCGTAGACGGCTTCGCCGCTGCTGCCAACGCGGCCGGCGTCGGAGCCGATGAAGATGATCTTCCCCGCCTGCCGTGCGATCATGCCATCGAGCACGGCACGGCTGAAGTGAATCGGTCCGCGCAAGTTGATGGCGATGAGCTTGTCCCAGAAATCGGGGGTGTTCTTGACGAACGGTTCCATCCGGTCCCAGCCGGCGTTGTTCACCAGAATGTCGACCTGGCCCCAGCGCTCGACGATTGATGCGACGGCGGCGTTGGCCTGCCCGAGGTCGGTCACGTCCGCCTGCACAGCGACCGCGTCGCCGCCGCGCTCGTGCGCCGCGGCGACCGTCCGCTCGGCGGCGGTGAAATCGAGGTCGACTACCGCCACGCGCGCGCCCTCGTCGGCGAAACGGTACGCGATCGCCTGCCCGATGCCGCTCCCAGCGCCGGTAATGATAGCTGTCTTGCCGTCGAGTCGTGTCATGCGCGATCCTTTAGCCTCAAGCGAGGAAAGAATAAACCGCGTAAGAGGACGCCAGCGATGCGGGAGGCGAGCTTCCACTCACCTGGCGGCTGGAAGGCTGCTGCGGCGCCGCGTAGCGGACGCTCAGACGCGCGTCGGCAACGTCGTCGCCGCGGGAGCAGCGCGCTGCTACGGAGTCGGCGGTCCGGCCGTGCTGCCGAGAACGACGCCAGTCTCGTCGATGTAGAAGTAGCGGAGACCGCTCGTCCGCGGAGTCGCGCTGCCCCACCAGCGTTCCGTCTGCGAGTTGTCGGAGTCGATGGCGAACTCGTACGGGATGTTGGTGGGGACAAACAGGATCCCGGTCCCCCCTTGGGCGAGCTGGTCGTCCGCGTCGGCATAGCGACCGAAGCGCTGGAAGTAGTCTTCCTGGGCGGGGATCCACGAGCGCATGTAGGTGATCGCGCTCGCCTCGTATGCACGCTTGCGGTACGCCTCGTAGACCGCCACTGCCGTCGCGGCAATGATCCCGATGATCCCGACCACGACGAGCATCTCGATGAGCGTGAAGCCGCGCTCCGCGCGCCCAACGAATTCTGGCCTCGCCTGCGGCATGTTCCTGTCGTTCTGCAAGGCGGGTGCCGGGACAGAGCGTTTGCCATGCCATCGGTAGTTGACACGGGCTCGCCTTCCGACCGTCAGTTACGGTGACGTTCCGGCAATCTGGTGGCGCCGATGGTGTCGAGCGGTAGGCCTCGGCCCCAGGTTAAGATGTGCCGCCTACGGCGTGAAGTTGGCCAGGATGGGCGGTGTCGCCGCCGGGGCCTCGAGCAGCCGGAGCGCTGCGTCGAGCACCGCGTGCTGCGCCGCTGGATCGTTCGCGAGCGCGAGGGGATATCCGTGGCGAAACGGAACGTACAGTGCCCGCGGTGGGCGAACTCGTTCGGCCACTTCGCGGAGCAGCTGAATCACCACCGTCGTGATCCCCCGGCGCTCGAGCTCGGCCGCGACCAGGCACACGGCCTGGTTGCACATGGGTCAGACGGGAATCAGCAGGGCGATGTCGACGCCATCGCTGACCAGCTGGCGTGCCGCTTCGGGTGCCGTGTCGCGGATCAAGCGCCCCGGTGCGGTGATCGAGCCCATGAACGAGAGGTGGCGATGATTGACGGCGCCGATACGGCCCCGCGCGACCAGCTCGCGGGCGCGGTCGACCGGAAACGCAAGATTCGGATCCGCGCGAATGCCGGTGTGGTCGAACCATTCGCTGCGGTGCGTCTCGATGAGACGGTGGGCGTCGATGTCGGCCGGAATCTCTCGAAAGGAGACATCGCCGCCGCGGACCGTCTCGTCGAACGGCGGCTGGCCTGGCATCACGAACCCGGCGCTCGACACCAGCACCAGCCGGCAGGCGGAGAGCGGCTTGCTGAGCGGCGTCCACGGGATCGGATCGATCCGGCGCCAGCGGTACGCTCTGAGAAACAAGCGGCGCGAAAGCGAGAATTCCTCGGTCGATCCCATGCGCTGCCCAATGATGGCACTCTTCAGTTCCCGGGTCGCCGCCTCCCCCGCCGTCCGCGATGAGCAGGAGCAGCCCCAGGGTTCGTCAGTAGCGTCCGCTCAGCTTCGCGTGATCCCAGCTCGACACCCGCCACGTGCTGACTTTGATCGCGACGCGCTTCTGCGCCTGCGCCCGCAACGCGGGCTCGACGCCCTCGGGGAACGAGCCGGACATCCGCGTGTGCACGCGAGTGAGGATCTTGACGACGGCGTCGGCGTCATCGATCAGCGCAGCATCGCCGCGGATCAGCACGCCCTTCAGCGCTTCATACGTGGTCCCCGATTCGACCAGCAGCGCGACCTTCGGGTTGCGGCGGATGTTCGCGGCTTTCTGTGACTTGCGGAATGTGGTCATCCAGACGGTCAGGTCATCGTCGACGGCGAACCACATCGGCACCACATGCGGGTAGCCGTGTGGCCCGTGAGTGCAGAGGTGTATCGTATAGGCGGCGCCAACGAATGCCTTCACCTCGTCCGGTGTGAGCTCGATTTGCTTGCGAAGATTCATGGTGTCACTCCTCGGCTTGTCGGATCAGTTGAACTCACAGATACACGTGGATCAACATCGGTGGTCACTGAAGCGACGGTCAGCGATCGGCGTTCAGCTGATTCGGATCGGGTGCATTCATCACGGTTCTCGGAGTTGATTGCTGACCCGTGCCTGCCGTCCTGTCCGTGGGTCCCGAGTTCCTGCTCTGCGCCAATGTCCATCCGGCCCAGAGGCCGGCGCACGCGGCGGCGAGCGCCCCGCCCCACAGCGCCTTCACCGTCACGGCGGTCCATGCGTTCAGCGCGTCGCGCTGGACGAGAATTGGCATCAAGGTGACCGCGGTCCAGACCGCAAGCCCAATCGCCAGCACGAGCAGCAGCCGGCGCCTGGAAGTGGGCATCGTGGGCAACGTTGCCGAGATCTGCACCGTGCCGACGGCGGCATCGCACTGGGCTTCCGGCATGGCGGCCATGGGAATCAGCACGCTCAGCGCGATGCTCATGATGACGAGATCCGTCCGGAACACCCCGAACGGCACGTGGGGCGGCGATTCGGCGAAGAAGCGGTGATAACCCACCCAGCCGAGCGCAGCGTTGATGACGCAATTGACCACTCCCCACGGCATGGCGAGCTGCCAGCCGAGGTATGGACCGGCGCCGCGGGGCTTCGTCCCCTGCGGGCCCAAGCGGGCCGCAAACGTATGAAACTCACGTATGCCGACCGAAAGGGTCGCGGCCAAGACGCCGAACGCCGCAAAGCTTCCGAGGGTGACGCCAAGCACACGCGCGGGCACGGCCGGCGGCAGTTTCCACCAGCCCGCCCCAAACAGGATTGGCAAGCCGAGCAGCCACAGCGCGATACCCGCCTGGCCCGCAGGCACCCAGGGACTGGTCAGCTTGCGTCGCTCGGCGCCCGCATCGAGGCGGGGGAGAGTGAATCGGCCTTCAAGGTACTGCGCGCGGAGGTTGACCACGGCCCCCTGCACCGAGAGGATGCTGGTCGCCAACGGCGTGAGACAGAGGGCCCACAGGGCTTGGTGCCGCGAGAGGCCGTCGGGGCCGCCGAGGCTGCTCCCGAGCAGGTGGGCCACGGCGAAGGCGATTCCAAACCAGACGATCCCGTTCGAGATCCCGAAGATCCACACGAAGACGCGAAATGAGAAGCGTGGCATGGAGCGCTGGACGAAAACCGGAGTCGGCGCACCCTACTGGAAAGGCTTGGAAGGTGTCAAAGGAGGGGACGCGAGCAGGAGGTAGCACCCGCCTCGACTGCGCCCCCAGATGGTCGCTTCGTTCGACGCGTCCGGCCGCCGCGATGGATCCGCCCACGGCGACCGGATATTGCTCGCGCAGAGACGGGCGCAGTCCCGTACGGCAGGGAGGACTCTTATGCCGCAGAAGCATCGCACCGAAACGGACAGCATCGGGGAAATGCGCGTGCCGGCCAGCGCGTATTATGGGGCGCAGACGGCCCGGGCGGTGGAGAATTTCCCGATCTCCGGACTACGGTTCTCGCGACGCTTCATTGCCGCGTTGGGCAATATCAAGGCCGCGGCTGCGCGCGTCAACGTGCAGCTGAAGCTTCTCGATGCCCGCCGCGGCACGGCAATCGAGCACGCGGCGCTGGAGGTCGCGGACGGACGGTGGGATGGGGAGTTCGTCGTCGATGTCTTCCAGACCGGGTCGGGAACCTCGACCAATATGAACGCCAACGAGGTCATCGCCTCCCGCGCGATCGAGATGCTCGGCGGGGAGCGAGGTGACACGGCCCTCATCCACCCCAATGACCACGTCAACATGGGGCAGAGCAGCAACGACGTGTTCCCGACCGCGATCCAGGTCGCCGCGCTCGTCGGGGTCGAGACGCTTCTGCTTCCGAGCCTGCGCAGCCTTGCCGAGGCCTTCGAGCGAAAGGCGGTCGAGTTCGCCGATGTCGTGAAGGCGGCGCGGACGCACCTGCAGGACGCGGTGCCCATCACCTTGGGCCAGGAGTTCTCCGGCTACGCCAGCATCATTCGGCACGGCATCGTCCGGGTCGAGAACACGCGCGGGCATCTGTCCGAACTCCCGATCGGCGGCACCGCCGTCGGCACGGGGCTCAATGCCCATCCCGAGTTTGGTGCGCGCGTCATCACCGAGCTGCGCCGTCTCACCGGACAGCTCTTCCGGCGGGCTGAGAACAGCTTCGAGGCGATGCAAGACCGGGATGCATGTGCCGAACTCTCCGGGGCGCTCAAAGTGATCGCCATCGGACTCACGAAGATGGCCAACGACCTGCGCCTGCTCGCGTCTGGGCCGCGCACCGGCCTCAATGAGATCGAGCTTCCGGCGGTGCAGCCCGGGTCGAGCATCATGCCGGGAAAAGTGAACCCGGTGATTCCCGAGATGGTCAACATGGTTGCCGCGCATGTCATCGGTAACGATGCGGCGATTACGATCGCCGGGCTGAACGGCAGCCTCGACCTGAACGTCATGATGCCGGTCATCGCGCACAATCTGCTCGAAAGCATCGAGCTCACCGGCAACGCGTCCAAGGTATTTGCGGAGAGATGTGTCCGCGGGATTCAGGCGAATCGCGAGCAGTGCCTCACCCACGCGGAGCGCACGGCGTCTCTGGTCACCGCCATTGCGCCGATTATCGGCTATGATCGGGCCGCGACGATCTTCAAGAAAGCGCTGGCCGAGAACAAACCCATCCGGCAGGCCATCCTCGAGGAAGGCGTGATCGCGCCGGAGAGGCTCGACGAGATCCTCGACCTCAAGAAGCTCACCCGCGGCGGACGGGTGTAGAGAGAGGGATCGAGGGATCAAGGGATCAAGGGATCGAGGGATCGAGGGATCGAGGGATCAAGGGATCGAGGGATCAAGGGATCGGTGTGGCGGTGGGCGTCGGTGCTGCCGTCGCCGGAGCCGGCGAACCGATGGCGTACAGATGCCCCCCTTCGCTGCCGATATAGACAGTTCCATCGGAGCCGATGGCCGGTGACGAGCGTCCCGCGGCGCTTCCGTCGTCGAGGCGATAGCTCCACAGTTCATTGGCCCTCGTGTCGGCATCGGCCAGCGCATGGACCACGCCGTCGTCGTCCCCGAAGACCACGACCGGCATGTCACCGCCGGTGGCCACGGCCGGCGACGAGCGTATCTTGGCCTCCGCCTGGAAGGTCCAGCGGGCGACATCGTTGCTCGGTGTGCCGGTCTCGCACGTGTCGTCGGTCAGCCCAGCGAGGTTGAGTGCATATACGGAGCCGTCTTCGGCGGCGACGTACAAAGTCGCAGACCCCAGTGCCGGCGACGCGCTGATGGGCGCGCCTGCGTCGAACCGGAAATCGGTGCACGGCTGACCATCGCTGAGGCGAACCGCGAACACCCGCCCGGCCGTGTCTGCGACGTAGACGCGGTCGTTCGCCTCGTCGACGACAACCGAGGCCTGGATCGGTGCGGACGCGACGAAGACCCACTGCTGCTCGGCGCGGAAATTGACGGCGCGAACGCGGCTGTCGCCGGAAGCAAGAATGAACGTGTCGTCTCCGACGTCATCAGGGTTGGCCCCCTGGGCGATGCCAACCGACGATTGCGTTCCTCCAACCGTGATGATGAAGCGGGCCCCGCCGTTGGCGCACACGGATCCGAAAGTGCCGGTCACGCTGGCGACGTAGATCGTTCCCTCACGGTCGATGTTTGGCGAACCGGAAATGAATCCACCCACTCCCCGGTTGCTGATCTGCTCGCCGCTCATGTCGTATTCGCGCACCGCGCCATCCGCAAAGGCGGCGACGATCCGGCCATTCTCGGAGAGGAGCGGCGTGCTGGTCAACGTCGTGGTCAACTCGGGATCCAGAGGCTGCGCGGTGCTGTTCCCGTTCCGATCGATTCCGTAGAGCCTGAGCTGCGCCGAACCGTCGCTCCCGCGCGCGATGAGATACACCAGGTCGTTCGTACCGTCGGTGCCGATGATCGGCGACGCTGACAGCGAGCCAAGCGCACCGGCGGGCGGGAACACCCACCGCGTTTGTCCCGGATTGGTGCTCACATCGACGGTGGTCTGACCGCTGTTCGCCACGTCGCGCCGGAACTTCGGCCAGGAATGCTGCGCCAAGCTGGCCAGCGGTGCGCCGCCCGTGGTGTCGCACGAAACGCTGTCCTCGCCAGACTTACACCCCATGGCTGCGATGACGAGCCCGACCACTATCAGGTATTGCCGCATGATCATTGGGTACCGATCGCGTAGAGAACGCCGTCATCGGCCGTGACGTAGATCGTTCCGTCGTCGTCGATGATCGGGGACGAGCGGATGGGACTGGAGCTGACCTTCACGCGCCCACCGCCGTCAGGTTGCAGCGTCTCCCACTGCGCATCCGAGCAGTCCCAGCACGGCCGGGTCTCGGTGACATCGGTATTGACCTGTACGGCATAAACGTATCCGTCGTCGCTGGCGAAGACGATGTAGACATCCGAAGACAGCACGGGAGAGGTGCTGACGCCGTTGGCCATCAGCCGCAGCAACGCTGGTTTCTTGATCGCGTTGTCGTCCGAATCTCGGAACACGAAGAGCTCTCCGGTTGTGTCCCGGACGCCGTAGACGGTTCCGCTATCGTCGACGACGTATACGATCGTGTCGATGACGTTGGTCGTTCCCCCGTCAATCACATCGTCCTCGATGACCGTCTGCAGCACATAGGCGGGTGAGCCAAGAATCGGTTTTGCCGGCGCGTCCGGTGTTTGACCGCGATAGCGCCATTTTACCGTGCCGTCTGGATTGACCGCCGTCATTTGGCCTTTCGTGATGCAGCGGTCCTCCGGGCAGTCTGAGTCTGAAGTGCAGGCGGCGTCCGACCGCTCACAGCGGACGACCGCACCGATCGAGTAGACAGAAGCGCCCAGGGCGGGGGACGGGAGCCGATCAGCGCCTTGTTGGCTCGCGTCGACTGGCACGCGCGAGCGCAGCTGGCCCCCCGGGCTGAGGGCCTGAACAAAGCCGTCGGGACTGGTGAAGACGATGGTGCCGTCGGTCGCGACCGCCGGTGACGCACTGAGCGCGCCGAGGGCGTCGGCGGTGCGCGGAAATCGCCATTGCTCCGTGCCATCGCCGTTCAGTGCCTGCAAGTAGCCGGAACCGGTGGCGACGTAAGCCGTGAGGAGGGAACGGTCGGTCGGGTCAATCAGCAGCGCTGGCGAGGACAGGACAGGCACGGGCGCCGCGGCCGACGTCGCGTAGGCCCACTTGCAGGTAAACGTCTTCCCCAGATCGCGTAGGGCGAACACCACGCCATTGTCGGCACCGAACACGATGTCCTCTTCGATGGTGATGGCGGGTGAGCTGCTGATGGCGCCGACGACTATGTCTCCATTTGCCGGATCGCAGGGATCATCTTGATTGCAGATATCGTTTGGACTGGCCGCTCGGTGAAAGCATTCGAACAGCCACTGCACCTCTCCGCTCTTGTTAAAGGCGAGCAGGCCGCGTGCGGTGCCCAGATAGATGATGCCGTCCGGGCCGATGATCGGGGTGGAGGAGGTCACCCCATATCCCGCCGCATCGAGCTGCAACAGGGCCTTCACGTCGCCGCGGCTGTCTCCGACGGTCCCCACCGCGAGCCCACTATTGGCGTTGTCGTGGCGAAAACGGCCCCATTCAATCGGGTCCGCGTCTCCGCCTCCGCCCCCGCCGCCCGTGCAGGCGCCCAGCAGTACAATCGAGGCCAGGAGCCCTCCGCGCACTGACGCGGCTACTCGGGATGCTCGGGAAGAACGCGGCCACGCCGTTAGGGCAGTCCTTCTGATCCCCGCGCCGCCGCGTCGCCGCGTCGCCGTGTCGTTTTCGATGGGCGGCATCGCCGGAGCACTTGTCACAGACGCCGCCAAAACTCAACGTGGCGTCCACGACGTTGGGCGTCGGGCGAGCAGGCGCGCCAAGAAAGCCTGTCCGCCTTCGGAGTCGAAGAGCCCCTCTTCGTAGAAAAGGATGTCGAAGTCCTGAAACGCGCGCCGCAACTCTCCCCGGTCGAGAAGGAAGGCGGGGTTGCTCGGGCGGCTGATGGATGCCTGATCGGCGAGGAACGTTTCGAAGACGATCACCCCGCCATCGCGCAGCGCGTGCTTCAGCGCCGGAAGCAAGTTGCGCTGCAGGTATCGAATGTTGATCACCACGCTGTACCGGTCTCGGGGAAGCGGACAATCTTCCAGATCGGCCTGGATCAGGTTGACGGACAGGCGCTCACGACGCAGCACCTCTCTGGCCCGGCGCAACCCGGAGAGCGCGATGTCGATGGCGTCCACCGCATATCCGTGCCGGGCGAGATGGATCGCGTGACGCCCGTCGCCACAGGCGACGTCGAGGGCGCGGCCACGAGGAAGCTGGTCGAGATGCTCAACCAGGAAGCCCGAGGGCGGGCGGATCGCGTCGGCCGCCTTGGTCTGGTACTTGGCTTCCCAGCGTTGTCGGTCGGTGCTCATACGGAAAGATCAAGGGATCGAGACATCGAGGGATCGAGAATCTGGGTTCCCGGATTTCCTGGTCTCTCGATCGGTGCTCATTGCAGCACCGCGCGTGCCAGGACGAGCACGTCCACGCGGCTGGCGCCGGCTCGTCGCAGGACGCGGGCACATTCTTCCACAGTGGCTCCCGTGGTGTAGACGTCGTCGATCAGTAGGACCGAGCGTCGGCGCACGACCGCCGGATCGCGGACGGCGAACGCACCGGCGATGTTGCGCCGCCGCGCCGCTTCGTCCAAGCCGACTTGGGGAGACGTCGGGCGGGTCCGGGCGAGGACAAACGGGTCGAGCCGGGCGCCGCAGCGTTGCGCCAGCGGTCTTGTCAGCAGCAGCGCTTGGTTGAATCCGCGCCAGCGCAACCGGCGCAGGTGGAGCGGCACCGGAACCAGAAGGTCGTGAGTCACCGGGACCGGACAGCGCGTAAGCAACAACTCGCCCAAGGTGCGAGCGAGTGTGACGTCACGCCCATACTTGTAACGATGCAGTGCTCTGGCGAGCGGGTGGTCGGGGTCGCCGCCGTGGTAGACGGCGCACGCACGGGCCTGTGCATAGCGGGGGCGCCGCGCCAGACAGCGCGAGCAGTGGTGATCCGGGCCTTGCCCTGGGAATGGGATGCCACAGACCGGACAGAGCGGGGAGCGGACGGGCGGAATCTGGCTCAAGCACGGGGCGCACAGACCCGGTTGTTTACCAGGGCGGTCACACACAGGACAGCCGGGTGGGAAGAAGAAATCGAGCACGTGCCGGCCGAGAGACATCGCCCCGGATGGTAGCCCTGATGCGAGAAGAATACACCTCGGGTGGCAAACGCGGTTTGCGGCTTTCGGATTCCATCAGGTTCCTTGTGGAAGGACGATCCGAGGAAGGGGCTTGTTGAGCTTGATCCGGGAAATGCGGCACGGCATGATGCCGGCGACTTCTGGGGCCATTACTTGCTGAATTGGACGAGAGAAACGACTTTGCCCGGCTGTCTGACCGTACTAGTATGGGCGCAGAGGAGCGGAGCCAAAGGCACATGTTCAAGCGCTTCATGATTGGGTTCATTTTCGGGAGCGGTCTGATGTACTGGTACGTGTACTATAGCGAGCAGACCGTCACTGGGGCGTCGAGCGTGGTGGAGCGTCGCGCTTCGCAGTATCGCGGAGACGCCCACCGACAAGCGGCAGACGAAGCGCTCGGGAACCGGTAAGGAGCGCTCATGGCTTCTGCTCTCGACGACGTGCGAGTGCTCGACCTGACCCGCGTCGTCGCCGGACCGTTTGGCAGTTCGCTCTTGGCAGACCTCGGGGCTGAGGTCATCAAGGTCGAGCTCCCCGGGCGCGGGGATGATGCGCGCTACGGGTACCCGTCGGCCAACGACGTGCCGGTCATGTTCCTGGCGCTGAACCGCAACAAGAAGGGGATTACGCTCGACCTTCGTAAACCCAGGGGGCAGGAGGTTGTGCGACGCCTTCTGTCGCATTGTGACGTCTTGGTGGAGAACTTCGCCCCAGGAACGATGGCGAAGTGGGGATTGGACTACGAGGCGCTGCGTGCCATCCAGCCGCGACTCATCTATGCGGCGCTCTCGGGTTTTGGTCAGACCGGGCCGTACGCCCACCGAACGTCGTACGACCTCATTGCCCAGGCGATGAGCGGGCTCATGTCGCTCACGGGGTTTGCCGACGGACCGCCAGTCCGCGCCGGCGGGGCCTTGGGTGACTACATCGGCGGCGTCTTCATGGCGTTGGCCGTGTTGGCGGCGCTGCGTCATCGCGACCGGACGGGCGAGGGGCAGTTTGTCGATGTGTCCAACATGGATGCCATCTTTGCCATGATGGACGGGTGGCCGACGGTTTACGCCGCGACCGGCCGGACCCCGTCGCGCCGAGGGAACCGTCATCCCTCGACGGCCCCGTATGATTGTTTTGCCGCACGCGACGGGTACGTGGTCCTCGGGGTAGGGAACAACCAGCTCTTTCGTCAGCTGATGGCGGCCATCGGCTTGTCTGCGCTGGCGGAGGACCCGCGCTTTCGCGCGCCGCGCCGCCGCCTTGAGCATCAGGACGAGATCCACCGTGTAGTCGGTGACTGGGTGGCCTCCCGGACCGTGGCTGAGGTGATGGCTCAGCTTGGTCCAGAGGGGGCCAATATTCCCTGTGCACCCGTCATGGCCGTTGAGCAACTGGTTCACGACCCGCATCTGCAGGCACGGGGTATGCTCCTCAGGCTCGCTCATCCCAAGGTCGGAGAGGTGCTGGTGCCCGGTGTACCCTTCAAGCTCTCTGCGAGCCCCGGCACAGTGCGAACCCTGGGGCCGGAGTTGGGCCAGCACACGGATGAAGTCCTGCGGGGTCTACTGCGTCTGAGTGATGCTGAGGTAGAGCAACTGAGAGCCGAACAGGTGATTTGACCACGGTCTGCGGAGTTTGTCGGTATGGAGCTACCCATTGTTCAACGACTGCGGAAAGAGATCGAGACGCTCCGGTACGAACTGAAGAGCAAGCTCCCGAAGGAACTGGAGGCGGCTCGTGCGCATGGCGACCTGAGCGAGAATGCCGAGTACGAAGCGGCCAAGGAGCGGCAGGGTTTCGTGGGGGCGCGGATCGCTCAGCTCGAGCAGCGGGTGCGCGAGATGTCGCTCTATACGACTGAATCGCTACCCCGTGACGCCGTGGCCTACGGGAGTCTTGTCAAGGTCGCGAATGTCGACGATGGTGAGATTCAGAGCTTCGAGATCGTCTTTCCGGAGGAGGTCAACCCGACTGCCGGCAAGATATCCCTCGGCTCCCCCGTGGGGAGAGCCCTGCTCAATCGCAAGGTCGGGGATGAGGTGGACGTACAGACTCCGCGCGGAAAGCGAACTTTCGAGATCATCGACCTCCAGACGCTCCATGCCCGGGGAACCGAGGGCGTGAGCTAGCCTGCGTTTCACACCAGCTTCCCGCTGCGACCGCGGATCCGCTGGCAGAAGCGTCGACCAGGAGCCGGCCGGCTCCGATTCGACCGCCGCAAGATTCAGGCCGCGTCACAATCGTGACGCGTGCATGACCGCCTCCCTGGCGGCGGTCGGGGCGGGGCCAAGGGCTCCGGCCAAGGCCTTGCGGCTCCAGCTGCGCCTGTGCTAAATGGATTGGTCCTTTCTAGGCCAGCATCAGAGTGGGCCGCCTGCCCACTCTTTTTGTTTCGAGGGTAATGGAACGGTCAGTCGTGCAGCGGGTTTGGCAGGTTACCGAGCCGCTCATAGCGCATTCGGGTATGGAAATCGTGGACATCGAGTATCAGCGGGAAGGTCGGGGGACGATTCTCCGGTTCTTCTTGGACCGCGAGGGAGGGGTCACGGTCGACGAGCTGGCGCCGATGAGTCGTCGATTGAGCGACCTCCTCGACGTGCACGACGTGGTCCCCGGTCCATACACGCTCGAGCTCTCGTCCCCGGGCATCAACCGGCGTCTGCGCCGTCCCGATCATTTTCGCCGGTACATCGGGGAGCGGGTGCGGGTCCGTACGGTTGTGCCCGTTTCCGGCCGTCGATCCTTTGTTGGACCGCTGCAGTCGGTGGAAGCCGACGGTATCGTGGTTGGAGCGGGCGAGACGGCGCAGTTCATCCGCTTCGAAGAGATTGCCCGAGCGAACTACGAGCACCGCTTTTCGAACAATGCTATGGTGAAATAGGCGATGCGGATCGAGCCGAGGTAACCCAATGCAGCCGGAGTTGAGCCGAGTCATAGAGCAAGTGAGCAAGGAGAAGGGGATCGACCGTTCGATCGTCATCGCGGCGGTCGAGAACGCCATGCTGTCCGCTGCCAAGAAGGTGATCGGCGGCGAGATGCGGATGGAGGCCCAGTTCAACCCCGACTTGGGCGAGGTGGAGCTGTTCCGAACCCTGACGGTGGTCGAGACGGTGACCAACCCGGAAATTGAGGTCTCGCTCGAAGATGCGCGGAAGTCGCTCGATCCCGAGGCGCAGATCGGTGACGAACTGCTGGAGAAGCTCGACCAACGATACGGCCGCATTGCCGCGCAGGCGGCGAAGCAGAATCTCATTCAGCGTCTGCGGGATGCGGAGCGCGACATCATTTACAACGAGTTCAAAGACCGCAAAGGGGAGCTGACCCACTCGGGAATCGTTCAGCGGTTCGAAAAGAAGAACATCATTGTCAATCTGGGGCGCACCGACGCGATTCTGCCGGAAAAGGAACAGATTCCGCGCGAGCGGTATCGGCAGGGGGACCGCATCCGCGCCTACATTCTCGACGTGGATATGGGCAGCAAGGGGCCCCAGATCGTCCTCTCACGCACGCATCCCGGCTTTCTCACCAAGCTGTTCGAGCAGGAGGTGCCGGAGATCTACGAGGGCATCGTGGAAGTGAAGGGCGCGGCCCGCGAACCCGGCGGGCGAGCCAAAATTGCCGTGGCCTCCAACGATGCCGATGTCGACCCGGTCGGGGCATGTGTCGGAATGAAGGGCACGCGCGTGCAGAGCGTGGTGCAGGAGTTGCGTGGCGAGAAGATCGACATCGTGCACTGGACGCCCGATCCGGCCGAGTTCGTGGTGCGGGCGCTCGCGCCGGCGCGCGTCTCCAAGATCGTGATGGACGAGGACGAGCATGCGATGGAGGTGATCGTGCCGGACGATCAGCTGTCCCTGGCCATTGGGAAGAAGGGGCAGAACGTGCGCTTGGCGTCCCGGCTCACGAGCTGGAGACTCGATGTCCGCAGCGAATCGGAGGCGGAGGACGAGGCCCGACGCGCGCGGCAGTCGTTGACCGCCATCGCCGGCATCGGGGATGTCACTGCCGAGCTGCTCTTCCAGCACGGCTTCAAGTCGGCGGAAGAGGTGGCGCAGGCGGACGAGGGCACGCTCGCCGAGGTCGACGGGATCACGCCGGAGAAGATCCCCGGCATTTTGGGAGCGGCCCGGGCGCACGTCGAAGAGCAGCAGCGCGCGGCGCAGGAGGCGGCGAGCGCTGCGGCTTCTGCAGCCGCAGAAGCCGCAGCCGCAGAAGCCGCGGCGGGGGCCGATCCGGTTGAAGGGGACCCGTCCGCGGTACCCGCGCCGATCGAAGGAGAGGGTGAGGTATCGTGAAGCGACGCGGGCATATCCCGGTTCGGAGCTGTATCGGCTGCGGCGACCGCAGCGCACAGAGAGGGATGGTGCGGGTTGTCCGCGATCAAAGCGGACAGCTTGTCATCGATCTGGACCGGCGTGCGGGTGGACGCGGTGGATACCTGCACCGCGCCGACGTCTGTTGGTCGCAATTTGCGAACCGAAAGGGCCAAGTGAGATCGCTCGGTGCTCCGGTCGATCGACCAGCGCGGGTGGCCCTGGTCGCGCAGCTCCAGCTCGGAGTGGGTCGGTGAGGGACGCGTAATGTCACGAACACGAGTGCACGAGCTGGCGAAAGAATGGGGTATCGAGACGAAGGATCTCATTGCCCGCCTTGAGAAAATCGGCATCCGCGGGAGGCGCGCGCAGAGTTCGCTGACCGAGGATGAAATCGTACGCGCGACACGAGAGCTCGGGCTGGGACCGCAGCCCGGTGTCACCATCGGTGGAGAGCGGGTAGTCACCGGTGCCGAGGGGCAACAGGTGGTCGAGCGCCGGGTGGGGACGAACGTCATTCGCCGGCGCGCATCGGCGCCGGCGGCACCTTCTGACGAATTGGGCCTGAGCCAGCCTCTGACGTTGGAAACGGACGTACTGCAGACCTTTGCAATGCCCGAGCCGTTGCCGGAACCGGAACCACAGGCGGCGCTGCCCCCGCTCCCGGAGGAGTCGCCCCTCATCGAGCCGATGGAGACGAAGCCGGAGCCGGAGGCGCCCGCGGTCGCCCCCGAACCGACCCCGCGTGTCGTCACGACGGTCGAGGCGCAGCCGGCCGAGCCGGTGCAGTTGGAGGCGAAGCCCGCGCCTGCGGCGACGGCTGTCCCGGCGGCGAAGGCCGCTGCCCCCGCAGCGAAGCCCGCCCCCGCGGCTCCCGAGCGCCAGATGGGCCCGCGTGTGCTTGGTAAGATCGACCTCAAGAAGGCGGAAGCCGATCGTGTCGCAGCTCTTGAGCGGCCCGCCACCGCCGACGTCACTCGCGCGCGGCGCGGGCCCGCGGAGATCCCGCCGGCCATCCCGCCGGCGGAACCGGCCCGACCCGGAAAGAAGAAGAAGCGCCGAGTTATCGAGAAGCCTGAGTTCGCTGAGATCGCAGAGCGCGAAGCGCGGCTTGGTCGCGTGCCCCGGAAGAAAAGGGCCATGCCGGGGCGGGAGCAGAAGAAGACAGAGATCACCACGCCCAAAGCGAGTAAGCGGGTGGTCCGCATCGGTGAGCTCGTCAGCGCTGGCGAACTCGCCAAGGCGATGGGGGTGAAGGCCGGCGAGGTGGTCAAGAAGTTGATGGAAGCCGGTACGATGGCGTCGATCAACCACATGCTGGACGTCGAAACGGCGACGCTGATTGCCGCGGAGTTCGGCTACAACGTGGAGAGCGTCTCGTTCGATGTGGAGTCGGCCATAGAGGTTGGTCATGAAGCCGCAAGCGACGAGGCTCTGAAGCCGCGGCCGCCGGTCGTGACCATCATGGGCCATGTCGATCACGGCAAGACCTCCCTCCTGGACGCGGTCCGACAGACGAACGTGACCAGCCAAGAAGCGGGCGGCATCACCCAGCATATCGGTGCTTACACCGTCGAAGTGAACGGCAAACAGGTCACGTTCCTCGATACCCCGGGCCACGAAGCGTTCACGGCCATGCGGGCGCGGGGCGCGAAAGTCACGGACATCGTCGTCCTCGTGGTCGCGGCTGACGACGGCGTCATGCCGCAGACCGTCGAGGCGATCAATCACGCCAAGGCGGCCAACGTGCCGATCGTCGTGGCGATCAACAAGATCGACAAACCCGATGCAAATCCGGATCGGGTGAAGCAGGGGCTCTCCGACCACAGCCTGGTGCCAGAGGACTGGGGCGGAGAAACGATTTGCGTGCCCGTATCGGCTCGGAGCAAGGAGGGGTTGCCCCACCTCCTCGAGATGATCTTGCTGCAAGCCGAGGTGTTGGAGCTCAAGGCCAACCCCGATAAGCCCGCCCGCGGTACCATCGTGGAAGCCAAACTGGATCGCGGACGCGGCCCAGTGGCCACCGTGCTGGTGGAGGAAGGGACATTGAAGCAAGGGGATCCGTTCGTCTGCGGAGCGCACTCCGGGCGCGTCCGCGCCATGATCGACGACAAGGGCAGCAAGGTCAGCGACGCTGGCCCCGCCACTCCGGTCGAGATTCTCGGGTTGACGACCGTGCCGGAGGCGGGAAGTTCATTCGTGGTCGTCGCCGACGAGGCGACGGCCCGGCAGGTCGCCGAGCACCGCCGCGAGAAACACCGCGAAGCCAGTCTGGCCAAGACCTCCAAGGTCTCACTCGAGGACCTGTACCGACAGGTGCAAGCGGGGGACACCAAGGAGCTGCGAGTCGTGGTAAAAGCGGATGTCCAGGGGTCAGTCGAGGCGATTTCAGATGCCCTGACGCGGCTCTCCACCGACGAGGTGCGGCTCAACGTCTTGCATGCGTCGGTTGGCGGCATCACGGAGAGCGACGTCATGCTGGCCTCCGCCTCGAATGCCGTCGTCATAGGCTTCAACGTCCGTCCGGAAGCGAAGGCGACGCAAGCCGCGGAGCGCGAAGGGGTTGATCTGCGACTCTACACCGTCATTTACAATGCGCTCAGCGACGTGCGCGACGCCATGGAAGGCTTGCTCGAACCGACCTTCAGGGAGAAGACCATCGGCCGGGCCGAGGTTCGAAACACCTTCACCATTCCGGGCGTGGGCCTGATCGCGGGATGCTTCGTGGGGGACGGCAAGTTGGTGCGCAACGCCTCGGTTCGCTTGGTGCGTGACCACGTCGTGATTCACACGGGCAAGATCGGCAGCCTGCGCCGGTTCAAGGACGATGTTCGCGAGGTGCAGTCGGGGTTTGAGTGCGGCGTGGGCTTGGACAACTTCCAGGACCTCAAGCTTGGCGACGCGATCGAAGCCTTCGAGATGGAGGCGGTGACTCGTCGCCTCGGGCCGGCAACCGGGCGGGCGGAGGCGGCAGAGCGCTCGGTTTGAGCGGGCCCATGGTCGTGGGCGTGCTGAAGCTCACGCTGTTCTTACCCGAGAACCATTCCCTGAAGGGCAAGCGCAGCGTGCTGAACAAGATCAAGTCCCGTGTGGCGAACACCTTCAACGTCTCGGTGGCCGAGTGTGAGGGACAGGATCTGTGGCAGCGCATCGTCCTGGGGGTGTCGCAGGTCGGAACCGACGAGGGGTACATCGACGGCACGTTGCGTCGGGTGGTTCGCTTCATCGAGGACCTGCACGTTGCCGAGGTCGGTGCGGATCAGATTGAGTTCTTCCACTGCTGAGGGTTCCGTCCGAGGGCTGACCGATGACCCGGCGCGTCGAACGGGTGGCGGATGCCATCCAGCAGATCATAGCCGAACTGCTCCTGCGCGAGATCAAAGACCCGCGCATCGGCATGATCACCCTTACCGGCGTGAGGCTCACGGCGGATTTGCGCCACGCGCGTGTGTTGTTCAGCGTGATGGGTGACCAGACGCGGCGTGACCAGTCGCTGGCGGGCCTGCGCAGCGCGAGCGGTTTCATCAGAAGCCAGATCGCTCACCGGCTGCGGTTGCGGACCGCGCCAGAGATCCTGTTCGAGTTCGATCCGAGCCTCGAGCAGGCCGACCGCATCACGCGGTTGCTCAGGTCGGAGGAAAACCCGCCCGCCGATGATGAACGGGATCCTGATCATCGATAAGCCGGAGGGGCTCACCTCGGCCGAGGTCGTCCGTCGCGTCAAGCGCGGGCTCTCGGTGAAGGTTGGGCATCTTGGTACCCTCGATCCGTTTGCGTCGGGCGTGTTGCCGCTGTGCCTCGGCGAAGGAACCAAGATCGCCCAGTTCCTCAACACGGCGAACAAGACCTACGTAGGAGCGATTCGGCTGGGAGAGGCGACGGATACTGGGGATCGGACTGGTGCGGTGGTGCGCACGATGCCAGTTCCCCCCCTCGGCCCGGAAGAGCTGCGAGCCATCGAAGAACGGTTTCAGGGAGATTGCACGCAGGTCCCGCCGATGTATTCGGCACTGAAGCGTGCCGGCGTACCGCTGTACAAGCTCGCCCGACAAGGAATCGAGGTTCAGCGAGTAGGGCGGCCGGTTCGTATCGAGTCGCTCCGGCTTCATCCTATCGACGAGACCCACCTGGGCTTCGAGGTGTCGTGCTCGAAGGGCACGTACGTGCGCGTCTTAGCGGAGGACATCGGCCAGGCGCTCGGGTCGGCCGCCCACCTCAGTGCGCTCCGTCGCACGCGGTTTGGCGAGTTTACGCTCGATGAGGCGGTGCCGCTTTCGGTGTGGGACCCCCGGATGTCCCGTGGTTTCCTTCCCGTTCGTGAGGCGCTGCGCCATTTGCCGGTGGTCGAGCTCGACGCGACGGCCATTCGGGCCGTGCAGCGCGGGCAGGGATGGGTCCTGGCCCAGATCGAGCCGGTGGCCGGGGACATCGCCGTTGTGGTCGGCGGTGAGGGGCGGGTGGTGGCGGTGATTGTCCGAAAAGGGGGCCGATGGGGGTTCGGGCGGGTCCTGGAAGGGGAGCAACCTTTACAAGGCGAAGCCCCTATGTTAGGCAAAAAGGCTAAATAAGTGGAGGATGAATGGGAATCGCTACGCAGCGGAAGAGAGAGCTCGTGAGCCACTACCGGCTCCACCCGACGGATACCGGCTCTCCCGATGTGCAGGTCGCGCTGCTGAGCGAGCGAATTGACTACCTGACGGAGCACTTCAAGACCCACCCGAAAGACCATCACTCTCGTCGGGGGTTGCTCAAACTCGTCGGGCAACGGCGTCGACTCCTCGATTATCTCAAGCGCGACAGTAGCGATCGCTATAAAGCCCTGATCGAGCGCTTGGGACTTCGCCGTTAGCAGCCGCCAGCCGGGTCGTCTCCGAAGAGGCGTCGTTCCTCCCATCTCAGAGGACCGTCCGGTCCGGGAGGTTACGCATGTATCACAAGGCTACAATTGATTTCCATGGGCGTCCCTTGTCCATCGAGGTGGGGCGCGTCGCGCGGCAGGCCGGCGGGGCTGCCCTCGTCCAGTATGGTGAAACCGTCGTTCTGGGCACTGCGGTGGCCACGGCAAGCGCGCGCGAAGGCATCGACTTTTTTCCGCTCACGGTCGATTATCAGGAGAAGACCTTCGCGGCCGGGAAGATTCCGGGCGGCTTCTTCAAACGCGAGGGGCGACCATCCGAGAAAGAGGTACTGACCTCTCGGCTCATCGACCGTCCAATCCGGCCATTGTTCCCGAGCGGCTTCTTCTGCGAGACGCAGATCATCGCGACGGTGCTCTCGGCAGACAAAGAGAATGATCCGGACCTCGTCGCGCTCATCGCGGCGTCCACCGCGTTGCACGTGTCGGACATTCCATTTCACGGGCCTATTGCCGCCGTACGTATCGGCCGGATCGATGGCCGGTTGGTCGTCAATCCGACGACGAGCGAGATGGAGACGAGTGATCTGTCCCTCGTGGTCGCCGGCAGCCGGGAGAGCATCGTCATGGTCGAGGGCGGCGCCAAGGGGCTGCCGGAGGACCCGATGCTCGAGGCCCTCTACGCCGCGCACGAAGCGATGCAGTCCGTCATCGAGCTGCAGGAGGAAGTGCGTCGCGCGGTCGGAAAAGCCAAGCGTGAGATCGACGGCGACGAGGGGAACCCGCAGTTGCATGCGCGCGCGGAAGCGGTGGGCGGTCCCAAGATGCGGGCAGCGCTGGAATTCGTTGGCAAGCAGGAACGGGCCGCGGCGGTGCAGGCGGTCCAGGCGGAGGTCATGGCGGCACTCGCCCAGGAGTTCCCCGAGCACGAACCCGAGATCAAGGAGGCCTGCGAGGAGCTCCAGCGGCGCATCGTCCGCGATATCATCGTGCGCGATCGGCGTCGGATCGATGGGCGCGGACTCGCCGACGTGCGGCCGATCAGCTGCGAAGTCCAGCTGCTGCCGCGGACGCACGGGTCGGCGCTGTTCACGCGCGGAGAAACCCAGGCCCTGGCGGTAACGACGCTGGGGACGGCCTCGGACGAGCAGAAGATCGATGCGCTGATCGGCGAGTACTACAAACGGTTCATGCTGCACTACAATTTTCCGCCGTTCAGCGTGGGCGAGGTCAAGTTCCTGCGCACCCCGGGTCGCCGTGAGGTTGGGCACGGTGCGCTTGCCGAGCGCGCTCTGCAGGCGGTCTTGCCCGCCGAAGAGGAGTTTCCCTACACCATCCGACTCGTGTCGGAGATCCTCGAGTCGAACGGCTCGTCCTCGATGGCGACGGTATGCGGGGGCAGCCTGTCGCTCATGGATGCCGGGGTTCCGATCAAGGCGCCGGTGGCCGGCATCGCCATGGGTCTTATCAAGGAAGGCGATCAGGTTCGCGTGCTGTCCGATATTCTCGGTGACGAAGACCATCTCGGCGACATGGACTTCAAGGTGGCCGGCACCGCCGAGGCGATCACTGCCCTGCAGATGGACATCAAGACCAAGGGGGTCACGCGTGAGATCATGCGCGAAGCCCTGTATCAGGCGCGTGAAGGACGGCTGCAAATCCTGGAGGTGATGACCCGCACCTTGGCGCAGCCGCGCCAGTCGCTTTCCGAGCATGCGCCCCGCATCATCACGCTGAAGATCCGGCCGGAGAAGATCCGCGACGTGATCGGCCCCGGTGGCAAAGTGATCCGCGGGATCATCGACGAAACCGGCGTGAAGATCGACGTCGAGGACGACGGAACGGTGTTCATCGCCTCCAGCGACCAGGCCGCCATGCAGCGGGCCGTCGAGCTCATCGAGGGCATCACGGTCGAAGCTCAGGTGGGCAAGGTCTACAACGGTATTGTGCGTCGTATCGTCGACTTCGGAGCCTTCGTGGAGATTCTCCCTGGAACCGATGGTCTGTTGCACATCTCCCAGATCGGGCCGGGCCGGGTCCATCGGGTCTCCGATGTCCTGAAGGAAGGCGACCAGATCCCGGTCAAGGTGCTCGAGATCGATAAATCGGGTCGCATCCGCCTCAGCCGACGAGAGGCGATGGGGGGACAGGAGGGTGGGGGCGACGCAACCTCCGCACCGGAGCGTGGCCGGCCGACGTCGTGAGCGGAATGATCCGGCGTTCCCAGCTGCCCAACGGAGTTCGCATCCTCTCCGAGGAGATGTCTGGCGTCCCTTCGGTGACGGTGGGGATCTGGGTGGAAAACGGCTCGCGTTTCGAACGGCGCGAGCAGAACGGCCTCTCGCATTTCCTCGAGCATCTGCTGTTCAAGGGCACCGAGCGCCGCACCGCGGCGCAGATTGCAGAGGAGATGGACGCGGTGGGCGGCCTGCTGAACGCGTTCACCGGGAAGGAGTACACCTGCTACTACGCCCGCGTCCTCGCAGAACACCTCGATCTCGCCAACGACCTGCTTGCCGATCTGTTCCTGCACTCGCGCCTGGACCCCGCGGAGATCGAGCGTGAGCGAAGCGTCGTGTTGCAGGAAATCTCGCAGGTCGAGGACACGCCCGACGAGTACATCCACGACCTGTTTTCACTGCGGTATTGGTCTGGGCACCCGCTGAGTTTGCCCATCTGTGGCAGCGACGAGACCGTCCGGTCGTTCCAGCGGCAGGATTTCCTCGATTTCCTCGCGGCGCGCTACCGGCCAGATCGGCTGATCATCGCCGGTGCTGGCCGCCTGACGCACGAGGCGCTGACCGCGTGGGCTTCCGCGGAGTTCGCCCAGCTCGAAGGCGCAGCGGTATCCATTGACGGGGGGCGGCCGCAGGAGCGGCGGGGCGTCTTCATCCACGAAAAGGCCCTCGAGCAGGTACACGTCTGTCTGGGGACCCCCGGCGTGCCTCAGACGGCCCCCGAGCGGTACGCCGCCAACCTACTGACCACCGCGTTGGGCGGCGGCATGAGCTCGCGCCTGTTCCAGGAGATCCGCGAGCGTCGGGGACGTGCCTACTCGGTGTACTCTTTCCTATCCTCCTATCGCGACGCCGGGTATCTCGGCATTTACGTCGGAACGGCAGCCGAGTGGGTCGAGGAAGTCCTGGGGGTCGCTCTGACGGAGCTGCGTGCGGTGGCCCGTGAGGGCTTGCGCTCGGACGAACTCGCGCGGGTGAAGAACCAGCTGAAGGGCAACATGCTGCTGGGCCTGGAAACCAGCGACGCTCGGATGAGCCGGTTGGCCAAGAACGAGCTGTATTTTGGGCGCGACATCCCCCCAGAAGAAGTCGCGGCCAGCATTGACGCCACGACCAACGATGATGTGGTCGAGGTTGCAGCGCGTGTGATTCGGCCGGAATCGATGGCGCTGGCCTTGCTGGGCGACTTGAAGGGGCGCCGCTTCGATGAGGCGGTGTTTGGTTCGTTCTAGCCGGCCGGGTCGCATCTGAGCAGGACGGTGGCCCCCATACCTGTTGCCGCTTGCGGGGAAACCAGGCAAGACAACGATGCTGGTGCGATGCAACCACTGGTGATTGCCGTGAGGCGGACGCGACCGGAAGGGGTACGGCCGCTCCCGCTGCCGCGATATCAAACCGCGGGAGCGGCGGGGATGGACCTGATGGCAGACACCGCGGAGCCAGTCTGCCTCCGCCCCGGCGAGCGCGCACTCGTGTCGACGGGAATCGCCGTGGAAATCCCGAATGGCTTTGAGGCGCAGATTCGGCCCCGCAGCGGGCTCGCCCAGCGGCACGGTGTCACCGTGCTCAACGCGCCGGGAACCATCGATGCGGATTATCGGGGCGAGATCCAGGTGTTGCTCGTGAATCTCGGGGCGGCCGAGTTCGTTATCCAACGCGGAGATCGGATCGCGCAGATGATCATCGCGCCCGTGACGCGGGCTGCATGGCGGGAGGCGGAGGAGTTGAGCCCGACCGACCGGCAATCGGGAGGCTTTGGGCATACCGGCGGTTAGCGACGGCTGGAGGGCGGCAGCTCGCTCCGCCGGTCTGGCTCCGCTCGAGAATTCGTCATTCAACGCTCGAGATGTGACGGTCTCTTGAAGGAACAGGCGCACGAGGGAGAGCGGGCGGCGAGCGCGCCCGACAACCGGTGCCGATGAGAGCAAAGGAGGGCCAGCAGTGCGTGCGAAGGTGTATGTGACGCCGAAGGCCGGGATCCTCGACCCGGCTGGCAAGGCGGTCGAACGGTCGCTGCATGCCCTCGGTTACGAGGAAGTGCGTGGCGTGCGGCTGGGGAAATACATCGAGATGGAGATCGAGGATGACCGGGTGCGTGCGGCGCAGCGTCTGGACGAGATGTGCCGGCGCCTGCTTGCCAACGGGGTCATCGAGGACTACCGGTATGAGATTGCGGATTAGCATGCGTGTTTCGGTTCCCAGGACGACGCCAGCTTCAGTGCTCATTTCGGCAGACGGGGTGGACGGGGAGAAGAGCCGATGGGGCGAAACACCACGGCAAAGACAATCGCCCCGTCCCCCCGTCTCTCCATCCCCCGTCTGTTTCGTTGTGGCCGCGACGGTTGATTGAACGATGCGCTGGGGTGTTGTGACCTTTCCCGGGTCACTCGACGACCAGGACGCCGCGTACGCCCTGGGGTCGGTGCTTGGTGACCCGGTGATCCGGCTGTGGCACAAGGACCGCACGCTCGATGGCGTGGATTGTGTGATTCTGCCGGGCGGCTTTTCGTACGGTGACTACCTGCGTCCGGGAGCCATCGCGCGGCTGTCGCCGGTGATGGACAGTGTCATCTCGTTTGCGCAGGCGGGCGGCCTCGTCATCGGGATCTGCAACGGCTTTCAGATTCTGTGTGAGTCGGGTCTTCTTCCGGGCGCACTGATTCGTAACCGGAGCCTGAGCTTCCTGTGCACCACCGTCCGGATACGTGTGGACGAGACCGATACGCCGTTTACCAACGTTTGCGCCCGCGGCGAGGTGCTGAGCTTACCGATCAAACACGGCGAGGGGTGCTTCGTTGCCGACGCGCGAACGCTCCAAGAGATCGAGGAGAACCGCCAGGTGATCTTGCGCTACGTCGACGCGGCTGGACGGGCCACCGATGAGGGCAATCCCAACGGGTCGTTGAACAACATCGCAGGCATCGTGAACGCCACCCGCAATGTGCTGGGCCTCATGCCTCACCCCGAACACGCGTGTGAGCGGCTGCTGGGCAACGAGGACGGCGCCCGGCTCTTTCGCTCCGTCAAGGCGGCCGTTATCGAGGGCGGGGGGTCGCGTCCAGCGTCGGTGCCGCCGGGGCTGTGAGCGTCATGGTTTTTTTTCGAAATCCACTGCGGACCGCGCACCACTGCGTCACCGCGTCGCCGCGTCCCCGCGTCTGGCGCAGCGCGCGGGGCGTCGCTTTGAAACGAAGGGAGCTTCCCTGATGCTTCCTCCCGCTTCCCAGGCGCTGGCCGCGGAGCACGGCTTGTCGGCAGAGGAGTATGCGGAAATCTGCCGCGTCATCGGACGGGAGCCCAACCTCGTCGAACTCGGTGTGTTTTCCCTCATGTGGTCAGAGCACTGCAGCTACAAGAGCTCACGCGCGGTGCTGCACAACCTACCGACCGAGGGGCCGCAAGTGCTCCAGGGGCCAGGGGAAAACGCGGGAGCTGTGGCCATCGGTGACGGTTTGGCGGCGGTGTTCAAGATCGAGAGCCACAACCACCCTTCGTTCGTCGAGCCCTATCAGGGAGCGGCCACCGGCGTCGGCGGGATTCTGCGTGACGTGTTCACGATGGGGGCCCGCCCCGTTGCGAACCTGAACTCTCTGCGCTTCGGGAGCTTCGACCACCCCAGGACCCGGTATCTCGTGGCCGGTGTCGTCGCTGGCATCGGCGGCTACGGCAACTGCGTCGGCGTGCCCACGGTCGGCGGCGAGATCTATTTCGACGCCGCCTACAACGAGAACATTCTCGTCAACGCCTTCACGCTCGGCATCGTCCGCGCCAATCGCATCTTCCGAGCCCGAGCGGCCGGGGTGGGCAACCCGGTCATCTACGCTGGCTCCAAGACCGGCCGCGACGGGATTCATGGCGCCAGTCTGCTGGCGTCGGCGGAGTTTGGCAGCGAAACCGAGCAGAAGCGCCCAACGGTTCAGGTCGGTGACCCGTTCACTGAAAAACTGCTCATCGAAGCCTGTCTCGAGCTGATGGAGCACGATGCGATCGTGGCCATCCAGGACATGGGGGCCGCCGGGCTGACGAGTTCGTCCGTCGAAATGGCGTCGCGTGGAGACACGGGGATCTCGATCGACCTCGATCGTGTGCCGCGGCGCGAAGAGAACCTGTCGCCCTACGAGATCCTGCTGTCCGAGTCGCAGGAACGCATGCTCATTGTCGCGCGCGCCGGCGCCGAAGCCGAGGTCATGCGGGTCTTCAACAAGTGGGATCTGGACGCCGTGGTGATCGGCGAAGTGACGGACGATCGGATGTTCCGCGTGCGCTCCCAAGGAGAGGAGGTCGTCTGCCTGCCGGCGGAGCCCCTCGCGCACGGAGCCCCGCGCTACGAGCGGCCGTACGCTCCGCCGGCCGACTTGGATGAGCTGCAGCGGCTCGACTTGGAGCAGGTACCCCCACCGGGCAACTACAATGACGCCCTGATGGGACTGATCGAGTCGCCGACGATTGCCTCCAAGAGCTGGGTGTATTCCCAGTACGACTACCTGGTCGGCGGCAACACCCTGGTGCCTCCGGGATCCGACGCGGCGGTGATCCGTGTGAAAGGAACCACGAAGGCACTCGCGCTCAGTGTCGACTGTAACAGCCGCTATTGCCTGCTGGACCCGTACGTTGGGGCGATGATCGCGGTGGTCGAGGGGGCGCGGAACGTGGTCTGCGCCGGCGGTGTGCCGATCGGGCTGACGGACTGCCTGAACTTCGGCAACCCGGAAAAGCCCGCGATCATGTGGCAGTTCCGTGAGGCGGTGCGCGGAATTCGCGACGCCTGCAAGGCGCTCGGCGTTCCGGTTGTCAGCGGCAACGTCAGCTTTTACAATGAGACAGAAGGGCGCGCGATCCCACCGACGCCAACGATTGCCATGGTGGGGTTGCTCAGCGATGTCAGCTACTACACGACCCAGTGGTTCAAGAGCGAGGGCGACGTCATCGTGCTGCTCGGGCGCACACGGGAAGAGCTGGGGGGGAGCGAGTATCTGGCGGTCCGGCACGGGCTGGTCCGCGGGACACCACCCTGGATCGATCTGGTGGTCGAGCGGCAGGTCCAGCGCGTATGTCGCGATGCCATCCGGGATGGCATCGTCCGCTCCGCTCATGACGTGTCCGAGGGCGGCCTCGCCGTGGCACTGGCGGAGTGCTGCATAACGACGCCGGGCGGCGGATGGGGCGCGGAGATCGAGATGCAGGGGGCCATTCGGCCGGACGCCTGGCTCTTTGGCGAGAGCCAGTCGCGGATCATCGTGTCGATGCGCCGGCGACATCTCAATCGTCTCCGCGAGTTGGCCGACACGGCAGACGTGCCCATGGAGGTCCTCGGCGAGGCCCGTGGCCGCCGGCTGCGGATCGGCACGCTCATCGACATCGACGTCACCGAGCTCCACAACGCGTGGGCGGGTGCACTCCCGCGCCTGATGACACAGGACCGAGCCAATGAAGTCCGACCGCTTTCATGAGAAATGCGGTATCGTCGGCGTCTTCGGCCACCCCGAGGCGGCCAACCTGGTGTATCTCGGTCTCTACGCTCTACAGCACCGCGGTCAGGAGAGCGCCGGCATCGTCTCCTCGAATGGGGAGTTGCTGCTGTCGCACCGCGGCCTCGGCCTGGTGGCCGACGTGTTCAACCAGGAGATCATCCAGCGGCTGGAGGGAGCGAGCGCGATCGGCCACAATCGCTACTCGACCTCGGGTCGGACGCTGCTGAAGAACACCCAGCCGTTCGTGTTCGAGTTCGGCAGCGGGGGCTTGGCCGTGGCCCACAACGGCAACCTCGTCAACGCGGACGACCTCCGGGCACAACTCGAGGCCCGCGGATCCATCTTTCAGTCGTCCGTTGACACGGAAGTGATCGCCCACCTCATGGCCAGCGCACGGGGCGAGCAGTTGGTGGACCGGCTCGTGTCGGCGCTGCTGGCGGTTCGCGGCGCCTATTCGCTGCTGTTTCTCACGCGCACGGAAATGATCGCCGCCCGCGATCCGAACGGGTTTCGCCCGCTCGTGCTGGGGCGCATCCGGGATGCGGTCATCGTGGCCTCGGAGACCTGCGCGCTCGACCTCGTCGGCGCTGAGTACGAGCGCGAAGTCGAGCCGGGTGAGGTCGTGGTGATCTCCGAAAGCGGCGTGCGGAGCTATCACCCGTTTGGCCCGGTCGCGCGGACGCGCTGCATCTTCGAGTACATCTACTTCGCCCGGCCAGACAGCTTGGTGTTCGGCCGCAACGTCTACCAGGTCCGCAAGGAACTCGGACGGCAGTTGGCACGAGAGCAGCCGGCCGATGCCGATCTGGTGGTACCGGTTCCCGACTCCGGCGTGCCGGCCGCGTTGGGGTATGCGGAAGAGTCGGGGTTGCCGTTCGACTTCGGACTCATCCGCAATCACTACGTCGGACGAACCTTCATCGAGCCGCAGGATGCGATCCGGCACTTTGGCGTGAAGGTGAAGCTCAACGCGCAGCGTGGCGTTCTCGAGGGGAAACGCGTGGTGGTCGTTGACGACTCGATCGTCCGCGGCACCACGAGCCGCAAGATTGTCACCATGCTGCGCGCTGCGGGCGCTCGCGCCGTGCACATGCGCATCAGCTCGCCACCGACGACGGGTCCCTGCTATTATGGGATCGATACCCCGACGAGGTCCGAGCTCATCGCGTCCGATAACAGCGTCGAGGCGATGCGGGATTTCACCACCGCGGACAGCCTGGGGTTCCTGAGCGAGAAGGGCATGTACGCCTTCATGGAAGAGCAAACTCACGACGGCTTCTGCGCGGCGTGCTTCACCGGTCGCTATCCCATCCCCGTGGCAGAAGACGCGCCCCACCGCCAGCTGGTTCTCTTCGAGGTGGACGAGCGGTGAAGTGCCCCTTCTGCCACGATCTCGAAAACCGGGTGATCGACTCGCGCTTGACGAAGGACGGCGGGGTCATTCGTCGGCGCCGGGAGTGTGCACAGTGCCGGCGCCGCTTTACGACCTACGAACGGGTGGAAGAGGTGCTTCCCCTGGTGGTGAAGAAGGACAACCGTCGCGAAGTGTTCGACCGCATGAAGATCGTGGCGGGGCTCACCAAGGCCTGCGAGAAGCGCCCGGTGAGCGCGGCAGCGATCGAGCAGGCGGCCGACCGGGTGGAGCGCTTCGTCCAGGATCGCGCGGAGAAGGAGGTGCCGAGTTCCGTGATCGGAGAAGCGGTGATGCGTGAGCTGCACAACCTGGACCAGGTCGCATACGTGCGCTTCGCCTCCGTCTACCGGTCGTTTCAGGACGTCAGCGAGTTCATGCGCGAGCTGCAAGATCTGATCAAGAACCGGCAGGGGGACAAGCCGCCCCAGCCGCGTCGCGCGACGCGCGCGCCGCAGGGCAAGCCGCCATCCACGTGATCGCTGGATCGTTGGATCCGCTCCGTTCCCTCCCTGGGGGGAGTGTCGATTTTCGTCGCGGTGAGAAGTTCCTCCCTTTGAAAAAGGGGAGGTGAGGAGGGATTTTGGAATGAATCATTGGAACAAATCCCCCTCAATCCCCCTTTTCCAAAATTTTCCAAAGGGGGAAGCTTCCAAGCTGCTGCGACAAACGCATTTGTCGACACTGCGGCCCGGTTGAACAAGAAGGTTAATGAAGCAGGATACTGTGTTCATGCGCGAGGCGGTGCGGCTGGCCCGGAGAGGGATCGGCCGGACGAGCCCAAACCCGCCGGTCGGGGCCGTGGTGGTCGCTCGCGGTCGCATCATTGGCCGAGGTTATCACCGGCGGGCTGGCGAGCCACACGCGGAGATCGAGGCGCTCGCCGCCGCCGGCGATGGCGCCCGCGGGGCGACGCTGTACGTCACGCTCGAGCCGTGTAACCACCACGGACGGACTCCGCCCTGTACGGCCGCGGTGATCCGGGCAGGGGTTCGTCGCGTGGTGATCGGAGCGCGGGATCCGAACCCGCACGTGACCGGTCAGGGTGTCGAGACGTTACGGCGAGACGGGATCGCGGTGAACGTCGGGCTGGAGGAGGCGGCGTGCGCGGCGCTCGTTGTGCCCTTCGCAAAGTTCGTCCGCACCGGCCTGCCCCACGTCACGCTCAAGCTCGCCGCCTCTCTGGACGGACGCATCGCGACGCGGACCGGCGCCTCGCGCTGGGTCACGGGAGAAGCCGCTCGTCGCTATGTCCACCGGCTCCGCGACCAGGTGGACGCCGTCATGGTGGGCGCCAGTACGGTGATCGCGGACAATCCGTCGCTCACCTGCCGGCTCCGCGGTGGCCGCGATCCACTGCGGGTCGTTGTCGACGGGCGCCTGCGAATTCCACTGGACTGCCAGGTGCTGACAAACGCCGCCGCGCCCGGTACTGTGGTAGCAACCGTGAACAGCAAGGCGCGAATGATCGGCACGCTTCGGCAACGCGGCGCGACCGTCCTGGTGCTTCCGGGCCGGGGCGGCACGCTGTCCGTGCGCCGCCTGCTGGCAAGGCTGGGAAGGCGTGGCATCATGTCGGTGCTGATCGAGGGCGGCGCCACCCTCGCGGCGGCGGCGTTGCGCGAGGGGGTTGTCGATCGGCTCCTCTGCTTTTACGCGCCAAAACTGATTGGCGCCGATGGCCGGGCCATGGTGGGGCCGCTCGACGTTCGCACCTTGGATCAATCGCTCACGGTTCGCGCGATGCGGGTCGCTCGCATCGGCGAAGACATTCTCGTCACCGCCGAGTTGGGAGCGCGCGATGCCGGGTAGCCCCGTGCCAGAAGCCCTGGCTGCGCTGCAGGCCGGCCGCCTCGTGATCATCGCCGACGGTGAGGACGGCGAGGCCGACCTGTGCTTCGCGGCGGAGCTGGTCACGCCCGAAGGCATCAACTTCATGGCGGCACATGGCCGCGGGTTGGTCTGCCTGGCGCTCACCGAGGAGCGCTTGCGGGCGCTGGGCATTCCCTTCATGGTCCCCGACGCCTCGGCGATGGTGCATCGGCCCTTCGGCGCTTCGATCGAGGCCCGGCGCGGCGTGACCACCGGCATCTCCGCGAAGGATCGGGCGACGACCATCCAGGCCGCGATGGCCGATGCCGCGGGGCCCGATGATCTCGTCATGCCCGGGCATGTGTTCCCGATCGTGGGCCGAAAAGGTGGGGTGCTGGTGCGGGCTGGCTTGACGGAAGCGGCGATCGACCTCGCCCGGCTGGCCGGCCTGAAGCCGGCGGCAGCGGTGTGCGCCATCCTGCGGGATGATGGACGGCTGGCGGAGCGGGCGGATCTCGAAGCGTTGGCCGAGCGCCATCAACTGAAGATGATCCGGATCGCGGATCTCGTCGCGTACCGCCTGCGGACGGAGTCCCTGGTGCACCGGATCGTCGAGCGGACCTTGATGGTCAAGACCGGTGGGAAGTTTCGCGTCGTGGTGTATCGGAACGACGTCGATCCGCACGAGCATCTGGCGCTGGTGAAGGGGCGCGTCCGGCCGGATGACACCGTGATCGTTCGCCTGCATTCCCAGTGCCTCACCGGGGATGTGTTCGCCTCCGAGCGGTGTGACTGCGGCGATCAGCTCACCCACGCCTTGGAGATGATCGCGGACGAAGGGAAGGGCATCTTCGTCTACCTGCATCAGGAAGGGCGCGGAATCGGTCTGGGGAACAAGGTGCGGGCCTACGCCCTGCAGGATCAGGGACGCGACACGGTCGAGGCGAATCTGGAGCTCGGCTTCAAGGAGGACGGTCGCGATTATGGCATTGGCGCGCAGATTCTTCGCGACCTCGGCGTGCGCAAGATCCGGTTGCTGACCAACAATCCGAAGAAGATCGAAGGGCTCGAAGCGTACGGCATTCAGGTCGTCGAACGGCTCCCGCTCGAAGTCGAACCGCGCCCTGGCAACATTCAGTATCTCCGCACCAAGCAGGAGAAGCTCGGCCACCTGCTGAGCGGCCTCAAGCTGCTGACGTGAGCTGGTCAGGCGCGAGCGACCCGCTGATGAAAACCTACGAGGGAAAGGTCGACGGGACAGGGCTGCGCGTGGGCGTGGTGGTCTCCCGCTTCAACGGCGCCATCACCCAGCGCCTGCTCGCGGGCGCAGCGGAGGCGCTGCGCCAGCACGGAGTAGACGAAGAGCACATCGAGATCGTGCGCGTTCCTGGAGCGTTCGAGATTCCGCAGAGCGCCAAACTGCTCGCGGCCAGTGGCCGCTTCGACGCCGTGGTCTGTCTCGGCGCGTTAGTTCGCGGCGAGACGCCCCACTTCGAGTACATCGCGATGGCGGTGGTCAACGAGATCGAGCGCTTGGCCGTGGAGTACGACCTGCCGATGGCGCTCGGCGTGCTGACGACGAACACGGTCGACCAGGGCCTGGCCCGCTCCGGAGCGGGGCACGGCAACAAAGGCCACGAAGCCGCCGTGACCGCCATCGAAATGGCCAACCTGCGCCGCGCCCTTGGCGCTCAGGACTGAGGCGCGTGACTGTATCCCCAAGTTGGACTTCCGCGCGAGAAGGAAATGGAAAACGGGAAACCGGGAACCGGAGATTCAAAACCGGTCAATGCCACGGCCAAAGCCCATTTGCCGGTTTCCCGTTTCCTGTTGCCGGTTTCCTGCTTTTCATTCGCCTAGGAGGAACGAAAACTGGGCGCAAGGCGGAAGGGACGGGAGCTGGCACTGCAGGCGATGTACCAGCTCGAGATCACCGACGATCACTCGGAGCGGGCCTTGCGGCAGTTCTGCGAGAGCTTCGAGGCGAACGCAGCGGCGCGGGAGTTTGCCATGGATCTCGTCGCGGGCGTCCTGCGTCGCCGCGACGAGATCGACCGCTTGATCGGCGACGCCTGCGAGCATTGGCGCATCGAGCGCCTGTCGCGCATCGACCTCAACGTCATCCGCATCGCCGTGCACGAGATGACGGAGGCGCCGGCGTTGCCGGTGGAGATCGCCGTCAACGAAGCCATCGAAATCGCCCGACGGTTCGGTACGGTCGAGTCGGCGACCTTCGTCAACGGCGTGCTCGATCAGGTCGCGACACAGCTCGGGCTGAAGCGCGACCGCGACGCCAAGGTGCCCGAAGAGGAGTAGGTCTCCCGCGAGGCACGCCTGCCCGTGTCCGTCAGTAAACCTGCCGGCCTGGTGCTGAACGAACGTTGCGCAGGTAGCCCTGGTGACACAGAAGGACCAATCGGCCGAACGCTCAGCATAAGCGGCGGCGCGAAGCGCCGTCCGCTGCATGCTGTTGGACGGACGCTAGGTCAATTCCCCATCTCCGTCTTGAGCTTCTGATTCTCGAGGGCAAGCCGGTGGTTTTCGCTGTTCAATGTTGACGCACGCGCCTCAGCTTGATCTGCTCGCTTCTTCTCATCATTCCAGAGCTTGCGATTCCCCTGCGCGGTGCTTTCCGCGAGACGGGCACGTTCTTCCATCCGCGCGGCTCTCGTCTCCAGCCCCAATATCTTCGTGTTGGCATCTGCCAGTTGCTGCTGAACGTCCGAAGCCGCCTCACCCGCTCCAACCTGCTTTTGAAGCTCCTCAATTCGCACCTGCGACGCTTCAGCAGTGGCCTTCCACACCGCCGCCGCCTCTTGATGCTCGTTTCGTTCGCCTGTCAGCTGGCCGTTGGAAGCGATGAGCTCCTCGACGCGCTGATTTAGCGTCCGTCAAGAAATAACTCCACATTCTCCACTGGGGCGGGGGTGGATGGTGTAGTTCCACTGTGGGCAGACATCGTGCGGAGTGATCGACAGGAG
>Ga0316626_10000031_pt1 | contig 47740 bp, 69 predicted proteins | sample OWC_Aug_T1_C1_D5_FD_207656 | JGI IMG/M metagenome (GOLD analysis project Ga0316626, IMG submission 207656) | Wetland soil microbial communities from Old Woman Creek delta, Ohio, United States - OWC_Aug_T1_C1_D5_A | ecosystem: Environmental > Terrestrial > Soil > Wetlands | place: USA: Ohio...
GATCACGAGGCGCGTGTCGCCCTTGTACTTGCGGAGTTTCAAGACACCGTCGCCATAGGAGACGGTGTCGCCGACGCACTCATGGAGACTGCGCCATAGGTCGAGACGCCTCACGAGGTCATCAACATACGGCTGCTGCTCCTCGTCCTTGCTCCGTATGCGCCCCGGCTCACCACAGAGAAGGTCCGCGAAGATGAGGCGCGTCTTGCGGACCCAGGGGAGGTCTATCTCGATGATGGTCCCGTCATCGCGCATGAGACGCATGAACGACTGGACGAAGACCTCGCCGTGATCCCCCTCCAGCAGTTCGTCCACCTGCTCGTAGGTTTCGAGCCGTTCCTCGTCGGCGGGCGGGAACACGGCACCCTCTTGGATCGCGTCGAGTCGCGTCAGCATATCCTCACCAACCTCGCGGTTTGCCGATGGTTCCCGCGATACGGCGCGGTGCCTTAGTCGGTGCGAGCGCGAGTGCGAGCGCATCCGACTTGTCGGGGCTTCGGCCCAGACGCTTCTTGATCTCTGCTTTCGCCTCTAGGACGATCTTCCCGTTGCGTACAAGGTAACGCACGGCGCGGAGTTCAGACAGTAGTTCATCATCAGCCGGCAGCGAGAGTTCCCCGCGCTCGGCGAGCAGTTTGAGGTTCCAGTACACCTCGGCGCGGCGGTTGATGAACTTCTCGGGGTGCATCGCGGTCATGCCGACATTGATGCCATCGACCGGCAGTCCTGCCGATGCGAGGATGTCCACGACGCCGCCGCCGACGCCGATGTCGTCGATGCGGATACTCTCGGGGGTATCCTCCGACGCCTGGTAGAACGCCTCGATGTCGTCCGCGACATGCTTCGTGCTCTTGCGCTCCCAGGACGAGAGGCCCACGACGCGGGTCCCGCGGCAGCGCCAGAGGACCGTGTTGTCGTCGCCGAAGCGGGCTACGTCCACTCCCCAGTTATGGGGACCATCGACTCCAGGGGCTCCGACACATCGCCTAAGAACCATAGGGTCAATGAGTTTATCGGCACTACCAACCATCCCCCAAACACCGTCGATGTAGGCGTCCATGAGTTCAGGGGTATCGGAGTAGAGTTCCCGTATGCGTTCCTCATAGCCTGGGGGCAGGAACGTGTTATCGCGCATGAGTGACTGCACGAACGCCTCGTCGTTGTGGGGATCGTCAACCATCCGTTGCAGCCAGCAGTCCTCCGGGTTCGAGGTGATGATGACGTATCCATACTTGAGGCTCCGTTCCGATCGGCCAGGACGGGTGATGAGGAGTCTCGCCGGCGTCTCCTCGGTGTCCGACGCCTCCTCGATGACCGCGGCGTCGAGTTCCATCGACTTCACGCGCTCCGCGTCCTCGGTCGATCCGAGGCCGCCGTACTCGATCCTGCTCCCGTTGTCATGGCGGAAGACCATGTCGTGTTTGAGGTGCTTCCACCCGGGCCGGCTGACTATGTTGATCTGCCGGAGCATCGTGTCGAGCGTCGTGCGCGTGAACGCCTTTGCCTCGTTGCGGCACATATATACACGGAAGCCGGGGACGTGCTCGCAGGTGACCGCGGTCTTCGCGCAGACGTAGAACGACTTGCCGCCACCGACCGCCCCGCCGAACAGGACGACCGGGATTCCGCCGACAGCGCCGGTACGGGCGGCGATCTCCGCCCGCTTCTCCTCGATGACCCGGCTGCACTCGGCCTGCCGGTCGGTCCAGGTGAACTCGAGTTCCTTCGCCTGCTTGTAGCGGGCGAGGAGCATGGCGAGCGCCTCGCGCTCGGGACGGGACAGTTGCGCGATGGCCCGCTTGCGATCGGGGAGATCGAGTTCGAGGAACTCGGCTAGTTGCACGTTCTCTCCAACAGGATGAAATCGCAGATCATGTCCGGCTTCGGCGCTTCTACGATACGCAGTATGCGGAAGTCTGGATACCTCTCCAGGTATGGAAGGAAGTCGCGGTGCCATTCCTGGGTGCCCTCCCCGTGCGGACGGGCTTCGAGCGTCGTCTGGATGAGCACCCCTTTGGATGCGTGTCCGAAGATGTCATCGAGCGTCCTCACGAACTCGCTTTCATCGCTGACGTGCATCAGGACCTCGAGGCAGATGGTCGCATCGTACATGCCCAGTCCCAGGTCGCCAGGTTCGTAGAGCGACAACTCGGCCCTCGGATGGCGCTTGCGGCACAACTCGATTGCCTTCCGTGAGACATCCAGCCCCCGATAGACCGGGATGTGGTAGTAGGAGAGTTGGTTGCCGTCGCCGCATCCGAACTCGAGTACACTCGTCGCCCCGATCTCGGCGAGGAACGTGTTGACGACCGACGCCTTATACTCGGCGTTCTTCCCGTAACTCCCCGCTCCCGAGGTCTGCCCGGAAGCATACCGCCAGTCCCAGTAGGCGGCGTCTGTCATGGGCGCACCATCGCCCGATAGTCACGCATCCAGGCATAGGTGCGCTCGATGCCTTCCTCCAGCCCGACGCTCGGGGTATGCCCTAGCGCCCGCATGTCGGAGAAATCGGCCCGCTTCACCGCCGAGACGAGGAACTCGGGCGGCTCCTCCACGCGGTAGGTGCCACGCCCCACTACCTCGATGATGATACTGGCGCACTCCTCCATCGTCCGATATTCCTCCGTCCCGATGCAGTATGCGCGGTAGCCGTCTGCCCAGACAGGCCCATCCTCGAGAAGCAGCAGGATGCCATCGACGAAATCATCCACATAGCACCAACTCCGCACACATCCGGCGTGTGCCACGATCTCCTCGTCACGCATGGCGCGGTCGATAAAGTTCGACACCGCCGAGCGGTACTCGCCGGCGGGGACCTCGTGCGGACCGTAGACCATAAACGGGCGGACGGAGACGGCCCGCAGTCCCTTGTAGCGCGACAGGTGCGCGATGATCCCCTCGGCTGCCAGTTTCGTGATGCCGTAGATGCCGTTCTGCTCGAGGATGTCCGGCAGACCGTACTCGCTGTTGTGCCCGTAGACCTCGGAAGTGGAGAAGTTGACCATCCGGCATCCCGTGACCTGGCACTCGGATGCCACACGGTAGGTGCCGATGACGTTGGACGCGACCGACACGTCGGGATACATCTCCCCGTTCAGCCGCCCCACCTGTGCCGCCATGTGGATACAGACATCTGGGGCGAAGTCGGAGAACGTGCGCCTGAGCGATGCGGAGTTGTTCACGTTGGCGAAGAAATCGTCTCGGATGTCGAACCCGCGCACCTGATGACCTTCGGACAGGAGGCGCGGGACGAGCGTCTGCCCGATGACGCCGGCTGATCCGGTCACGAGTATCCTCATCCGGCGGGCATCCCTTCTGTGAGCGCGACCCGCATCACCTCTGCGGCCACCTTCGGTCGGTCGATGGCGTTCGTGCGTTGCCGCGGATGCTGTCTGAACGCCAGGAACGGGTCGGGAGAATAAGCGAGCGTCGGACGCTCCTTGCACCAATCTATCGCCGTCCGCATGTCGGTCGCGAGGGCCATGCTGTCCCACGCCCTCCAGCGCAGACCTCTGACCCACTTCGTCAGATATACGCCTCCTGACGGCATCGGCATCATGGGTATGCCGGCGAGGGCCGCATCCGTGAACTTGGCGAAGCAGGCGTCGGCCTCGAGCGGCCAGTCGGGGTAGCGGCGGACCCGTGTCTGGCGGCCACGCGCATCGACGAGCGCGATCGCCGCGAAGGTGTAGTCCGCCTCAGTGACGGGTGGCGGGCCGATGAGGAAGTTGTCGGCATCGACGAACACCAGACGATCAGAGGTCGCCTGCTCGATCCCGAGGTTGCTGCCCCAGACGGGGCTGCCGCTCATATCGGGGCGGTGGGTGACCTTCACCTCGGGGTAGGCGGCTGCTACCTCGAGCGAGTCGTCGGTAGAGCCATCATCGTAGAGCAGCACCTCGTCGCAATAGTGGGTCGTCGTCGAGAGGCACTCGGCCAGATAGCAGCCGTAGTCATGATTCGTGATGATGGCGGTCACGCTCATGTCGTGTAGTCTCCCGAGAACAGTCGCGGATGGAACCCTGGCCGGTTGAGGCGGACGAGGTCATAGCGGTCGCAGGAGAGGTCGCCCGTCTCCGTCATGTGGACGCACTCCACGTCCCAGGCCGCCGCCAGGTGGTAGCCCGCGAGTTTCATGCGATAGGTGACCGAGGTGTCGTGACCGAAGGCGTTGTCGTACTCGTCCCACGGCACGGATGCGTAGACCTCAGGGCGCGATAAGACGCAGTAGACGCCCGTGGCATCCACCGGCGCGATGCCCTTGCCGGGCTTCGCCGAAGCGAGGATCGTCGGGCTCTCCATGCCGCTTATCTGCCAGAGTCCCGGCTTGCGGAGGGCCCACCGACCGACCTCGAAACCGCAGACCCAGTCGTACCCCATCTTGATGCCGGCCAGTAGTGACTGCCAGGTGTGGGGCGGGATCAGGGTGTCGTCCTCGAGCAGCAGGATGCGCGACACGTCCCGCGGCATCAGCCCGATCGAGGTGACCCGCATGACGGTGTGCCGGGCACGGCGGAGTCGGACCAACCTCCCGTCGTCCACCCTCTCGGAGCCGGACGCCCAGTCCGAGTAGTGGACACTGAGCGATGGCACGGGAAGCGGGGTCGCTCTCCTGACGACCGCCTCGAGGAGCGAGAGGTCGTCAGAGTCGATATAGACGGTGAGGCGGCAGCGCGAGAGCGGGACATCGGATGAGACGAGCGCATCGAAGAACCTGTCAACGCACCACTCCCGCGTGAACGGGACGAACACCCAGACATCTCCGCCGCCGTCTCTCAGTACCTCGGTCGTCCTCAACGGCGCTTCCTCTTACGCTTCCTCGGGCGTGGCTTGGACCCATACTTCCTCGTCCAGCGAGCCGCGATGCGTGGATGTCGAGCCCACATGAAACGGCGGTGCTTCGCGCTGCGGAAGGGCATCAGACCCACCTCTCGATCGCCTCGATGCAGGCGAGCCCCGCCTTCCCGTCGCCGAAGGCATCACTCCTCGGCCCGGTCGGTCGCGACCGCACCGCGATGGCGAGGTCCTCGGGTTCGGTGAGGCGGTTCCAGCCGCCCTCGAGCGTCTCGGGCCATTCAGTCCTGTCACGCAAGGTATAGCACGGCACCCCCGCGAAGTAACACTCCCTCGTGACCCCGCCGGAGTCGGTCACCACGCAGTACGCGCCCCGGATCAGGACGTGCATCTGTTCGTAGGTGGCGGCCTCGCAGAACACCTTGCGCTTGAACCCCATCTCGCGCATCCCCCTCATCGTGCGGTGGTGCGCCATCCAGTATACGGGGAGGGGTATATCCGAGATGCCGAGGATGCAGGCGGCCAGGCGTGGGACGTTCTCCACGTTGCTCTGGCGATGGAGGGTCACGAGGCAGTAGCCGCCGCGCTCTAATCCCCGATGCGCGAGGATGGCGGCGATCTCCCGATCGTCCACGATGCTCTCGAGGCTCGTGTAGGCGTCGAGCATCACATCGCCCGTGATGACCGAGGACAGGCCCTCCTTCCAGAGGTTCTCCGAACACGCCTTCGTCGGGGCGAGGCGGAGCGATGCCACCTTGTCGGTGAAGATTCTGTTGCGCTCCTCGGGCATGGATGGGTCCCGCGACCGGCAGCCGGCCTCCACATGCACGACCGGGATGCCCTCTAAGGATGCCGCGGTCGCGCCGTAGACGGTGGAATCGGTGTCGCCGTAGACGATGACGGCGTTCCCGCCGAGTTCTCCCCGGAGGTGCGGGAGCGTCCAGTTCTTGCGGAGGATCACGTCGGGGCGGGGGAAGCCGCCTATCATCGCCCGATCGTAGTGCTGCCCGGTGTCGATGATGCGGTGGAGGTGTCCGAGGGTCTTGGCTGCGGCGTCTAGGACCCGCACCTTGACGTAGTTCGGGCGGGTCCCGATGACGGATGTGAGGAGCATCAGTGGGTGATGGTGAACATCGGTTGGGTGAGCGTCAGGTCGACGTGCTGGTCCTTGCCCACATGGTACGGCGTCCGGTCGCGTCTGCTGTACCAGCCGGCAAGCATCCCGTACTCGATCTCATAGATCGTCTCGATGCGCTTCCGCGACTGTTTCTTGGTGAACTTCATCTTCGGCGGGGGATCGTCGGCATAGAACCCCCACCCGCGCCATTCTCCGGAGCACTCGTAGACCGCATAGACCTCGCCGCCCACGAGTACCGTCACCTTGATGAGCCCGCGCTCACTCATGGCGCACCCCTTCCCATTCGCCGCACCAGTCAGTCTCGTGTACCAACGGGAATGAACCTCGTCGCGCTCTGAGTTGCAGGTCGGGCTCGTCATAGTGGCGCACTTTCGGCGGGTGGGCACGGCACTCGTGGTAGATGGCATCCACCGGTATCGGACACCAGAACCGACACGATGAGCATGGGCCCCATCCGTCACTCGGCTTCTTGCGATGATGATAGAAGTAGCCCTCCGGTGGCTCACTCATGGCGCACCGCTTCCTCAACGTGATAGCGGAACGTGAGCGTCTGGAAGCCGGTGTGCTCCTTGTCCCACCAGATGCCGTCACGAGGTACGTCCATTGTGTCGTACTCGATGGTGAACTCCCTCGGGTGTATGTGTCCCGATTCCAACCCAGCGAGAATCTGGCGCAGCGCGAGCATGGCTGCCGTTCGGACTTCCTCACTCGTTCGTAGTCGCTCACTCATGGCGCACCGCTTCCTGGGCTTCTTTCAGGCGCATCTCTGTCGTGCCGTAGGTGTGTCGTGACGCCAGCCACCGTGCCACGGCTTCCCACTCGTTGCGCTCGGCTGCTACGCGCTTGACATTACGCATCATGGCAAGAATCTCGTCCTTTGCTTGCGCGTTCTCCGCTTCCAGCCGCTCGATGTGGCCCTGCAAGTACCCCCTCGCGTCGTATTCCGCGACACCCTTAGTAGGGATACACGCCATCAGGAAGTCCAATCGCCGCATCGCGTCCTCGTGGGTGTATGCCTTCTTCGGCAACTCGAACCCGTCCATGCTGTGCTCCCACTCCTTCATGGCCGCTCCTTCCCGTCGCACGGGAAGACCTCGAACAGGGGTCCTCCGCAGCGGCATTTCTCGATCCTGATGGTGGCGATCTCCACCGGGTCGTGGGAACTGCGCTTGCCCGATGCACTCTGGCGCTTGATGGTCTTGGTGGAGAAGGTGACGGTCCCGTCGATCGGGTGGGGATGGCTCCCGGTCATCAGCGTATCCCCGATGACGCGGTTGCGCTTCCCGTCGAGTTGGACCGTGCGGGACCGCTGCTGCGTCCGGGCACCACAGAGGACACATACCCTCATCGGGTGCTGCTCTAAGGTGTCCTCCCTGCCGGCCTTCCACGCGGCCTCCGCGCACGAGGGGCAGTAGACGAAACCCGCTGTCGGGCGTCCGCAGCAGATACACGCGCCCTCGCGCTCCTTCGCCGCATGGGTCGCCCGGGCCTTCCACTTCTCCGTCGCCTCGGCCTTGCTGATGATCCCCACGACGTAGGCGAGCATGGAAGCAGCCCGCTTCTCGTCGGCCCCGGACTTCTCGAGATCGGCGCAGAACTCCTCGAACCCGTACTGGCGCTTCCCCGATGTCATCTTACCCCTCCCCGAAGTCCATGATCTCCTGGTTCTCGTCCCCCGCTGGACTGCGTTCGGTATTCATCCACCAGTCGTACATGTCGTCCGAATCGTAGCGCCATCCTCCGCGCTCGAGCCCGTCGTCGATCGCACGGTTGAGCGAGCGCCGGCAGGAGCGGCGGTAGGCGTCCGCGTACTTCGGCCACCGTTCGACATCACGCTGCCGCAAGGGGTTGTACATCATCGGACACATGATGCAGCCGATCCGGGTGAATCCCTCGTCATAAAGCGAGCAGTACGGAAGGCCGCGGTCGCGGATGTATGCCCAGACCTCCTCGTCGGTCCAGTTGATGATGGGATTGAGGTAGTTCTTGCGCCCGGTGTAGCAGACCTCGATCTGCCGGCGCTTGCTCCGCTTCACGGACTCCGCCCACCGGATGCCCGTGACGACCGTGCGCCCCTCCCCGCCGCGCTCCTTGAGCGCCTCGCAGCAGTAGCGGGCAACTCTCGTCGGGGGATACCGCTTCTTCACGATGAGGGCCCACATTGTCGTGTCGGCGAAGTCCCACGCGACATCGGGGTAGTGCTCGCGAATGTGCCGCCTGAGTTCGGGTGGGTCGGGGACCGAGGCGCTGTAATGGGCATCGAAGGCCACACCGCTGCGGACGGCGAGATCGTAGATCACACTCGAGTCTTTACCGCCACTGAACGCGAGCCAGTAGCCCTCAGCGGGCTCTAACTCGCGCAGGAGTTCTATCGCCGCCTCGTCCTTCCGCTCCCCGAACAGGTCCGCGTCCACGTTCCTCCGCCCCGAGATGACCGTTCGTCGGAAAGGGTATACCTACCCCGGTATCGGGTCAACTTTGGGTACTTGCAGGGCACGGATTCTGGTGGATGATGGATGTACCAGACGCCAGACGAGAGGGGAATCCGTGGGCCATCGCTGAACCTCCCCGGCACCTCTCCGAACCCGTCGAGCGCACAGGTGACACGCCTGCTCCGGGGCATGAATCCGCCGGGAACACAGTCTGGTCTTGTCCACCGACCCACTAGCCGTCAGAGGGCCACAGTTCGGTCATGGGTGAGGATACCGCCGCCCAGGTAGGACATCCCCACAACACCCCCGATCAGAGAAACGTGTAGCAACTCGCGGGAGGGGGGTAGGGGGGAGGGAATGCCTTTCGCCGCAGGTCAGCATGGTTACAGCGCCTTTCGAGTCAATAATCTGCGAGAAGGATGGTTCGCGGGGTTCCCGATCTCGCTGTGGAGTGCCCGGGGTAGGGCCCTAGCATGACGTAAGGTACATTATCGCGAGTTCGTTTGTGCTCACGATCGGCGCTGATGTATCAACCCGGCCCCGATATACACTACCGGCCCGAATCTACCCGAACCCATGCCCGATCGTTTGCCCGGGCCGCGCCTACGATCGGTGTCAATCTACCCTGCCCCAACCCACGATCACTGATCGCTTGCGACCCTTCGGATGATGAACCCGACCCTACCATCAGCGACCCCGGCCGATGGTCCGCATGGGGCATTGTAGGGCTCGCAGGGTACCATCCGAGACGGCCGCCCGAATCATGGTTGACCCTGCCGATACCCGGGTATATAGTGACTGGTGTAACGATGATCGGCCCGGCCGATACGACCCCGGCCGATCGGCAACTTGATAGTCGAATATGGGAGTAGTCTCAGGGCCCCGATAGTGATTGGAGCGGGTCACTGATGACACGAAAGAAGATCAGACTATGGTTGGAAGCGTACAAGTACGATGTATGGGTACCGACCCCGGGCACCGATCAACCCTGGCATGATGGCAAGTTGACCCGGGCCGATAGCAGGGTTCGGGTTGTCCCATACGATCGCCCGAAGGGTACGACCGGCCGTTGGACCGGTGGAGCGAACTACCAACCCCGAACCGGGGCCGATATGTACCGGGCCCTTGATACGTGGTTGGGCGCGAAGGGTTACCGGCCCGGGCCGGGGCATCCGAAGACGGTTGAAGTGTATCGGTTGTACCGTAATCCCGGGCAGGAGCAAATCGGGGTTCGGTTGTATTCGACTACCGTTGTGCGGGTTCATCCGAACGGGTCAATCGAACTCGACTGGTCGGGTTGGTTCACGCAAACAACCAACCGAATCATCAATGAGTACCTGCCCCGGGATTGGTCGGTATTCGGCACCCGAATCCCGATACTGCGAGCCCCGAACGGTACCATGTACCGGGTTACCGGTTCGCTCATGATCGGACCCCGGGGTCACGTTACCCCGACCGATGGTGGCCGGTACGCATGGGCCAAACCCGGCAACTATCAGTGGTACGACCGGGCCCGAACCCCGTACCCGAACGGTACCGAACCGTTCAAGTTCCGAAACTGGGAAGGGTATCACCAGTACGAACTCGCACTCCGGGCAACCGAACGAAAGAGCGAACGCGACCGGGCCCGGGCTGCCGCCGACCGTGAACGGGAAGACGCGGCCCGACGTGCCGAATGGGTATCGATCCGGCCGGTACGACCGAAGACGGCCCCCGGGTACGGTTGGAAATTTCTGAACCATGAGCGAACCGGCCCGGAGTTCCGGTTGGTTTCGGCGTTCGACCAGCGGTCGCACGGTTGGGGAAGCGGCCCCTATTGGCCCGAACCCGGGTCGTGGCGCGATGATGAACTCCGGGCCCCATGCGTCGGGTTGAACTGCTCGACCGACGCTGATTCGGCCGCCGGGTTCGTGAACGGTAGCGTAATCGCCCGGGTCGCATGGGCGGGCCGGTATCACGACGATTCGACCAATGGGAAGATCACCAGCGACAGCATGAGTATCCTGGCCGCATGGGTGGTCCGGGGTTCCAGCGATACCACGGCCGATATGTACCACGCGCCGATGGTCCGTGAACCCGATCTCATGGTTGATGGTTGGGCATGGGCCCCGGGCAAGTTGATTGCCCCGAACGGCCGCATTGACGATCTAACCCCGACCCTGCCGAAGATCGGCCCCGAACTGAACCCGTCTTTACCGAACGGGTAACGAGTACCGGCCCGAACTACTCCCGAACGACTATCAACCGGCCCCGGCCCCGATCAATGGGACCGGGGCCGATCTTCAATCGAACCGACCCCGACCGGGTACCCTGCCCGGCCGGGTACTCCCATGCCCGAACCCATGCGGCCCCGGTTGCCGATCTTCGGCCCGGGGCCCTACCATGCCCGGCCCCGATCGTAACCCCGGCCCTGCTCATGATCGGCCCCGGGGTTGCCGATACCCTACCCGGGGCCGATCACCGAACCGGCCCGGCCGGGGCCCCGACCCCGACCCCGACCCGGGGCCGCTGGACACCGAAGAAACTTGAAGCGCCTAGCGTTGAAGTCCGTGGGCGTGAAGTCCTTGCGCTCGCCGTCCGTGAGGCGATCGCCAGTGAAGTATCGAGAGGGACGACGGATCGTGGCGGCCGGATTGGGGGTGAGTTGGTATGGCCGACGATTGAAGTGTTTGACACCGGATTCCATCGGGTATACAGTTGTCACAATGAGGGGACCGGAGCGGACCCCCATGAGAGTTAGGAGCGGACCATGCGTACACTTACCATGCGGGAACACGTCAGGGGCACTCACCCTGCCGAGTACCGCGAGCGCGAACTGTCGGCTACACGGCTCGCCGACGTTCGACGCGCTATCACCCGGGGCCGTGATCTGTTCAACGGCGGCAGGTGCGGGGCGGCCGCTATCTACTTCGAGTGGGTCACCGACGCACTCCGCGAGCGGGCCGGGGGGTGTGCCCGATGAAGTCGTATGACGCGATCGGTTACGTTCACCTGTCCGACACCTACTGCGATGGTTGTGGGGCCCGACTCATGCCGGGGCCCGACGACCCGGAGTGGTACCCGATCTTCGCCGACTCCGAGTGGGATTACATACCGGCGTGTAACGAGTGCGGTTGGCCGATCGAAGACGTGTCACTCACGAGCGAAGGGCTCGCCTACACCCGGGCGGCCCTGCTCGGCGATTGGAACGGCGAACCCGATCATCGTGACGCATGGGTGCGGTGCTTCGACGCCAACGGCGGGTCACTGACGCGCTACGGCTACGGTATCGGTTCTTCCGGGTGTCTGTACGATTCGGTGAGCGGCCCGTATGACACCGAAGCCGAAGCGATTGAGGCGCTACGCGAGACGATGAGCCCGACCGATGACGAGCCGACCGGGTGGACCGAAGTGGGCCCGGGATACTGGAACGGCCCCGGGATACAGACGGCCGAAGTGTTCTCATCCGACGAGCCCGGCGACGATTGGGGTGAGTGAACCATGCGCGAACACGTTGCCTATGTACCGGTGATCGGCTCGACGGGTATCACGCTTGGGTTGGCCGACGCCGATGAGCGCGGGTACTACCGGCTCAACTGGTGCGGAGACTACCCGACCATGCAAGCGGCCCGGAGCGCGGCCGACGAACTCAATGCCGATCTGGGAGTGACCCCGGCCGAGGCGTATGCGGTGCAAGTGTGCTCGATGTTTCGGCCGGGCGAGTTTACCGAAGTGTTGGAGTGGGTCACCCGTCCGGGTGGCCCGAGTCTACCGAAGGAGCGGTGAGCGATGAGCAGGTACTACGGCAACATACTCGGCAACCGGGGTGAGGCGACCCGGCAGGGCACGGCGTCGAGCGGGTTTCGGGCGTCGGCACGATCGTACATCGGAAGTGTGACGGTCCGACTCTGGGAGAACGATGAGGGCAAGCGCGGCCGCAAGGACTACCGCGAGCGCGACGAGATCACGATTGACGTGGGCAGGGGGTCGATGGTCGGCGGCCGTGAAGTGTTCAGGTCCGATCTGCGTTCGCTTGTTGAAGCCGTCGAAGCCGGGGCCGTGTTCCAGTTGGTGTACCCACCTGACGAGTAGCCGGGCGGCACCCGGCCGAATACCCCGGGTTGAGGGGCCCGGGGTCGTGGGATAGCCGATGGGCCGCAAGCGCGGCCGGTTAGGAGCGGATGAGGATGGAACCCTACGAGACTGAGAAGGTCGGACGGTTCACGATCAAGTTGTACCCCGACGAAGCCGGGAACTCGCCCCGCGACTGGGACAACCTGGGCACGATGGTATGCTGTCACCGCGACTACGATCTGGGCGACGAGAAACCGGACCCGCGCATTGATCGGATTGAAGTGCTCGTCCGGTACTACGCCGGTACGGGGGGCGAGTGGTTCCCGCTGTACCTGCTCGACCACTCCGGGTTGTGGCTCAGAACCGGCACGTTCGCTTGCGATTCGGGTATCGGCGGGCCGGGGCCGGGTGGCGGGTGGGATACGTCACTGGTGGGCATTATCTACGTCACCCGTGAGCAGATCATCGCGGAGTACGGCGACGACTCGGCCGAGAACCGGGCCCGGGCTCGTGAAGTGCTCCAAGCCGAAGTCAAGGTGTATTCCCAGTGGCTTGAAGGCGACGTGCGCGGATGGGTCCTTGAAGACGCCGACGGCAACACGATCGACTCGTGTTGGGGGTATTACGACGATGGGGACGCACTCGCCGACGCACGGTCGGAAGCGGCCGGGGAGATCGAGCGCGAGCGCGTCGAGAAGCAGGAGCGCGTCAAGCGGTTCATCAAGTCCGGTGTGCCGCTGATCTATCGGACGGCGTAAAGGAGCGTGGAGCGGTGAAGGTACTAGTGGGCACGACTGAGGGGCAGGGCAAGCGGGCCAATGACTTCTCGTTCACGAACGAGTTGGAGTTGGTCGGGTTCGGGTTCGAGTGCGACGGCGAAGCGGTTGACGGCTCGTGCGGCTGTCGCCGGTCGATGGTCGGGCTCGAATCAGGCAAGGCGACGACGACCATGCGGGTAGTTGAAGCACTCACGGTTGATTCGGTCGCGGACCTTGCCGAGCGGGTGTTCGGGGGGCTCGACCGGGGCGGGTGGGTGGCGCTCATGGGCGAATCGGAAGCGCGGGAACAGGCACTCACCGACGCGCAGGAGATCGTCCGTATCGCTGACGTGTTCCCGGTCGGCACCATCGTCGAGAAGCGGGGCAACCGCTTCCAGATCAGGGAAGGAGCGGAGCAGTCATGACGATCGCGAAGTTCACCCCGGGGCCGTGGGTCAATGAGGGCTGCAACATTAGGAGTGCGGCCACCAACACGGGTATCGCGATTGTCGGTACTACGTGGGGCGACGGGGCGTTGAGCCACGATCAGAACGTGGCGAACGCCGTTCTGATCGGAGCGGCCCCGGAGTTGTACGGCGCTCTGCGGGAGTGCGTGTTCCAGTTTGGCCTACTGGAAGAAGCCGGGATGCTTGGAACCGCAGACGTGGAGGCACTCAGCGCGGCACGATCGGCATTGGCGAAGGCGGAAGGGGGCAACGGTGGAACCCGATGAGATGATCTTCCCCAAGACGTTCTGGCACGTCTTCTCGCCAGATAACGACGACTATGACTTCTGGACCGACGTGGAAGATCAGGCGGAAGCGGAGTTTGACCGATGCAAGGAGCGGTTCGGGTCCGCCCGTCTCTACTCCGAGACGTACCAGACACGCGAAGACTATGACGAGATGAGAGGCCAGGAAGAACTAGAAGACTGGTGCGATCGTGACGGCGACGGCACCGATGAGGGGGTGAGTGATGGGGCATAGCCGACGCGCTCAGTCCTGATCGTGAGAGCGGCCCGGGGGTTACGGCCCCCGGGCCAGATTGGAGCGGTTGCGATGAGACGCAAGCCGCACGGCTACTGGACGACGTGCCGCCGGTGCGGACGGCCGGTGTGGACCAGCGGGGGCATCATCGGCGGGGCCGCGCTGTACGAGCGGTACGGCCGTATCTGCGACGAGTGCATCACCCCCGATGAGGAACACGCGATACTTCACGGGCAAGCCGGTGACCTGATCGGCCGGGCAGGTGGAGCGAAGTGAAGCGGGAACTGCTCGCCGACGTGCTCACCCTTGCCCTGCTCGCGGTGTGCTTCTACCTGACCTACTGTCTGCTCGCCACGATGAAGTGATGGGAGTTGAAGTCCTGATGGGTGACTTGATAACGGTTGCACGGGCCGCTCGTGAACTTGGAGTCGAGCGCCAGACGGCGTATCGGTACATCAAGTGCGGCCGGCTGCCGGCCCGGGAGATCGCCGGCCGGCTCGTGGTCGATGCGGACGATCTTGAAGCCGTGCGCGTCGGCGTCCGCGGATGGCCCCCGGTCCACAAACCGGACAAGCGCGAGTGGACGAAGGCGATGGTTCGCCTGCGCTCGCGCCAGTGGAACGACGCGGTTGAGTCGGGCCTATTCGACGATCCGATCACCGGGGAGATCGACCCCGGGCTCATAGCCGCGTGGGAGATCGAGCACGGCTGGACACATGAAGAACTACGGCACATGGCCGAGAAGATCGTCACTCCACGCGACCCGTTTCAGTGAGAGGAGAGCCGATGCTGAGGCCCGATCAGATCACCGATGTTGAAGTCCTGCGCCACGCCGTCGCGCTGCTCGCGGAAGAAGCCGCGGACGTTGGGTGCGACCGCTGTTGTGCGAGCGCCCTATGCGCGATAGGCGAGGACCAGGATGAGGAGTGCGCCGTCACGATCGCGTCGTGGGCCGTGACGGTCGCTGAGGAGGAACCCGCATGATGAAGTGGCTGGAACGGCTCATAGACCGGCTCACGATCGCCTTCTGGAAGGGGACGCGATGAGAACGACAAGTCCTGAGACGATAGTTGAAGTCCTGGCGGGCCAATGCCTCACCGGGGCGGTGATGCTCCCGAACGGGATGCTCGGGCTCCTGTTCGACGACGGGCACCTGCTCGCCGTGAGCGAGAAACTCTATCTGATGCACGAAGGCCCGGCCGCCGATGTGCTTGTGGCCGCGCAGGATCGTCTGAGAGACGCGAAGGCGGAACTGGCGACCCTGGACTCGTTCATGGGATTACCGGCCGTCTCAGAGCCTTCTGTGCGCGAGAGGGCCACACGGATGCGGGACGATGCCGCGATCCATACGCCACGGCGGAAGATTGAAGCCGTGTTGGGTGAAGTCCCTGAGCCTGAGTTCATCGGCGACGACCATCCCGGCCTCGAGATGGACGACGTTCAGAAGCGGGCGCGGCTCGAGAAGGCCAGCCGCGGCGTACCGGACGTACTGTGATGAGCGACTACACCCACGACGATGCGATGCGTGTTGAGGCGATTGCGGCGTTGACCGCCATACAACTCGTGTCGGCCTTCGATGTCGTCCCCGTATTCGCCTACATCGAGCGGCTGGAAGCGGAGAAGCGGTGGCTGGCGGAGGAGATGGCGGGTGCGCTCAACGGCGATACCGTGGTTTACAGCGACGGACGGCGAATGGGGACGGCTACACAGTGGCTCGATGCCGCCCAGGAAGCGGTGAGGAAGGGCTAGTCCTGGCGCTCCCGCGCCTCTTTGGGAGCCTCGACCGCGACCCTCGAGAGGATGCTCTCGACCTCGCGGGCGAGGCTCTCGGCGTCTGTCGAGACGGTGCTCGAGATGTCCGTGGCCTCTCCGCGGATCAGGCGGAGTTTGTCGAACGCGATGCCGGCACCGATGAGCGCGTCCCGAGGGCTCATATCCTCGATCTTGGCCCGGGCGACCTGGAGGCATGAATCATGAAGTTCCTGCCACCACGCCTCTTGCCGCTTCTTGGCGATCAAGAGGTACTCCTGGCGCTGATCCTCGTTGAGCGCGTTCCACCACTTCTCGAGCGTCCGGCGCGGGATGCCCGTCGCGGATGAAGCCTTGCGGGTGGAACCGTCGAGCCTCGCGACCTCGATCAGGAGTTCGCTCTTGTCGATGTCGGAGTAGACGCGGCTCATCATTCCTCCGTGGGTTCAGGTGCCGGCGGTTGCGCGTCCGCTTCCGCCGGCGGTTCGTCAGCCGACTCTGCGATGGGGGGCGGCTCGCGGTCAGGCTGGACGACGGGTTTGATGCGCGTCGTCAGATACGACGCGACCGTGCGGGGCGGGAGCAGGAGCCCTCCGTAGAAGACCTCGCCTCCGCGATGCTGGTTGAGGAGTACGACGAGTGCGCGATTGGGGTCTGTCGAGTAGGCCGCACGGCTGCCGATCTTCGCGTACCAGTTGCCGTTGCCGTCCTGTCGGAGCAGCCAGCCGTTCTCTTTGGCGATCTCCTGCGCTGTCGGGGCATGTTTGCCCATGAGACACCTCCCGGGGTATCCGTCGGCCATAGTATGCCCCCGGGGTGAAGCGCCCCGCTAGTCCCACCGGAGCGTTACGACCGTCTCGGCCTTCTCGCCGCGCATGAGGGTCAAGGAGCCTCTGACGAACTGGTCGCCGCTGTCGTCACGGATGATGCCGGCATAGACGAGCCCGTCGGCGATGACCTCGAACGCCATCTCGAGGTTGTGGCGGTCTGGCAGCGGCCCCGGCTTGTCCCACAACACGACCACATGGCAGGTGACTGACTCCAGGGGCCTCGGCATCCGCTTCGGAGCCGCATTGACCCCCGCCCAGACGTATTCGTGCCATTCCTGCTTGATGCGGTTGCGCTTCGCCCAATGGAGCCGCTGCCAGACGTTCTTACTCTCAGGGAGTGCCGGTATCGAGAAGGAGCGCCTCACCTGTCGTACTCCTCCCACGCCACGGTCTTGAAGATCGCTTTGTGGTTGACGTATCGGGCAAACCGGCGCTGGTAGGGATCGGTCTTGTCGAACGGCATGACGAATGGGTCCGCCCCGAGGCTCTTGAGGACCATCGCCCGGTGAAGGTCCTCCTCCGGTGTCGTGTTGAAGCCGATGAGGACGTAGAAGGTCGCCGCCCAGATCGGGAAGCCGCCCGCCTTGAGCGCCTCGATGCCGCGTCTGACGGCCGGCTCGTCTGCGGGGGTGTCCCAGGCGAAGTGAACGGCCCCGCGGGTGCATCCGCTCTCCTGCATCCATCGCCTGACCCCCGCGAGGGCCCGGGCCATGTCCTCGTCCATCAGGCGTATGTCGAGCGACTCGAACTTGACCTGGGCTTTACGAGCGGAGATCTCCGCGCATGTCTTGATGAACAAGTCGGGAAGCGCCGTGAGATTGTCGTCCAGCAGCCGTATGCGGTCCTGGCCTCGCCAGAAGTCCTCGAGTTCCGCGACCTGGCGCACCTTCCCGTCCTGACGCCATACGACGCACCACGGGCATCGCCGAATGCATCCTCTCGTCAGCCTCCCGAGAGCATGGTCGCAGGAGAGGATCGGGTAGTCGGGGTAGATCGTGTCTTGCTCGGGCGTGAGAAGCGTCGTGAGGTCATACCCCGTCCCACCGCTCACGACCTCGCAGGGCCAGGGCACCATGTCGTCCACGGTGTAGTCGAACTGCTTGGAGCGGTACACGCGCCCGTAGGTATCGGCTGCGAGCGGGAACGCGATCTCGACCTCGTCTCCTTGCGCCTTGTGCCAGGCCGACAGGCGCATGAGAGCCAGATTCGGGATCAGGCTATCGACCGGGAGGAGCCCTACTCGCATCGGCGCTTCACGAAGATGGGGGTCTGTTCTCCCACCCATCCTCCGACGACGTTGTACTCCATGTGCTCGATCGCATCTTCCTCGGAGGAACCCTCATCCATGAGAATCTCGACGGCCTTCTCGTAGTCGTAGATGAGAAGCCCTGTCCTCACGCCTGTCGAGCATCCGATGATCGCTTCATCGAACCCATCAGCGAACAAGAGTTCCTCCTCGATGGCGTACTCACAAGTGCGACATTTCACCGAGTTATCCACAGGTTCAGAGTTATCCACAGGTTATCCACAGCCCTTCGGCTATAAGACCTTTATTCTCTTATCTACTCTCTTCTTATCTATGCGTTACGCCGCGTTACACATCGTTACAGAGCCCTTTATGGAGAAGCGGGGCGCGAAACGGATGAGCCTTTCCCAGACGAAGGGGGGGTCTTCTGCTCACGGTGTTTCCGCACCCGTTCCTTGACCGCTTCGGGCCGGCTCGAGGGGTTGTCGTACTGGCGCTCGGCGAACTTCACGAAGTAGATGAACGGGTCCTCCTGGGCGACGATCTTGAGCCTCGTGAGTTTCGCGACCGTCCGATCGAGAAGTTCCATGTCGTCTTTCGCGCACTCGAGGGCGACGAGTTCACGGTCGGTCATGTCTATCATGCCCCGCACCTCGTTCTCCGCGGCATAGCACAACAGATGGAACCACACGCGATGCTCGTCGTCCTCGAGTTTCCCGAGTTTCTTGTCTGTCCTGGCCTCACAGTACGCCCGGAACCAGGGGAGCCGCGCCGCCACCTACTCCTGGGAGTCGATCAGGGACCCCTGCACCCCCTCGTCCCCCTCCACGACCTCACCCTCGAGTGCAACCTCAGTTTCGTCTACGTCGTCAGGGGAACCCTCGAGTACGGCTCCAAGCGCCTCCGGCTCGACCTTCTCGTCCTCGTGGTCGGGGAGCAGCACCATGTCAGGCACCAGTTCCCGGCGCACCGTCCCATCACTGGCGATCGCCCGCTGGACCTCTGCCGAGAGCGGCAGCATCTTACACAGGCGGATCACGACCGTCTTCTTCGCCATCTCGACCGCCCCGAGGTCGTCGCTCCACGGTGATACCTTCCAGCCGCGGGAGTAGCGGTTGCGGTGCTTCACGATCTCATCCTTCGTCATGACCGCGAACTGCGTCTCACCCGTCGCCAGCCGTGCCACCGCATAGACCGCCCCGAGGTTCTCGAACGAGCCGCGGTCAACCGACCACTCGGGTTCGTGGACGATCTGCGGGTTCGTCCCCATGACCACCTTGAAGATGTCGCCCTCGTAGACCGCCTCGGCCCAGAGCGCCGTCACGTCACCCGAGTTCCGGGCCAACTTCACGACGCCCTTGTAGCCCATCTGGAACGTCGCCTCGTGCTTGTACGGGATGATGTACGCCTCGCCCAGACCGCTCCCAGGCTCGAGGCCGAGTTGTGCCGACTGCATCGTCGCCGCGAGGATGCTCATAGGGTCGCACGACAGCAGGTCGGGGTTCGTCCGCACCGTGGTCAGCACGATGCGCGTGAACCGATCCACGTCGATGTTGCGCGGTAGCGCCGACATGATGGCCGGCTTCTGGCGCTCCAGATACGTCGCGATCGTCATGCTCTTTGGGCTGCCGGCGGCCTGTTCCTGTGTCGCGAGCGCCGCCTTCGTCCCCTCGTTCGATGCTGTTCTCGGATTCATGTCGCTCCTCACCTCCTGATGATGAACAGTCTGCTGTCAATCACGTCCAACTTGAACTTCGTCAGATAGCCGCTGATGACCTCGCGCTCCGCCAGGTGCATCTTGCCCATCTGCTGTGCCGTCCACGGATCGTTGTACTCATGTCCGACGATCTCGGCATACGGCTCGAGGCTGATGTCGAACTCGTCGAAGATGTCGAACCACTCCTGGGAACTGTTCTGCCCGATCTTGCGCCGAGGCAGGTTCGGCAACGCCTCCATCCTCACTCCTCATCCGCTCCCTTCGGTTCCCTGACCGAGAACACGCGGTAGTCGGTCGTCTTGCGATACTGCTCGGCGATCGCGGGCTGCTCCTCGGCGAGGCGTTTCGTGTCGTAGGACACCCGTGTCCGCGGCTTCCAGTCGATCTCGTAGCCCGATGGGGTCGCTACGACCGCGTGAGAGCCCGCCAGAGCCTTGAGTTCGTTTGCGATGGTATCCACTATCGTCTGGGCACCCGCAAGCGCCTGACGCGCCTCCAGGTACGCTCTAGCGAGGGATTCTGCTTCTGGCATCACCGGCACAGGCTCGAGAACGGCGTCCTCGGCGGGATAGAGGCGGTCGAGCAGCCTCCCCGACGCCTCGGAGCCGTCTATCGCCGGCGGGGTGCGGTCCTCGACGAGTCTCCAGAACTCTTGCGCCTTGTTCTGGAGCATGGTGATGACCTCGTCGTCGCGCTCGATCACGAACTCGCGGTAGGCGTTCCCGCCGATGAGGACCGACAAGTACCACCGCGGCCACCCGCTGACGCCCATGTACCACTGGCATTGAAGGTAGTATTCGTCGGGCACGTCCGCCCCGTCCCACTCCTTGCGCTTGAACGAGGACGCGGTCTTGCCCTCCCACCCGGCGACCGGCTCCGTATCGGGGTCTTTGAGTTCGCCGCGCTCATCGAAGGCGTCCGGCTCCCAACAGATGCCGTCATAGGTGGCGACCATCCAACTGTACTCCGGGTTGGCAGCAACGCCGCCGTAGAACTCAGCAACTTCTAGTTCGGGATGCTCGGCAGCGAACCGCTCCCGCAGCAGGCCCTCGATCGCGCTGCCCCAGTACATCGCCTCGTTCTGCTCGACCTCGGATGCCGCCCCGATCTTGTCGAGGTAGACATCCATCGGCGACTTCCACCTCGAGAGCCCGCAGATCGCGGCCACGTCGCTCCCGCCGATGCCCTTACGCCTAGCCTCTAGCCATTCGTTCCGCTCCATCCCTCTCCTTCCTTAGTGCCTCGATGAGATTGTCGAACGTGGTAGTGAGGTCTATGGGGCAGCAGTACCACGTTGACTTGTACCCTCGGTTCTCACGACTATCCCTCGCAGTCCTGGTCGTCCAGAACTCTTGAGTCCTCGGACTGATGACCAGCCGTGCGCCGGTGATCTGCGAGGTGTTCACCACGGCGAATGGAATCTGATCCTTCGCGTTCCAACTCTTGATCGTGTTGACGTAGATACCCCACGGGTACGGCCAATCGTCCTTGCTGGTGAACGGGACCCGTATCGCCTTCGACTCGATGTAGAGCGTCCTGTCGGGGAAGTAGACATGGACATCCTGTTCACCCGTGTACTGACTCGGACCGTCGATCTTCTCCCTGACCGGCCTGTGGTAGCAGTAGGCATCGAAGCCGGCATCACGCAGGTCCTTCGCCAGCCTCTCCTCATACTCGCCCCCGATCGCCAGTTCGCGCTTGAACCCTTCGTGCATGGCATCCCAGTCGGGTTCGTCGTTGAGCATACTCAACTGCTCTGACATCACTCGGTCACATCCTTGCCCGTCTCCTGCTGCTCGATCTCGTCGAGGACGGCGTAGAGAGTCTCGAGAGCCTCCCAGAAGGAAGCCCCCTCACCCTCGGCATCTCGGTCCCTGACTGCCCGCGCCGCCTCGAGGAGCCTAGTCGCAAGTGTCTTCATCAGAACTCTTGCCCCGTGTAGATGAACGCCCCGTCGCGGGTCTTCGAGGTGACGACCCTGTTGAGCACGATGTCGCGGACCGCGTCGAAGCACTTGGGACACAGGTCGGCGAGGCCGTATTGACCCTCATCAGCCGCCGGCATCACGCCGACCTCCTCGTTCGCGTTCTGCAAGTAGAGGCGCAGGGTCCCTCGCTCTCCCGGGAAGATAGCCGCCCCGCACCTATCGCACACGAATCCCTCCATGCCGTACTCCTCTCACTGAGACTTCTGGATTTCGTTCATCGCGATCAGGAACACGACAAGGACGACTATCGCCACGCTGCCGCAGCAAGCCGTCGCCAACTCAGCCATTCCTGACCTCCTTCTTGGTACGGATGAACCAGCGGACGGCGTCCATGACGAACTCCGTCCGGGTCTGCTTCCGTTCCTTGATGATGGGCTCGACCACTTCCTCCCACCAGGGGACCAACTCCGCCTTCACGCTCACGTTGAACACCCGCTGGCGTGAGGTCGGAAGACGTTTCCTGCTCACTCACTCACCTCCCCTGCTCACCGAGGAGCCTGGCGACGTGCGTCGTGAGCGCGTCGTCGTACTCGCCGATCGCCTGACGCAGCCGGGCGGAGATCGCCGCGGCCTTGCTCGGGTCGGTATCGGTATCGACCGTGAGCCTGGCGCGATCCCCGAGGATGAGGATGGGCTGCGCGTCGTCGTAGGTGAACACCTGGATGGTGTCCTCCTCGCCCAGTCGGATGCCGATGGATGTGTACCCCGCCATGTCCGCTCCTTTCCTGCCCCCGCCCCCGCGCCTTCAACGAAGGCGGGGGCAATCCCTCATGCTCCAATACGTCCTGCATCCATGACTATACACATAGATACGACAAAGGCAAGAGCCGCACCCGGAGCGGTGGGTGCGGCTCTAGTCCTGGCTGGCCCCTCTCACTAACGCCAGGACGCGACGAGGGGGGTCGCGTCAGATATTCTACCCCGTGCTGCCCAGATTCATCAAGGCAGCGATGCCCGCAGCGATCCCGGAGATGATGCCGCCGTAGAGCAGCGTATCCCAATCGAACGCATGAGTCTCGCTCATGTTCGTCAGAACGGCGATGAGTGTGGCACCGAACACGCCCGCGAACGACTGCGCGAAAGTACGCAGGGCGCGGAACGCCCACTCGGGCATCCAGTCTGCTTTCACGAAGAACATCACGCCTCCTATGCCTGGGTCGGCGGCCACGACTGCCAGGAGCCGGGTGCGGCTGCCGGGAGTGACACCGCCGTCTTGTAGAACCGGATCGCGTTGCCCCGCGATGCCGCTGATGCCTTCGCGGATGCGATCTCGCTCTCGCGCATGTGCTCACACGCCTGCCAGACGGGATCAGCGACGACGGGCGGGCGATATGCCTTGCCGTAGAACTTACACATCCCCTTGACGGTGGCCTCGGCGTACTCATCCAGCGATCGGCGAATCTCCTCGGCGGTCGCTGGACCATCGTGGAACTGATATTCGATGATGACCGCGATCGCCTCTGTGTATTTCAACTCGCCATAATACTGAGATGCCTTCACGCCGCGGTCAGGTGTGTCGGAGGCCGGGGCGATGAACTCGTACAGGCAGGTCGCCAGCCGCTTGCCCTCGGCGCTCCCCGTCCAGTAGTAGATTTCGGTGCCCGTGCCGCCGCCGGCGTTCGTATGCTGCGCGATGTGATGGGTCACATTGAGGGCGTTGGAGCGGTAACACTGACCCATGATCGACCCCGTGTTGAGGATCGTGTCAGGGATGCCCGTGCCCTGCCGCAGCCATGCGGCGTGAGTCTTGGCCGCCAACTGCTCCATCCAGTAGTGCTCGGAGTCCTCGAACACCCCCGGCGGCAGCCCTCCCGCATAACTGTTCCCCGATTGCTGGCTCGGGCTCCATCCTGCTAGTGCCATGTCCTCCCCCTTCTCTACGGTGCCGTGTGTCCCTGCAAGAACCAGAACAGGAAACCCAGGATCGCCACGCCTACCGTGCCGCCGAAAGCCCATAGGAGTTTGACGAAGTTCTGCTCGCACTCCTTGATCCGGTCGGTAATGCCGCGCATGTCGTTCTCCCACTCGGCATCTTGTCGGCGCACGACGGCGAGGAGTTCCTCGTGTCGGCGCTCGTATTCGTCCCGGCGCAGGAACGTCTCGGGCAACCTGTCGAGTTTCGTCTCGATCCGAGCCAGTTGTGTGAGTATCAGGTCGTAGGCGCTCGGTTCTGGCACGGGACCTCCTATTGGTTGAGCGACCGCTTGATGACCGTGATGTCGCGCATGAAGTCGGACAGCCGCTTCTTCGGCACCCCCAGTGTAAGGCTGTCGCGGCTCGGGTCGCTATACGAGCGCCGAATCTCCACGACGCGGGCCTCCGCCTGGTAGGGCGGGTAGCATCTACTGTCGCGCACGACGACGGTGTCGCCCACGCCGATCGGCTGATGTGATGGCACCCCGTCGCCCTGCTTCTGCTCAGGGTAGAGTTCGAGCGCGATGAGTTCCACGTCGTAGGTGTACTGCGGTGTCGTCCGCTCTTGGAGCCAGTTCCAGGTCTTCGTGAGCAAGCGCCCGCCGACCGTCTCCTCGCTGTCGCGATAGACACCGTAGCGGTGGTAGAGTGTGCCGCCCGATCCCCGGATGCCGTAGGTCTGGACAGCCGTCGGGTCCTCGACCCATGTCTCGCCCACCGGCTTGTCGGCGGGGTCACCACCGGCGATCGTCCACTCCGTCGCGCTGAACGTCGTCAGGGCACCGCCGACTGTTGCTCCCAGGCCATAGGCCGCCGTGTAGACCTCGCCGCCCTGACCGCTACGCCTCATGCTTGCCGTGTCCCTCGCGTAGGAGAGCATCCTCCCGCTGTATGTCCCGCGCTGCTGGACGAGGTCGATGTATCTGGCGCTCACCTGGCCGCCGGCGACATCGGCACGGGTGCGTATCTCGAGATTGAACTCCTCCGCGATCCAGATGACGCCTTCCCATACGCTCTCGTAATCCGTCCACTCCTTCGTGCGGTACTCAGTGGTCGGGGACTCCACTACTCCCGCTTGCCAGCGTGTGCCCGCCAGGATGCTCGTGAGAATCTCCGAAGCCGTGTCGTCCGTGTTGGTGACTGGCTCGATGATGCAGCATAGGAGTTCATCCTGCGCGGAGTCCTCGCACATGACCCGCTTCGTCGTTCCCTCGATGGCGGTGTCTATATCGACATCCTTGATGATGAACGCCCGCGTCACGCCGGACGCATCGCGGATGAACACCTCGGCCTTCTCGACGACGTACTGGGAGTCCTGGTGATCCGCAGGCATCGAGAACTCGTAAGTGTTGTAGAACTCCGCCCCGATCCCGGCGCGTTCCGCGTGGACATCGTCGAAGAACGGAGCCGAAAGGAGCGGGGTGACCCGAGGGGATTGCCAGTAGCCTGCCTGTACGAAGTCGGTCTGGTACATGTACGTCCTCTACGACTCGATGGCCCCAAAGCCCTTCCATGTACCGGGGGTGCCTGCGCTCACACAGACCCATCCTGCGTAGGTGCCTGGGCCTGCCGACGGTTCCGTGTTCCACACCCTCGCTCCGCGTATCCACGTCCCGGTCGAGGGCGCTGCCGTGTCGTAAGTCTCATGCGCGATGGTCACCGCATCCACGCCGGTATACTTGAGGACCGAACGACCACCGACGTTGTCGTAGATGTGGGCACAGAGCACACCGTCGCTGCCGTAGACGGTGTTCTGGGTCGCGATGAGATTGCTGCCGTTGAAGGTGAGGGATGGAATATGGTCGGCTAGTGAGGCATCGACCGTCGGCGTCTCGTAGGTGCCGTTCACGCTCCAGTAGCCGCCGATGAACGTGTTGGGGCCGACCCATGTCGCCGCCGTGTCGTAGGCGAAGTAGATGCCCTTGCTCCCGCTGAGGCCGGCCAACTCGCAGTAGGTCCCGACGAATGTATTGCCGATGGCGTAGTAGTGGCTGTCGAACTGGATACCGATGGCCGTGGCTGGGTAGCCGGTGGTGACCAAAGGGTTCTCGATGCGCGTACCATGGAACGTGTTGGTGCCGCCACGGACTCTGATGCCAATCTGGTGCGCCTTCAACTCACAGGAGAGGAACGTATTGACGTTCGCGCCATCGTTCGTGGCATCTCCGCCCAGGTATATTCCTGTGACGCCGCCGAACGAGCGGAAGTTGTCGATGTGGTTGTAGTAGGTCTGGTAGGTGGAGTAGCCGAGGTTCAGGTGCGTCTGCCACTGATGGGTATGGACATCGCGGATGGTGCTGTAACTGATGCCTGTGAGGTCGATGGCCGTGTAGTCCGCATAGTCCATCCCGTTCTCACCTGGATGGTCATGGATCGCTGATGCCGACGGGTAGATGTACAGCCCCTCGATGAGGCAGTTCTCGATAGCAGCGGCCTGGGCGTCGTCGGCTTTGATGGCCCCCGTCGCGCACTTGAGGTTCGAGAGTCCGCGCCCCTCGCCCCGAAGCCCTTGACCGGATGCCCTGAGTTCGACCGGCGTGGCGAGGTAGTACGTCCCCGCAGGTACGAACGCGATCCCCGCCGCGACGATGGCGGCCTGGAACGCAGCCGAGTCATCCGTCGTCCCGTCGCCGACAGCGCCGTGGTAGAGGACGCTCGTCGTGTCGTCGTGGTCGGCGTTCCAGTTCGACGGGCGCACGAGTGTCGCATCCGTGCCGTCGGGATAGGTGGTCTGGAACGCATGTTTGATGCTCATGTCGTCATCCCTTCACCGTGCATTTCTCAAGACGACCGCGCCGCCCGCAGCCTGGACGAAGATGTGCGGTGAACGTCGGGCGATCTGCGCCATCACACCGCTGATGGAGAACACCAGAGCATCTCCCCGGACCGCTCCGGTCCCGTAGTCGAGGATGATCCTCCCTACGGCGTCCGCATCGTTCCCGTGAGAGAACCCAGTCGTGAACGCCGTCGTGGTTGACTCGAAACTGAAATAGAGTTGCCACACCTCTCCGACGTAGCCGAGCGTGGGCGTCGTCGTGTCCAGGGTGTGCGTCCCGACCGTGTGGACGGCAGGCGTGTCCCACGCACATCGGATGTTGTCGTCGGGGTCCTTGAGGTAGACCTGGGTGTCGTGCATCGTGACGGCGGGCGCGGTCGTGATGGTGTACTCGACCGAGGTGATGTGGCAATCGTAGGGCAGGGTGAACTCCTGCCCGAAGTCCAGGTGCAGGTTAGACGACGACAGCAGCAGTTCGCCGTCGTTGTCGGTCTGGGATACGATGACGGCCATCAGAGCCAGCGTTCCTTGTGGACGCAGTACCCGGTGACGTTGACGCCCGTGTCGGCGTAGACGCTGAGGAGGTTGTCGCCCGGCTGGAGCGCCCAGAACTGGCTGTTGACATCAAGCAGGGCGTTCATCGGGATGCGCTGTCCGTTGTAGCCACTGACGTTGCTGTATGGCCCGTTGTTGAGCGTCACGGCTCCTGCGGCCATATCAACCTGTATCTGGTCGCCGGTGTCGAAACAGTAGATGAGATCCTGCGATGGCATCGACTCGAGCGTGACACCGTAGAACAGCACATAGTCAACCGTGCCATAGGTATACAGGTCCATCGTCGAGATGACCACCTTGTCGAGGTTGGCCCCGAAGGTCCCATCGGTATCGACATAGGTGAAGGTGATGGTGTCGTTCGTCGGGCGGGCAGCAGACCAGACGTGGAACTCCCACACATCGTTGATCCTGGTTATCTGCATGTGTGTGTCGTCCATCTCCAAGTCCCAGTGACCGTAGTCATAGTTCTTGCCCTGGAACCCAGCGGTCCAGGTCGCGTTCACCATCTGTTCACCCATCCATGCGCCGAACTGCGGGTAGGGGTAGCCGACACCTGTGCTGATGACCATAGCAAAGAGGCAGGCGAGGTCGTTGTCCATCGCGTCTCGGAGCGTGACGGCGAGCAAGCCGTCGCCCGATCGCGTGAATGTCTTGTTGGCGACGTGGGCATCGACCCGGAAGTTCTCGATGGGGGTCGTGGCCGAACGGTAGACGCTTGGGCCGTGCCAGGCGTCCCCCTCGCCGGGGTCGCCATCACCGACCTGATGCGAGAAGTAGACGCCGTCCGTGCCCATCTCCATAGGGTTCGTCGGGTCGGTATCCAGGGTCGAATAGAACTTCGGGTTCGCGGTGTTCATCGTGGTCGGCGTCCAGTCCATCTCCGAGCAGTCATCGAACCAGTCGAGCGTCCATGCTTCCACGGGTGTCCCGATGGTTGCGCTCAGGTCGAGTGGGATGCCGACCTGGAGGCCCTGCTGCGTGGACACGTTCTCGAAGATAAGCGACGTCGAAGGGGCGTCGATGTCAACCGTGAAGGTCGGGTAGCACTCGAAACCGCCGTTGTTCGTGACCGTCGTCTCGCCCTCCGTCACGGCGGTCGATACGGCTGTGTCCTCATACGCGAACGGGTCGGGGCAGAGGAAGCGCAGCGTACCGTTGCGGTGCGCCCCGATCGCGGTGAGATCGCTGTCGCTCGAGAGCATGGCGTAGTAGATGAGGGCGGGTTCGTCATCGAAGACCAGCGGGACGGGGCTGGTGGTGTAGAGCCAGGTCGCCAGGGCATGTGTGTCGGTCCGGGCGTCGGCCAGCGATGTGCCGTCATAGTGGACATCGACCTCGATGGCCCGCTCGGAGATGCGGCTGCCATAGGTATACGCCCCGTGCATCGTCGCAACCGCTTGTAGGTGTACGTCTATCCCCGGAGCGAGCGCACGGCGGATGTCCGTGACGGTCAGGCCCATGCTGTCCGATGTGATGCTGTTGAAGGTGAACACCTATACCACCACTCCTGCCGCACGAAGTTCCCTGTTGATGAGGTTCGTCAGGTCAGCCGTGAACTGCTCAAGGTTCTTGTAGCCGTGGATGGTGACGCCACCGAAGTTGATGGTGATGTTCCTGCCGGTGGCCTTCGCCGCACCACGGGCCGTGGAAATCACACCTGCCCGCCACTCGGCGATCTCCGGTGCCATCGTGATCGAGGCTATCTGGTTGGCGATCGCCTGGCGCTGGTTGATGAGGGCGGCCCATTGTGCGGTGTTGCCGCGGGCGAGTTTGATGACCTCGTCCATCGAGGCCGTCCCGCTCGCCACGACCTCGGCGAAGACGTTTGCCGGCAGGACGGCCTGGAGTTTCTTGAGCGCATCGCGGTACTTCTCGAGTTTGCGTATCTGCGACCGGGCCGCACTCGCGAACCCTCCGACGCGCCGCTTCTCGGGCTTCTCCCAGAGGCCGGCGAAGTTCGCTATCTCCCGGGAGGCATCCTTGAACCGCTCGATCATGTCCTTCGTCTTGTCGATGACCTCGGTGAGCGCCTTCCTGAGCGCGTCAACGGCGTTCTTCATGCTCTTGGCCGCGCTCGTCCCTCCGCCACCTCCCGCCACCGCAGCAGGCTTGAACGCTGGAGGCGGTGTCATCTTCCAGTTGATCTTGGTCGCGTCTTGGAGAGCCGCGATCATCTCCTTCGTATCCGCGATCCTGCCCTCGAACAGTTTGCCGAGGGTAGCCACGCGGAGCGATCCGGACATGCTCGCTGCCGCATATTGAGCGGACTGCCCGAGTGCGGAGTACGCCCCGATCGCAGCGCCCAGTTGCCCTATCAGTTTGGCGTAGGCCGATGACGCGGCTGCCGCGCCCTGTACCGCGATGCCTGCCGCCCATGCCGCAGCCTCGCCGCTGTACTTCTGCGCGAGTTGCGTCTCGATGACCCGCACCTTGTAGGTGTCCCACGCTGTCGTCGCGGCTTCCTGGGCGAGTGTCAGTTGGGCAAGCGCCAGTTGCGCGTTGCCGGACTGCTTGCCGTAGTCGGCGACGGCCTTGTTGTACGTCTCCTGGGCCTTCGCGACGGCCTCGAGCGCGGAGAGCGCGTCCACCTCGACCTGCGCCATGCTCGCCGCTGAGTTGGCGTATGCGTTGAGCGCGTCGGCCTGCGCCTTGAGTTCGGCGGTCCACTCCTCGGTGTCCTTGCGCCCCTTGTTGATGAGCCTCGAGTATCGTTCGAGGACATCATTCGTGTCCGTGTCGAACAGGCCCGAGTCGAGCATGGCGTGGAGCGGGTTCGCCTCGCCGCCTATCGAGGCCAGTATCTTGAGGCTGCCGATCATCCCCTCGAGGAACGGCGTGACGATCGACAGCGCGAGCAGGAACGCCTGGACACTCGCGGCCCCACCTCTGAACGCGAGCCGCAACATCTGACCTGTGGCCCCTGCTTTGTCGGTGAGTTGCGCGAACATGTCACGGATGATCGGGAGGGTCGCCGAGAACATAATCATGAGGTCCTTGAGGAACGGCAGCAGCGTCGTCCCCAGTTCCCGGGCGAACAGCGTGAGTTGGTCCTTGAAGTTCGCCCACTGGCCCGCGAGCGTCTTCATCTGCTCACCCATGAGCCCGCCGAAGTCACGCCCGATGCCCTGGCGGATCGCGGCGATGGCAAAGTCCGCGGGTATCAGGCCCTTCTCAGTCATGTCACGGACAGCCGCGGTCGTCGTCCCGATCGCGTCCGCGACGTACTGCCAGGCCGGGATGAACGCCTCGGTGAGTTGCAGCATGTCGCGGGAGTTCATCCTGCCGGCGGAGCGCATCTGGCCGAGAGCCAGGGTGATGCGGTTGATGCCCTCTGCTCCGGTGCCGGTGGCGGCGGCGGCGTCACCCACGTCGCGCAGGATCGGGATGACCTCCTCGGCGCTGAACCCGTAGGCCCGCAGGCGGAGCGCCTGCTGCTCAACATCCACCAACTCGAACGGGGTCATCGCCGCGAACCGGGCGAGGCTCTCGAGCATCTGCTTGGCTTTGGCCGCACCGCCGTACAGATGCGTGAAGGCGACGGTCACCATCTCGAGGCGCACCGCCTGTGCGACAACCTCCTTGATGGCTGCTGCGATCCCCTGGATGACGGCCTTCACGGTCATGATGGCCGCGAAGACGAGCACGGACTTGGCGATCGTAGTCAGGAGGTGCGCGAAGGACAGTCCGCCCTCCTTCGCCCCCTCACTCGCTTTGCTGAGAGCGCCGGATGCGGCGTTGGCCTCTTTCGCGAGGCGGTTGTATTCCTTCGAGAGATCGGCGAGCGTTGCCTTGAGTTGGAGCATGTGGCGGTGGGCGTTCGCGGCTGCCTGGGGGTCTATCGTCACCAGTTTGCCGAGGCCGCCGCCCGCTCGTATGGCGGATTGGAGGCCGCTCATCGCGGTCTTCACGGTGAGGATCTGGTTGGCGATAGCGCCCATCGTCGTGCCTGGGCGCATGGCGCTCTGGAGCGCGGCCCCGGCGGTCGTGCTGGCCGCCTGGAGTTGGGAGAGCGCGTTGGTCTGGGTCTGGATCGCCCGGGTCGTGCCCGAGGTGGCGACCGCGGTCTGGGTCTGCGCGACCGCGACCTTCGGCGTAGCGACACGCTTGTCGATGGCCGCGAGTTCAGCCTTGACCCGCGCCATCGCAGCGTCGAAGGCATCGGTCTTGAGTCCGAGTCTTGCCTCTACCTCGGCAGCGAGCATACCCTCACTTCTCCCATCCCAACTCCCGCATCCGCTCGTGGAACGCCTCTGGCGAGGCTTCCTTGCGCGGTTCGTCCGAGAGAAGGTCGGCCAGTTCGGGCAGCCCTTCGGTTCCCATCGTGAAGGCCGCCGTGTAGTACGCCGTCATCAAGGCGAGTTGCCGTGTCCGCCAACCATACCCAGAGAACACCTCGGCGAGTTCTATCGGATCGAGGTCCCAGAACTCGGAGGGCGACAGCCCTACTCGGCAGGCGTCTCGCCAGAGTCCGTCGTAGAAACTGTCGCTTGGGTAGGGTTGCCGAACCACCCGCAGGCCATGATTGCCTCGGATACCGCAGCGATGACCGGCGTGATGTCGCCGCCCTTCTCAAGGAACGAGTCGAGCATGTTCTCCACGTCGTCGGCGGACACCTCGGGGTGGTTGTAGACCATGCCTGCATGGAGCAGGGCCACGACCACGTCCACCCCGAAGTTGTCAGCCAGTTCGTTGATAGGCCGTCCGAGTTCTCGCTCGAACACCCGTAGCGCCTTCGTGCCGAACGCCAGCGTGTAGGTCTTGCCGATCTTCACCTTCACTTCACGCATGATGCCCCCTTCTCACGCCTAGAGAGTGCCGGTGAACGCGGTGATTGAACCGTTGACGCGCAGGCCGAAGTTGCAGGTGACCGCGCCGTTGACCGATGCGCTCACCTCGCGGCTCGTGATGACGCCGTCGCCCTCGAAGCCGTGGGTCCCGTCCGTGAACAACTGGAGGTGGACCTCCGTGCCGGCGTCGAACGCATCGTGGAGATCGCCCTGATAGGTGTCGGCCTGATCGTAGAACCCGCTGAATCGCAGGCTCCCGTTCTTGAACCCGGCCATCCAGACCTTGTCCGTGTCGCCGAACTGGGTGATGTCCACCTCGTCGGCGTCCGATGTCAGGGTCCACTCGTTCATCGCAGCGACGAGGTTCGCCGTTGGAGTCCCGAGTTTCACCCCACCGCCCTTGCCATGAACGATAGCCAACCTGACCCTCTCCTTCCGTTTCTACGAGATCGAGTGTGCCTCGACCTCTGCTACCGCCTCGAAGCGGCCTCCATCATCCCGGCCAAGAGATATGACCGGACTGACTGCAAGATAACCCATCGCGAGTAGTGCTTGGTAGCCCTGGTCGCACAAGGCGCGGGCAGCCGTCTGTGTGCTCGAGCGGGCCCGTATCGCGATGCCGTAGTGGGTGATGAGCGGAGCGTCCTCGCCGAAGCCGTGTTCCGGCCTCGTGAAGGCGAAATCGTCGAGCACCAGTATCTCGTCCAGCGACCCGTCCTCGGCGTCGGGAACGAAGCCGTGGTAGACGGTGATCCCGAGGGATGTCGAGAGCGATGCGGCGTCGTCCGCGACCGTCGTCATGGGGTACTCCTCAGTCTCGACCGCATCGTGGCCTGGATCGCTGTCCTGGCAGCCGGCGTGAGCCCTGTCTTCCTGCTCCCGATGTAGGTGGTGAAGATGCGCCCGACGTAGTTCTTGCCTGTTCCGGGCGTCGTGTACTTGCGGAAGTGGATGACCTTCCCGCCGCGGTGCATGTAGCCCTTCTCCTGCACCTCGGCATAGCCCGCCATCTGGCCGCCGTAGACGATGCGGACGCCCTGGCCCTTCCTGAACCGCTCGGTCCTGCCGCTACGTCGCAGCGGACCGCGCTTCATCGGCGTGACGAGTTCCATGTTGGCGATCCGGACATGCTCCATGAGTTCCTCAGCGCCCTGGAGAGCGCCCTCCACGGCCACGTTCTTGACGGCTGTCCCGTACCACCTCATAGCCACACCTCGTAGTGGTCGAGCGCATCCATGCCCCATCGCTTGAGGACGCGGATGATGGGCCAGTCCCGCCCGTCGTAGTCGATGCGGTCGCTGACGCTGACCTCGTCGAGGGTGAACATCGTGGCCTGGCTCGCCACCATCTCGCCCCTCTCGTTCGTGTACTGACGGACCCGCGGCTCGAACCGGCACTTGATCGTCGTGTCGGTGTAGGTCCTCGAGCCGTCCGCCGCAGGAGCGCCGGCGACCTTGAGTGTCGCGGTCTGGTTCAGGTAATCGCCTATCACGAGACAGCCACCGCCCCCAGGATGTAAGGACGCAGGAGCGCCATCGCGTCGATCGAGCGGAGTTGGTTCGTCTTGCTGAACGCCGTCGATGCGCCTCCCCCGCCGTATGTCTCGGAGAAGTCGCCGATCTTCACGCTTGTCACCCCTTGTGCCTGGAGCGTCTCGCGGTCGGTCGTGGAACTCGCGGCATCTGCGGCGAGGATCGCGAGCGCCTCCTCGCATTGGGCATCCTTGACGGACTGCGGCACGACTCCATCGCCGAACCAGCCGATCATCTTGTACATCGAGGAGTACCGCTCGTGCTCCTCGGAGTACATCTGCTCGCCCTGGCCCCAGATGTAGCGCGGGAACTGCATGGTCTGGTTCTCGTCGTCGTACTTCACGCCGCGGAGCGGGAGCGCGTCGATCCGCCGGGCCGCCATCAAGAGCGCGGACTCCTGGTAGGTGGGAGCCGCATCGTCCCAGGCGCTCGTCCCGAGGCGAGCCTGCATGTAGTCCACGGCCTCGTTGTAGGTGACGTAGGTATTCGTCGCGACCGTGAGGGTGGTGGCCCCGATGTCCGCGACGATGTCGATGGTGAACGGCTTGCGGCGGTACTGGACATCGCCGTCGATGAGGAGTTCCACGATGAACGCGCCCGACCACTCCTCCCCGATCGAGGCGACCGGGATGTCGGAGTGCTCCACCGTGCAGCGCCACACATCGTCGGCTCCCTCGGTGAGCACCGTGGTCGGCACCGCGACGTTGTTCTCGTCGTAGAGTTCGACCGTGATCGTGGTCACGTCATCGGGCTCGGTCGGGGTGTAGTTCAGTTCCCCGGTGCTGCCGGCGACGAGGCTTAGTTTCTGCATGACGCTGCTCCGTCCTCGTAGTCCTCAGAGCGTGGATGCCCGTGCTCCGATGGTACGGCAGCCGCGCTATGCCCTGGTAGTGGCTTGTGGTACTTCTGCCGCTTCCGCACCTTCGGCGTGTCCGTGAGCGTGATCCCGTCGCCCGTGATGACGATGAGCGTCGGCCAGAACGCCTCGGCAGAATCCGTGATGGTCACAGTGTCGGTGACCTGCACGGGAAGCGTCGGCAACAGGACCTCGGCGGTGTCCGTCATCGTCACGGTGTCGTACTCCGTGACCGTCATCACGTCCACGCCAATCACCGGCAGGTCGCTCACATAGAGCGTCTCGCCGACTGTCACGAGCAGGAGGTCGAACAGTTCTGCGGGGATATCAGTGATGGTTACCGTGTCTGTGGCGATGACCTCGAGGTCCTTCGCGGCGCTCGCCGAATCCGTGAGGGTCACGGTGTCGGAGGCCGTCGCCTGACGGTCGGTGGACACGGTCGCGGTATCGGTCAGTGTCACCGTGTCAGAGCCGATCACATCGCCCACATCGCCCTGGCGGAGCACGTCAGGGTCGTCCGTGAGTGTCACCGTGTCAGATGCGATGACCATGCGCTCGGAGATCGCCAGCGGCGTGTCCGTGAGGGTGATCGTGTCGGAGGCCAGGACGGTCGGACCAGCCTTCACCGTCGCGGTGTCGGTGAGGGTCACCGTATCGGATGCCGTGACCGCCGCATCAGGCTTCACCGTCGCCGTGTCGGTCAATGTGACGGTGTCGCTGCCGATCGCCTCCTGCGGGCCGACCTCGCCCTCGAGTACCACGTCCGGGTCCTCGGTGAGCGTGATTGTGTCTCCCGCGACGACCAGGCGCTCCGCGACTGCGCTGGCGCTGTCAGTCAGCGTCACGGTGTCGGAGGCGACGACGACGTGCTGGCGCTGAACGGTCGGAGTATCAGTCAGGGTGATCGTGTCGGACGCAGATGTTCCGTGATCCCGTTGCGCGGTGGAGGTGTCCGTGAGCGTCACGGTGTCCGATCCGACGACCGGCCCTATCTCGCCCTCGACGGTGACTGTTGGCGGCTCTGCCGGCGTCAAGGTCACCGTGTCGGCGACAGTCGCGAGCAGGAAGTCGAGTTGCATGATGGCCGTATCCGTCAGCGTGACCGTGTCGGCACCTGTCGCGCCATACGGCCCCTCGCCCAGTTCGACGAACACCTCATCATCGAGGAACACGGTGTCATCAACCGGGCCGAGTTGCTCCTCGATGGTGAGCGTGTCGGTGATGACGATGATGAGGTCCGCCCGGACGGTCGGCGTGTCGGTGAGTGTCACTGTGTCGATTGCGACCGGCGAGTATTCTGCGGCAGCCTCGCGGCTTACGGTCACAGAGTCGGACAGCCAGATCGTCTCGCTGTACTGCCCGAGCGCATCGGTCAACGTCACCGTATCCGTGATGCTCAGCGTGTAGCCCATGTCAGGCATATCAGTGAGCGTCACTGTGTCGGACTCCGTCACCATCAGGTCTGCGGCAACGGCAGGCGTATCAGTGAGTGTCACTATGTCGCTGGCCTCGACCGCATGGTCGCGATCCACACTCATGGTGTCGGTGAGGGTCACCGTGTCCGAGGCGGTCGTGGTCTGCGGTGGCTCCTCGCCCTCAAGCGCGACGGTGGCGGAGTCTGAGAGCCACACAGTCTCGGAGTATTGGGCGAGGCCGTCAGCGAGCGTGATGGTGTCGTCTTTCGTGACCGTCAGAGTGCCGGTGGTGACCACCTGCGGGGTAGGCACATCCTCGGTGAGCGTGACCGTGTCGCTTGAGGTGATTGCCGCATCAGGTGTGACCGTTGCCGTGTCTGTCAGGGTGACGGTGTCCGCTGCCGATGCCGCCTGCTCGGTGGATGCGGCAGGGTCCTCCGTCAGGGTCACAGTATCGCTTGTGGTGACCTCGGCATCGGCCTGAGCGGTCGGGGTGTCGGTGAGGGTGACGGTGTCCGTCGCCTCCGCGACCCACTCGGGCTTGGCGTCTGCGGTATCGGCGATCTCTACCGTGTCGCTGGCGGTGACCTCGTGGTCGCGATCGACGGTTGGCGTGTCGGTGAGTGTGACCGTGTCGGTGTCGGGAGTGACCTCGCGGGCAGGTTCCTCGCCCGCTTCGACGCTGACGCTCACGGAATCCGACAGCCACACCGTCTCGGAATACTGCGCGAGGGAGTCGGTGAGCGTGATGGTGTCGGAGATGCCAGTGACCTCGCGGGCCGGGAGTTCGGCGCTGATGCGCTCGACGGTCGGCGGCTCGGTCGGCGTGACCTGCACCGTATCCGAGGCCGTGACCCCGTGGTCGCGCCGGACGGTGGCCGATTCCCCCGTCGTGACGTTCACGGTGTCGGATGCCGTGATGCCGTGGTCGCGCCTCACCGTGGGAGTGTCGGTGAGTTGGACCGTATCCGTGCCTGGGGTGACTTGGCGGGCAGCAGGAGCGCCCTGCGCGATGATGAAACACCGCGAGATGCAGTACCAGGTGTCGCCCGAGCCGACGGCCACTTCCACATTGACCGCGCTCGCTACACTGCCGGTGAGCGGTGCGGTCGCCATACCGATGCCGCCACCTGTACCCGTACTCACCACATTATCCATGCGCTCAGTGAGCGACAGGCCGATAGAAACCCACGAAGAGAAGTTGGCCGTCGAGTTGGCATCCTTGTCGGTGGCGAGGAAGGCGACGAGCATGTCGCCGCTGGATGCGGTGAGTGTGCTCGCGTCCGCCAGCGTGAAGTTGCCGTTCGCGTCATCGACGGTATTACTGAGAGTCGTGTCGTCGGGGAAACTCTCGGTACTCGCGTTGTAGAACCCGATGATGCGGGCGACCTGATGGTTGCCAGCGTCGGCGATGCTGACCGTACCTTCGGATGCGGTAGCGGTGCGCCTGAATATGGCGTAGTCGCTCGCCCCGTAGGTGCCGGTGTAGACCGATGTCCAGGTATCGGAAACGCCACCCGATGTCGGGGTGGCGATGGTGTCTGCGGCTGCGGCCTGGACGACGCATACGAGGAGGTCGCCCGCTTGGTATCCCGAGGGCAGTCCAGGTTCGACGGCGGCGTTGCCGCTTGCGACCGTGCCGACTGCTCTGACTTCAACGGCCACGTCACGGCCCCCTTATCGGAGCGTCACAGTCGAGATGCTCGGCGCGGGGCAGCATGAGATCGTGCAGCGGGAAGCGCACGGTCCGCGCCCTCACGCGCCGGGGGCTGCCGAACGTGTCGGTCAGCCGCACCTCGTCGGTTATGGAGACGGTGAGCGTCATGGCGTCAGTTTCGGGGAGGCGATGTGGTAGGCCGGGTTGGAAGCGGCGATGTTGACGGTGAGGGTGTTGTCCTCTGTGACCCAGACCGTGAAACGCAGGTCGAGTGCCGCACTCGTCCACGAGCCCCCGTATGCGATGACTCCGACGTTCCCGTCGTGTGATGCGGGGGTGTTGACCGCGCCGATGCGGAGGTAGTTGGTTGTCAGGTCGGATGACACGAACGCGGGGTCTATCGCGAGGAAGTAATACTCCCCCTGCGTGAGTGACACGGTGTCGTCGAAGGTGAACTCATAGTAACTGTACGAACCGATGGCGAAGTCGGTCACGGGCCGCGCCGTGGACGTGGCAATGGCCGCCCCGGTCGGGAGGCTGTCGGTGCCGTAGGCGGTCACATGGGCCTCGTCGTATATCTTGAGCGATACCGTTCCGCCAGGGTCGCCGTAACGCCGGATGTCCACTCGGGCTTTGTTGACCGTACCAGTGTAGTCAGACGTGAACGCCTGACCGAGGTCGCTGTAAGCGCCACTCACATCCGCCATCTGATAACCGGAGGTCAGCGTCACATCGCATGAGTCGGTGACTACGATTGCCATGTCCTACCTCACTTCCAGAGGATGATGCCATCGTGCGCGGGGAGTGAGAAGTCACCCGTCACTGGATCGCCGTTGTTGATGCTCGCCGCCTGTGTCCCGTCGATGCGACTGTATCCGCTGCCCAATGACGAATACGGGATGGTACGGGCGGTCGTGAGGTCTGGGTTGATGATGGCGCATCCGTGGTCGAATCTGCGGATGAAACAGTTGGTGCCGATGGATGTCGCGGCGGCAGTCGGCTGTCCGAGCCAGCCCGTCGCCGTCCCATCGCCGGTCGCTACGCCGCTTGACACCGAATACTCGTCGAACCAGGGGTATTCGTGGTTGTTGGAGGAGAAGAACCCGTCTCCGAGGAGTGTCGTACAGAGGCCATAACGCATCAGCTTGTAATCGGTGTCTCCGGTCGAGACCATGAATGTCGTGACGTGCGGCTCGTGCGCGGACGTGCTCCAATCCATGTAGTCCCAATAGGTCATGTCGTTCGGTGTCCACGGCCCGAAGATGAGCGTGTACCATGTCGAGTAGGATGTGCTCGCATCCGGCCACGCCTCGTACAGCCGTCCGCCCGTATCGGAGTGCATGTACCTGCCGTTGCTGGTGATGGGGGCTGTCTCGCCGAGTGCTGCACGCAACTTCTCCATGTAGTCCTCTAGGCCGAGCCGCCATGCGTCGATGAAGGCGTCTTGCTCACCGGCAGTATCAGGACTGTTGTTACGGTTGAGGTCTATCACCCCGTCGTTCGTGGAATAGGTGAGATACCACAGATGGCCGTCGTCCCATACATCGACACCGGCACCCTCGAACCCGCAGTCCTCTATCTCCGTGACCACGCGCCTGACGTTCCACTCGTTGAACGTCTCGGGCCCGACTGACTCATCGACCGTGAGCGACGGACAGCCTGCCGTCATGTCGCACGCCACACACCCAGGCCAGGTGATGTAGGACGGCGCGATGCGGATGCCCGCCACATGGGCCTTCGATGGGTAGAAGTAACCGAGCGTCTGCAACGTCGGGCTACGGGGGTAGAGCGTCAACTGCGTACTGCTGTCAACCGTATTGACTACCGCCAACTCGCAGGTGCGGTTCGTCGGCGTGTCGTCGGTGAACGGGTCTGCCAGCGTGCCGCCGATGACCACGAGCTCACCAGCATCGAAGTAAGTAGTGTCGCCTACGGTGATGACCGTCTGCGTCGAGGTGATGTCGTTGGAGAGCGTCGTCCCTGGCTGACACTGTATCCAGTCACAGGAGATCGACCGTACCTCCTCGTTCAGGATGTGGTCGTAGGCGCTGCTCCGTGACCAGTTCACGGCGTAGGCTGCAGTGTATACCCCGATCATCACATGGGGGTTATAACCTCTCATCGTGGCGACCCACGCTTGGACATCCTCGATGCTCGACCAACTGTATTGTCTGCTGGCGACGATGTAGTCGAAGCGTGCTAGTTCCTCGCTCGTCGAAGTGCCAGGTGCCCAGGTCATCACACGCGGGTAATCGAGAGGCGCGGCCTCGGTCGGCAGGCTCGCGTACCTATGCCCCAGACTCTCTCCGCGTGGCCTCAAGGGTGCGGGCATCTATCCCACCCGCTCGGCCATCTTGAGGCGCTCCGTGACCTCTACCGAGAGGGTTTCCGCCTCGCGTTCGGCAGATGGTCTTGAGGCGGGTACATCGTCCCGTCCGGGCTGATGTGGCGGCACAGGATGTTCGTGTCCACGAGGAACGGGTACTTGCGCTTGGCTATCTTCGGCCATCCGGCTCTCCTCAGAACGTCCTCGTCCCGAACCCGCTTGCACCATGCAAGGTCGGAGGTGCCCGACTCGCCTCGCATGGCACCTGCCTCCTCGTCGAACCACACCCGCGAGGGCTGCTCGAAGACGCGGCGGGTCTTGACGTTGCCGGCCATGTACTCGGGCGACTCGTCCCACATGATTCTGAGCACCTTGCTGTGGCACAGGAAGAACCCGGTGGGGATACCGTCGCACCACACATGGTCGCCTAGCACGAAGTCATCATAGTACGACGTGCCGCTCCCGCGATAGATGAGCGGCTCGGGTGGCATCCCCTTCTGGTAGTACAGCCCCGATACCACCGGCACGGTGCCCTTCCGCATCCACTCGTTCACGGTCTGGAGCGCGTCCGGGGGCGGGCAGGTGTCGTCCTCGATGAGCAGCAGCCACTCGTACTCCTGCTCTACCAGGTCCTTGACGATGATGTTCTGCGCGTCGGCGGTCGAGTAGCCGATGGGCATGTTGCTGGATATGAACGGCACGGACTGCCCGTGTGCCCAGTTGCACGGTATGACCAGGCCGAAGCGGGCAAGCGCCCACTCCATCCGTATCGTCCCGCGCGTGGGGGTGCCGATGAGGAGCCGCGTGGTGGGCGTGGGGCGGAGGTTGCGGTTCGCCGTGAACCCGTACCCCTCCATGATGTTCAAGGGCTCCTGCTGGAATGTGTGCTCGTCGGTCATCGGCATAGCCACTTCTCCCTGTTCTCGACCGTCCAGATGACCGTCTTGGCGAGCGATCTGTCGAATCCGACGGGATAGCGATAACCCGATGCGAGAAGTTTCGACGAGTCGAGCGCATAGCGCAGGTCGTGGCCCGGGCGGGACGAGTGGAAGTCCACGATGTCATACTTGAGCGGCTTGCCGATGATGGCCGCGATCCTGAGCGCCATGTCGAGGTTGTCGATCTCCTCCAAGCCGGCGATGTTCCATTCATCGTAGCCGTGGTAGCCCAGGCGGATGATGTGGAGCAGCGCGTCGGCGAGGTTGCGGGCGTGGAGGTACATCCTGCTCCCCGCGTTGCCCTTGCTGTCGCCGTGGATCGTGAGCGTGGTCCCCTCGAGCGCGGCGGTGATCGCGAGTGGGACGAACTTCTCGGGATGCTGGCGCTCGCCGATGATGTTCATGGTATGTGTCGTCACGACCGGCACCCCGTAGGTGTTCTCATACGCGATGCCCACGGCCTCCTGCGCGGACTTCGACGCCGAGTAGGGATTCGAGGGGCGGTGCCAGTCGAACTCGCTGAACGCCTTGCCAGCCGAGGCCGGCCCATAGACCTCGTCGGTGGAGAAGTTGACGAACATCGTCAGTTCGGGGTGCGTCCTCGCGTATTCGAGCATGAACATCGTGCATCGGACGTTGTTCAGGACGAACGGCACGGGGTCCTCGATCGAGCGGTCAACATGGCTGTCCGCGGCAAGATGGCAGATGTAGTCGATGTGGCCGATCTCCCGGTTCACGATGGGCGGCACGGGGAGGTTCAGGTCGATCGCGTAGAAACTGACCCGATGCTTCTCGCGCTCCCATATCTCGATGTCGGTGAGGCGATCGGAGGACAGCGAGGCATACCCGAGTTTGTCGAAGACGACGACATCCCAGTCGGTGTTCTTGAGGAGGTGTTCGACGAGATGGCTGCCGACGAAGCCGCGGCCCCCGGTGACGATCACCTTCTTGAGCATCGCGCCCCCTAGATGTTGATGGTCAGTACGGCCTCGGCGAGTTTCCAGTCGTGGCCGAGGTCCATGAGCGTCGGTGTCCCCTTCTCGAGGACCGCCAGGCGCGGGTACAGGTGCATCGAGCAGACGGACATCTCGTTCGTCCACTCATGCACGGTCACGTCCAGCAGCGACTTCAAGAACTCGGTGAACGGCTCGGTGTCCCCGAAGAAATCGACGTAACTCGTCTCAAGGTCCTCCACGATGTAGAGGCCGCCCTCGGTGAGGTGCGGGAACAGCACATCGAAACTCGTCCGCAGGTCGCTCCAGCGGTGGCTCCCGTCATCTATCACCAGATCGGGCTGCCCCGTCTGTGAGATGACCCGCTCGAGGAACTCGCTGTCGGCCTGGTCGCCGACGAAATGGCACTCGTCCGGGTTCAGGTTCGGATCGTAGTCGATGCCGTACACCTTCGCCTCGGGAAAGAACGTGCGGAAGGCGCGGATGCCGCCCCCGCCAGCAACTCCGATCTCGAGGATGATCTTCGGGTCGATGCGCGAGAACACCTCGGCGTAGGTCTGGCTGTACTTCACCTTGTCCGTGCGCTGGCGGAAGAACTCGTCATATATCTCCTGTCGGGTGAACTCATGGTTCGTCATAGGAGACATCCTCCCGCCGCTTGACGAGCGAAACCTCGAGGGTGCCCGCCTCGTTCCAGACCAGGTGCTCGATCCGCCACGGCCTCGGGCGGTAGACCTTGTAGGCCGCCCCGCCGGTCCGGTCATCGAGCGGGTCGAAGTAGCACCACGTCACCTCGTTGATGGGGTTGATGAAACACGGGTCCGCGTAGAACGGTCGGGTCCCCGGATACCATGTGACGGCGAGGAAACGCCCGTCCGGGCGCGTGATCCGCCATACCTCGTCCATGAACCGCAGCATCCCGTGGCGCTTCGGGTCTATCTGCTCCAAGAGGTGCGAGGCCATCACCGTCGAGGCGCACTCGTCGGGGAAGGGCCACGGGTGGCTCTCGAGATCGCAGACGATGTCCACTCCCTCGAGAGCCACCGCATCGACACCTATGAACCCATGCTGCTTGTTGGGACCGCAGCCCAGGTCCAGCCTGACGGCACGGTTGGCCTCAAGCACCGCCCCCACTGTGCTCATCGGCTTCCCCTATGCGTAGGCGATGTTGTAGGTGACGTTGACGGCCTGGTTGGTCGCCACCGAAGACGATGCGTAGGTCGCCAGCGCGAACGCGGTGGCACCCGTCGTGTTGGTGGTCGAGAACAGGCCGATCTCATTGATGTTGTAGGTCCCGCCGAACATGTTGCTGCTGAACGCCGCGGTGAACTGCGCCGAGCGGCTGGAACTCGCCGTCGCGCCGGACATGCGGATCGAGCAACTCGACGGCGTGAGGTTCGTGTCGGTCGCGGCGAACGTCTTGGTCGCGTCGTACCCCAGGCCGATTGCCGCGACAGTCGGGCTAGAACCCGCCTGGCCGACAAGCGCCTTGATGAGGTAGTAGTCGAAACCGTTGTTGGTGATGGTGTTGTTCTGCCATCCCGATTCGCCCACGACCTTGTCGTCCTCGACGATCTGGAGGCGGTAGAACCCGCGAAGGGTCATCGCGTCCTCCGTCTTGGGCTTGGTCATCTCATCTCCTTGCTCTCGCCGGGCGGGTGTCTTCTCTGGCGCTAGACTACACCGCCCTGGAACGGGTGTGCTAGGTCTGCCTCATGGCCGCGTACTCGTCCGGGTGAGCGGACTTCATGTGGCCTTGCAGACCCAGGTTGCTCTTGAACGAGTCCTTGCCGCAGAACTCGCATTTGTGTGTCCCGAGGACCGCATCGTAGACCATGAGCGTGTGCTTGATCTCATCGTCCATGTACCGGCGATGCTCGATGGCCTCCTGGTGCAACTTGTCCCAGTCGGCCTCCTTCATCTTGGCGATGAGCGTGTCCATGTCGTTCGCGTACACCCCGGCCTTGCCATCCATGAACTTCTCGACAGCAGGGACGTTGCAGGCGGCGATCGGAAGACCCGCCATGAGGTACTCGAACACCTTGTTGGGCATACACGCATCGCCCTTGTCGGTCTTGATGTCGGTCCCGACGAATCCCCACTTGTAGGTGGTGAGGTGCTTGACCATCGTGTGATACGGCATCATCAGGTGCGCCCCTGGATACGCGCCGAACGCATTGGTCGGCACGAACAGGTCGAACTTGATGTCCGCTTTCGCGAACTTGTCGGCCACGACGGTATGGTCACGGAACCTGTTGGCGTTACTCGCATTGGGATGCGACCCGCCCTGGTAGACGACGCCCCTTCGGGCTCCCGTCTTCGGCATGGGCGGTGTCCACTTACGCATGGGGCATGACATCGTGATCGTCTCTGGTGCCTGCCAGCGGTGCAGTTTCCACGCGAGGTCGCGGTGTTCCTTGCCGACGTGGATGATGGCGTCTGCCCGCTCGAAGGCGAACAGTTCGTCGGGCTGCACCGAGAATGTGCGGTAATACTGCAAGTCGTGGCAGTCGTAGACGATGGGCCGGCCATTCGCCGCGGCATCGGCGTAGAGCATGAGCCGGTCGGGTTCATTGTGGACGTGGATGATCTTCGCGCCCGAGGAGGCGATGAGTTCGGTCATCTCCTGCTCGTGCCTGACTATCTCGAGCCTGTCGAAGCCCTCGAGAATCCCGGGCATGTGGAGCGAGAGCGAATCGACCCGCCAGCCGAGCGAGTGGAGCGCGGCGGCCTGCTTCGCGACACGGGTGCAACAATGCCGCGACACCATCAGGACGTGCTTCTCCTCGCTGGACTCCCAGTCGGGCCCCGCATCCGCGAAGCCGCTGGCTATCCATCGGTCGGCAGCGTTGCTCTCTACCATGACCCAGTCCCCCGCCTGCTGTTTACGGCCATTCACGAGGAGGGGTTTCCTCAGTCTGATGGCCTTCTTGGTCCTTCTCAATGCTCCCCCTTCGGGTGGAGCGGGACGGGATGCCAGTCACCAACAGCCCGTCCCGCCTAGTCCGACACTACGGAGTGGCGATCGTGGTGTCGGGAGTTCCCGGCGTGTTGGTGAAGCCGGTCGTCACGAGCGCGGCGAGCGCGTCCGACTTGGTCGGACGGAAGCCGGCGAACATCGTTGCACGGAGGGCGACCATGTCGAGTTCGGCGAGGGAGAGCGGGTTGCCGCTTCCATCGACGACCGTGGTCAGGGTTGCCTCGGTGAGCAACTTGTAGGTGATGCCTTCCACGATGGAGTAGTGGACGGTTGACCAGTCACCCAGGATCGCGGTGACGTGGTCCTGCCAGGACGCGGCGTCCGTGTAGTACACGAGGTCGGTGCCGTAGACGGTATCGACCATGTCGCGGGTCATGGCAGGCTGGAAGATCGGGGCGTCCTGCTGGTCACGCAGACCACGCAGACGGGGCTTGATGCTCCGCAGCGTGAGCGTGGCCGTGGGCGCGTAGTTGTGCGTCTCGATCTCGCCCATCGTCAGGTTGAGGTCGTCGGCCAGGTCAACGCCTGTACCCTCGACCACGAACTGACCGCTGACGGCGATCTGCTGGAGAACGTCGGTGTTGTACGGGCTCGACGTTCCGAACAAGGCAGCCGAGTCGAACGTGATGGCGAACGCCTCGACGATGTCCTCCTTGATCTCGCCCCACACATCGAGGGGATTCCCGATGAGGTCACGTTCCTTCACGGGAACGATGACGGCGATCTCGTGGGCGAACATGTTGATCTGCGACCAGGCCGCTGCATCGGCGGTCTTGCGCTCCAGGTCGTCCACCCAGTACCCGGACGGGCCTGAGTCGCGGACGTTGTAGGTCTTCTGCAAGGTGCGCTGAGGCACCTGGCGGGCGACCTGCATGATCGCGGAGCGATGACGCACGTCCTTGATGATGCCGGCAGCGACCTCCTCCGGTACGAACTGGGTCGGGTCGGTGACGGCTGACCATGCGGTGATTGCCATGTAGACTAACCTCCTCTTACGGCTTTGATGAGAGCGGCGGCCATCTTCTCATCAGGCGAGCCGCTCATGCTTCCTGCACCTGCGGGGTTGGAGCCTGCACCGAGGGTGTTCGGAGGCTCGGCCTCTGTCGTCCTGATGAACGGCAGTAGCGCCTCCACCTCCGCTCCGATCGCCTCCTCGTCGTTGCCGACGAGTTTGTCGATGAGCGGCTCCGGCAAGCCCTTCTCTCGTCCGATCCTGGCTCTGAGGTTCGCCAGCCGCATCGACTCGGCAGCCGCCTGCGCTTCCGCAGCGGCCTTCTCGAGTTCCTCGATGCGCTTGGCTGCCTTCTCCAGTTCGGACATCTGGGCTTCTTCGAGGTCCTTCGCCTTCTTGAGCGCGGACTGCAAGTCCTCCTCGGACTTGAACCCGTGCTTCTTGAGGAAGGCTGTCCTCGCCTCCACGCGGGCGCTGCCGACCAGTCGGTTGACCTCGTCCTGCGTGAGAGTTGTCCCGCCGGGCTCTGCCTCGACGGTGGTTGTGGCGGACTCGGTGGTAGTTACGTCGTCCTCAGCCATCGGTTCTCCTCCTTGAGCCGTGGGAGTCACGTTCCGCGAGCAAACATACCCCTAGCGGTATTCACCCCGCAACGGGTACGAGGCTGTGGCGGCATCGGGGGTGGAAGACGCCGTACACCCTGATGGCCTCGTCCAGGCTCAGGATCGGTTCTCCGTGGTACTCCTTCGTCGCGCCTGTGACGGAGTACGGACCTCCGAACACCGATGGCGGACAGCCGTCCGGGTAGTCCAGCGGACCCACGATCGCGACGAGGTCGCCGCCTTCTGATACCACCCGGTCTTTGACACCGGCGAGTTCCGCATCCATCGTCGTCGTTCTGGCGGCCATCTCAGCATAGGTCTTGAGTTTCCACCTCCGGCCAGCGGCATCGGTGAATCCGGTTATGCCGTACTCCCGCAAGGTGGCCTCCATCTGGCGGGCGAGTTCGTCTGCCATGAGGCCCTGGCGGTTCGCCTGGAACTGCGCGAGCGCCTCGCGCCGGGCGGTCGCGTTCTCGAAGTTCGCCACGAGGTCATCGACGCGGCGGGCCGCAGTCAGGCTCATCTGATAGAACCGCGTGTCGGATGACTGGTAGAGGTTCTGGAAACTCACATCCCAGAGCGGGGTCACAGAGCCGTAGAGTTGGGGGATCGCCTCTGTGTTCCAGAGGGCGCTCTCGCGGTAGGCGTCCCAGATGAGCGCCTTCGCCTCCTCGCCGGCCATGTAGACGCGCTGCGCGGAGCCGGTCGCTAGTGCGGCGATGAGGAGCGCGAGGATTGCCTCATCGACTTGCTCGTAGAGGTCATCGACGCGACGGGCCTGGGCCTCGCGCTCCTCGTAAGACATAGACTACTCCTGGGCCGCTGGCTCGGATTGCTCGTTGGGAGCCATCCTGATCGCGGGCGGTGGTGCCACGGGTTCGGGTTTGTCGTCCTCGATACGCTCGAGTTCGGCCTCGAGTTGATCGCCCTCGAGTCCATCGAGTCGGATGACGGAGGATTGGATCGACGTGTTGCCGGCTGCGATGCGCGTCTGCTCCACCTGCGCGGATTCCATCGGGTCCTCGGGGAGTCCGTCTCGCCACACGATGTCGAGGTCGGAGAGCATCGTGCCCTCGAGTTCTGCGGCGGTCGCGAGCATATCCTTGACCACCGTGTCGTAGGTGAGGCGCAGGCGGTTCACCGCAGCGAGCGGGGAGATGAGCAGGCGCTTCAAGGCCGAGCCTGATTCGGCCATGCCCTGCTCGAGTTTCCCAAAGAGCGCGGGGCAGGTGTCGGTCGCCGCATAGAGTTCCTCGCGCAGCAACTTTATCATCTCGATGTTGTTCAGGAGGTCGCCATTCCAGGTCACATAGCCTGGTGCCTGGTCTTCCTGCTCGAGCGGGTAGAACTGGCCGGCTTTGACCTGCCAGGCTCCTGTCGAGGGGTTCTGCTCAAGCGCGGCGGCGGGTCCGTACATACCAGGGTCGGTATGCTTATCAAGCACCCGAGCCATCTGACCATAGCGGACCTCCAACTCCGAGAGGATCGAGTCGGCATCGCCAAAGATCGAGTGCCCGTAGAGTTCGGCGGAGGTGCGCCAGTTCGGGGCGTGGAACACGAGCATCCCCGATACCCCCGAGGGTACTTGCTCGACCGAGGTGATTCGCTGGATGCGGCTGCCGTCGTAGTTCAGCGTGAACGTGTAGTTGGTGACCGTCCCCGGCTCGTGCAACTCTGCCTTGCCCACCCACCGCGGCAGCGATTTCGTCCCCTGGTTGACCTTCCACGCCAGCAGGTGCCCGACGATCTCGCGAATGTCGTCCTCCTCCACGACCGGGAACCAGTAGCCGGGCGGCTGGATCACGAG
>Ga0316626_10000032_pt1 | contig 47554 bp, 38 predicted proteins | sample OWC_Aug_T1_C1_D5_FD_207656 | JGI IMG/M metagenome (GOLD analysis project Ga0316626, IMG submission 207656) | Wetland soil microbial communities from Old Woman Creek delta, Ohio, United States - OWC_Aug_T1_C1_D5_A | ecosystem: Environmental > Terrestrial > Soil > Wetlands | place: USA: Ohio...
CTGAGGGTGTAACACAGAGCCCCCTGGGCATGCCCGCCGTATTTCTTGATTGCCTTGACCGCCGCCTCGATGTTGCGCGTGTCGTTGAGGGCGTCGAACACGCGGAAGATATCGATCCCGTTTTCGACCGCATGCGCGACGAACCGGTCCACGACATCATCGGCATAGTTGCGATACCCCACCAGGTTCTGGCCGCGCAGCAGCATTTGCAGCGGGGTGTTCTTGGCCAGCGCCTTGATCTTGCGCAGGCGTTCCCAAGGGTTTTCACGCAGGAAGCGCAGGCAGACGTCGAACGTGGCGCCGCCCCAACATTCAAGCGAGTAATATCCGACGCTGTCGATGGTCTCGACAATCCCGAGAATGTCGTCAGTGCGCATGCGCGTCGCCCAGAGCGATTGGTGCGCGTCGCGCAGCGTGGTGTCGGTGATGCGCACGGGGGTCTTCTTGACCTTCTCCGCCTCCCGTTTCCTCTTTACGACATTGGCCGTCGCACGTTTGTTCGGACGCATTCCTGGGTACTCCTTGTCAGCTCATGGCCCCTGCCGCGTTGAGAGTTCTACCGCGCGAATTTGCCCATGCTCGAGAACTTCTGGAAACGTCTATTCAGGAGCTTCTCGATCGCCAGCGCGGAGAGGTTCTTCAGGTGCTTGGTCAGCGTCTCCTTTATCGCGGCCGCCGTCGCCTCGTGGTCGCGGTGAGCGCCTCCCTCGGGTTCCTCCACGATCTCATCGACGACCCCCAGCTTCACCAGCGACGGCGCGGTGAGCTTGAGGGCTTCGGCAGCCGTGGACGAGAACGTCGCGTCGCGCCAGAGGATGGATGCGCACCCTTCCGGCGAAATGACCGAATAGATCGAATGAGACATCATGAGGACGACATCAGCGACCGCGATGCCCAGCGCTCCGCCGCTCCCGCCTTCACCCGTGATCAGTGCGATGATCGGCGTGCGCAGGCCGGCCATCTCGGTGAGGTTGCGCGCGATGGCCTCGGCCTGCCCGCGCTCCTCGGCGTCAAGGCCCGGGGAGGCACCCTGCGTATCGACCAAGCTGACCACCGGCAGACCGAACTTTTCGGCAAGCCGCATGATGCGGAGGGCCTTGCGATACCCTTCGGGCCTTGCCTGGGCGAAGTTGCGTTTCACGTTCTCCTCGATGGTCTTTCCCTTGTTGTGGCCGATCAGGGCCACACGCTGCGCGCCCATGGTGGCCAGTCCGCCGATGAGCGCTTGGTCGTCGCCGAAGGCGCGATCGCCGTGCAGCTCGATGAACTCCGAGCAGAGCATCCGAATGTAATCTTGCAGCACCGGGCGCTGCGGGTGCCGGGCGATCTGGACCGTCTGCCACGGGGTGAGCGTGGCGTAGGCCTGCTGCTTGCGGTCGCTGTCGTGGGCGGCCTTCTTGGTCTTCTCTACCATACGTTCGATCTCGTACGTTCGATCTCGATGATCGGCTCTTCAAAATCAAGTTCGTGGGCCATATGGACCCGTCCTTCCGGGGTCTCGCGCAGGGGGCGGTGGCGTATGGTCAGTTGTGATTCCAGTATGACAGGATGCTCGACAGGCACTTCTTCATTTTGCTGCGGTTCACGATCGCATCGAGAAACCCGTGTTCAAGCAGGAACTCCGATGTCTGGAAGTCATCAGGCAGCACTTGGCTGATCGTCTGCTCGATCACACGGCGTCCGGCAAACCCGATGACGGCGCCGGGTTCCGCGATGTTGACGTCTCCCACCATTGCAAAACTGGCCGAGACACCTCCGGTTGTCGGGTCGGTGAGCACCGAGATATAGGGAATTCTCTTGCGGTTGAGCCGGGAGATGCCGGCACAGGTCTTGGCCATCTGCATGAGCGACAGGGCGCCCTCCTGCATGCGTGCCCCGCCGGATGCGCTGAAGGCAATGAACGGCACTTCCTTCTCGAAGGCGTAATTGGATGCCTGAAGAATCTTCTCCCCGGTCCCGCTGCCAAGGCTGCCACCCAGGAAGCGGAAGTCCATGACCGCGATGGAAACTGGGATCCCGTTGATCTTGCCGGCGCCGGTCACGACGGATTCGTTGAGCTTGGTCTTGGCCCGCGCCTCACGGACTTTGGCGGGGTAGGCCCCTTTGCCGTCAACGAACGACAGTGGGTCGCTGGGCGTGATGGATTCGAACATTTCGGTGAACGTACCCGGGTCGAGCGTCAGGCCGATGCGCTCGTGGGCCGTGAGCTTGTCGTGGTAATTGCACTTGGGACAGACCTTGAGGTTGTTTGCCCAGTCTTCCTTGAAGACATGGGTGCCGCACCGACCGCATCTTACCCAGAGGTCATCCCTGAGGCGCTTCTTCTCTGTTTCCTTGCCGCTCTTAGTGAACCAGGGCATGTTGTGGTTCCTCCTGTCGTAGTGAGTGTCCTATGCTGGCCAGACCGGACCCTGCGGGCACAGCCGTCGTCGTACACGACGGGCGGTGCGTCACGCCAGTCACTGGTCGAGGTCGGCGAGCAGGTTTCTCCTGTGGATCTCCCGAGGCGAGTGCGGCGAAGTATATGGAACCGGTCCCGGCATGACAACCGAGGTTCGCCGCCGCACCTGGGCCGCGCGCATCCGAATCCCGCCGGCGTAGCTTGAAACGGTCAGGTGGGTCCGATAGTAGGCGAGGCTTGACAGCCGGAACGGTTTCACCATGAAAGACCAGGCCCGTATCGCCGGCGTCGGCGAGACGGCGTACACGCGCGGACCGGGCTCGGGAATGAGCATGCTCGGCCGCCTGCGGCTGCAGGCGGCCGAGATCCCCCCGCCTGATTTCCCCCGCGCCAAGGCGTGAGAAGGAGTTCGCCCATGCAGATGCCCGCGACGATGCTCTACGAGAAGCGCGACCACATCGCGATCATCACCATCAACCGGCCCGAGGCGATGAACGCCTTCACGGCCGAGATGCTGCGCGCCATGGATGCCGCGTTTGCGGACTTCAACCAGGACCCGAATCTGTGGGTTGCCATCTTCACCGCCGCCGGCGAGAAGAGTTTCTCGGCGGGCATGGATCTCAAAGAAGCAATCCCGATGCTGCAAGCCGGCGACGAGATGGGCTACGAGGACCACACCAAGCGGCCCTTCTCGGACATTTTCAAGCCGATCATCGCTGCGGTGAACGGCTTCTGCATTGCCGGCGGCCTCGAATTCTTGCAGGGCACGGATCTCCGCATCGCTGCGGAGCACGCGACCTTCGGACTCGGCGAGGTGCGTTGGGGCATCATCCCCACCGGCGGCTCCCACATCCGCCTGCCGCAACAGATTCCCTGGGCGGTTGCCATGGAACTGCTGCTGATGGGCCGGCCGATCACGGCGAAGCGGGCCTACGAAATCGGCTTGGTGAACGAAGTCGTTCCGGCTGCCGAGCTGATGCCGACGGCGCTGAAGTGGGCGGAGACGATCTGCAAGAACGGACCGCTGGCGGTGCGGACGGCCAAGGAGATCGCCGTGCGGGCGCTGAATCTCGTCCCCGGCTTCGTCCTGGAGAAAGCCCTCGGCGCGCGCGTCTTCAGCTCCGAGGACGCGAAGGAAGGCCCGCGCGCCTTCGCCGAGAAACGGCCACCGAAGTACACGGGGCGGTGAACGGAAACACGCGGGGCCTCGCCCCCCACGCAAACCTCCGCCTCGAATTCAAACCCGATCGGGTCCGCTGGGAGCGCGGTCACCAGCCCTGCGTCTGACCGAAGGAGATGTCGGGCACTGGCTCGGCCACGTTCTTTCGGCGGCCGCAGCAGGGGCGAACCTGGAAGCTTTACACAAGCTGGGTGACGCTGAAACCGGATTAGATGACTCGTGAATTCAGCACCTTAGGGCCGGATAGCCGCTGAGTATTGCCCTCACGGATGTCGGAAAGGTTTACAGTCGGTCGTCTGAAGTTTCGGGGAAGAGCAACCCAAGGCGCGGCTGAGGCGGTGGCATAAGACTTGCGCTCACGCGGCACAATAACACAACCTCAACCAAGAAGGGGTGACGATGAAAATTCTCAAGGTAACACCGATGACCGCTCTGGCGGTTCTGGCTTGCCTCGGAACGGCGCAGGCCAACATCATCGGCGCCGCGTATTTCGTGCCGGAGGCCCAGGCGCAGAACGCGGTGATCGGGTTTCCGCATGGCGCACCGAACGCCACATTCAACGTCCCCAACGGACCGATTGACTTCAATAGTATCCCCACCGGGGCCTACACACTGGGCGCCTTTCTCGCGACCAGCCCGGGGGTGACGGGGATCACGGGCTCGCCCGCAGACCTCGCGAGAAATTTGGATATCCCCGGCAGCGGAACAATGATCGAACTCATGGGGCAGGTCAGCGTTGTCAATGGACAAACGTTCACGGTGACCCATGACGACGGTCTCCAGCTGATGATCGGCGCCCTTCTGGTCGTTAACGTCCCTGGCCCCACCGCGCCCGTCACCACGACTGTGACGTATACTGGGCCGACCGGAAACTTCAACTTCGACCTCGTATACGGCGAGTGCTGTGGCGCACCTGCGCGGCTCCAAACCTCGCTGCCGCTGCAGGGGGTTCCGGAGCCGGGGACGCTCGCGCTACTGGGCCCGGCCCTCATCGGCTTCGGCGTGGCGCGGCGTCGCCGGCGCTCGTAGACGAGACTACACGGCGGCGCGTGGACGCCCCGGGATCAGGACGGGGTGTCCACGACCGTAGCATTGCGTGTGTCTGTGGCAGGCGGGGCTCACCTGTGGCGTGTGCTCGTAAGTGTTTACCAGCGAACCTGTCGCCTACGAGCCGTCCGTTCGGGGTCATGTGCGCCCCAGAAGCAAATGAAGCGAGTGGGGCCCCTTGGGCGTGTGAATGAGCGCGGGATCAGCGAGCTAGCCTGGGAGGTCTCGAGGCCGGGTTGCAAGCCTGACTGACGCACCGGTGCTGGGATGGGCGGGTCAATCGGTAACCCGAGGAGGCTGAGGATCTTCTCACTCCCTGCGGCGGCGTCATTAGCTGTGGGCGGGCAATTGGGGACGTTGGGGCGCAGCGGGCGTATCTCCTGGGAATCGCCCGATTCGCCCCGACGTCCCCCATTTCCAGGGGCGCCTTTTCGACCTCGAAAGTGAAGCCGTAGGGGATGGTGGGATCGGCAACAACTGCTCGTATGCGCGCACGGCCGGTCGCCGCGGTGTTTGGGCTGGCGGCGTTGCTGGCCTGGTGTTTCTGGCCGATCGCGGAGGCCCGATGGGCGATCCGTTTCGATGCGCAGGCGGCGCGCGCCACCAGAGCCTTCCTGCAGGCGCCGGCCGCGCCGCCTGCGCACCAACCGCCCAACATCGTGGTGATCCTCGCCGACGATCTCGGCAAGTATGACACCTCGATCTACGCCGATTCGACCGTACCGACGCCGAACCTGGAACGACTGGCCGCTGACGGCGTGAGGTTCTCCGCGGGCTACGTCACGTCGCCAGTGTGCTCGCCGTCGCGCGGGGCGCTGATGACCGGACGCTATCAGCAGCGCTTCGGCTTCGAATTGCTCACTCACGACCGCTATGCGCGCAACCGCCTGGAGTGGTGGGCCGCCAGGCTGCTCTTCTCCGGCCACGGCTTCGAGACCCTGGCCTCGCCAACGGCGCCGTCGTCGGACGACCTGCAACGCCAGGGGATTCCACCCGATGAGATCACGCTGGCCGAACTGCTGCGCAAGCAGGGTTACCGCACCGGCATCTTCGGCAAGTGGCACCTGGGGTTCGGGGCTTCGATGGTCCCCGAGGCCCGCGGTTTCCAGGAGCAGTACGGCTTTTATGATGCCTTCAGCCTGTACGCCGACCCGGACGCGGCGGACATCGTCAATGTGCGCGGCGCATACTTCATCGACCGCTACCAGTGGTGGCGCGGGCGCTCGGGCGGCAGTGCCATCCGCCACAACGGCGAACTCGTCGAGGAGACGGGCTACCTCACGACGCGCATCGCGGAGGAAGCGGCGCGCTGGATCGAGGCGAGCGACGACGCGCCATTCTTCGCCTACGTACCGTTCAACGCGCCGCATGCGCCGCTGCAGGCGCCGCGGCGCTACGTCGAGCGCTGCGCCGCCGTGGCCGATCCGAACCGGCGGGTATACTGCGGCATGGTGGCGGCGCTCGACGATGCCGTCGGCATCGTCCTGGCCGCGTTGACTCGTCGCGGCGTGGCCGACGACACGCTCGTGTTCTTCCTGAGCGACAACGGCGCGGCGAGCTATATGGGCATCGTCGACAACGCGCCGCTGGCCGGCGGCAAGCTCACCAACTTCGAAGGCGGCGTGAATGTGCCGTTCCTCCTGCGTTGGCCGACGCGCATTGCCGCTGAGACGGTGTACGCCGAGCCGGTGTCGGCCCTGGACGTGTTTGCCACGGCGGCGCAGGCGGCCGGCGCCGCGCTGCCGCCCGGCCGCAGCGTCGACGGCGTGGATCTCGTCCCGTTCGTGCGCGGTGAACGCGAGGGATTGCCGCACGAGGCGTTGTTCTGGCGCGCCGCCGGTCACTGCGCCGTGCGCGCCGGGCGCCACAAGCTGATCACCGACCGGCGCACCGGGGCGCGGGCGCTCTACGACCTGGAGACCGATCCCCGGGAGCAGCAGAACCTGGCCGCCGCGGACCCGGAGCTGGCGTCGCAGCTGGAGCGGCGGCTCGCCGACTGGGAGGCGCAGCTGGTCGCACCGCGCTGGCCGCCGGCGATGGAGTACCACTTCACCCTCGGCGGCCTGCGGTTCGTGTTTCCGCTGTAATTGCAGACCCCACGCCGGGCATTTCTGATATGCTTGTGGCCCGGCTGGCGACGCGAGAGGCGTGCCCGAGGTCTTTTCGAGGGGGTGGCCGCCGGGATACTGTTCAGCGTTGGAGGAAACCATGGAAGCACTTGCCGCCATGTTCAGCCACCGGCCCTATGTGATCGCCTTTCTGGCGGCCTTCGCGGTACTAGTGTGGGCGGAGCGTGGACCCCTGCGCGCGATGCTGTGGCTGGTGAGCGGCACGTTCCTGGGTTGGCTGAGCGAGTTCTGTTCCGTCAGCACCGGCTTCCCGTTCGGCCACTACGCGTACCACAAGGAGCAGTTCGTTGCGGAGATCTGGATCGGGCCGGTGCCCCTGTTCGCGTCGCTGAGCTTCGCGTTCATGAGCTACTTCTCCTTCTCGGCGGCGCGGCGGCTGCTCGCCCCGTGGGCCGGCGCCGGGCTGCGGCTGTCGACGCGCCACGTGGAGACGCTCGACGCTGCGCCGCGCACGGCGCTGCTTGCTGCGGTGATCGGGACCTGGATGGACACGGTCATCGATCCGATGACGCTGGTCGGCCAGTACTGGTTCCTGGGCGACCTCTACCACTACGACCCGCCCGGTTCCCACTTCGGCGTCCCGCTGACGAACTACGGCGGTTGGCTGATCACGATTGGCGCCATCGCGTTTGCCAACCAGATGCTCGATCGGCTGCTCGTGCGGGCCGGGATCACGCTGTCGCGCGGGCCGGCGCTACCGCTCGAGCCGTTCTGGGGCATTGCCTGCTGCGTCGGCGTGTTTGGGTTCATGCTCGCGGTGAACATCGTGTTGCTCGCGAACCGAACGGCTCCGCCAAGCGTGCCATTGGACCGCATCCTCATGTCCGGTCTCGCTCTGTCCGGCCTGTTCGTCGCCTTCGTCGTGATGATGATCCGCCGCGGCCTGCAGCGATGAGCTCGCAGGAAAAGCGTGCATCGATCATCGGGCACCCGGTGGCCCTCGGCTCGTTCCGCAGCTGGCTCCGGCTCGTGCGTCGCAGCGGCGGCATCGACCGGGCGTACGTGCCGCGCTTCCTGGCGGTGTCGCTCTCGACGCTGCTGACGAGCCCGCTGCGGCTGTACGAGACCGCTCGCTACGGCCGTGCAATCCGGCGAACCGAGATCCACCGGGCGCCGATCTTCATCGTCGGCCACTGGCGAACCGGGACGACCCACCTGCACAACCTTCTCTGCGAGGACCGGCAGTTCGGCTACGTCTCGACCTTCCAGGCCATGGCCCCCGGCTTCTGTCTGATGGGGGAGAAGCGAATCAAGCCGCTGCTCGCGCAGCGCATTCAAAAGGATTACCCGACCCGCGAGATCGACAACATCCCACTCCTGCTCGACGCCCCACAGGAAGAGAGCTTCGCGCTGGCGAACATGTCTCCGTGCGCGTCGCTGCACGTCTACTCCCTGCCGCGACAGGCCCCCGCCATCTTCGCCAGGTACGCGTTGCACCAAGGTCTGTCCGCCGCGGAGCGGGCGGAGTGGATCGATACGTATCTGACGCTGCTGCGGACGGCGACGCTGCGATGCGCGGGCAAACGGCTCGTGCTCAAGGACCCGGCGAACACCGGGCGGATCCCCACGTTGCTCGCGCTGTTTCCCGACGCGAAGTTCATCCACATCTGTCGCGACCCGTACCGCGTGTTCCCGTCCATGGTTGGGGTGTACCGGGTCGTCCTGAGCCGAGCGCAGCTGCAGGACGTCAGCCCGGAGCAGATCGAGGACCTCGTGCTCCGCTTCTACGCCCAGCTCATGCGCAAGTTCCTGGAGGAGCGATCGCTCATCCCCCCCGCCAATCTCATCGAAATGCGGTACGAGGACCTGGAAGCGGACCCGATCGGTCAGTTGCGCCGCGTGTACGAGGGCTTGCGCCTGACCGGATTCGCCGCGGCGGAGCCGGCCTTCCGCGCCTACCTCGACTCGGTGCGGGGCTTCGAGAAGAACCCGTACCGAGTCGACGATGCCGTGATCGAGAAGGTGAACCGCCACTGGCAGTTTGCGTTCGAGGCGTGGGGCTACGAACGCCTCGAGCCGTTGGCGGCCGCAGGCGGTTTTTCTGGCCGAGGCGCGCCGGCGCGGCCAGGGCGTGCCGGGTTCGTCGAAGAGAATGGAAAACCGGAAACAGGAGACGGGAAACCGGAGATGAACAATGAGTAGGGGGCGACCTTTCGGATGAAGGGAGACGACATTGCTGCGCGCCTCGTCGCGCTGGCGGTGAGGGTGGTCAAGATCGTCGATGCCCTGCCTGATACGCTGGCCGGGAGGCACGTTGCGGGGCAGGTGCTGCGCTCGGGGACATCGCCGGGTGCGAACTATGAGGAAGCCCGTGGCGCGGAGAGTCGGCGGGACTTTCTTCATAAGGTAGGCATTGCGCTCCTGGGGCAAACTTGGCCCCGAGTCATGCGTTGAAGGAGGTGCTTCCCGAAGTCGACGCACTGTGCCGCATACTGGGGACATCGAAGCGGACTGCCAGCATCAATCGTACGACGCCCCAGAGCGGGAACGCCGAGGCGAGCCGATGACCGGTTTCCGGTCTCCGGTTTCCTGTTTGCGGTTTTCCATTCTCTTCACCCCGCCAGTTGCAGATCGATCCCCCCCACTCTGTCCCCCCGCGGCGACCGATCTCGATATCTTGCGCGCCTGCTCGCGTCGGTCCGCCGCCGGATCGTGCGTCTGGTCGCGCGCCACGGGATCGACCTGGAGCAGCCGAGCAACGAGCCGGATGCCGCCGACGAGCGGCTGTTCGATTGTCCAGTGTACGCCCGAATCGTGCTCGTGCTCGTGTCCGTGGTCGTACCGACGAGCGCGAGCGCGATCCAGGAGGAGCAAGAGGAGGTAGCCAATGGCCACGAGATCGGTCGAGGACTTGGAAGTGTTCAAGCTCGCACATGCACTGGTGTTGAAGGTTTATAAAGAGACGCGAACGTTCCCTCGCGAAGAAAGCTTCGGGCTGGTGACACAACTCCGCCGCGCGGCCGCTTCGGTGGTCGCGAACTTGGTCGAGGGGGCAGGTCGACTGAACCAAGCTGAATACCGACAGTTTGCGGGCATTGCACGAGGCTCGGCGGCTGAGACGAGCTATCATCTCTTGTTGGCGCGGGACCTGTGTTACATTGCGCGAGAAGAGTCGCACAAACTCCGTGAGGAGTAAACGATCCCGAGCACGAACACGATTCGCGACCGCGGCCGGAGTCTGCCCAGCCCGCACCTCGCATCCACTTCGGCTTGCGGGACCCGTCCGGCGACGCTTGACAGGCGGTTTGTCCGCGCCGTACACAGGTAACTCTGAGATATCGAGGGAAGCGGGGGTCCCGGCAACGTCTGATACTCGGGTCTTACGTCAACTTGGTGCTTTATGCCGGCTATCCGCTCAAGAACAGCCTGGTCGTCAAACCCCGGTACCACCGCAAACGCCACGTCGCGTTGCCGTTCGTTACGGAAATCCCCTTTTACCGCCGGCGGGGGGCGGGACCGCGCCCGTCACCCGCTCCGGCGGAGGATATCTCCATGAGCGCTGAAGCGAAGATCGAGGGCATGGGTGCGATCCCTCACGCGGGGGGAATCGCGTTCCGCGTGTGGGCACCCCATGCTGAGCGAGTATCCGTCATCGGGTCGTTCAACGACTGGGACGGCGACAAGCATCCCATGCAAGCCGAGGAGAACGGCTACTGGTACGCCCACGTGGCCGAGGCTCGCGCCGGTGGCCAGTATAGGTTCCTGCTGCGCACGCCGCACGGCGAGTTCAAGCGCATCGATCCCTATGCCCGCGAGGTGACCAGCTCGGTCGGCAACGCCGTCGTCCACGACCCGAGCTTCGACTGGGAGGGGGACGACTTCCGGCTCGTGCCGTGGAACGAGCTCGTCATCTACGAACTGCACGTCGGCACGTTCAACGACGGCGAGGACGGCAATGATCAACCTGGCAAGTTCGCCTCGGTGTCGGCTCGTCTGGGACACTTGAAGAAGCTCGGCGTCAACGCGATCCAGATCATGCCGGTAGCCGAATTCGCGGGAGAGCGGTCGTGGGGCTACAACCCCTCCCACATCTTTTCGGTTGAGATCGCCTATGGAGGCCCTTTGGCGCTCAAGCGGTTCGTCAAACGCGCCCACCAGCAAGGCCTTGCGGTGATCCTGGACGTCGTCTACAACCACTTGGGCCCAGGCGACCTCGATCTTTGGCAGTTCGACGGCTGGTTCGAGAACGATCGCGGCGGGATCTACTTCTACAACGACGACCGGGCCAACACACCGTGGGGAGAGACCCGTCCCGATTACGGACGCGGCGAGGTCCGTCAATATATCCTCGATAACGCCAACATGTGGCTCGAGGAATACCACGTCGACGGTCTTCGCTTCGACGGAACTGTCTATATTCGCACCTCCAGCGGCCCTGGCGGCGACGATCTGCCCGATGGCTGGAGTCTGCTCCAAGCCATCAACACCCTAGTCGCTCAGAAGTTCCCCGGCCGGATCACGATCGCCGAGGACCTGCAGAACAACGAGTGGCTCACCGCGGACGTCGGGGCCGGGGGAGCCGGGTTCGGCTCGCAGTGGGATGCCAACTTCGTCCACCCCATCCGCCAGGCGGTGATCACCCCGGAGGATGAACAGCGCTCGCTCGCCGCCATCCGGGATGCGCTCTCCTATCGCTACAACGACGACGCCTTCGAGCGGGTCATCTACAGCGAATCCCACGACGAGGTGGCGAACGGGAAGGCGCGCGTGCCGCAGGAGGTGAACCCGAAGGACCCCAAGGGCTGGTACGCGCAGAAGCGCTCGACGCTGGCCGCGGCGATGGTTTTCACCGCGCCGGGCATCCCCATGCTCTTCCAGGGTCAGGAATTCCTCGAGGGAGGTTGGTTCCGAGACACGGTCCCCGTCGATTGGGATCAACGCGAAGAGTTCCGCGGCATCGTTCGGCTGTACCGCGACCTCATCCGGCTGCGGCTCAACCGCGACGGCTTTACGCGCGGCCTCTGCGGGCAGTTCACGCAGGTCTACCACCTGCACGACGAACGCAAGGTCATCGCCTTCCACCGTTGGGACAAGGGCGGACCGGCGGACGACGTCGTGGTCGTCGCCAACTTCCTCCAAGAACCGCAGGAGGGTTACGTCATCGGCTTCCCGACCGCGGGGACCTGGAAGCTCCGTTTCAACGGCGATTGGCAAGGCTACAGCGAGGACTTCCAAGGTTATCCGAGCGCCGACGTCGTCGTCGAACCGGGTGAGTACGACGGCCTCCCCTTCCACGCCGCGGTTTCCATGGGCCCCTACAGCGTGCTGATCTTTTCGCAAGGACCGGCGGAGGGTTGATTGGAAGCTTCCCGGGGCCACCACGCGGAGCAACTGGATTGCGCCGCGAGATCCCACGGCGGCGAGGAGGGGCTCCTCGCCCCTGCCGCGAAAGCTCGGGCCCGCAGAGAACTCTCTTCCGCGCCTCCCTACAGCCTGGAGGAGGAGGTCGCCCTCGTATTCACCCACGGCCTGGGCCTTGCCCTGAGCGTCGCCGGCCTGATCGTGCTGCTCGCCGCCGGGCAGCGCGGGGACGGACGGCGCATCCTCAGCACGACGGTCTACGGCGCGACCCTCGTAGTCCTGTACGCGGGGTGCACCCTGTACCACATATGGAGGTTGGGGGACGTGGGTACGGAAAGTACGGAAGTTCGTACCGCGTGACCAGCGGGGGGAGGTGCGAGCGACGCGGTGGTCCGGTGCCGGGGACGGGAGCGAATCAGGTCCGGAACGGGTCGGGCTTGTCGTCGGGGTCCAGAGCGAGCTGGGCGCGCTCCAACCCCCGCACGACGCTCTGGCGCGACACCCCCAGCTCACGGGCTACCTCAGTCACGGTGAGGCCGTGGGGGACGAATGGGGACGTTGGGGTGTGCCGCGGAAAGGCACAGAGAACCAGCAACGGAGGCACGCGTCTCAGATGATCTGCGCGCCCTTCGGAAGGTCGACCTTGTCGTACATCTCAGCGAGCGCAAGCTGGCAGCCGATGGCCGCGAGGCGGACCGTCTGCTCTAAGGCGTCGGTCTCCGATAGTAGCCACTGGCGATCCGGCTGACGGACGTAGTGTTCGACGTGGCATTTGTCCTGGGAGATCAGCAGGTACTCGGCAAGGGATTCGAGCTGGCGGTAGTTCTCTGATTTCTCGCCGCGGTCGTACGCTTCGGTGGACTTGGAGAGCACCTCGATCAGGATGGTGGGGTTCAGTAGGGTGTCCCGTTGTTCGTCGGCGAAGCGCGCCTCGCCACAGACCACCACAACGTCGGGGTAGGTGTACAGTCCCGTGGGCGCGACCTTGACCCGCATGTCGTTCGCATACGTTCGGCATGGCCGGTCTTTGAGTTGCTGCCTCAGTTCCCCCACCACATTCGTGACGATCAGATTGTGGCGTTCGGTGGCGCCACCCATGGCGAACATCTCACCAGCGAAATACTCGTGCCTTTCGGCGCAACTGCGCTCGAGGGCCAGGTACTCTTCCGGGGTGCAGCGGGATCTTGGCTGTGGGTACATCACATCTCAGCTCAAGATCATTACCACAGGTCAAGCCTTGACGCACCAGTTGCCCCCGCAGGTGCGCGCGACGGTGGAATCGACCCGAGCAGCACCGCGTGACCGGTCCAACGATAGCGGTCCAGCTCGTCGGCGGTGCACAGGCGAGCCCGCACGGGATTGAGATGGATGTAGCGAACGAGCGCAAGCAGGTAGGCCTCTTCCTCGACGACGATGCGCTTGAAGCGGTTCTGAAAAAGGTGACCGGCCCGACCGTGGCGACGGTTGAAGGCCGATGCGTAGGGGCCCACCCAGCGCCGCATGAAGAGGCTGAGGGGCATGGTGCCGGTGCGCAGCAAGACGTGCACATGGTTGGGCATCAGACACCAGGCGTAGAGTCCCGCCCCGCTGGCCGTGACGAGCGTCGCGAGGCGATCCAGACAGAGGCGGCGATCGCGATCGGCGCGAAAGATGCGGCGGCGTTCAATGCCGCGGACCATGACGTGGTGCAGCGCACCGGGCGCATCGAGACGCGGACCGTGCGGCATGCGGTCGTGGGTATGCTGACCCGCCCCCCTTGTCGATGCCGCCGTCGCCGCTATGCCATGGCTGCAGTCAGCGACGGTCGGAAGTCGGCCCACTCGGCCCAACGTCCCCTTGCCGCGACAATGAAAGGTCGGACTGTAGCGGTTGTGCTTGCTCCCGACGTTGCGTCGGTGTTCACATCCTCGGAGTCGGTGAACTCCCTGTTGCGTTCAGTCATTCCACTCACCCTTCGAGTGCCTCAGGGTGAGCGGAAAACCTTGTCTCACAAAGATTTTCCCGCTCATGCTGAGGCTCTCGAAGCATGAGCGGGGCCTTTTTCAACGGGTTGCTGACCCGCGCAATCGAACTGGCAACAGGCACAGAGGCCTGTCGCCACCAGATCTGTGGATCTTTGGAAATGAGTGCTTTTGGCGCGGTGTGCTCAGCGGCGACTGCGCGGCGATGCCGATCGAGCCGATCGTTCGCGGATTCGCAGCCGATGGTCTTGGGGGCCAACCGCGAACCGAAAGCGTCGACGAGGCCGGCGCCGACTCCCCGCTCAACCACCTGCGAGCAGCCCTTGGAGCAGCGCCGCGCGCATCCCGAAGTAGGCCGGCTTCCGCTCCCACGCATCGCCGAAGGGCAACGGCCAATCGGTGACGCCGAAGAAGCTGCGCAGCCACGTGTACTGGTCGCTCAGTCCCCAGGTGGTGACGCCGCGGCAGGCGGGGACGGCGACGCAGGCGGCCACGACGGCGCGGTAGTAATCGCCCTGGAAGGCGAAGCGGGTGGGCAGATCGCCAGGGCGGAAGAGCAGGGTCACATCGAGTTCGGTCAGCTCGACCTCGATCCCAAGGTCCGCGAAGCGCCGCAGCGACGCCTCGATCACCGCGCCGTCCGGATACTGCGCCGGCGGAATCAGGCCGAGATGTGCCTGGAAACCGACGCCGTCGAGCGGCGCGCCCGCCGCCAGCAGGTCCTGAACGAGCTGGTAGAAGCGATCCTGCCGCGGCCCGGGCACCTCGATTCCGTTCTCGTTCACGTAGAGCCGGGCCGCGGGATCGGCGGTGCGGGCCAGACGCAACGCCTCCTCGACGTAGCCGTGCCCGAGCAGTCGGCGGAAGACGTTGTCGTCGAGGCCGTCGGGCGTCGGTGGATCGAGGGTGCCGGGCAGCGGCTCGTTCACGACATCCCACTGTGCGATGCGCCCCGCGTAGCGGCTGACCAGGCCGGCGATGTGATCCGCCATGTAGTTGCGCAATTCGGCCGCGGTGGCGGCGCCGTCGACGTAGCCCGGGAGCTGCATCGCACCCCAGACGAGGGTGTGGCCGCGCACGCGTTGTCCTGACGTTTCGGCCAGGGCGACGACCGCATCGGCCGGGCCGAACGCCCACTGATCGGGCTGCGGGTGAACTACCCCCCACTTCATCGCGTTCTCCGCCGTGAGCGATCCCATGTCGTGCGCCAACGCCGCCGCGTAGGTCGCGTCGCTCGCCACCTCGTCGGGCTCGACTGCCGCCCCGACCGCGCGACCCAACTCAGCGGCCACCGTACGAAGCCCGCGAGTGGTGGCGTCGCCCGCAGCTCCGCTTGCGAGACGCAGGACAGCGAGGGCCGCTTCGTCGGGGGTGATGCCGCCGGTGCAGCCCGGAGCGGGCCACCTGGCGGCGATCCGCCCGCGCAGCCGCGTTACGGCGGCGGCCCGCGCGGCGGCTGCATCCGAGCGGCCGCGCAGGAGCGCGCGCTCGGTGGCGATGGCGACACGGCAGAGCGGCGCCCAGAGACGGACGAGCGCTCGGCGGCATTCGGTGGGGCCCGACAGCCCGGTCAGGGTGGCGGAGACGGCCGCGTCGAGCCGGGCTGCCGCCGCCGCGCCGTCGGCGGTGTCGGTCGCGCAGCGTATGTCGCCGGCCTCCGTCTCGGCCTGCGCCCAGGTGGTGACGAGTCGACCCGCGATCGCCTCGACGCGCTGCGCGTGGGCGACGGCATCGGCGTCGTGGAGGAAGCGCGCCTCCGCGCGGAGGCGATCGCGGCAGCCGCGTGCGATCGCGGAGATCTTCCGCCTCCCGCAGCGCGCAACGCTTGCGTCGTCGCCGAGCGCAGGTCCTACCGCGCCCAGCAGGAGAAGGCCGATGGCGATCGCGCTCCGCATACCGACAAGGTGACACGGACGAGTCCGGCCATGCAAGGCCACAATGCGCCATCCCGCCTGCGAGCGGCGGTTGTCACCGGCTCCAGTCGGTCAAAGCAAGCTGAACGCCTTCGATCTGCGTCATCGGAAAGAAGTCGCGACGATTGCGCGTCACCAGCGGCAGGGCAAATGCGCTCGCGGTGGCGGCAATCAGGATATCGCCGAGCGCGCGGCACCCGCGGTTGCTGAGGGCAGCCCAGAGTATGGCGGCGGCGTGTTGAACACGGACCGACGGCGTTGACTCTTGCTGACCCGGCGTTTAATGAGGCCGGTCAGCGGCGGCTTGTTTGGAGATGTGCAGGCAAAGGGCGGTGCGGGACGCGACGACTTCCCGCAGCAGCCTACTGGTGATCACCGCTGCCCTCGCCCTCAGCGTCGTTGCCTGCGGCGGTGGCGATGCGCGCGTCACGCGGTCGATCCCAGGCTGGCTGTTCTTTCCGTCCGAGGCGCTCGCCATCGTCTGGAACAACGTGTTTGGTAGCGGCGAACCACGAGCCGAGGCGGGGGGGCAGCTCATCCGCCATCAGCCGGTCGACGCCGCGCAGCCGATCCCGCACACAAAGATTCCACAGCATCCGTTCATGGCGTCGAACGCCGGCAGCAACATGCACGACGATGCCTACATGAGCGATACCTACGAGGCGCGCGGGCCGGAAGGCCTGAGTCCGGAAATTCGCTCGCGGTCGGAGGGATTCGGCGGCTACGGAACGCTGGCTGTTGACCGCGCCGGGAGGCTGGTGGGCGTCTACAGCAACGGGCGTGGCTTCCGCGTCGATCTCCTCGATCCGTACACGCTCGCGAAGCTGGCATCGTATGCGCTACCGTCGCGGCCCTGGTACTGGATGCTGCAAGGCGTGATGCCGTGGGCATACATCGGCGCCGGCATGTACTTCTACCTGGACCATCAGGATCGCGCCGTCGTGCCGACGACCGAAAACACGATCCAGGTGATCCGGATTCCCGCCGCACACCACGGCGGTCCGTTGGAGCTCGTGCAGGTCTATGATCTCGCCAAGCATGTGGTTTCCATGCCCTGGCCGAAGCAGGACAGCGTCGCGTGGGTCCTGCCGGACTGGGGCGGTGACTACTACTGGTACGCCACGACCGAGGGGATGGTCGGCACCGTGGGCGTCGAGTCCGGCGCGGTCCACACGCTGCGGCTCGACGGCGAGAAGATCGAGAACTCCTTTGCCGTCGGTGAGGATGGGGTGTTCATCATTTCCGATTACGCCCTGTACCGCTTCCGCCACGACGCGGAGGGGAAAATCGTCACCGATTGGCGCACGGTGTACGACCGCGGCAGTCAGATGAAACCCGGCCACATCACCCGCGGCTCGGGCACCTCGGTGACCTTGGTTGGCGGGACGGACGGCCTCGTGGTGGTCACCGACAACGCGGAGCCGCGAATCGATCTGCTGTTCGTACGGCGGGCCGATGGCGGCGTGGCGTGCAGCACGCCGCTGTTCGAGGAGGGCAGGAGCGGCACGGACATCAGCGCCATCGCATTCGCGCATGCCGATACGCGTGGGAACCCGATCGGCAGGTACTCGGCCATCGTCGAGAACAACTGGGGGCACCATCGGTTTCCGGTTGCCCATCCCGCGCCGGGCCTTGCACGGGTCGATGCGACGAAACGTGAGGATGGCAGCTACCGTTGCGAACTGGTGTGGACCAGCCAGGAGAAGAACATCGGGGTGATGAAGCTCTCGCTTGGCAGTGGTCTCGTGTACACCTACTTCCGCAATGATCGCGACCAGATCACGCAATGGTACTTGACCGCGGTGGACTTCCGGACCGGCAAATCGGCGTACCAGCTGCGCGTTGGCGCCGGACAGGGGTACAACAACTGGGCCGGCGCGCTGTTTCTGCATCCGGACGGCGGCATCGCGTACACGACGACCATCTTTGGTCTGGTCATGATGCGTGACATGCCGCTGGTGGCGGGGCGATCCGTCCTCCTCTCCCGCACTGCCGGCGGGAGAGGATTGAGGTGAGGGAACCAAACAGAAGAGAGGCCTTGCGCAGCAAGGCCTGGCGCGCACGCCGGACGTGCGGTGGAACCCTCACCCTCACCCGCGAGTCATGCGGGAGAGGGAATGCTGTTGGATTGCCGCGCGCCATGACTTTTCGGCCGGACTTTTAGCCGCGGCTCGCGAGTGCGATCCAGGTTCCGCCGCAGCGATCGATGTCCTGGGCGCTCATGCGCCCCGTCGGTGCAAGTGCGCCGCGGAGGCGGTGGGAGCATCGGCGGTGATCCAGGACTCGAGCGCGGGGTCGCTGCCGCGCGCGACCGTCTCCTCCATGAACGCGATCGCCTTGGCGCGCAACTGCTGCTTGATCCGGGCGTATGCCTCGCGCGGCATGCCCGCGAGATCAGAAGCGATGTCCATCGCAGCCGCCAGCACGCGCTCGGGCGGCTGCAGTTCGTCCAGCAGACCCCGCTCGAGGGCGACTTGCGGGTCGATGTTGTTGCCTCGCAGGGTCATGACCCGGGCGACATGCGGCGCAACCTCATTCTGCAGCACTGCCATGGCAACCGCTGGAAAGGGGATGCCCACCCGCACCTCGGTTACGCCGAGCTTGCACGGCGCGGTGGTGCCGACACGATAGTCGCAAGCCAGCGCCAGGATCAGACCCGCCGCGATGGCGTGGCCATTCACGGCAGCGACCACAGGGATGGAGCAGGCGTACAGCTTCGTCAGCAAGCCATTGGCGGCGCCGACCATCGCTCGCTGCTCTTGCCTGCCGTATCGTGGCACGCGCTTCAGATCGAGCCCGGCGGAAAAGTAGTTTCCGGTGCCGGTGATGACCAGCGCGCCCACTTCGCTGGCGTCCATCAGCGGCACGATCGCCGCTCCGAGCTCGTGCGCGAACTCCAGGTCGAAGGCGTTGGCGGGCGGGCGGTTCAAGCGAAACACGACCACTGCTCCGTGCCGTTCGATCACGACCTGCCCCATGGCCACTGCTCCTTCCTCATGCTCTCTCTTTCCGTCATGCACTTCCGTCTCGACGAGTTGTTCCGACTCGCGCGCGTCGCGGCGAGAAGCCCGACAGCGCAGGCGAGGGCGGTCGGACCGAACCAGTCGCCCCAGGCGAGCATCAAGGTCCAGGCGCGGCGCTGCGGTGTGACCGCGGCCACGAGCGCGGCTCGTTCGTGTACCCCGATCGTGCCGAGGAACTCGCCCGTTGGGGTGATGATGGCGGAGACGCCAGTGGTGGTGGCGCGCACCTGCGGGCGGCGCGTCTCGATGCTGCGGAAGGCCGAGAGCACGAGAATCAAACGTGGGACTCCCTCATAGGCGAACCAGGAGTCATTTGACAGCGTGACGATGAGCTCGGCCCCGTCGCGCACGGCCTGGATCGCGTGGCTGGGATCGATGGCGTCATAGCAGATGAGCGGAGCGATCCGGAGCCTGCGCCCGTCCCGCAGCGTGAGCGAGAGCACGCGCGCTCCGTGGCCGGGCTTCCACGTGCCGAGCCACGGCAGCCAGTGGCGCACGAGACTGGAGTCGAGCAGCGACGGCACCCGCTCGGTGAGGGGGAACAGCGACGCCTTGTGATAGGCGTCAAACGTGACCCGGCCGTCCGCTGCTGGCTCGAGGAACACCGCCGCGTTGTACTCGTCGCCGCCCTCGACATCGTAGGCACCGAACACCAGCGGCACGCCCGCGCCGGTGACGAACGCGCCGATCTCGCGGTCGAAGGCAGCCCCGTCCTCGCTCTTCGGCGCGCCGAAGGTCGTTGGGTAGACCGTCTCCGGCCACACGAGCACGTCAATCCCCCCGTGGTCCAGTGCCTCGGCCGACAGCGCGAAGTGGGCGTCCAGGATCCTCCGGACCGCCTCGAAGGTGCCGAGCTCGGTGGCGAGCCGACCGTACTGGCTCATGTCGGCCTGAACCACGCCGGCGGTGACGACGTCGGCGCGCCGACCGTCACCGCGGAGCTGCTGGATCCTGACCGTGCCGTAGACGAGAAGGCCAACGACGAGCGCGATGACGCACCCCATCGGTGCCACGACCGCTCGCAGTCCGGTCCTCTCCCCTGTTGCCGCTTCCGGCAACGGGGGAGAGTGAGAGAGGGGGCTCGCCACTCGCATCATCGCCAACACGCATTCATTCGCCACGATGAGCACGAAGGTCAGGCCGTGAGCACCCGCGATGTCCGCGGCTTGTCGCATCAGGGCTGAAGGATACAGTCCATGCCCCAGCGTATCGGCGAACAGCTTGGGAATCGCCCACTCCGTGCCTACGTAGACGCACGCTCCCAGCAGCGCCGTCCGCCAGAAGCCTCCGCGGCTCCCGCTCTGTGCTCTGTTGTCTGTCGTCTGTGCTCTCTTTTGAGCCAGATGCCGCGCCACCGCGAAGGTGACGAACTGCGGCTCCAGCAGCGGCGCCAAGAGAACCAGCAGCAGCAGTGCGAGCACCCAGGACCCGCCGCTGTAGTTCTGGATCGCGCTCGGAAACCAACCGAACAGCAGCAGCACGAAGGCCAGTGACATGAGCAGGCCGCTGGCGAGTGCTTCTCGGAGCGACTTCGTGCGATCGAGCACCGCGAGCCACGGCACGAGCCCAACCCAATCGAGCACGAGCCATGGCCAGTCGATTCGAGCGCACAGGCGGAAGGCGAGGGCGCTCGCGGACACAGCGGCGACCGCGCCCAGGCGCGCCCGCGACACCGGTGAGATCACGGCGCCGGTTCCTGCCCCGCCTCCTCCGCGGGGGCTTCCTCGATCATCGGCACCTGGTTTTCGGAAACCTCCAGCATCTGGATGGGCAGGCCGGGCGGCGCCAGTTCGGGGGGCACGACGCGGTCCGGGGGCAGCGTGACCGGTACGCCATTCTCGTCCACAAACTCGTAATCCGGATGAAACATCAAGATGGCGGGCACGCGCTGGCCGTCGTCGGTGGCCTGATAATGGCGCAGGTACCCCGGTGGTAACTCGAAGTCCTCGGGGACGAGGATGCCGCGTTTGATGGGCTTTGTGCCCGGCGGCGGAAAGAGCGCAATCCCGCTTCGCTCGCCTGAAGCCGTATCCCCCGAGCCGGCTTCGGCCTCGCCCGGCGGCGTCGGTCCCGCGCCGGGCGCAGGCTTCAGTTCGACACGTGCGACGGGAACGGCGCGCAACGATTTGGCCTGTGGAATGCGAGCGGTAGGGAGGGAACGCAGCGGCTTTGCCGGCGGTTGGCCAGCCCGCGGGCCGCCGGCCGCGGCGACTTTGACCGGGGCGTGTTGCGCCGGGTCGACCGCGCTTTCATTGAGCGTCGGGCGCACCAGCACCAGTACCCCGACGATGACGAGCCCCATCGCCAGCACGAGCAGCCACACCCCTCTCCTAACCCCGGGATTCTTGACGATTCTCACGCCGTCGCTGTCGACGCGCTCGTGTGTTCGTCCCGTACGATCCGCCATTGATACGCTTGCTCCAAACGCATCTTATTGACGAGCCGGCAAGGCATGCAAGCCGCGCCCCTGCCGACTTGTACCTTTTACCCCTTTGACTTTGCCCAGCGCGGGGCGGTGCCCGCAACCCATTGCGGATTGCGGAATCCGCAATCTGAAATCCGCAATCCGAAATTCTTGCCACCGTGCGACGACTTTTCGAGATGGTAGAAGCGCTCCGTCTCGACATGCCCCTGGCTCCCGGTCTGTGCGCGCTGTATGAGAAGGCTCATGCGCGCCCTCTTCTGGGACGGCAGCGAAGCCCGCGTTGTGCATCGACCCGAGCCGCAGGCGAATGCGGACATGGCGGTCGTGCGCGTCGCCCTGGCGGGGGTGTGTAACACCGACCTCGAACTGGTGAAGGGATACATGGGCTTTTGTGGCGTGCTCGGCCACGAGTTCGTCGGGACGGTCGTCGATGGCCCGGAAGCATGGCGGGGTAGGCGAGTCGTCGGTGAGATCAACTTTGCCTGCGATCGCTGTGCGCTGTGTGCTCGCGGACTGCAACGGCATTGTCCGAACCGGCGGGTGATGGGCATTCTGAACGTCGACGGCGCGTTTGCGGAGCAGGTGGCCGTGCCCGTGGGCAACTTGCACGCGGTTCCGGACAACGTTCCCGACGACGCCGCGGTGTTCACCGAGCCGCTCGCCGCAGCGTTCGAGATTCTCGAGCAAGTGCGGGTCGAGCCGGGAATGGAGTGTGTGGTGTTGGGCGACGGAAAACTCGGGTTGCTGGTCGCCCAGGTGCTCGTGCGGACGGGCGCGCGCGTTCTGGCGGTCGGCAAGCACGAGGACAAGCTTCGCCATCTGAGGACGCGGGGGGTCCGGACCGCCACGGTTGACGAATGGAAGCGAGAGCCCGCCGACCTGGTGGTCGAGGCAACGGGGAGTGCCAGCGGCTTTGCGCTCGCGGCCGCAGCGGCCCGGCCGCGTGGGACCGTGGTGCTGAAGAGCACCGTGGCCGAGACCGCGCCGTTGAACCTCGCGCCGCTGGTGATCAACGAGATCACCGCGGTCGGTTCGCGTTGCGGCCCGTTTGCACCGGCGTTGCGCGCGCTGGAAACAGGAACCGTCGACGTGTGCTCCCTCATCTCAGCGCGCGTGCCGCTGGTGCGGGCCGACGAGGGCCTGCGGCTCGCCGCGGAACCCGGCGTGCTGAAGGTGCTGATCTGCAACGAGGAGTGAGGCCCCTCCCTTAATCCCTCCCCCGTTGCCAATTCTGGCAACGGGGGAGGGTGAGGGTGGGGGCCGTGACCAGCGGGATCGCTTGGTTGCGGGCCAAGCCCGCGCTGGAAAATGCAGGCTAGACTTTGCTCGGGTGACATCGTAGCGTCCGGTCCATGACCGACGAACTCGCGGCTCTGGACGCCACCGCGCAAGCGGAGCTCGTCCGCCGCGGCGACGCCACGCCGGCGGAGCTGGTCGACGCGGCGATTCTACGCATCGAGCGGATCAACCCGCAGCTCAACGCGGTGATCATCCCGCTCTTCGACAAGGCGCGTGCGCACGCGGCCAACCGGTTTCCCGACGGGCCCTTCAGGGGAGTGCCGTTCCTGCTCAAGGATCTCGACGCCGTGTCCGATGGGGATCCGTTCCACTGCGGCATGAAGTTTCTGCGTGATCTGGGATGGGTCGAGGATCACGAGAGCTACCTGGTGCAAAAGTTCCGGGCGGCTGGGTTTGTGATTCTGGGAAAGACCAACACGCCCGAGCTGGGTCTCACCATTACCACTGAGCCGGCGGCGTACGGGCCCAGCTGCAACCCGTGGGACCTCTCCCGCTCGACCGGCGGGTCGAGCGGGGGCTCGGCCGCGGCGGTGGCTGCGGGTCTGGTGCCCGCGGCGCATGCCAGCGATGGCGGAGGCTCGATCCGGATTCCGGCCAGCGCGTGTGGGCTCGTCGGGCTCAAGCCCTCCCGCGGCCGTGTCTCGCTCGGGCCCGAGCATGGCGAGTACTGGCATGGGCTGGTCATCAACCATGTCGTGACCCGGTCGGTGCGCGACAGCGCCGCGATCCTGGACGCCGTCGCCGGGCCGATGCCGGGCGATCCCTATTTTGCACCGCCGCCAGCGCGCCCGTTTCGCGCGGAGGTCGGTGCCGACCCGGGCCGCCTGCGCGTCGGGATTCTTGCGCATCACCCGGCGGGTTCGCTGCATCCGGACTGTGCTGCGGCGGTGATCGACACTGGCCGTGTGCTCGAATCGCTGGGCCATAGGGTCGAAGCCTCGTACCCGACACCGTTCAACACCGGGCACGAAGTCGTTGCACATTTCAGCATGGTGGTCGCGACCTGGGTGGGCCTGACACTCGACTACTGGAGCCGGCGAACCGGGCAGCCGATCCGTCCGGACAGCGTCGAACCGAACACGTGGGCGTTGGCCGAAATGGGCCGTGCGGTTTCGGCAACCCAGTATCTCGCGACGGTCGACTGGTTACATGGCTACACGCGGCGAATGGCAGGCTGGTGGGCTGACGGATTCGATCTGCTGGTGACCCCCACACTCGGGGCGCCGCCGCCGCGGCTGGGCGAGCTGACGCCAACCCGCGACGAGCCGCTGTCTGCGATGGAACGCGTGGCCGCGCTGATCCCGTTCACGCCGGCGTTCAACATCACCGGTCAGCCGGCGATCTCGTTGCCGCTGGCGTCGAGCGCGGAAGGTTTACCGGTTGGGGTCCAGCTGGTTGCCGCCTATGGGCGCGAGGACGTCCTCATTCGGGTCGCCGCGCAGCTCGAGCAGGAGCGGCCGTGGGCGGCGCGCCGGCCGCCCGTCCACGCATGAGCCCGCTTGTGCCCGCGTAAGGGACGCTCTCGGGCGCCGTCCCGGGTTCCTCGCTGTGCTCTCCGCTCAGCGGTTCCGCCGGGAGTCGTCCGCAGCACGTGACCGGCGCCTCGCCGCCGCGACGAAAGTCGTACGTCACGGATCGGTGCGGGGCAAAAATCATACTCTCCCGCGATTTCCCGACCACACCCTTCCACGTCATCATATGCACGATTCCGGGAAGCGAGGTGATGATCGGATGGCACGCAAGCGACAGCGTCCGCGCAGTGGATGCACGATCCTGGTGGTCGACGATCAGAGAGAAGCACTCACGTCGGTGCGCGACCTGCTCGAGCGGGAGGGCCACCAGGTCCTGACCGCCGATTCGGGCGCGCGCGCTCTGGAGATCTTCAAGCAGCACGAGATCCACCTGATCCTGGTCGACTATTTCATGCCGGGGATGACTGGCGAGCAGCTCATCCGGGCGATCCGCAGCTTCGACCAGTACGTGCAGATCATTCTGCAGACGGGCTATGCCGGCGAGAAGCCCGCCCGGGTCATGATGGCCGAACTCGACATCCAAGGGTATCACGACAAGACGGAAGGCCCCGAAAAGCTGCTGCTCTGGGTCGACGCCGGACTCAAGGCGCACCGGCTCCTCAACCAGCTGCGCGAACGGGAGCGCTTGCAGGGCGAGATGGTGGCAAACGTCTCACACGAGTTTCGGACGCCGCTCAACATCATGGGTGGCTATCTCGAGCTGCTGCTCGATGGCGAGTTCGGCGCGCTGCCACCGGATGCGATCCCGCCGCTGCGTGGTCTCACCGAGGCGACGCGGAACCTCGGTGAGCTGGTGTCCAACTTCCTGAAGTACGCGAAGCTCGAGTCGAAGGTGTTGGACGTCCACCACGAGTGGATCTGCAGCGACGAGCTCGGAGACGAATGCCAGCGTTTCGGCGGTCTCCTGACCGAACGCAAGGATGTCCGCTTCAGCGTTGATGTTGACGACGCACCGGCCAGGCTGTTCACGGACTCGGTGAAGCTGCGGACCATTCTCCGCAACCTGATCACCAACGCGGTGAAATTCACGCGCCAAGGCACCGTTGCGCTCCGCATCTGGGCTGACGGTGACGGGGTCCGCTTTGCGGTCGAGGACAGTGGGCCGGGGATCAACGAATCCGACCTGGAAGCGATCTTCGAGCCATTTCGGCAGTTGGACGGCTCCGCGAGTCGCGAGCACCGGGGTGTTGGACTCGGACTGGCGTTGTCTCGCAAGCTTGCCCGCCTGCTCGGGGGGGATATCGAGGTTCGCAGCACCCCTGGCGTTGGTTCCAGGTTCACACTCGCACTTCCCGCCGAGGCTGCTGCACGACCAGATGTCGCCGAACGGGAAGTCGACCACTCCATCCGGGCGGACGCCATCCTTGCTGCGGCGGTGTAAGTGACCCATCCCACGCCAAGGTCTGTCGGGGAGCACATGACCCTGAACCGCGTGATCAACGCCCTGATCGTCGCGGCGGCATTGGTGCTGACGAACGCGGGGATCTGGTTGTACACCCACTTCGTGACACCCGGTCGGACCCTTTCGGTGTCGTCGTTGTGGGACATCGCGACGGTCAACCTGGCCGTCCTGCTCATGGCTGCGTCCGCAAGCGGTTCGATTCGGCGCGGCGCCGAACGCTTGTTCTTCCGCCGTCGATACCACATCGAGCATGCCCTCTCGCTGCTGAGCCACACCCTGGCGTCGGTCCAGACGGTGGAGCGCGTGGCCAGCGACGTTCGTTGGCTCCTGGCGCAGACCATCCAGCCGCTGCGCGTGGGGCTCTTTCTGCACGAGGCCAACGGGCGCTTTCGCCGAGCCGACGCACAGAGCGGGCAAGCCGAGGTTGCCCTGCTGCCCGAACTCATGGGTCCGATCGAAGCGGGAGAGCTGCTGGCTCGGCCGCGATGGGAGATCGGCGGCCGGCGGCTCCTGTCGCCGGTCTGGGACGGGATCCCGGCAGAACTGCTGGTTCCCCTCCGCAGTGACCCGAACACGATCGGCATTCTCGTCCTCAGCGCGAAAGGCGGTGGCCGTGGGTACAGGCGGCACGATCTCATCTTCCTCCGCACTGCCGCCGCCCAGATTGCCCTCGCTCTGCGTCATGCCGTCGTGATCGCTCGGCTTAAAGAGCTCAACGCGAACCTCGAGCGGCAGGTCGAAGAGCGCACCGCGGCGGTGAATGCGGCCAATACCGACCTCAATCGCATCAACCTCGATCTCAATCGTTCACTGAGCCAGCTGCAGTGCGCGTACCGGCAACTCGAGCAGAACCAGGCGAGCCTGCTCCAGGCCGACCGGTTGGCGACGCTGGGGCGGTTGAGCGCCGGCATCGCGCACGAGATCAACACGCCGCTGGCCGCGGTGCTGAATGCGTTGAAGGTGATTGGCGATCTCGGCTGCGAGTACGCCAGCTCGGCCGGTGATGCCTCCGTGCAGCCGGAGGACCATCGGGAGATCGCCGCCGAGATCATCGCCACCGCGCAGTCGGCGACGGATTGGGCGCAAAAGGTGGCGGGCTACATCCGCAGCGTGAAGACGGCGCGGCGTGATGCCGCCGGCGGTGGCGTCGCCGAGCGCTTCTCGGTTGGTGCGGTTTTCGAGGACACGTGTGCGCTTCTGGCCCACCGCCTCCGTAGTGCATCCTGCCGGATCGACTTCGAGGCGGACTCCCCGGGGGTGAGCATGATTGGCAACCGGGCGCAGCTCGGCCAGGTGTTGGTGAACGTGGTCACCAATGCGATCGATGCCTACGAGGACGCCGGTGTAGGCGACCGCCGCATCCAGATCGTGGCGCGGCAGGCGGAGGGCACCGTGACCATCACGATCCGCGATTGGGCCGGCGGCATTCCACCGCACGTCCTCCCGCACATCTTCGACGAGCAGTTCACGACGAAGCCATCTGGCCAGGGCAGCGGCCTCGGGCTCTGGATCGCGCGCAACATTGTCGAGCAGGGTTTCGGTGGCAGCCTCGACGTGCTGACCGCCACCGGCAGCGGCAGCTGCTTCTACGCGACATTCCCAGTGCCTGCCGGCGAAACCGACGAACCGCCACCCTCCGCTCCGGAGCTCGCGCTTCCCGAGCGTGCCACCGTTCCAGACGGGGTGGGACTGCAGCTGGCGAACTAGCGGCACCAGACCGAGCCAGTAGGGGTGCTGCACCCTGGGCAGGGGCACGGTATGCCGTGCCCCTGCCACCGCTGCCGCGACCGTGGGTCGCGCTCGATGCCGCAGGCCGCCGTCCTCAACTGGTGATGATCTCCATGTGGCCGGCCTCACCGGCCACCACCTCGCCGACGATGGCGCGGGCGGGCGCGCGGTGACGCTCGAGCTCGCCCACGAGCACGTCAACCTTCTCCGGCGGCACGGCGATGAGCAGACCACCGGAGGTTTGCGCGTCGGCGAGGATCAGACGGTCCGTGTGGCTGATGCCGTCGTCCCAGCGGCAGCGTGGCTCGACGTATTCGAGGTTGCTCTTGCTTCCACCGGGGATGAGACCCTCGCGGGCAAGGGAAGGAACGAACTCGAGCACGGGCACGGCGGCGACCCGTATGCGAGCCGCGGCCCGCGCTCCCAGGAGCAGGTGATGCAGGTGTCCGAGAAAACCGAAGCCGGTGATGTCGGTCGCGGCGCGCGCCCCGGCGGCCAGCGCCGCGTCCTTCGCCCCTTTGTTCAGCGTCGTCGTCAACTCGACAATCTGGGCCAGCTCGGCGGGCGACAGGCGCTGCTGCTTGATTCCCTGCGAGGCGATGCCGATCCCGAGCGGTTTGGTCAGCACCAGGGCATCGCCGACCTGCGCGCCCGTTTGCGCGAGAATGCGTCGCGGGTCGGCGACACCGATGACACAGAGACCGTACTTGAGCTCGGGGTCTTTGACCGTGTGGCCACCGACGATGGCGCAGCCGGCTTCAGCGGCTTTATCGCGGCCGCCCTGAAAGATGCGGGTCAGCACCTCCCGCGGCAAGCGGTCGCTGGGGAAGCCGCAGATGGCCAGCGCCGCCTGCGGCTCGCCGCCCATCGCGTACACGTCGCTGAGCGAGTTGGCCGCCGCGATGGCGCCGAACGTGTACGGATCGTCGACGATGGGGGTGATGAAGTCGACGGTGAAGACGAGCAGTCCCCCCTGCGCTGGACGCAGAAGTGCGGCGTCCTCGAGAGGACCGACACTGGTGTCCACCCACGGGTGGGCCAGCGGCGCGATGCTCCGCAGGACCTGAACCAGGTCCTCCGCTCCCAGCTTACGGGCTCAACCGCCAGCCGCGACGATCTCGGTGAGGCGAATGTCGCTCATACGTCCTTTCCTTGTTTGCTCATGGCTTATCGCTTATCGGCGCTCGTTCCAAATTGCGGAACCGCAGGGGCGGGCAGGGCGCGGCTTCTCGCCACCAACGCCGGTCGCTGTGGCGAGCCACGGGGGAGAGGACGATGCGATGCGGGACGGGGGATCGGGTTAGGCCGCTCGCCCTGCCATTCGACCGTCTCCCGTCGGTCACATGGTGGACGGCTGCTACAACTCGATGGCCAGTCCGTCGTGCGCGAGTTCGAGGGTCACCTCATTGCGGCGGGTGAGCACTTCGCGGCCGAGGTGAGTCAGGACGAGCCGGCGGCAGCCGAACCGGGGGGCGTTCTCGGCGATGCGCGGATAGTCGAGGTGAAAGTCGACTCGCGTCTCGAAGGAGCAGCACTCGCAAATGAAGAGATCCGTGTCCTGCGACTGGGTCACGAGATCGTCGGTCCAGCCGGTGTCGCCGGAGTAGAGAATGGTCTTGCCGTCGACATTGACGCGGAAGCCGAGCGACACCTCGGACTTCTGATGCGGCACGCGGAACGGGAGCAGGTCGATCGCCCCGATTTCCGTGCGCGCACCGGGTTGGACCTCGACGAAGTCGAGGCGGAAGGGCAGTGGCCGGCTTGCGAGATCATGATACATGGCCTGGAACAGGTCCCGGACGCGGCGCTCGGTCCCTGGCGGCCCAACCAGTGTCAACGGCCGTTGCCGCGGCGTTTCATAGAGGAAGGCGAGAAAGAAGAAAACGATGCCCGCGAAGTGATCGCCGTGCAAATGGCTGAGCAGGATCGCGTCCAAGTCCAACGCGGCGAACCCCTCCCGCTTGAGTCCCTGCAACGCGGTGGCGCCGCAGTCCAGCAGGAAGCGGGCGTCGGGCGTCGTGACGAAATAGCTTGCATGGCCGCGCGACCCGGCATTGTAGGTGTCGCCCGTTCCCAGGAATGTCACACGTGCGGCCATCGTCAAGACTTGCTCTCTTCGACCTCGCCGTCTCCTTCATACGGCCACTGCAGGTGAATTGGCAAGAAGCACATGGGTCACGTCGCATCCGCGAGTCGGCCGAGCTCACGCATGACCACCAGGATCCCCGCCAGAGTTGGCCGGCCAACGGTCTTCAGGTCGTCGGTGAGCCCGCGCAGGTGGTCCAGTTGATCCGCGTGCGCGGAGCGGTAATCCCGGAGACAGGCCTCGACACTGGCGCCGTTGCGTTGGCAGCGGAGGACGTTGCGCGCGAGCAGGCGGCGCGCATTGAGTAATCCCTCGAGAAGCCCCTCAACGGCGCGGCGCTCCCAGCGGTCGTCGCTGTTGGCCATGGTGAGGAGGCTCTGCTGTACCCATTGGGTGTCGACGAGGGCGGCGGTCCGAAGGTAGGCCAGCGCCACCGCCTCCAGTGGCGCCCGTACGTCGCCAGCGATGGAACTGACCTCGAGCGCGTCGGCTAGCACCACCAAACGGCCGACGCCCTCGGCAAGAGCCGGGTCCACGCCTAGTTCGACAAGGCGGGCGACCACATCACGGTAGCTGTTCCCCGGCTCGCCGGCGAGCGATTCGGGCCACTGCGACAAGATCTGTTGCGCCGGCTCACGGAAGCGGGCGACGAGCGCGCCGATCGGATCGGAAACGGACGGTAGACGAAGCAGCCACTTGGTCGCCTGCTCCAGCGCCCGCTCGACGGTGAGGGCGCACTCTACCACCGCGTCTGGGCGTGAGCGTGCCGGCGCGGTGTCGAGCGCGCGCATGACCGGATCCGCGTCCCCAATTGCCACGGCCGCGGCCCAGGCTTTGACCACGTCGATCTGGTCGCGGCCGGTATTCGTGGCCACACGGAACACGAACGTCATCCCCATGGAGTCAACCAGGCGATTGGCGAGCGTTACCGCGGTGATCTCACGGCGCAGGCGGTGGCCGGGTAGCACGGCCGCAAAGTCTTCGTTGATTCGCCGCGGAAAGTAGTCGGAGAGATAACGCGCCAGATCGTTGTCGTCGACCAATGGCGAGCTGAGCAGCCGCTGCTGCAAGCAGATCTTGGTGTATGCCAGCAGGACGGCCAGCTCGGGGCGTGTCAGGCCGAGGAAGGTTCCCCGGCGGGCACGGAGCGCCTCGCGAGTCGGCAGCCGTTCGAGTTGGCGATCGAGGCCGGCGTTGGTCTCCAGCATCGACATGAGCTCGCGGAACGCAACCAGATGGGTCCGCGAGCGCAGCTGATCGAGGCCAAGCACGGCGGCCTGCCGCTGGTTGTGCGCCAGCACCGCTTCGCAGACCTCGTCGGTGAGCTCTTCGAGCAAAGCGTTGCGATTGTTCGTCGTCAGCGCGCCCTTGGCTACCAGCGGCTGCAGCGCGATCTTCAAGTTTACCTCGTGGTCGGAGAGGTCCACACCGCCCGAGTTGTCGACCGCGTCGGTATTGATGCGCCCCCCGTGCAAGGCAAAGTCGACCCGCGCCCGCTGGGTGAAGCCGAGGTTGCCACCCTCGGCCACGACCGCGACCCGCAGTTCGCTGGCGTCGACGCGGACGCTGTCGTTGACCGGGTCGCCGACGTCCGCATGCGACTCGTCGCTGGCCTTGACGTAGGTGCCGATACCACCATTCCACAGGAGATCGGCACGCATGCGCAGGATCGCTCGAATGAGCTCCTCGCCGGAGAGCGCCTCCTGCTCGACTCCAAGGATCGCTCGCGCCGTCGGCAAGAGCGGTACGGACTTGGCCCGCCGGGAAAACACGCCGCCGCCTGGGCTGATCAGGTTCGGGTCATAGTCGTTCCACCCCGACGTCGGCAGAAGAAACAGGCGTGTGCGTTCGCGGTAGGAGGTCTCCGGATCGGGATCGGGGTCTAGGAAAATATGCTCGTGGTTGAAGGCCGCGAGGAGGCGAATGGCCCGGCTCCGCAGCAGGCCGTTGCCGAAGACATCGCCGCACATGTCGCCGATGCCGATGACCGTGAGGGGGTCACGATCGACGTCGCGCCCCATCTCGCGGAAGTGCTGGCGAACGCACTCCCAGGCGCCGCGCGCGGTGATGCCGACCTTCTTGTGATCGTATCCGTGGCTGCCGCCGGAGGCGAACGCGTCGCCCAGCCAGAACCGATGCCGGGCGGCGACTTCGTTCGCGGTGTCGGACAGCGCTGCCGTTCCTTTGTCCGCGGCGACCACCAGGTACGGGTCGGACTCGTCATAGATGATCTGCCCCGGTGGTGGCACTGGCTGGCCGTCTTCAATGTTGTCGGTCAGCGAGAGCATGGCGCCGACGAGCGTCCGGTAGGCCAGCTCCACAGCGGTAAACGGCACCGGATGCTCACGCGAGCGGCCCTTGACGACGAAGCCGCCCTTGGCGCCAGTCGGCACGATGACCGCATTCTTGACAGTCTGCGTCTTCATCAAGCCGAGGATCTCGGTGCGAAAATCGGTCGGCCGATCACTCAGGCGGATACCGCCGCGCGCGACTCGTCCGGCCCGCAGGTGAACGCCTTCCATGTGCGGCGCGTGGACGTAGATCTCGAAGCGCGGGCGCGGCGGCGGCAGGTGTGCAAGTCGGGAGCCGTCGAGCTTGATGGCGATTGCCCGGCCGCTCGGGTTGTCCGTGAGCGGGGCGTAGAAGGTGGTCCGTACCGTTGCTACCACCGCCGCGGCGAGGGCCCGGAGAATCTGATCGTGGTGCAGGCTGTCGACCTGATCGAGACTCTTGAGCAAGCTCGCCTCCGCCTCGGCGACTGGGCCCCGCAAGCGCTCCGCTGGGCCGAGTGACGATGCCGACGGGTCGAACTTCGTGGCGAAAAGGCGGAACAGCCGCCGCGCGCAGTTCGGGTGAGTCGTGAGCGCTTCAATCAACGCCGTGCGGCTGCCGGCGACGCCGATCTGTCGTGCGTGTTCGACGTAGGTGCGCAGGAGCTCGACCGGGCGCCATTCAAGGCCGGCATGCAGGATCAGGCGATTGAGCGGATCGTTCTCCAGGTGTCCTTCCCGGAGCGCGTGCAGGGCCGGCACGAGCAGCGGTCCGGCGCGCGCGACATCAACCTGGCCGTACAAAACGTCCTGCACGAGGAACGTCTGCATGTGGACCGGCGCGCCGTCCGCCGTCGCCAGCAAGATGTCGTCTTCGGAGAAAACGCGCAGGCCAAGGTTCTCGAGCACGGGAACGAAGTCGCTGAGCACCAGCCGTTCGTTTGGGAGGTAGAGCTTGAGGGCGGTCAGCGAGCGGTCGGGATCGCCGGTATGGGTGGTCAACTCGATCTGCGCGCGGCCGTCGGCCGACAGGACTTCGAGGGCGCGGATATCCGCCAGGGCCGTCGGCATGTCGGTGGCTGCCTTGTACGCGGGCGGAAGGATGGCCGTGTAGGTTGCGGCCAGGCGGTCAGCTTCCGCTGGCGAGCGCACACCGGCCAGGTACTGGCGCAGCCGCTGGTCCCAATCTCGCAACAGGTCGGAGGTGTGGAGCGCGACTGCTCGGGTGCGGGCGCTGCTCACCGGGGCGGGCTCGCTCTTCGCGGAGGGCCCGGGATCTCCGGGGGGTGAGGCCCCAAGGGAGCCGCTCGTGGCGGCTGGTGTGCGTGGAACGGGGCTTGAGGAGGTATCGGCTGTTGGTGCGGCCGGTGCGGTGGGCTGCGGCGGAGGAGGGGACGCCACCGGCTCCGCCTGTTGCTGCGGCGGCTCCGGCGCCGCCTCGGGGGCGTCCTTCCGCTCAGGTTGGGCCGGTTGGGGTGCGGAAGCATCCTGCTCCCGCTGCTTCTCCATCAACCGTGCAATGGCCTTTGTAAACTCCGCCACAACTCGTCACCACTCTACCGGAACGGTATCAGACCAGCAGCGCCAGGCAAAAGCAAAAGTTCGGGGTCCAGCAGGGCGGCAACGGCCGCTCCGGTGGAATCAGCCCGCCAGCGCGGCCAAGTCGATCGAGAACACCGTCCCGCTGCGCTGCCAGCCGGTGGCGGCGAAGAAGCCGTCGATCTCCCCCGCCGGCAGCGCGTGTCCGCACAGCAACTGCACGCACCCGCGGCGCTGGGCCCGCTGTCGCGCCAGCGCGACGAGGGCCGCGCCGATGCCCTGGAAGCGGCGGTCCGGTGCGACGACCAAGATCTCGATCCGCGCCAGCGTCCCCGTGGTGAGCTGCCGGGCATACGTGACATGGACGATACCCACGACGCGCTCGCCGCACACCGCAAGGTAGAGGTCGGTGCCCAGATCGGCGGTGAGGTGGCGAAAGCGGCGCAGGGTGGCGCGGTCGGCCGGCGGTATGGGCGTGCCGCTCAGCGCGAGCAGTTCCATGACCGCAATGAAATCCGTGCGCCGCCCGCGGCGAAGTCGAAACGGCGTGAGCGACATCTGCTCTGGGTTTGCCATGAGTGACCAGAGTGGAAAGACCAGAGGCAAAAGTCAAAAGCCGAAGGTCGGCAGTCGAATGGTGTGAAGGTCCGGACTTCTGACCTTTGCGTTTTGCCTTGTGATTTGTTTGGCTCTCGTCGTGACCGGTGCCACCAGCGACGGGGCCGCAGCGCGGCGCTATCGGGTCACCACGCGTGGCATGTCGTACGGGCCGCACGCCGTTGCCGATCTGAACGGAAAGGTGCTCTTCGTACGGGGTGCCGCGCCCGCCGAGGAGGTCGAGGTGTCGATTCGGGAAGAACGCCGCAACTTCGCCTACGCCGAGGTTGTTTCCGTGCTCCGGCCGTCGGGGGTGCGCCGGCAGCCGCCGTGTCTTTACCTGCCGCGCTGCGGCGGCTGTCCCTGGCAGCATCTCGACTACGCCGCCCAACTGGCGGCCAAGGAAACCATCGTCCGCGAGCAACTCCGCCGCCTTGCGGGGATCGAGGCGAGCCTGGCACCAATCATCGCATCACCGCGGGAGTACGGTTATCGGCAGCGGCTCAAGCTGCGCGTGCAGGCGGGCGCGGTCGGTTTCCATGCCGCCGCCTCGCATACACTGGTGTCGCTCGACCATTGTCTCCTCGCGGCGCCGGAGATCGACGCCGCGATAGCCTGGACGACGGAACTGGTCCGCACGCTGCGCACGCGCGTTCGGCGCGCCGAGCTCATCGCGAGCGGGATGGATGACGGGCGCGTCGTCCTCGTCGGGGAAGCGGAGGGGCAGTGGGTCGCCGCGGATGAGCGCTCCTGCCACGACTGGCTCAACAGGCATGAGCCCGTCGGCGGTCTGCTGCTCCATGGGCGGCGCTGGCGGCGCGTGTGGGGCGATGATCGCGTGACTGTGTTTCCCGAGGTCGATCTTCCACTTGCGTTGCGAGCGGGAACGTTCATGCAGGTGAACCCGGAGGCCAACCGCCTGCTCGTGGCCACCGTGGTCGGGTTGGTCGGTCCGCCCTCGGGACAACGGGTGCTCGACTTCTACGCCGGCGCCGGAAACTTCGCACTGCCGCTTGCGCGACGTGGCGCGACCGTGGTGGCCGTTGAGCAGCAGCCTTGGGCGGCTGCCGACGGAGCTGCCAACGCGCGGCGGCTGGGCATTCGGGACTGCCGCTTCCTGAACGCGCGGGTCGAGCAGGCGCTCGACTCACTCCTCGCCTCGAACGCACGCTTCAGCGTGGCGATTCTCGATCCGCCGCGCAGTGGTGCGGCCGCGGTGGTCGATCCACTGCTCCGTTTGGCGCCCGCGCGCATCATCTACGTGTCGTGTGATCCGGCGACCCTCGCTCGCGACCTGCGCCAGCTCGCGTGCCGCTACCGGATTGGAGTGATCCAGCCGATCGACTTGTTCCCGCACACGTATCACGTTGAGACGGTCGTCGAGTGCCGGCTGGAGCGCTGAACGTGCGTGGCGCCGGTGGCACGCGCGGGCAGACGCGGCGCCGCGGAGCGTGTCGGGTCGTATCGCCGCGCCGATGCGCTCCCGCCTCTGTCGGCGGCTGGCGCGCGGCCGCGGGGTGTCCAACCGAGCCGTGGCCGCGTGCAAGTTGGCTTGCGAGTGAAAATACCCTGTTGTATTCTCCCTGTGCACGACGGAAGAGCGAGCGACAACCGTGGCAGGCGCGCGTATTGCGCGAGAGATGCCCGACCGGGATCGAAAGGTGCGAACGCCGATGGCGAAACAGCAGAAGTCCCTCAAGCAGAAGATTGTCATCATTCCCGGACGAGGAGTCGCGCAGACCATCAATTACCTGCTGAAGGATCGCGACGAACTCGATTGGCTGGTTGCCGTTGGCCGCAACAAGGACGGTGAAATCTTCTTTTACGATACCGGCGGCGACATCATCGAAGATCTGGGCACGCTGGAGTACCTGAAGGAACGCATCGTCCGTGCTCACTTCGGCGAAGAGCCGGAGTGAGGCGGCGCCACCCGCGCCGCAGGGTCGCAAGACACAGGGGGAAGGCGAACGCCAGACGTCCCACTAGGGTCTGCTTCTCGGAATTCATCGCCGTCGAGAGCCCAGCTGTGTGACGTGCGGCAACGCAGGCCACGCGTCATTCGGCCGACGCTTGACACTGGAATCGCGCTGGTGCGACGCATGCGTCGGCGGATCCCTTCGCTTTCGCAACGCATTCGCTCCGGCATGGAATTCGCTCGCCAGCTTCCTCCGAAAGCGAGGGAGACGAACTCATGGAAGACCTCCGCAAGCAAGCCAACGATCTGCTGTGTTACTATGGCAAGATGCAGAACCGCCTTACCCAGGCCGGGGTGAACGACACCAATTCGCTGGTGACGATGTTCACGCAGCTCCAGCGCGGCCTCGACGCCGTCGCTTACGAAGAACTCGACCCGGCGATCCAGGAGGTCAACCGGCTCGTCGAGTCACTGACGAAAATGCAGGCCGACCTGCAGGTGCTGAAGGAGCTCAAGGGCCGGATGCATCAGCTCAGGAACGGCGCGGTGGAGCAGGGCAACGGCGGCGCCCGCCGCGCCGAGCGATAGCGGCGAAGAGCCGACCTTCGTTTTCCCGCCGCCGACCGCGAGTCCGCGACGTTGGAATCATCCCTCTAGCTCTGGCCGTCCGTGGGGAACACGTCGCTGAGGCGCACGCGCCGGTAGTTCTCCGGCACTTCGAACTCGCTCGCGCTGATGTCGGCGCGCCGAATGCTCGTGAAAACCCGCTCGAAGCCACCCGCGACATGCCGCGTGATCATCTGCAGGATGAAGCCCTTCTCGTGCAGCTTGCGGTAGTCCTCGTTGCGGTACGCCGCCTTGTTGATGGCGGCTACCTTGCCGAGCATCGCGCCATTCATCTTTTCCTGGTAGGCGAGATACTTCTTCGGGTCGAGATCGCCTGACAGGTTCAGATCCTCCGCCAGCCAGATTTCCTGAAATGCCTGGCCTTCAGTCTCGACGACGTACTTCACCGTTTGATGCCCGGCGATGGTTTGGCTTTCGTCGGTCTTCTTCACGGTGATCTTCGGGAGACCCGCCTCCGCGAGCTTGGGCGATTCAAAGTGGGCGGCGGCCCCCTCGCCAAAGCGGCGCTTGGCCGACTCCTGCCGGTTGCGCACGACCTCCGTGACGTACTCGTCGACGGTCCCGGTCCAGTAGGATTCGCGCTGCGGATTGAGGATGGTGAACTTTCCCTTGTTGTAATCGATGAGACTGACGCTGTTGGGCTGAACGAGCCGCACTTTACCATCAGCGATCTGCATAGTCGTCGGCTCGGGGCTGAGACGGTCCCCGTTGCTCTTGATGGCGGTGTTTCGCGCCTCGGCAACCCAGCCGGCCTGTGCGGGGACGGACGCCCCCCACACCCACACCAGGAGCGACACAGCCAGCACGCGACTCTTCATGCAACCTCCTTCAACCACCGGATACTCGGCGAATCGTGCGAGTCTAGTGTTGCCACCTGGTCAAGTCAATTTACGCGAGGCTTCTATCCTCGATCCCACTTTGTCGAGTCAATGATCGCCAACGGGAGGACGAGCTTCTCCAGCTAGAAGAACCGCAGCCAGCGCATTGATTTCCGCATCGGAACCACCCATGAACACGGATGAACGCGGATGCAAGAAGTTTCCAGAAATGGGCTGAGCCCTCCACCCGAGCGGATCTTGGTGAAAGAGGTGAACTGGCTCGGTGACGTGGTGATGAGCCTGCCGGCGCTGAAGGCGGTGCGCCGCGCCTTTCCTGACGCGCACCTGGCGTTGCTCGTGAGAAAGGAGCTGGCCAGCTTCTTCGACGGTTCCCGCTGGATCGACGAGGTCATCCCCTACTCGGTCGCGCGCGGCCGCAAGGGGCTGGCCGATCGGCGCCGCATCATCGCCGCGATTCGGATCCGGCGCTTCGATCTTGCGGTGCTGTTGCCAAACAGCTTCGCGTCGGCGCTCTGGGCGACGCTCGGACGCGTTCCCCGTCGCGCCGGTTTCGTGCGCGACGCGCGCGGGTTGCTGCTGACGCACAGAGTCCGGCGGGTGCGCGCGCTGCTCGATCACCATCAGGTGCACGACTATCTCTACATGCTGCGCGAGGCGCTTGGGATCGAAGGCGGCGCCGACGACTACGTTCCGGATGTTCACGAACCGCATCGCACCACCATGCGGGCGTGGTTGGCATCGCGGCGGCGACGGCCGCGGGGGCGATTGATGGCGTTGGCGGTGGCGGCGGCGTACGGCCCCGCCAAGGAGTGGCCGGCGGACCGTTACGCTGCGCTCATCGACCTGCTGGCGGAACGATACGGCGCGGAGTGCGTTCTGGTCGGTGCCCTCGGCGAGCGCCGCAAGTGCGAGGAAGTTGTGGCGGCGAGCCGGCACGGCGCGCTCGTCGCGGCGGGCGAAACCAGCGTGGGCGAAGCGATGGCGCTGCTCTCCCTGTGCGACGGTTTCGCGGGCAACGATTCGGGATCCATGCACGTCGCTGGTGCGATCGGCATCCCTACCGTCGGCCTCTACGGGTCGACACGTCCCGATCGCACCGGCCCACTCGGTCCGAAGACGAAGATCCTCTACCACCAGATCGAATGCAGCCCGTGCCTGGCGCGCACCTGCCGCTTTGGCCACTACGAGTGTCTGAAACGAATCACGCCAGCAGAGGTGGCGGAAGCGTTGGGGGAGCTGGGAGCCGTTCATTGAGTGATCGGGTGATTGAATGGTTGAGTCAACGGAAGAGATTGATTTGACCACCGGAGAGGCCGTCAAAGGGCTCCGCCGAAAAGGGCCAAGGGCCAAGGGTTCAAGGCTTCGAACCCGAATGAGAACGGCTGAGACGTGCGGCTCAGCCAAAAGCGCGCGTCACGAACCAGAAAACTCCCAGGCCGCAGACGGCAGCGGAACCGATCTCGATGGATAGGGGGACCGCACTCTGATCGAAACGCCGCCACGTCTCGCCGGCGCCGCGGGGTCGCGGAAGCCCCAGCCGTCGGGCGAGGGGCACCTGGGCACGAGCAGGCGTTCTCGCGGCGCCGCTGGCCAACGCAAGCAGCGGCCACACGAGAGCGACGACGCTGAGCTGTCCGAGCTCGACGCCGACATTGAAGCCCAAGAGGGCCTGAGCCAGGCGGCCGCCTGGCAGTCCCGCTTCAACCAGGACCCCGGCGAAGGCGAAGCCGTGCACCAGACCGAAAAGGAAGGCGATGGCGAAACGCAGCGGCCCGGGACGTGACACGCGGCGCAGAAGCGTAAAGTAGCAGAGGCAGAAGAGCGCGAGGCCTGCGAGGGTGAGCGGTGGAACACCCCCGTGCCCGCGCGCCGCTGCTACGGCGAGCAGGGCGAGCGTGGTGGTGATGAGCCAGGGGAGCGTCCGGGTGCGCCCAGCGACGAGCCAGATATTCTCCGCAGCGACCAGCGCGATCGAAAGGCCGATCAGCGCTTCGATCGCCGCGGGCTGCGGCCGGACGTAACCGAGCGCCGCCAGCGCCAGCGTGATGCTGTGCGCCAGGGTGAACCCCGTCACCACCTTGGCGACCTCGACCAGCGAGGGTGCCAGAAGCAGGAGCGCGAGCAAGAAGGCCAGATGATCGTAACCGGTCAGAATGTGCTCCAAGCCCAGGCTGACGTAGCCGGGCAGAGACGTGCCTCCAGACTCCTGCGCCGGTGTCGTCAGTGTGCTGGCGAGGGCCCATGTCGGCTCGGCGCTCGAGAGCACCCGCTCGATCGCGGGTGTGTCTGAAAAAACCACGCGCGCAAAGTGGAGATGCGAGGGCGTGACGTCGAGGAACAGCCCGGTCCGAACGCGCAAGGCGCCCGTCTCGGGGCACGCCACGCGCCACTCGTACACCAGCCGACCGGCCGGTCCCGCGAGCGGGACCGGACCGCTGGACACCAGGCACGCCGTGTCGCCGGCCAGGAGTTGCAGGTGCCCCGTGAGGTACGTCCCGACCAATTCCTCGAATTCCGCACCGGTTGTCACCGACCACGGGAAGCGCGACAGGTCGAGCAGCGAAAGCCGGACCGTCACCTGGGCGCTGCGGCCGTCAATGTGCCAGGTCGAGTAGGAGATACTGCGGTAGTGGGCGGCCGCGGGAGCAGCGGCAGCCAAGAGCAAGAGGGACGCTAGACGTAAGGCGTGAGGCGTGAGGCGTAAAGCGTAAGGCGTGAGGCGTGAGGGGTGAGGCGTGAGGGGATCGAGCGCCCCCTGACGCCTTATGCCTGACCGGGTCATGGCAACGGCGCGGCAACGGCGATGTCGGCGCGGGCGCGGAGATCGGCGAGGTAGTCGCGTAGCGCTTGGTCGCCTGCCTGGCGGCGATACTCGGCTACCACTTGCGCTTCGATGTCGGCGAGCGGAGGGGTCCTGTCCGACTGGCGCTCGAGGACCTCGAGGACATGAAACCCCGTGCCTGAGCGTATCGGGTCGCTCACTTCCCCGGTGGCGAGGGAGAGCGCGATCCGCGACGCCGTTGGGCCCAGGTAGTCGCGGAGTTTGCTCGGCGGCAGCAGGTCGTCAGGTAGCGGGGACAGTTCGGGATCGCCGAGGTCGCGTCGGATCGCGGCGAAGTCTTCACCCGCGCGCAGGCGCGCCGCCGCTACCTGCGCCCGGGTGAGCACGTCCGGGGCGCGGGTCGTGTCCGGTACCCGGCAGAAGATTTGACGCACCCGCACGGCGCCGGGTTGAGTGAAGAAATCATGGCGCTCCTCGTAAAAAGCCTGTAACTGCGCGGGGGTCGGCTGGAGATCCTCGGCTTCCGCCACGATGCTCGATACCACTGCGGAGGTGAGATCGGCGCGGAGACGACGATCCTGGCGCGCAAATCCGAGCTCGAGACCGCGTTGAATCAGTAGCTCCTCGTCGATCAACCGATCCAGCACCCGGCGCCGTTGCTCGTCGGTGATTGCCTCGCGCTGGTCGTCCGCGAGGCCGCCCAGCAGTCGCTGGTAGTCTTCCATGTTGATCAGGTCGCCATTGACCCGCGCCACGGCGCCCGTCGGCAGCGAGGAGCCAACGCCGCGCTCGGTCGCGACGAGACCGGCCGCGGCCAGCACGATCCCGGTGGCGGCGCCGAGGGCGAGGAGGAGGACAGCACGTCGTGATTGATCAGCCGGCGTCATCGGTTGCTCAACCGTTACCACGCCTCCACCGCCGAAGTCATGCTCGGCGGGGCGCCCATTTCCCTGCTCATTTCCCAGCCCTTTACAGCGAGACCGCCGACAGGCTAGAAAGCGTGAAAACCGCAGGGAGGGTCACATGCGAAAGATGTGGTTGCGGAGCGTAGGCGTGGCGGTCGTCGTGGGGTGCATTGCAGCGCCAGCGGCACGAGCGGGTGAGCCGGCGGTTGGCCTCGATGTCGGCGCGGCGATTCCAATCGACAAGTTCCAGGATACGGCGGATCCTGGCGGCGCGCTGTCCCCGTGGGTGGGCTACCAGTTTGGGGACGCGTATGCCTTCACGCCGTTCGTGTCGGTTCAGTATTCGGCGTTCCAAACCGCCGTTGAGGAGAACAAGGACGCTGACATCACGTCGTTGTTCTCGGTCGGCGGCGGTGGACGATTCTCCCTGCGGGACGAGCACAAAGAGGTGTTCTTCAGCGCCCAGGGTGGCTGGTACACGGACGTCACCGGTCCGGTCAACGACAATGGCGGCGGTTTTGCGATCGCTGGCGGCGCCAATTACGAGTTCGGGTTTCTCCCGCGCGGCATGGCCCTTGGTCTCTACGTCCGATACGACCAGAGCAGCCAGCACGCGGCGCGGAACTCCTACGATGATCTGAAGTTCCTGACCTCCGGGTTCGGCTTGCATCATCGATTCCTCCCGCCACCGCCGCCGCCGCCGGCTCCGATCCTTGCGCAGGCGCCACCGCCGCCACCGGCGCCGGTGAAAAGGAAGATCGTGTTGCGCGGCGTGAACTTTGATTTCGACAAGTCGGATATCCGCGCCGACGCCCGGCCCGTTCTCAATGAGGCGGTCGCCACATTGAAAACGGAAGGGGTGATTCGCGTGGTTGCCGAGGGCCACACGGATGGCATCGGCAGCGACTCGTACAACGAGAAGCTGTCCCAGCGCCGCGCCGCGGCCGTGAAGGCCTACCTCGTCAAAGGCGGTATCGACGCGAGCCGGATTGAAACGGCGGGCTTCGGCGAATCGCGTCCCGTCGCCACGAACGACACGGCTGACGGCCGGGCGCAGAACCGCCGCGTAGAATTGCGCATCAAGGAGTAACGCCCGGCGACTGGGGATTGCGGGGACGCGTTGATGGGGCCGGCGGCGCCGGCCCCGCCTTCCGTTGAAATCGCCGTGTCCCCGCGTCTCCGCGGCGACTGCAACACTGACGCGCCGGCCTGCTACCGTTCGGACAGCAGCTGTTGCCTCAGCGCAGCGCGGTGGACCTTCCCGCTCTCGGTGCGCGGCAGCTCAGCGCACACGAGGATCTGCTCGGGGAGCTTCTGTTGCGCCAGGCCCTGACAGCGCAGGAACTCGGTCAGCTCCGCCAGCGTCAATGTCCCGCGGTGCAGCCTGACCACCGCGCAGGCGCGTTCGCCCGTATTCGCATCCGGAAGTGCAACCACCGCTGCCTCGGCCACCGCCGGGTGTTGGGCGATGAGGTCCTCCAGCTCGCGAACGCTGATCTTCTCCCCTTTCCGGATCACGATCTCTTTGATGCGCCCGGTGATGCGCAGGTAACCGGCCGCGTCGAGGCACCCGAGATCACCGGTCCGAAACCAACCATCGGCGGTGAAGGCGTCGGCGTTCAGCGCGGCATCGGCGTAGCCAACGAAGCATTCCGGCCCGCGCGCCTGCACCTCGCCCACGCCCCCTGGCGGCAGGGGGCATCCCACGTCGTCGACGATACGGACCTCCGCGGGCCAGATGGCCCGCCCTTCGGTTTCGATTCCCATGGTATCGGCGTCGGTCGCGTCGGTCGTGCTGATGGTCGGGAACTCGGTTGAACCATACACCCGTTTGGCGATGCAGCCGAGTTCGCGTCGGGCGCGCCGGATCAGATCGGCGGAAACATCCGCGCCGCCGCACGAGAACAGGCGCAGCGACGAGACGTCGTGACCCTTACGGCACTGGTCGTCGGCGAGTTGCTGAAGAAACGTCGGGGCGCCGACCATGTACGTGACGCGTTCCCGCTCGATCAGACGCAAGCCGCTCTGCGGACTCCAGCGTTCCATCAGGACGGCGGTGGTGCCGAGCAGCGCGGGCGACAGGATCGCGTGAATGACGCCGGAGATGTGCGTCAGCGGTGAGGGCATCAACGTCACGTCCGCGGGCGTGAGTCGGTGGACCCGCTCAAGGCTCCGCACTTCGGCCATGAGCGTCTCGTGCGTGTGCAGCACTCCTTTCGGTGCGGCGGTCGTCCCGGAGGTGTACATGAGCAGGAGGACGCGCGTCGGGTCGACGGTGGGCATGTCTCCTGGTTGCGGGGCTGACCCCCGGGAGCTGTCGACCAGCTGCGCCAAGGACTGCATGCCTGGCGGCGCCTCGTCGCGGGCGACCAGAACATGATCCAGCTGGGGGAGACGGTTGCGGAGATCACCAATCAGGGTACGGTGATCGCAGTCCCGGAACCGCCCCGGGATGACCAGCACCGACGCACCCGACTGGCGGAGAATAAAACGTAGCTCGCGTTCCCGAAAGATCGGCAGTACCGGGTTGGCGACGGCGCCGATCCGCGCCGCCGCGAGGAAGGTTACGACCGCCTCCCACCAGTTGGGGAGCTGGTACGCGACCACGTCGCCGGGCACCACCCCGAGCGAGCGGAGGCCGAGTTCCAACTGGCGGCTGAGCCGATCGAGTTCCGCGAAGCTGAGGCGGAAGTCGGCGTCGATCAGCGCCAGCCTGTCGCCGTGGGCCTCGCAGGTCCGCGCAAAGCCGTCGGCGAGAGATCGCGCGGCCCAATGTCCGGCCTCCCGGTAACGCCGGGCATCTTCCGGCCGCAGTGCTGTCGGAGAGACGAGAGGCATAGGTCGAGAGTCATTCCCGCTGCACGACCTGTCCGGTCTCGATCAGCGTGGCGCGCGATCGCAAGACCGTCTCACCCTTCTGGTTCGCGAACTTGGTTTCGAGCACTCGCCATGTTTCCTCCTCGCTGACGCTGCTGATGACGAGCCTATAGGGAGGCGCTGAACCGTGGTCAAGCAACGAACATGATTGGTCCATGAGCCTGGGACTCGAGACCCGTCCTCACCAGGATCTGGGGCCCGGTTGACGCGCATGCGGCCCCATGGACTGCTGTTCTCGCGGCCGCCCGCGTGAAAAGGGTTGTATGGGCGAGAAGCGCGAGGCTATGATCGGCAGCAACTTGCGCTGGAAGCCGTTTCTTGACATTGCCGAAGCGCCCGACCTATGAAAAGCACTTCGGGGGTCTGGTCCTTCTGTTCTGTCGAGTGGTCAGTATGAAATCCAAATTCGTCGCGGCGGTAAACTGCGCCATCTCGACCGTGCTGGTGGTCGTCCTTCTTCAGGTCGACGGAACCGCCGCCGCGGCGGAAGACAAAGGGGCTCGCATCCGCGACAACCTCTACGCAACGAAGTTCGTCAGCCCGAAAGAAGGCTGGGCGGTCGGAGCCTTCGGAGTGATCTTCCACACCGTGGATGGGGGAGGCAGCTGGCAGCCGCAAGTTTCGCGCACAACCGAGCCGCTGTTCGCGGTCGATTTCGTCGACCAGCGGATGGGCTGGATCGTCGGGCGTTCTGGATTGGTCCTGCACACCGACAACGGCGGGCAGAGTTGGACCCCGCAATCCAGTGGAACCGACAAACATCTGTTCGGGGTTGACTTCGTCGACGCCAACTTTGGCATTGCGGTGGGCGATTGGGGCGCGGTTCTGCTCACCCGCGACGGCGGCAAGACGTGGCAGGCGCGCTCACTCAGCCAGGACGTGATCCTGAACGACCTCCAGATGGTGGATGTCTCCCACGGCTGGATTGTGGGCGAAATGGGGACGCTTCTGAAGACGGAGGATGGCGGAGAGAGTTGGGTTCAACGCGACATCGGCGTGCCGAAGACGCTTTATGGGGTTCAGTTCACCGATGCGCAGCACGGCTGGCTCGTCGGTCTCGACGGGCTGATCATCGACACCGAGGATGGGGGACAGACCTGGACGGTGCGGCACGGCTCGCCTGAGATCGGGGCGTTGGAGCAGGTGCAGTTTTCCCAGGCGGTCGACAACCCCAGCCTCTACGCTGTCAGCATCACGAACAATCGAGGCTTCATCGTGGGTGAGACCGGCGCGATCTTCACCAGCAGGGACGGCGGGCGGACGTGGGCGCGTCAGCCGGAACCGGAGGACTGGGGGCTCGGTTGGCTTCGTGACATCTCCATCGTGCCGGGGACCCACGGGATGATTGTCGGAGCCGATGGGCGTCAGGTGCCGATCGTGAACGGCGAGATCGAGACCAAGGGCGAGGAAAGAAGTGCTACCGAGACATCTGATTGAGCGCTATCTGCGTTTTCTTCTTCGGAATCGTCTGCCTGTAGCGATCTCGATCGCTGCCGGCACGCTGTTCTTCATCTGGTACTGCGCGTTTCACCTGACCATCTTCACCAACTTCTTCGATCTCTACCCGCCGAAACACCCCTACATCGAGGTCTACACCAAGTATCGCAAGATGTTCGGCACCTCGAACGTGCTGATGATGGTCATCGAGGTGCAGAAGGGCGATATCTTCAGCGATCCGGAAATCCTGCAGAAGGTCGACCGCATCACGGTCGACCTCTTACACAACGTGCCCGGCGTCAATGGTGAGCAGGTGATCTCGCTGACGCACCCGAAGCTCAAGACGACGCTCACCTCCGGGTCCGGGATCAAAGTGGTGCCGTTGACGTACCCCCGCTTGCCGGAAGATGCCGAGGAGCTCGAGTTCTTCCGGCGCAAGGTCTACACCACCGAGGGGGTGCGCGGGTTCTTCGTGTCGAACGATGACAAGGCCACCCTGATCACCGCCGGCTTCTGGGAGGAGTACTTCGACCTGGCGGGCATGTGGAAGCAGATCCAGGAGATCGAGGCGCGCGAGGAAAAGGACGGCAAGGTCAAGATCTTCGTGTCCGGGCCGCCGATCCTGTACGCGTACTTCCAGGAGGCGCTGTCGAGCATGGGCTACGTGCTCGGCGCGACCGGGATCGCGATGATCGGGCTGTTGTGGTTCTACTTCCGGACGATTCAGGGGGTCGTGATTCCGACGTTCTCTGGACTGATGAGTGCGGTGTGGGGCCTCGGCTTCGCGGGCCTCTGTGGCCTCACGGTCGACCCGCTCGTGCTGGTGGTGTTCGTACTGATCACCGCGCGTGCCCTGAGCCACTCGGTACAATCGATGGAGCGCTACCACGAGGAGTACTTCCGTCTCGGTAACAAACACGAAGCCATCGTGACCTCGTACATCAGCCTGTACAGCCCGGCCATGGTGTCGATCGCAGCCGACGCTCTGGCGATCTTGACGATCGCCGTCGCCAGCATCCCGCTGATGCGGAAGCTCGCGTTCATCAACAGCTTTTGGGTCATCTCGATCTTCCTCAGCGTGGTCACCCTGCATCCGATCATTTTGACGTATGTCCGCCCGCCCAAGCAGCAGCACAAGGCCAACAAGATCTCGGATGGCATCTATAACGGGATCAGCCGCGGGCTGGTCACGATCGGAACCGGCGGGTGGCGGTGGCTGGTGGTCGGGGTGTTCGCCGGGGTGATGGTGTTCGGGATGTACTTTGGCCACCGGCTCAAGACCGGCGACACCTCGCCCGGCAAGGCGCTGCTGTTCGACAACCATCCCTATAACGTCGCCGCGCAGAAGGTGAACGACCACTTCACGCTCGCGAGCCCGATGGTGATCATCGCCGAAGGGAAGAAGCCGGAGGCGATCAAGGACGCGAAGACCCTCAACCAGATCGATCTGTTCCAACGGCATATGGAGCAAGGAGAGGGCGCGACCTCGTCGATCACCGCGACGACGATGCTCAAGACGATCTTCCGCACGTTCCACGAAGGGGACCCCAAATGGGCCATGCTCCCGGTGCGGAATGATCACGTTGGCCAACTGTTTTTCTTGGTGACGTCTGGGGCGCGGCGCGGTGAGATGGATCGGTTCTTCAGCGCCGACTACACCAACGCGACGGTTACGATTTTCTACAAGGAGTACAACCACGACATCATCAACGCCGCGATCAGCCGGGCCAAATCCTACATTGCGGCGCACACCAGCCAGGACGACAGCATTCGCTACCGCTTGGCCGGCGGTCTGTTCGGCATCCTGGCGGCCCAGATCGAAGAGGTCGACTGGTCCTACCGGGTCAACGTGCCGCTCATCTTCATTGTCGTCTTCATCTTGAGCTTCTTGACCTACCGCTCCGTGGTGGGGGCGCTGATCGTCATGATCCCTTCGCTCGTGGCGCAGCCGCTATCGGAAGCGGTGATGTACCTGCTCGGGATCGACTTCAACATCAACTCGCTTCCGATCGCGGCGATTGGGATCGGCATCGGGATCGACTACGGCTATTACGTCCTCAGTCGCATCGTCGAGGAATACGAGGTCAGCCAAGATTTCGACTTGGCGAACCGTCGCGCCATCGCCACGACCGGGAAGGCCATCATCTTCACGTGCACGACGCTGGTCGTGAGCGTCATGTTCTGGCTGCCGCATCCGCTGAAGTTCGAGGCGCAGATGGCGTTCTTGCTGATGATGCTCATGATCTTTCACGCCATCGGCGCCCTGGTGTTCATTCCCGCGCTGGTCTCGCTGCTGCGCCCCCGCTTCGCCGTCGAGCGAGCCGAGCGGCAGGCGCGTT
>Ga0316626_10000034_pt1 | contig 47322 bp, 68 predicted proteins | sample OWC_Aug_T1_C1_D5_FD_207656 | JGI IMG/M metagenome (GOLD analysis project Ga0316626, IMG submission 207656) | Wetland soil microbial communities from Old Woman Creek delta, Ohio, United States - OWC_Aug_T1_C1_D5_A | ecosystem: Environmental > Terrestrial > Soil > Wetlands | place: USA: Ohio...
CGGATGACCCGCTCCACGCTGGAGCAGTTGGCCGCCGTCCTGAACTCCGGAGCTCCGATCGCTTCCGGGGACCACGACTACATCAAGCTGAAGAACCAGCTCGGATGCGGCATGTACGACCTGGCCAAGGGGCTGGTGATCAAGCCCATCTGCGACAACGAAGTCTCGACCGACCCGGCCGAGTGGGTGCACATCTACAAGTGCTTCCCCGTTCCCGGCTGGGAGCTCACCTACGACAAGTCGACGCAGCGGGTTTTCCCCATCACGTTCAAGATCTTTGTCTCCCAGGAGAGCGGCCAGGAGGGTGAGTTCGGGACCATCGGCATGGAGTCCGGGTCTACCGAGTACGGGTACTAGGAGGGGGCCGTGCCTAAGCTTAAGGTGGACACGTCCGTCTCCGTCTTCGAGCCCATCGAAGTCGAAGTTGACGGGCAGACCTTGGTGGTCGGGAAATTCGGCCGGGAAACGGCCCGCCAGATGGCCGACCTCGACGCCAGAGTAGCCCAGGGTGACCTGGAGGCCGCATACCTTCGCCTGGAACTCCTGTTCGGGAAAAACGACGCCATATCCAAGCTGGACCTGGCCCAGGTGGGCGAGATCACGAGGTTCGTGGCCAAGGCCATGGTCAGCCCGGAGGTCCAGGAAAAAAACGGGCCGAAGCCCGGGGGAACCTCGCTGCCCTCCTGAGCGAGGCCTTCCCGGGCATGTTCAGCCTGGGTGACGTCCTGGGACTGGACATAAGGGACGAGATGCTATGGGTCCGTCTGGCAAAGAAGCGGATTCTGGCGAGAAGAAGGGAGGCCTACGGAGCCTCCCTGCTCCCGGGCATGGACGTCGACGCTATACGGCGGGAGCTGGCCTCGCTGGACGATCAGATCTACGCCGTCGAGAATGAGGAGATGATAGACGACATCGAGAAGCTGGCCCGGGCAAGGGCCGCCGAGGTCAGGAAGCCTAAGCCGCCCGTAAAGAGGCGGTGGAAGCCGAAACGCGCAAAGGCTAAGAGGAGGATCTGATGCCGGAACCCGGAGGGTTCTTCGCCGGTTCGATCTACGGAAAGTTGGTCCTGGACACTAGCGGCTTCAATGCCGCCCTCGGGGCCGTGGACAAGTCCCTGCACACAGCCGGGGCCAAGGTAGCGAAGTTCGGACAAAGCATGGTAGACGCCGGAAAGAAGATGGCGGGCGTTGGCCGCAATATGACCATGTGGGTAACCGTCCCTCTGGCCGCGGTTGGAGGGGCGGCGCTCAAGCTCGGCATGAATGCGGTGGAGAGCGAGAACCTGTTCGAAGTGTCCATGGGGAACATGGCCTCGTCGGCCCGGGCATGGTCAGTGGAGCTGCGCAAGCAGTTCGGGCTCAACGAGTACGAGGTGCGGAGGAACGTCGGGACCTTCAACGTCATGCTGGGTTCCCTGGGGCTCAACGAAAAAGCTGCCTACGGCATGGCCAAGGGGCTCACCCAGCTGACCTACGACATGTCCTCCTTCTACAACCTGCGGCCGGAGGAAGCATTCGAGAAGCTCCAGGCCGGGATATCCGGAGAGATAGAGCCCCTGAAGCGGCTGGGCATCGTGGTCAATGAGACCACGACCAAGAACTGGGCGCTCAAGAACGGCCTCATCGCCCAGGGCCAGGAGATGACCGAGCAGCAGAAGGTGGTGGCCCGCTACAACGTCATCATGGAGCAGACCGGAAAGGCCCAGGGGGACCTGGCCCGGACCATCGAGTCACCGGCGAACCAGCTCAAGATCCTGAAGCAGCAGGCCCAAATGATGGGCATAGAGCTGGGCCAAAGGCTGATTCCCGTAATGCGCACCGTCATGGACGTCGTGGAGAAGGGCCTCAAGTGGTGGGACGGCCTCAGCGACAAGAACAAGGACTTGATCATCAAGTTCGGCCTCGTTGCGGCCGCGGCCGGGCCCGTGATCGGGGCCGCCGGGAAACTGCTCCAGATATTCGGCGGTCTGACCAAGGGCATCGGCATGGCCATAGGCGGCATCGGTAAGCTGGCTGGGGCCCTCAACCTCGGGCTCGTGGCCTGGGGTGCTGCGGCGGCGGCCATAGGGTACTACATCATAAAACTCCACGAGAAAGGACAAGCCGAGGAGTACGCGGCCCAGGCCGAGGCCCGGGCGGCGAAGCGCCTGGGGGAGTACCAGGACAAGCTGTATGGCATAGTCTCCGCGGTCGGGGTGTCCAAGGAGAAGTGGGCCGAGCTCACCGCCAAGTACGGGGACAACGCCAACGCCCTCCGGAAGGCGATCCTGGCCGGTGAGGCCGGGACGGAAGCGCAGAAGGCGCTGGCCGACCACACGGCGAAGACAACTAAGGAGAGCGAGAAGGCCACCACGCAGACGGACGCCTACAACCTCTCCCTGTCTGACCTGGCGTCCGGTCTGAGTACGACGACGGAGAAGCAGAAGACTTTCAGCGAGTACCTGAAGGACGCCGGGGTGAAGTCGCTGGCTGACGAATCTGCCGAGGTGGTCAAGCTCTACGGGTACCTGGACCAGCTGAACAAGCTGCACGACTCCGGGAAGATGTCCAACGAGGCCTACTCTAAGGGAGTGCAGCAGATAGCCTCGGATCTTGAGGACCTGGGTCAGAAGACGAACATTGTGCTTCCCCCTGCGCGTGATTTCAACGACCTCATCAAGCAGGCCGTCGCACCTACCGAGGACATGGCGCATGCCATAGAGTACTCGGCGGAGGTCATCCAGTGGTGGGCCGACAGGCTGGGCGTCAGCACGACCGAGCTTAAGATGTACATCTACGAGGTGGCCCGTCTGCAGGCCGCCCTGATGGGGATACAGCTCCCAAGCATCGATTGGTCGCAGTTCACCGGCGGGGCCCGGACGGCCACGGAACAGACGCACGACTACTTGGCCGGTCTTTGGAACGACACGGCCCGCGGGTTCGGGGAGGCCGTGACTGGAATCCTCTTCGAGGGAAACTCCCTGAAGGAGGGATGGAACGGAATCCTAGGCTCGATGAAGAGCGCATTGTCAAATGCGGTCGGGGAGATGCTGACCACCTGGATCTCGGGCTTCATCAAGAAGGCGATAGCCGGTGGAGCTGACCTTCTCAGCGGAGTGAAGCAGACCCTGGGCGGCATCGCTTCCAACGTGGGCGGCATCGCCTCCGGACTGGGCACGTCCCTCGCCACCGGCATCGGGGCCGCGGTTGGGACGTTTCTCGGGTCGCTGCTGGGGAAGGTCTTCGGTGGCGGCCCATCCGGGCACCAGCAGCAGCAGCAGATCAACGACATCAAGGACTCCAGGAACTTCCTGGCCGACATCAAGAACTGGTTTTTCTCGGCCGGGTCCGGGTTCGGCGGGGCGGCCTATGAGTTCGTAACCGGCCACCTCGGCGATTGGCTAACGTGGATCAAGGACTCTCAGGATCTCACGCGCACCGTCCTCCACAACGACCTCGCGGCCGTCAACAAGAGCATCCAGGGGATAAGCGGGGCCCAGCATGGGGCCGTGGCCCGCGGGACCGGTCTGGTGATGGTGCACGGAACGCCCTCCAGGCCGGAGTACATCATCCCGGAACCGGACCTTCAGAAGATGGTGTCCGGGCTTCGTACGGACCGCGGCGGGAAACCGTCCGTGGTCAACGTAAAAAACGAGGTCAACGTACCCGGTCAGATCATAACCGACCGGGACTACGTGCGGGGCAGGCTTCTCCCCGAGATCATCGCGGCCCTGCGAAGCGCCATCAGCAGGCCGGAGCTCCAGGCGGCCCTCGGAATCAAGTGAGGTGATGTATGGTACTCTACGCTACGGAGAACCTTCTGGCCGGTGACAACGTCGACTTCTACTCTTCCTCGGAGGACGCTCTGTACTCCCTGGAGAACCTCTACTGTGGCCGCCCGTCAAAGCCGTTCAGGTTCACCGGGGTGGGTGCCGTCGGGACGCCCGAGTGGGTCTGCGCGGAGTTCTCCACGCCGCAGGCCGTGACCCTGGTGGGGGTCTTCAATCACAACCTCGTCCAGACGGCCTCGGGAGACTACATTACGCTCCTTGGGTGCGACACCGGGTGCGAGAGCGGGGGCTGCAACTGGGCCGCTCCGGACTACACGCTCGACCTCTCGGGGCGCATCGTCGCAAACTGGAACGATCTCTACTCGGTGCTCAATCAGACCAGGCTGGCGTGGCGTCTTGAGGTGGTCGACGCCGACAACCCGGACGGGTACGTGGAGATCGGGGAATGGCTGCTCGGCCGGTACACGGCCTTGAGCTCGGCCCGCTTGGCCCCGGGCAGGGTGGAGAGCCCGACCCTGTTTCGCGTCGACAACAGGACTCCGTACGGGCAGCACTGGACCGAGCAGCTAAGCCGTACGGTGGACCTTTCCATGACCGTGACCGGCCTGGGTGACCCGGACACCGTAAACTCGGTGCGGGTCATGCTGGAGGCCATCCACGACGCCGGGAGCAAGGTCTTCTTGGTGCCCGACCACGCGAGCCCGTTCATCTACTACGCCCACCTTGAGAACGACTCCGGGTTCATGAGTCAGCTACTCAGGGGGAACGGCTGCGAGGCATCCGAGTGGACGTTCGAATTTCGGGCCCTGACCAAAGGAATAAGGTTGTTATGAGCGGGCTGGCGGACACCGTACGCAAGCTTCAGAAGGACGTGGCCACGGCCCTCCGCGTAGCCATGAACGCAACCGGGGGCGGAGGACTCGTCCCGCACACCCACCAGAACGCCGGGGAGGGAGGACAGCTCGACCACGGGGCGGCGGCCGTGGCGGCCTCGCTTCTCGACGACGACCACACCCAGTACCTGAAGGAGAAGGCGAGCGGGGGCACGGCCGCGGAGACTCCCGAGCACGCCCACCAGGCCGCGGCCTCGTGCGGCCAGCTCGACCACGGAGCGGCCCTGACGGGCCTGGGTGACGACGACCACACGATCTACCTTCTGGCCGACGCAACGCGTGATCTGACCGCCACCTGGACCGTCTCCCAGAACATCTACATCTACAAGGAGACGTACGGTGCCTACCTGGAGCTTAGGACGGCCTATGCCGGTGCCTCCTCCGGCGGCTATCTCTACCTGTCCTTCAGCCGAGGCACCAAGGCGTCACCGACGGTCATTTCCAGCGGGGACCGCTTCGGGGCCATTTGCTTCCGTGGATACGACGGGGATGAATTCCACGTCGGGGCCCAGATAGACGCTGCGTGCGACGACACTCCGGGCAACAACGACATGCCCGGCAGGCTCATCTTTCGCACGACGGCGAACGGGGCTTCGACTCCGACGGAGCAGATGAGGATAGACAATGCCGGTCTGGTCCGTATCGGGAGCTCCGGCACGATGTCCGAGCTCCTTAACGTCGAGGGCCGGGTGGCGCTTAAGGAGACGACCGACCCAACGAACACGGCCAACTACGGCAAGATCTGGGTCCGCTCCTCCGACTCCAAGCTCTACTTTATGGACGACTCGGGCAACATCTACGAGCTGACGGCCGCCGGGACGGTATCCAGCGAGAACTTCTTCCCCCGCTGGGATGTCCGGACCTGGAACGCAGTTTCTCCGGGGAACGCTGGATGGATAGCCACCGCTTGCACCGTCTACGCTGTGGCCCCGGGGGCCTATTCGACGATCCTCGACGCCAACGGAAAGTGGGGCCAGGACCTCTCAAACGCCATAGCCGGTAACATCTGCCACGTCCGCGGGGAGAGCTATGACGCCTTCCAGCCTCGTCACAATCCCTACGGTGTTTTCTGCCTAAAGACCTACTCCGAAATAACGCACGTCAGGTTGTGGGTGGGTTTCAACACGGCAGCCGAGCCAAGGTCGGGAACGCCGAACCAGGACGACGTCGGATTCCGATTTTCGACGCCGGACGGCGATACAAATTGGATGTTTCAAAGCCGAAACGCGGCCGGGACAACGACGGTTGACACGGGCGTGGCCGTGGCCGCGTCCACCGTCTACGTCTTCAAGCTCTGGACGAGTGACGGAGGAACCACCTGGAACTGGGACATCAATGGAACGTCCGGGTCGAACACGAACAACGTCCCGAGTACGACGGCCAACCACAGTCCACTCGTCGGTTGGATTCCGGAGAGCGCCGCCGCCGATGCTTTTCTGGTCGGCTATTTTTATTGGATGTGGGATCAGGGGTAAGACATGCCGATACCGCACCGAGTTTTCACCGACTTTCACCATATCTCAGCCCACGGCTATGGGGCTTCCAACTTCAACACGTACGACAAGTGGCTGAACGACCACGTCACCGAGGCCACGATCGGGCTGAAGAAAATAGACTCCGGGGGCACGGTCTGGGAGCGGTACGACCTTTTCTACAAGGGCACGGAGGAGCAGGGATGGGGGGAGATAGACGGGGCGGACGCCGTCATGAGCGTCTGCCTGGTCTGCGTCTTCCTTCCTCCGTTTTACAACTCCGGCCCGGTAACGGAGCTCGACTCCATCATCAGGGGCTGCCTGTACAGAAACGCTGACGACTGGGACGTAGAGAAGGGAACCGGGCGCTACACGGACGGCGTCTCCGCCCAGTACTTCGCCTACCCGCACGACTATCACGCCGGGGACGTGACCAACAACGGCCTCTACTCGGACATCGCCATAAGCTCCTTCCCGGCCCAGTGGGATATCTGGCACGAGGCCTGGAACGCCTTCGGCAACGATGCCCTGGCCTACAAGCAGAGCTCGTACATACTAACCCGCGGCATGTTCCTGGCCGGTAACACCTACGCTCCGGCCACCATAGACTGGGGGGCCGGTGACGGCGTGTTTCTCAACGTGGACCTTCATTACGCCACGATCAAGTACTTTAACCCGATGGTGAACTCGTTCTCCCGGTACAGCGGGCCAACGGCCGGAGGATTCCCGCTGGTCCTTTACGGGCTCGGCCTGCACAACGACGACGACGAGATAGACGAGGGTGGACAGTCCAGGGTGGCCGATGGCGGCGGGTCCTGGAATGATTGCGTTGACTATATCTACGTGGAGGACCTCGACGGGAACGTCGTGTCGGCGCTCCAGGTTGACCTGGATGGAGTGCCGGGTGGCCGCGACTTCTCCAGGGGCTCGAACACGGAGATCACGATTTACTCGTTCCCGGCTCTGGCGGCCGGTACGTACCAGCTCAGGCTCAGGAAGGCCATGTCCCTGGCTCCAATAACCAACGTCGACTCCTATGCCGGGGACTGGCGTTGTGACGCGGGCGGAAGGATGGAGGAGGGACGGAGGCTCTACATTTCCATCGGAGATCCGGTGCGTCATCCCTACGTGCCGCTGGTGTGCCTCAGGTGGAAAAAGGGCGATTCCTACGAGGAGACGTGCTACGCTCCGATCGACACCAGGGCTAGACTGAGATTTTACGAGGGCCTGCTCCTGGGCATGTCGTCCTTCAAGAGAGGGACGAGCGACATCACCGGGAGCCCCGTATTCCCGGACATCGACCTTGAGCTGGACAACACCGAGCGGACATTCTCCAAGCTCCTCGCCGAGTACTGGATCAAAAACCAGGTGGTCGAGGCGTACATCAGCTTCGGGGACGAAGCAGAGGCCGACCGGGTAATGGTGTTCGGCGGGTTCGTTAGCGACTACGACAAGCCGACTAGCCGGTGGCGGGTCAAGCTGCGGAACGTCCTGGGGAAGTACTTCGAGGCCAAGGTGCCGCGGTACCGGGTGACGGAGGAGGAGTACCCGGACGCTCACCCCAATTACCTGGGTAAGGAGATTCCCGAGCTCCTAGGCCGGGGGGTCCTGGACACGGGAAGCATGAAGGGTGCGGCCGAGGCGATCTGCGTGGACACGACCGCGTACAAGTACCTGGCCTCGATGGGAAGCCTGCACGCCATCCTTAACGTGTACTCCAACGACGATCCGATCGACCCGGCCGACTACGCCGTGAGCTGGGAGGACGGGGGCCGGACCTACATTACCTTTGATTCCGACCAGGGGGACAACAAGGTCACTTTTGACTTCGAGGGCTACATGTACGGTCCGTGGAACGACACGGACAGCGGCGGGGAGTACGTGCGCAATCCGGCCTACGTGATCCTCTACTTCCTGGAGTTTCTCGTCGGGATACCGGAGGAGCTCATAGACGTGGACTCCTTCGAGGCCATGGCGGCCGCGTACGAGGCGGCCGGAAGGGGACAGTCTGCATACCTCATCGTGCAGGACGAGAAGGGGGCGGACGCCGTGCTCCAGGAGCTCCTCTTCTCCTACGGGGCCAAGTGCTGGGAATCGGCGGGCGGGAAGATAACGATTGGAAGGAAGGACCCCGGGGACCTCGCGTCCGTAGCGCATCTTTTCCAGCAGATAGACGCCCTTGATGAGGCCCAGAAACCGATCGACTTCTCGGCGGCCGTGAACAGGGCCCCGATAGGCTGGGCGTTTTACCCGAGCGCGAACATCTGCGCCTACTCCGGGGAGGCCGTGCGGCAGGTGGCGGTGGACGCGTTCGGGGCGTACATCGAGCCGTCGTCACCGTGGGACTACCTCTGGACGGACGACGCCGGGCTGGCCGCGGCCCGGGCTGAGGAGGACCTTCTCAAGCTCTCCTTCGGGGACCAGCGCATAATCCTCCCGCTTAGCATCAGGCACTACCGCAGCCTGGACATCCTGGACACCTTCAGATTTCAAGATCCGTACGGGATAAGCCTGGACGGGAGCGGTGACTACGGCCGGTACTGGTACGTGGAAGGGCTGACCATCGACCCGCTGGAGGGGAAGATGACCGTGGAGGGCGTCGACCTTCAGTGGCTGCTGAGGCAGTACTGCGTGCTGGGCGATGAGGATGCCAGGGCGTCAAACTGGTCCGCGGCCACGGAAACGGACCGGATGTACTGCTACCTCTGCAGCGAGGCTACCGACCTGTTTGCGGACGGAGAGCCCGGAAAGAAGCTGATCAGTGAGAACCAATAGGAGGACGGGATGGCCTATATAAACGGCGACGATTTCGTTGACGGTGCGATATTCAGCTACGAAGAAGCCAACCGCATCAAGAACAACTGGCGCGGGTCTGCCGCTCCATCAAACGTGCAGCCGGGGATGCTCTTCAGTGACGAGGACGACGACAAGCTGTACCACTGTGTGGGTGCCAGCGGCGGCCTGGACGAAGTGCTCCAGGAGACGATGAGCGCGGACGCCACGCCGGTATTCGACGCTCTGATCTTGGACGTCAAGGCGGCGGCCCTGTCCGATCCTCCCACGGCGGCGGAGCTGGCGGCCGTGTTTGGGTCAAACCCTGGGGACGGCTACAACGGCTACGTGCAGGGAACGGACTCGGCCGCGAAGATGTACCACGTCGTCTACAGCGCCGGGTCCTTCTATTACGAGGAAATGACCGCGGCGGTCTGACGGAGGAGCGCATGACGATCAACATCAAGCGTCTGATCTGCGAGCTGTGGGGGAAGAGCTGGGGCTGGTGCGACGCGTACTGGGACTGGGTGGACGTTTGCACGGAGACGCGGCAGCTGGCGAACCCATACTGTCCCGTGGAGCGCGTGCGCTTAAGAAAAAAGGAACGGCCACAGGCCACGTGCACGGAGCACGAGGCCCCGCAGCCGCCGCTGCCCAAGTGGAAAGTGTGCCGGGACACCGGGCTTGAGGCGACCAAATGGTGCCCGTCCATAGACACCGTGTACACGGAGCCGTCTCTGGCCTGCAGAAGGCACGGGCCGCCGAAGCCGTCGAAAAAGGATGCCGACTTCGTCATCTTCAGCTTCGATCCGTGGAGACACGATGTTACGGACGACGAGCTGGAGAGCGCCGTGGTCAGGGCCGGGGAGGCCGGATGCGACTACGACCGGACCTTCCTGGGCTGGCCCGGCGATGGCCGGGTGAGGATGCAGCCGTTTCTCTCGGCCGGGACCGGAGCCGTGCTTCCGTGGGACGTCTATCAGTTCAATCCCGACTGGGTGGTCAGACTCCGCAAGTTCCAGCGAATGCTGGCCAAGGCGGGCATGGGCATCATGATGGACTTCTTCGGTTTGCAGGTTGCGCAGATGAAGGACATTGTCCCGTACGCCTGGTTCGTGCAGCCCAACAACCGAAACGACATTGACGGGTACAGGGACGTCCGGCCTCACGCCATGGACTATTGGCGTTGGTGCCTGGCGCAGGTCATGAGCATGGTCGGTGCGGAAGGCAACCTGATCAAGCTCGGGAACGAGCAGAGGGCTCCCGGTGACGGCGGGAGCGAGGAGAATGCCCACACCGTCGAGATCTTGAAATGGGCCAAGGCCTGGGCCCTGCCGCTGGCCCAGTACGCGAGGAACGACCTCAAAGTAAGGCTTCCCGTGTCGGCCGTGGCGGAGCCGTACCACGGGACCGGCCATTGCATAGCTAGCGTCTTGTCAGACGCCGGGTGGGCGTGGCCCGAGTTCGTCGGTCACTGGCACGGCTGCGACCTCTACGAAAACTGGGCGAAGAGATGGATCGTGCCTAACCCCGATGGAGGGGAGTGGCACATGTGGGCCGTGCCCAAGTACTACGCAATCTCTGATGACGGCGGCGGCCGTGACATGCCCGTAGCAAAACGCGGCATGCAGAACCCGTCGAACCCGACCCGTTGGTCGGCCAATCAGCACTGGCGCATCGACACGGTTAGGCGCATCAGGGAGAAAGTCCGGCACGTGCGCTTCATCGAATGGATGCCCATGGAGTTCAAGTCCGACACGTGCCGACCGGGCGATCTTGACCAGACAGTGAGCGTCGACGTGTACTGGAGATGCGCCCAGGAGCTTTGGGGGATAGATATCAGACGCAGCCTCTGACGATGCTTTCGAGACGGCCTCTCCGGCTATGACGGCGTGAAGGATCTTTCGGGCCCCGAAATGCCTCTCTTGCGCGGGAGCTCACGGGAGCGGCCGTTCGGGATACCCACGCCAACCGAAGCCACCCCTTCCCTCTAGACGCCTTCCCGGGCCCCTGGGACGCATTCCCGGGGTACCCGAGAAGAAGACCGCCATGTCCGGAATATCGTTATATCAAGTTCATGCACGGAAATACTTGACAAAACATATGGAGCTGTGATATAATGGGGGTATGGCAAACAAGATCGAGAAAACGGGGAACGGGCAAGCGGCCGCCTCGGAGAGCCGCAGCAAGGTGCGGGCCAGCAAGGAAAAAGCACGCAAGGCGATAGAGCGCGTGCGCGTCGGGCTCGTCTCCATTGAGGCTGCAAGCCACGACCTTTACAGGTACGACGCCCAGGAATCACATCGCCTTCACCAACTGGCGCATGGCCTCGACGAGATCATGCGCTCCTACTTCTTGGGACAGAGCGGCAGAACCAAATTGTACCAGCTTGAGGGCTGCGAGCCCAGCTGCCCGAGATGCGGCAACGCGAACGCGATGCTCCATCGCTGCGAGCCCCTGCGCGACGGCCAGCTTGAGCCGGACAAGAGCGGAACCGAGCGGCCCTACATCGACACTCTGACCTGCCGCGACTGCGGCTATCGCGTCTACGAGCGCGACACGGTCATCATCAAAGGTTGAGGAGGACAACATGAAAAAAGAAATCGGAACGACGAGCAACACTTACACGGTCGAGGCCCATCGTGACCCTCTCGCTCCGCGTGATTGGGCGTACACGATCAAGAAGAACGGCCGCTATTGCGAGTCCAGCGGGAGCTGGCTTGAGGAGCACGAAGCCATGGCCGCCGGTCAGAAGAGGGTCAAGGAGATCGAGACCCTCGACGAGTACGGAATCCCGGTTGAGCGCGTTGTCTACAGAACGTACCAACACTGGGCAAAACAGCAGAGACAGCAGATCCTCCCGGTGGTGCGCAAGCGCATCCAAAATCAAAAGGTTGACATCGCCTACGAGATCAGGCAATTGCGGTTGAAGATCGCTAGGCTCCAGGCCGAGAAAAAGGATTTTCGTGTTCCCACGGCCGCCGAGCTCACGAGCACCGATAAGTACGAGGCCTACGTGAAGAGCTGCCGCGATTTCGCCGTCAAGATGGGGCTCCCGTGCGTACTTTTGGAAAAAGAGGAGGAATAGCATGGCTACAAAGACGATCCGAGATCTGAAGGATTGCCCGAGGTTCACGACAAGCACGGTAAAGGACAAGACCGGCATGCCGGTGGTGCTCTGCTACGTCTGTAGTTGCGCCAAGAGAAGAGGGGCCGTGTGCGCGATGATTGAGGAGCAGAAGAAGCTCGACCGGTGCCTGACCAGGGATTCCTTCTCCGGCCGCAACAGGGGGTACTAAGATGACAGTCAAACTGTGGAGGCACCGTAACCGGATCGGCCATGCCGTGGCGGTCTTCAGGGTCGGGGACATGAGAGGCGGGGAGGGCGGCCGGTTCAAAATCCTGAACGGTAAGGACGCTTTCTTCATCAAATCGCCGTTTTTCTTTTTTCTGATCTGGAAATAAGGAGGACGACATGTCAAACATGAGCTACTGCCGGTTTGAGAACACTCTTCTCGACCTCGGGGATTGCGCCGATCACGTGCTCGACAGGCTCACCGGAAACTACGAGCCCGACGCTAGGGTCGGCCTGATCATGACCTGCATCAGCATCCTGGAAAAGCTCAACTTCGCCGTGATGGACAACGAGAACGTAAACTACGATGTCACCGAGGACACGGTGAGACAGCGGCTGGCGGAAATCGCGAACAACGAGCCCGAGGAGGAATGAATATGGAAATGGACGCTGTAAGGATCGAGGAGTACGAAAAGCGGGTTCTCCGCGTCATGGTCTCGGAGCAGAAGCGGATCTTCGAGCGCAAGGCCGCCCGCCGCAGAGACGCGGACCCCAGGCACGCCCCTGTACGGGGCGTGCCCGCTGGGACGGAGGCCTAACCATGTCGCACAAGCAGGATCTCATCACCAACATTCGCGTCGCACGCTCGGCTATGCAGCTTCCCCCACTCAAGCTCGGGAGGAAGACGACGGAAGAGCTGCAGAAGATCTGGAGGGAAACCTACCAGGAAGCGAAACGGGCCGGGCTCATCAGGGGCTAGATTTTTAAGAAAAAAGGAGGAAGATATGAGAATCGTAGAAGTCAAAACGGTCTTGAACGAGGAATCCGACGTAACGCGGCTGGTCACCCTGGAGCTGGAGCACTATGAGGTCCAGGAGCTGATCAACGAGGCCGCGGAGAGGATCGGTAGTGGAGTGTCTATCGGCTACGCCAAGATCCTCATCGAGAGGCACGCCGAGCTGACCAAATCTCTCCACGTTAAGTGCCCGTTCGTGGGCGAGGAGAAGCGCTGATGGAGCCGGTAAGAGTCAAGAGGCACTATCTGATCGAGATCGAGGCCGAGGACTGGGACGAGAAGCGGGCCCTGGAGATGTTGGAGAAGGTGGCGAAGAAGGTCCGCGAGACGCACATCCTGGAGTCGAGAAAGGATGGCCTGTTCGCCGGGTCCGTGATCGACATCCGGCCCATGGTCGGGTGAGGAACAGAATGGAAGACACACGACCCGAAAAGAAGGTCCAGATCTGCGTCATCTGCGGGCAGGGGTTCACGTCACAGAAGTTGCGCATGGTCTGCGGGACCGATCATTGCCGGGAGGTCTGGAAAAGACAGTGGCGGGCGTTCGTTGTGGCTAACCCGACGAGGGCGAAATGATCCCGTACGACTTCCAGCGGAGGGGCGTGGAGTTCCTGCTCCACGCCCGCCGGGCCCTTCTGGCCGACGACATGGGGCTGGGGAAGACGGCCCAGGCCATCTTAGCATGCGAGGCCATGGGGACGGGGCCCGTCCTGGTGGTGTGCCCAAACACACTAAAATCAAACTGGGCCGACGAGGTGGCGAAGTGGGTCCCGTCCGGAAGGACCGTCGTCCTCCGCGGGACGGCGGAGAAGAAGGAGCGAAGCGTCCGTGAGTTCGACGGTGACTATCTCGTGGTGAACATCGAGGCAGTCAGGCCGTGCGCCCGGGCGGGCGGCGGGATCCTGTCCGCCCTGCTGGACGTTCGCTGGAAGGTGCTGGTGGTCGACGAGGCGCACGCCATAAAGGGCCGAAGGTCGCAACAGACGAAGGGCGTGGCGGCGCTGGCCGCGAGGACGAAGACCGTCTACCTCATGACCGGGACTCCGATCATGAACAGGGTGGACGACCTCTGGTCACCCCTTCACGTACTCTACCCGAGAAGGTACCCGTCGTTCTGGTCCTTCGTCAAGCACCACGCCTCGGCCTACCCCGGAAAGTTCGGCTGGGTGATCGACGGAAGGCCGACGCGGCCGGGGGAGCTCCGGGCCGAGCTGGCACCTTTTTTTCTTAGGAGGGAGAAGGAGGAGGTATTCCCGGACATGCCCGCCAAGCTGTACCAGCGGCTGTGGCTGGAGATGGAGGGGGAGCAGGACAGGATCTACAGGGAAATCGAGAAGTCGGCCATGGCCCAGGTCACGGAGGACACGGTAGTCGTGACGCCGGGCGTGCTGGCACAGATCACGCGGTGCAGGCAGGTAGCCTTCTCCGCAGCGCTCATCGGCGGCCCGCCGGACAGCGTAAAGATGGACGCCCTGGTGGACGTGGCCCGCGGCACCGACCGGAAGATGCTGGTGTTCTCCCAGTTCGCCGAGGCCGTGAAGATGGCGTCCGAGCGCCTGACCTCGGAGGGGATAGCGCATACGGTATTCATCGGGGAGACCCGGGAGGAGGATAGGGATGAGGCGATAAGGGCGTTTCAGAACGACCCGGGGGTCCGGGCGTTCCTGGCTACCACTCAGGCTGGGGGGTCCGGCCTGAACCTGACGGCGGCCTCGTTGGTCGTCTTCCTGGACAAGCACTGGACCCCGGCCGTCAACGAACAGGCGGTGGACAGAACCCGCCCGCACATGCAGAGGAGCCCGGTTCAGGTGGTGGAGCTGCTCTGCCGGGGCACCGTTGACGAGATGGTCGAGGACGTACTAAGCGGCAAGATGTCCATCATCGAGGCCGTAATCAAAAGAAAGAAGGAGGTTTCAACATGACGACTGAGACGACGGAGACGACGGAGACGAAGACCGAGATGACGGCTAGGGAGAAGATCGCCAAGTACTGCGCGGTCGTGAGGGAGGCTGGGGAGAAGGGCGTCGTCCTCACCTTCGGGAAGAGAAGGTATAGGATGAGCCAGCCCCTGGAGAAGATGACCGACGCCGACTGCGAGCGGGTCTTCAAGTACCTGGAGCTCGACTCCTACATCGCCAAGTGCGGGGCCACGGCGGCCAAGCGCCGGGGCGGGAAGAGCGGGGTCGGAAAGCCGGAGGAGAGGAAGCCCTGCGAGTGCGGTTGCGGGCGCATCGCCAAAGCCGGGCGCAAGTTCCTCCCAGGTCACGACGCGAAGCTGAAGTCGGCGCTGCGCAAGACGGTCGCCAAGGGCGGCCGGGCTTCGGCCAAGGCCAAGGCAGAGCTCGAGCGGCGCGGCTGGTGACTGGCCGCGGGCCCGCACTTGACAGGGTTTGTCACACGGTGGTAGAATTGAGGGACGCATGAGAGACAGAGACGTCAGTTGGTCGGAGATCGAGGCCTGGTGCACCTGCCGCATGAAGTGGCACTGGACCTACGAAGTGGGGATCGTCCCGAAGCAGACGAAGCGGGCCCCGGCCGTCGGGTCCTGCGGCCACGCGGCCATCGCGGCGGCGCTGCGCGGGGAGAATTGGGCGGCCGCCGTCAACGCCTGGCTGAAAAAGGAGACTTCCAAGCGGGACCTGTTCGACGAGGAGCTGGCCGAGTACGAGGCCGTGGCCAACCTCATCCTGGGCATCGTGCCCAGGTACCTTCATTTTTACCCGCGGGACTTCGAGCCGGTCTTCGTCGAGCAGAAGTTCGAGATCCCGATACGGGGCATCAGCACGAGGCTCATCGGCTACTGGGACGCGCTGGTGCGGGCCCGGGACGGGCGGCTGTGGCTTATGGAGAACAAGTTCCCGGCCCAGCGGTTCCGGACGGACTCCGACCTTGAGCTGGACGGCCAGGTCGGCGTCTATCAGTACGCCGCCCATAGGCTGGGCTACGAGGTAGTGGGGACGATCTACAACCAGATCTTGGCCCGCATGCCCGCGGAGCCGAAGTTGAACGCAGACGGGAGCGCTTCCAGGGCGAAGGTCTACACGGACTGGCCGAGCTACAGGGAGTTCCTCGTGAAGCGGGGGCTCAACCCGGACGACTACGCGGAGATGGAGAAGAAGCTGGCCGACTTCAGGTTCTTTCAGAGGACCTACATCTACAGGCCGCTCGTCGAGATCAGGCTGTTCACGCGGGACATGGAGCGGCGGATCTGGGACATGCGGTCAAGCCGGAAGAAGCACATCTACCGAAGCGAGTCGGCGATCGTCTGCGGCCGCTGCCCCTACCGGGAGCTGTGCATCGAGTCCGTGAAGGGAGGGGACACGGACTTCATCATCAAGGAACAATTCGAACCCAAAAAGTCGAGAGAGGAGGAGAAACATGACGACGACAAAGACTCCGAGAACGAAGGTTCCGCCGCTCTCTGAGAGCGCCGGTCCCGAGGTCGAGGAGCGGGACGACGAAGGGCAGGCACCGGAGCACTCTCCGATGAACCCGCCCGAAATCAGGATCTACCGGCCGACCGTAGAGTCCTACAAGCTGAAGATGCTTGTCTACGGACCGCCGGGCGTGGGCAAGACGTCGCTGCTCGCCACGGCGGGCCTGCACAAGCTGACCGCCCCGGTGCTCATCATCAACGTCGAGGGCGGCATGCTGAGCGTGGCCGACGCCGGGGTGCTGGGGCTGAAGACGGCCCCGGACGTTGTCGATCTGAAGGGTTTTGACCAGCTGGAGAGCATCTTCTGGTACCTGGCCAAGGGTGACCATCCCTACAAGTCGGTCGGCATCGACTCGCTGTCCGAGCTCCAAATGGTCAACCTCGACTACATCGTCCGGAAGCTGGTCGGAAAGTCGAGCGGCTCCGGGGCGAAGCGGGAGTCGATGGACGACATTTGGAGGGACGATTACGGAACGAGCACCCAGCAGCTGCGGCGCGTCGTTCGGCAGTTCCGGGACCTGCCCATGCACGTATTCTTTTCCTGTCACGACGCCGCCTCGCAGGACAGGGACAAGAACGAAACCGTTCACCCCATGCTCACCCCGAAGCTGCGCACGGCCGTTATGGGCTACATGGACGTGATCGGCTACATGTACGTCGACTCCGAGGCCTCCGAGCAGACTGGCGGCGAGGGGGCCGGGGAGCGCGAGGATTCCACGCCCAGGCGGCTCCTGTGCAGGCCCTTCGGAAAGTGGGTGGCCAAGGACCGCAGCCCCGGCCAGCGGCTGGGGCTCGTGCTGGAGAACCCGTCCATACCGGTCATCATGGACCGAATACTCGGATAAGAGAGGAGAGACACAATGAAACAACCGAAGATCCCGTACCCGAAGGAGGAGGGAGCGCCTAAGCCAAACGTGCTGAAGCCGCCGCCGGGACCGCCAGCCGGTCCCACCGGCGACGACTTCTTTGAGGACGACTTCACGGGCGTTGAGGGCGGGTTCCCCATGGCCGAGGAGGGCAGGCATTACGCCAAGGTGATCGACTTTGAGCGGTCCGACAGCCAGAGCGGGAACCCGCAGTATGTCTGGCAATTCCGGATCACGGACGGCCCGTCCAAGGGAGTGGAGCTCCGCTACTGGACGAGCCTGCTCCCGCAGGCGCGTTGGAAGGCGGCCGAAACTCTGGAAGCGGTCGGTGTCAAGGCCGTTGGCAGCATGGCCCGCTTCGGCCGGTCGGACATCGTCGGCAAGGCGTGCATTCTGGAGGTCGTCCACGAGACTTACGACGGCAGGCTGCGGCACAAGGTCCAGAAGGTGTACGCTCCGGACGAGCGCTGCGCTGCGGCGGCAAAGCGGGACGAGGACACTCCCTTTTAGGGGCCGGATCATGCGACGGAAGGCCGCGGGAGAGCCCGGGACGAGGGGACCGGCTACCTACATAGGTGGGGGGTCCCACGGGGCCTTTCCCGCGGCCTCTCCGGGCCGCGGACGGTACGCCCGGGAGGGCGGCTGAGATGTCCGGAAGGCGCGTCCTTACCTGGGTGTTCGAAGAGGGGAAACTGCACCCGGTAGAGGTCATACTCGAGGACGGGGAGCGCGTGAGCCTGGACCCGTGGGACGTTGCGGCGATGTCCGGCGGGGACCGGGAGGAAAAACCGGAGGAGGTGAGGTCATAAAATGAAAAAGACGCTGACGATCGTGGCGTGGGTGGCCGTGACGCTGCTTTGTCTGTCGGCCGCGGCGATGGTCGTGGTGAGCATCGTGGACGTTGTGAGCCGCAACGATGCGGAATGGATGGACAGCGGGGGAAGGCACGTGGTCGAGCTTCCATCCGCAAAGCCGAGCGAGGGAGACTGAGGATGGAAGAGGGGAGAGAGCCTACCACGGAAGAGATGCTGGTGCATTTTGATTTGATATGTCCTTTTAAAAATTGTCCTACGTGCCGGGCCATCCGTACCGGTCTGCTGGCGCGTGACAAGCTGAAGCGATTAAAAGAACTTGCCGACAAGATTCTGATGGCTACGGGTAAGTGCGACGACTGCCCGCTGCTACAGGACGTCCGCAATTCCGAGGAGGGGAAATGACCGAGTGGGTGTGGAGACTGCTCTTTTTCCTGCTGGGTGTAGTGGCCGGGATGTTCCTTTTTGGCCTGTTGGCTGCGGGGGCCCGGGCCGACAGGGCTATAGAACAGGCTGCAGGGGAAAGAAACGGTGGGGGGCCGGACGATGAGTGAGACTATACACGTACACGACGGTTGCGGACAGCGTCTGTTGTGGAGGCTTAACGAGATTCTGGATGACTTCGGCTGGTGGTGCGGGTCGTGCGAGGAGTGGGTGCCGGAGGACGAGGTAAAGAAGGTTGTCCTTTTTGACAGGGACGACATCGCGTACGAGAGGGCGAGGGCGCGGGGATGGCCGGACTGAGGATCGTAATGCCGACAGTGCTCCTGTCCGGGAACGTGCTCCGGTCGATGCACTGGGCCAGGCAGTACCGGTACGGAAAGGCGCTTGAGCTTGAGGTGTGGGCGCTTCTCATGGCCCAGATGCACGGGCCCGTGGAGAGGGCCACGGGGAGGAAGCACGTGACCGTGACCCTCTACCATCGGGCGCGAAGGTTCGACCAGGACAATGCCCACCGGGCCGCGAAGCCGCTGCTCGACGCGCTGCGCAGGCTGGGGCTAATCCGCAACGACTCCCGGCGCTGGCTGGACCTGGACATCGAACAAGAGGTGGACAGGGAGCGCCCGTGCACGGTGGTTGAGATCGATGACGCTGGAAAGGAAGGAGGAAAATAGAATGCCTATTCAAGTGTGGCTGAGAGAGCCGAAGGTCTGCATCACCCTACAGGGTGAGAAGATCCTAAAAAAGGAATGGCGGCTGCGCAGGCTGGGCCTGTTCAGGCGCAGACTGTGCGTGGCCGCGGAGGACGGTAATGCCGTCATGTTCCACGCTGACAACGTGCTGCTCGTCCAGACGGTGACCAAGGAGGATCTGAAGAAGATCCGCGAGGTGGCGGAGAAGGAGGGCGGGCAGCGCCGGGTGCAGCCGGTGGCCGTAGTGCCCACGGGCAGGCGATGAGCGAGAAGAAGGAGGAGAGCCGGGAGATGAGAACGCTCCTTGCCATAAGGCGGGCGTTCGGGAACGATCCCGGGCTGGACAAGCTGGTGACGCTGGCCCGCTCCCTGGAGGCGTTCGGCATTAAGTTTTCGATCGGAATCGAAATACATCCAAAGAAATGAAGGAGGTTCGACAATGTGTGACCTGAAAGCCGTGGAGATCATTCTGACCTTCTCCGTCGGCGGGATCACGCTGCGCGGGCTGATCGCGCTCGTGAAGTCGTGGCTGAAGCTCCAGGGCATCGCAGCCCTGCTGCTGGCCGTGGTGATGTGCACCGTGGCCTCGGCCGCGTACCTGTTCATCGTGCACCAGTTCGACTGGGCCTGCCTGCTCACGATCTCGTTGAGCGTGTTCTCCGGGACGCAGATCGTCTACCAGGCCACGACGCAGGAGTAAGGGAATGGAAGGGAGCCGACCGAAAAGACGGCCGCTGGCTAACGTCCACGACGGCCGCCCGCAGAGCCTGAGACGACAACCCTGCCCCAGGCGGAAACCAACGAGACGAGGGCGGGCGGTCGGCCTCCCGAATTAAGGAGCGACGGATGCTTATATCCACCCGGGAACAGTTCTTGGCGATGATGCGTGAGATCTGCGACGGGCCGAGCACGACCGTTTACGACACGGAGACGACCGGACTTCGGCCGTTCAAGGGTGACGCCATAGTCGGGGCGTCCGTGCTGATCCCGGACCTTACCGGGGGGACGAACGGGAAGACCTTCTACCTTCCCGTGAGGCACGAGGGCGGGGGTAACCTGGGCCTGGCCGAGCTCCGGGAGCTGTGCCGCGAGATCTCGCGACCGGGGCGCACGCTGGTCGGGTTCAACCTCAAGTTCGACACCCACTTCACCGAGGCCGAGGGCGTCACCGTCCGGGCCCAGCCCATGGACGTCATGCTGGCCGCCCACCTCTGCAACGAGAACGAGATGAGCTTCTCCCTGAAGCGGCTGGCGGCAAAGTACGTGGACCCCGGGGCGGCCGACGAGGAGAAGAGGCTGCTGGCGGCGCTCAAGGAAAAGGGGGCCAAGGACAAGAGCGGGATACGCAAACTGGGCCCGGAGGAAGCGGCCCCGTACGCAGAGAAGGACGTCGAGCTTACGTGGCGGCTGGCCCGCCACTACGCCGGGGAGCTGGATCGTCAGGGCCTGGAGGAGCTCTGGGAGGGGGTCAACGAATACTCGGTGGCGGTGACGGCCATGGAGCGCCGGGGAGTGCTCATCGACCCGGACGCGTGCCGGGCCAACCTGGAGTTCGCGAGGAAAAGGCAGGAGGAGCTCAATGCCAGGATGCGGAGGGAGGTAGGGCACGACTTCAACCCGGCCTCGGTGCCGCAGCTGCGCCGAATCCTGGGGCAGCACCATACGGACAAGGCGGCGCTGGCGGCGTCGGAGCACCCGATAGCCAGGATGCTTGTCGAGTGCCGGTCCTGGGGCAAGGCAGCGTCGACCTTCTACGCGGCCTTCCTGGAGCTAATGGACGGCGGGCACAGGATACATCCCAACCTTAACCAGACCGGTACCGTGTCCGGCCGTCTGAGCTGCACGAGCCCAAACCTACAGGCGTTGCCAAAGGGAAAGAGCCTTTACCGCGTCCGGGACCTCGTAATAGCCCCGCCCGGTTACATGCTCCAGTCATGGGACTGGTCGCAGACCGAGCTTCGCGTCCTGGCCCACTACACCAAGGACCCCTTCCTGGTGGATGCGTTCAGGAAGGGCAGGGACATCCACGGCGAGACGTCGGCCATGCTGGGGATACCGAGGGACGCGGCCAAGCGGGTAAACTTCGGCATCGTCTTCGGCATCGGGGCCCAGGGGCTGGCCGGAGAGCTCAAGGTGCCCGTAACCGAGTCGAGGAGAATCCTGGACCGCTACCATGCGACGATCCCGGGCATCCGCAAGCTCTATAACGCCGCCCAGCGCATGGCCGAAAGGAACCGGCGGATACCGATGTGGACGGGCAGGCTGCGCCACTACAGGGAGGAGGACGAGACGCACAAGGCGATGTCCAACCTCATCCAGGGCGGCGTGGCCGAGATGATGCGGCTGGCGATCACCCGCCTTCACGAGGAGCTGCGGGGGACGGACGCCCACCAAGTGCTCCAGGTCCACGACGAGGTCCTGTTCGAGGTCCCGATCGGTGCCGCGGCGGAGACGGCCGGTAGGATCAAGGGCCTTATGGAGGACTTCGGGTTCGACGTGCCCGTGGTGGCCGAGGGCAAGGCTGGGCTGTCCTGGGGTGACGGACGGATGGCCCCGATCGGGTTCGACGGCGTGCACGCCGTGATCCCGAAGCTGCCCACTTGACAGCCTCTGTCAGGCCGTGCTAGAATGGGCGTTTCGTGACCGCCCGCCGGTCACACAAGCTAAATCCGGGAACGGGGAGGGCGGGCCTCCCCTCCGGTACACTAGAAAGAGAGGAGGAACGATGGGAGGACTAAAGCAGAGAAAGGACGGACCGGCCGGGTACAACATAAATCGCTACAGGAGCAGAGCCGCGGATGGGGTGGAGTTTATACAGACCCCACCCGGGGCCGTACGGTCCCTCCTGGCCAGGGAGAAGTTTGAGGGCACCGTATGGGAGCCCGCGTGCGGGTCCGGAAAGATTTCCGAGGTCCTGCTTGAGGCGGGGCTTGGCGTTGTCTCCACGGACAAGTACGACCACGGGTACGGGCGGTCCGGCGTGGACTTTCTCCTGCACATCCCGGCGGAGCCATTCACGAACATCATTACGAATCCGCCCTTCACGCTAGCCAATGAGTTTATAGAGAGGGCGTGTCTGATAGCTCCATGGAAGGTGGCCATGTTGCTCAAGATGGACTACCTGCGGGGAATAGGGCGGGGGAGGCTCATGGAGAGGTTTCCCCCGGCCAGGGTTTACGTGTTCGCCCTGCCGCTTCCGTACTACGAGGGAGACGGGACGCTAAAAAGGGGATCATTCTCCCACTGTTGGTTCGTGTGGGACAACGAGCACTCCGGCCCGACGCAGCTGGTCTGGATTCTGGACCGGGTGACGGGCTGATGCATAAGAATTTAAAAAGAGAGGAGCAAGACGACATGAAAGAGCGAAGAGACATCGATTTCGTGGTGGGCGGACAGTACGGGGACGAGGGGAAGGGCATGGTGGCGAAGCTCCTTGCCGACAAAGCCGAGGCCTCGGACGAGCCCTACCGCTGGACGGGGAGGGTCGGGGCCCAGAACGCCGAGCACAGGTTCATTCACGGCGCGTGCGACTTCTGCGCCAGGGTGCTTCCCTCGGCGTCGGCCTACAGGCCCGCCATCACGGCCGTGCTCGGGGCCGGTCACTGTTTCATCCCGGAGCACCTGGTCCGCGAGGCTACCCACCTGGGCGTGCCCGCGGACAGGATCGTGGTCGATCCCCACGCCATGTGGTTGAGGCCGGAGCACGCCGTCGAGAACCTGGGCGTAGGGACGGCCCGCGGCACGACCGGCTGGGGCGTCGGGGCGGCGATCGCGGAGAAGGTGCGCAGGCGGCCGGAGACGAAGCTCATCGGGGACTCCGAGGACCTGCGCTCCTGGCTGGGATCGAACCTCCGCCCGGCCTCAGGGTGGGTGGACGAGAACCCCGGGCCGGGGCTCGTCGAGGGCTCCCAGGGTGCGCTGCTGTCCCTCAACCACGGGCACTACCCGTACTGCACGGCCAAGGACGTAACCGTGCCCGCGATAGCCGGTGAGTTCGGCATCGGGCACCGGAGGATAAGAAAGATCTTCGGCGTGTTCAGGATGGTGCTCATGCGCGTGCCCGGTCCGTCAGGGCCCGCGGCCGGACGCGAGATCTCTTTCGACGAGGTCGAGGAGAGGACGGCGCTTCGCCTTCCCCATCACAAGCGGCTGCAGGGGGACACCACGCGGTGGAAGGCGTCGCTCAAGCCCGACCGGGCCGAGGAGGAGCGGCTGTTCGACTTTTCCCTTGAGGAGCTCGTCCACTCCCACGCGCTCAACTGCTACGACGCCCTGGCGCTTACCTTCGCCGACTACCACCGGCGCGGCAACTACAGGGTGACCAACTGGAACGACCTGCATCCGGACACGCGGGCGCTCGTCGGAGCGATCGAGGAGACAATCTCGGTGCCGGTTATTCTCATCCGCACCGGGCAGGGCGAGCACGACAACATCTGGAGGGGAGTATGATCTACGAGAGGGTGGAGGTTGTCGTACCGGGCGATCCCGGGATGGACTCCGTGCAGACCTCGGTACGGATCGCAGCGGCCCTTCGGGAGAAGTACCCTGACCTTGAGCCCACGGACAGGCCGGTCAAGGTTCGCGTGGCCGTGCACCCTGGCATGCCGCCGAGAGTGACGATGGGTGACTGGACGGCGCTACAGACTGAGGGCTACAGGGAATCAGTGCAGACGATTGACCTGTCGCAGCTGTTCTTCTGCCTGGCCGCCGTGCTTGAGGGCACGGCCTATAAAAGGGTAGATCAGGTGGTAAGCTTCGGGATCATGAAGCGGCATCTTGACCGGCCGGAGGTGCGCGTCGAGGTGTACGACATCGACGCCACCATGGAGGCGGCATGAGGAAGAAAAGGTCCATGCAGCTGATCACGGTGAAGCCTATGGGGGCCATGGGCAGGGTCGTCATTCCGGCCGAGGTCAGGCACAAGCTCGGGCTCGAGCCCGGTGCCGGGGTGGGCGTCTACACGGACGGGGCCGGTATCGTTCTCCGGCCCCTGACCCGAGCCGGTCACTGTCCGGTGTGCGGCTCCCCGCTGTCCGAGGCCGGGGAAGGGGTCCGGTGAGGCCGTGCAGAGCGGCCCCAGCCTACCCAGGCCGAAGGCGGCCGGGACAATGCTCGAAGCCGCGTTGCGGTACCTTCACCGCGGCTGGAGCGTGCTCCCAACCGGGTCCGGAAAGCGCCCGATAGTCGGGCGCTGGGAGGAATATCAGCGCAGGACGCCCACGGAGGGGGAGGTCCGTGAATGGTGGACGCGCTGGCCGGACTCGGGAGTCGGGGTCGTCACGGGCTCCGTGTCCGGCGTGGTCGTCGTCGACGCCGACGGCGAGGAGGGAGAGCGCTCGGCCGCGGCGCTCATCCAGGGCCCGACGCTCACCGCAAGGACGGGCGGCGGGGGCAGACACTTCTACCTTAAGCACCCGGGCGGGCACGTGCCCTGCGCGGTGAGGTTCAAGCCCGGGCTAGACTGCCGCGGTGACGGCGGCTTCGCCGTGCTCCCGCCGAGCCCGCACGCCTCCGGAAAGGCCTACCGCTGGGAGAACGAGGCGGACGTGTCCGCGGCACCGGCGCGGCTTCTCCAGGAGCTCCATTCCTCAAGGCCTGGGAGGGGCCCCGTAAGGGCCGAGGACTGGGCTGCGAACATTGCCGAGGGTGAGAGAGATCAGGAGCTCACGCGTCGGGCCGGTAGGCTCTTCAGGGCCGGGATCCCGATCGCGGAGGTGCTGGACACGCTTCTCTACGTGAACGCGTCCAGGTGCAAGCCGCCGCTGCCCCCGGCCCAGGTGGAAAAGATCGTGCACTCCATCTCTAACCGCGAGGCCGCCCGCACGCAGCGGGAGACGGCCCGTGCGTTCACGGTCCTTACCCAGCGGGAGATGCTGAGAAGGTACGGTGAGGACGAGACTCGCTGGGCCGTCCACGAGTGGCTGCCGGACGCGTCCTGCGGGCTCCTGGTAGCCCCGCCGGGCAACTTCAAGACGTGGATGCTGGCCGCCCTTGCCTACTCGGTGTCTACCGGGCGGCCGTTCCTAGGGAAGTACCCTGTAGTTCACCCGGGCCCGGTCCTTTTCATACAGCAGGAGGATCCCTGGGGCATGCTCCAGGGACGCCTGGGCCGCATGTTCCCGCAGCAGCCACCCGCTGAGTCTGGGTCCGGCCCGGACGCCCGCTTCGAGCTCGACTGCCGGTACGTCGAGGACTTTGACAGTCTTCGCGTTCACTGGTACACCGACCGACAGCTCAACTTCTCCGACGCGGCCGTAGTGGCGAGGCTCGAAGCTAAGGTGGCGGAGCTCCGTCCCAGGGTCGTTATCGTAGATCCGTTATACACTGCGGCCGACACCAAGGACTACATGGCCGAGGGGGCCCAGCGCATGGTCGCACTCAAGCTCATGCGGGACCGCCACCGGTGCTCCTTCGTGGTGGCTCACCACACCACCGTGGCCGGGGCAACGTCCGAGGGCAGGGAGGCCATCTGGGGGTCCCAATTCCTCAACGCCTGGCTTGAGTTCGGCTGGCGCATGCCCAAGGGGGACGACAAGGGAAACGTCGTCCTTCGCCACTTCAAGGACGCGGAGAGCCCTAAGCGAATAAAAATAAAGTTCGAGATCTCTGACTTCGGCTTCCACGCCCGCATCGACGAAAACTGCGCTGCGTCCGTGACGGAGCGCATCGAGGAAATCATCCTTAGCGGCGGCGGCGCGTCCACGCGTCAGATCGCAGAGGCCGCCGGGTGCTCGCCGTCCGCAGTAAGCAAGGTGGCCCGACGCATGGGGCTTGAGAAGGACAAGCAGGGGTACTACAGGAGGGACGAGTGAGGGCTCCTAAGAGTAGGTATCAGTACCTAGGTGAAGTTGCGTGCACTGAGTATGCACGCTCGGTGCACGCCGGGCTCTTTCTAGGGGGAAGAGGGCGTGCACCGGTAGTGCACGGTGCAGGAAACGTGCCCACAGGGGGCGTGCGTGCACTCCGTCCCTTTCCCCCCTTTGGGGGGAAGGGCGGTGCACACCGCCCCGGGCAGACGCGGCCCTGGAGGACACTAGACAATGTCCTTCAGGTTGTCAAAAAGCAGCTTGCGGGCAAGACCGGAGACGTTGATGAAGCGCTCCCTGGAAACCCTCCTGAGCTTGTCCCTCTCCTCCTCCGTGAGCCTTATCGCAAGCACATATTGCCTGCCGCCCGGGCTCTTGATTCGCTTCTTCGTCATGACGCTCTCCTTTCCGTAGCCATCCTTTCTACATATCGCTACGAGTACGCACACAGTATACCACGGTCGAAGGGATACACACAAGTAGTAAGACTTGACAGGGGGCGGCGCTACGTGGTAGAATCAAAGGAGCAAAGAAAATGCCGACGAAAAAACCTCTCGTCATTGTAGATCCTGGGCACGGGGGCGCGGACCCGGGGGCCGTCGGCTTTGGGGGAGCCCGGGAGTCGGACCTCAATCTGTCCCTGGCCGGTCACTTCCTTGACGCTGCCCTGTATGGGGGAACCTTCGACGCCGTGCTGCTGAGGACAAAGGACGTTTTTCTGTCCCTGGCCGAGCGTGCAGCCCGGGCCAACGCCCTCCAGCCAGACGCCGTGCTGTCCTTCCACTGTAATGCCTGCGCTTCCCCACAGGCCCGTGGTTTCGAGGTCTGGACGACCAGGGGGCAAACAGAGGCCGATTGGCTAGCCACCTACATCTACGCGGCCCTTGACGTTGGCCTTCCGTACCCTGGCCGGGGTGACTACGACGACGGCGATCCGGACAAGGAATCCGACTTTTACATTCTCAGGAACACGAAGGCCCCGGCCGTGTTAGTCGAGTTCGGCTTCGTCACGAACCCTGACGACCTGGACTACCTCTTGAAGGATGAGAACAGGCGCTTCATCTCGACCCTGGTACACAACGCCGTCCTGAACCGGCTGCTTGGGGTGGTCGAATATCATGAAGTTTGACGCAAAGACGATTGGTCTGTTGGCTTCCCTGGCCGTGATAGCCATACTCTGCCTAAGATATTGCGGCGGGCCTGACGAGAGGTATTGGGTCAGGAGGGCTGCCTACGACGAGGCCGTCAAGGAGCGGGATTCTAAAGTAGAGAGCGCCCTGGCAGAGGTGGTGCGCCTTGATGCGGCCATAGCCTCATCCCAGGCTGACAAGCAGGCGGCCGTGGAGGGGCAGACCAAGCTTAGGGAGGAAAACAGGCGGCTACGGTCGAACGGGGCAGAGCTGGCCGCCGACAATGAGGCCCTGAAGACAGAACTACAGCCGGTCATCGACGCAAATCCCAAAATCAAGGCCCTGATAGAAGGCTATGACCTTCTCCTGGTCAACAAGGACGCCCAGATCTTCAACCTTACGGAATCATATGTGGCGGCCAAGAATGAGGCCGCGGCTAACTACAAAAGCTTCCAGGAAGCGCTAGCCAAGAGCGCCATCTGGGAGAGGCAATACAACGATGAACACGCACTGAGGGCCCAGGGTGACGGGCTTAGGCTCGACCTGGAGAGGAAGTACGGGAGGTCCAGAGCGTGGGCCGCTGTCGGGAAATGGGGGCCGCCGCTGTCCTTCTGCCTGGGGCTCATATTAGGAGGAATCTGATTGAATGATTCACTAACGGGCTGGGCGGTAGCCATGGCCGCCGTGTCAAATATGGCAGTATGGCTGAAGATCATCTTCGATAGGAAGCGTCCCAACGGGGCTGTTCAACTAAAGGACATTAAGGAAGCTACCAAGAACACCAACGCCAAACTGGACGCCCTGGAGCAATCATCGCAGGGGGTGCAGACCGTGCTGGCCAGGGTGGAGACGAGGCTGGACGGGCAGCTGGGCATGTGCGCAGAGACTAGAGAGAGGTTCGACACGGCGATCGGTGAGACGTCGAACAGGTTGTTCGATCACATAGCCAAGGATCACAAAAAGAATGGTTGACAGGACCGGCACCGGAAACCCGTTGTACGAGGGGCTCACCCCGATACAGATCCGCTTCGTCCAGGAATATCTGGTCGACCTGTGCGGGTCTGCGGCGGCCATCCGTGCCGGATACGCAAAGAAGACCGCGGCCAACAGGGCCTCGATCCTCCTGGCCAAACCTGCCGTGAAGATGGCCGTGAGGAGGGCCCAGGAAGCGAGGGCCAAGGCGGTGGGGGTTACGGCCGAGCGCGTGCTTTCGGAGATCGCTGCGGTGGCTTTCTCCGATGTGCAGAATCACGTTGACATTGACGACGGGACGGTCAGGATGAAGTCTTTTGACGAGATGCCGGAGGGTTCGAGCCGGGTGATCGAGACGCTGACCGACACCAAGGACGCCAAGGGTACGGGCAAGATAGGCGTCAAGCTGTGGGACAAGGTCAAGGCGCTGGAGATGTTGGCCCGCCACCTGGGCCTTTACAGTGACTCGGTGAGGCTCACCGGGGCCGGTGGCGAACCGGCCGAGCTTACCATTCGAGTGATCAACACGAAGGAATAGGGCATGGAAATCCTGGTATCGGACAGCTTCTTCCCGCTGTTGCAGGACACTAGCCGGTACCTCGTGCTCTGCGGTGGCCGCGGGTCCGGGAAGTCGGAGTTCTCGGCCAGGAAGATCTTCTACCGCTGCGAGAAGGAGGGGAACCATCGCTTCCTCATCCTGCGCAAGGTAAGAAAAACCTGCAAGGAGTCGGTCATCGAGCTCATGCGGCGCGTCCTGGACGGGAACTCGGTGCCATACTCTTACAACAAGACCGATCGGGTGTTGGCCTTCAAGAATCCCTACGGAAAGCCGAATGAGATCCTTTTTGACGGGCTGGATGAGCCGGAGAAGATAAAATCCATCAAGGGGCTTACCGGGGTCTGGATAGAAGAGGCTACTGAGTTCACCCAGCGGGACTTCCTGGAGGTGGACCTAGCCTTTCGCGAGCCCGGCCCGGCGTACAAGCAGATCATTCTCTCCTTCAATCCTGACGAGTCTCTGGCCCCGTGGCTAAAGAGGCGCTTTTTCGACCACGTCGACCCGGAAGCCACGGTGCACGTCTCGACCGTGGCCGACAACCCCATAGCCGAGATCCGGTCGGAGTACGCAAAGGAGCTGGAGGCCATCCAGGACGAAACGTACCGGTTGATCTACCTTCGCGGGCTGTGGGCCATGCCCCGCGGCAGGATCTACTCCTGGGACGTAGTCGGCCTGCCCAAGGTGAATTTTGACGAGGTCTTCTACGGCGGTGACTTCGGCTATTCGGTGAACCCGGCGGCCCTGGTGAAGATCTACCGCAAGGCTGACGAGTTCTGGCTTGAGGAAATGCTCTACCGTACGGGGTTCACGAACCAGGATATAGGGTCATTCATGGCGGCCTCTCCGGAGATCGACGTGGACAAGCCGTCGTACTGGGACTCGGCGGAGCCCAAGTCCATAGAGGAGATCTATCGCATGGGTGTCAACGCCCTGCCCACGCTCAAGGGGCCGGACTCGGTAAGAAGCGGTATCGACCTTCTCAAGAGCCTGAAGATTCACGTCGTGGCCGGGTCCGAGAACATAATCAAGGAAGTCGGCCGGTACAAATGGCGCACGGACAAGAACGGGAACGAGCTGCCCGAGCCCGAGAAGTTCTTTGACCACGCCATGGACGCCGTGCGCGGGGCCATTTCAACGCACCTGAGGCAGGGGGGAGAGGCCGAAGCCGTGATCGTAGAAAGGGACGTCTCACCGGATTGAGGACTAAAAGATGAGAATATTCCCACCGATGAAGAGGGCGCAGCTGCAGGAGATGGCCAGGCGCGTCTCCGAGCTTGAGGGCGAGGTCGGCCGCTATCGGGAGGTCCAGGAGCTGCTGGTCAAGGACATTCTGTCCCTCCAGGAGGTGGAGAGGACGTACAAGGGGAACGACTACCAGGACTACGCCGAGGCCGTCCAGGCCATTTCTGACAAGTACTGCAACATTGATGACTGGGGGTGCACGCAGACCGGGGCCATCATCGACTTAAGGTCGGCGTTCATCCTGGGCGAGGGCGTGCAGGTTTCACCGACCACCGAGTCAAAGTCCGAGGCCCAGAACGAGATGGACTGGGTGAAGGACTTTATGTCCTACAACGGCCTCGACGCGGAGATGGCCCAGGAGATAGTCAAGGAAGCCGAGATAGAGGGGAAGGTTGCGCTGAACATCTTCTACGATGAGAAGGCCTACGACGACGACCCGGAGCGGAAGAAGCGCTGGCCCGGCATGGTCTCCGTGAGGTTCATCCCGTGGAGCGAGAAGAAGTACAAGGTGGAGACGGACCCAAAAGACTACCTGTGGTACAAGAAGATCACGTGGGACGCCCAGGGGACGGCTCCCGCGGGGTTTTACGAGGAGGACAGGTTCGTCTACAAGAAGTTCGGGGGGCGCATCTACGACCCGGACGACGCCCAGCCCAAGATCATGAAGTGCCTCACCCAGGTGGACAGGCTGGACAGGGCCCTGACCGACCTTCGCAAAATAAACCACCTCTTCGCTTCCCCGACGCCGGACTTCCAGATGGACGACGCGGAGTCCGTCAAGAAGCTTGAGGCCAAGATAAGCAGCGCGAACTGGAAGATAGGAAAGCTCTTCATCCACACCGGCATGTTCAGCTACAAGAGCCCGGACGCGGCCGGTCTTCAGATGCTGCTGTCCGAAATAGAGATGTGCATCAAGATCATTTCCGGGACGACCGGCATCCCGATACACTACCTGGGGCTGCTGGACCTTCTCAAGAACAGGGCCACCGGGGAGAACACCCGCGAGCTGGTCATGGCCGCGACGACCAAAGAGCGGCAAACCTGGATAGGGGCCTACACCGAGCTCCTGGAGAAGGCCATGCGGCTCTTCAACCAGGAGGCCGGGCTGTCGCAGCGGAGCGTGGAGAAGCAGCTCAACCCGAAGAGGATAAGCGTCGGCATACCGGAGATGACGCAGGAACACTGGGACCACATCGAGAAGGTGCTCATCCCGGCCGCGGCCGGTGGCATCGTTTCCAAGGAGTTTGTGGCCTCGCAGATCCCGGGAGTGGACATGGAAGCCGAGGCCGAGCGCAAGCAGCAGCGGGACGAGGAGGAGGAAGCCAAGGCCGCTACCGAGCTTGAGAGGCTGAAGGAGGAAGCCGCCCTGGGCGGGAACGGGAATGGTAAGGAGAAGGAGGAAGCGTGGCCGCCGGGTCGTTGATAAAGCGCCCGTGCCCGAGGTGCAAGCGGGTCGGACTAAGGCAGAGGCGGACCTGCTGCGCCGAGAGGAAGAGGCTGGGGTACCGCTTCGTGGTGAAGTGCCAGCACTGCGGCTACCAGGAGGCCGTCAAATGACGACGGTTGGGATGGTGTTGCTCGCGGCCGTTGCCACCGAGGCCGTGGTCGAGATCCTCATGCACTCGGAGCTCTTCGGGTGGCTGCGGGAGACTGAGTTTCCGCTCTTTTCCTGCGGCTGGTGCCTTAGCTTTTGGGTGGCGGCCGGGGCCTGGGCGCTGGTGGCCCTGGGCGGCTGGTGGCTTCTCGTCCCGGTGGCCGTGCACAGGATCAGCAACCTTTTCCACGAGATATTCGGAAGGGTCAGGGGGTGAGGTCATGCCGTATACGCCGATAAAGCCGGAGATGGTCGACGGGAAGCGCCGGTGGTGCTTCCGGAACAAGGAGACTGGGCAGCGCATCTGCTCCGACACGGAGGAGGGGGCGAAAAAGGCCATGGCGGCCCGCTACGCCCACCACACCAAGGAGATGAGGTATGTTGACCCGAAGAGAAATCCCATGATAAGGACGGAGGGATGAAATGATATCGACAAACAGAGTGCAACCGGCGGTCGCTGGCCCGGACGTCGAGCCCGAGAAGCTCCGGGTGCTGACGACCAACAACATCAAGCCGAGGGAGTTCCCGGACGTGGCCCGGAAGATGCCGGACGTGGACAAGCGGCCGACGCGTAAAGTGTCCGGCATGCTTACCACGATCGACCTTGAGGAAAAGAAGCGGGCGGACAAGCGGGCCCGTGCGGCCGCGGAGAGGCGGGCCGTTGCGGCCAAGATCGGTCCGGTGACCAAGCCCGCCCTGGTCGCAGAGTCGAGAAAAAGGAAAAAGTGATGAGGATACGGGCCACTCTCCGGTGTATGGCCTCTTCGGAGATCCTGGACATGATCCCCGGGGAGCGCCTGGCCGAGATCAAGCGCCGCGACCCGAAGCCCATGTTCAAGGCCTTCGTGGTCGGCCACGAGGGCGAGGCCGGTGGGTACCTGGTCGGGGTGGGTAACATCGTCAAGCAGTGGTTCAAGTCGGCCGTGCAGAAGCTCCACGGAAAGATTTCCGCGGGGCTGCAGCTTTTCCACGGGCACGCGGAGACGAACGAAACCGAGGGAAGGGTTCCCATTGGGGAGGTTGTCGGGAAGCGTCTGCTTGAGATCAAGGACAGGCTGTCTTCGGTGGTTGCCTGCTACATCTACCCTTCCTACCGCAACCTGCCGCTTGACGTTGCGTCCATCGAGGCCAGCGTGGATCTTGAGGAGGGGAGGGGCGGGCTGTACGTTGCCGACGTCGGGGGCGTTACCGCCATCGCCCTGGGCAATTCAAAGGTAGAGACGCCGGGCTTCCCGGGGGCCACGCTCCTGGGACAGCTCCAGGCTTTCGCTAGAAACGCAGATCAAGGAGGGAACAACATGACCCTGGAGGAGATCAGGCAGGCCATCCAGGAGGGCAAGCTCCGGCCGTCGGACGTGTTCGACGCCGACGTGCTGTCCGCCGATCCCGTCGTCAAGGAGCAGACGAAGGAGAAGGTCAGAAACGCCACCGGGTACGACATGCGCAAGTACGAGGAGCTGTCGGACGCCAAGGCAGAGCTTGAGCGCAAGCTGAAGGACAGCTTGCAGGAACTGAAGACCAGGGACGAGAAGATCCGCACTCTCACCCTGGAGTCCGCGAAGTCTCAGGTCGGGTCGCTGTTCGCCAAGCAGAAGGAGTCCAGGAAGCTGGACGAGAAGCAGGTGGCGTACATCGAGGCCCGGCTTCCCGGCTTCACCGTGCAGGATCCCGAGAAGATGGAAAAGGAGCTCAACGCTTACCTGGACGCCAAGCTCGACCAGTACGCCAAGGACGCCAAGGTGTTCGGCGTCGGCGAGGGCGGCGGTAACGGTAAGGAGGAGAAGGGATCCGGCAACGAGCCCGGGAAGAATGAGGGGGGCGGCGGGGAGGACAAGTACGTGAACCCGGCCAAGAACCCCTTCATCAAGGCAGGCTAAGCGGGGGACGATGCGGAAATAGCTAATTAAGGAGAAAGGATAAAATGCCCGACGCTTTGCGGACCGCGACCCCGATGGGGGACTGGCGGTCCCTGAAATTCACGTGTGACGTCTCGGCCGGTATGGACGGCATCAAGGATGCCGCCGACCACGACGTGGCCGGTGTCCGGCGCACACCGCTCTACCTCGTTGAGGACACGGTGGGCGCGGTGCTGGAGTCGGCCGACTTCGGTGACGAAGCCGTCCTGATCTACCACGCCGAGAAGATCATGGTCCCGAAGATGATCGAATCGACCGACATCTTCCTCCCGGGGATGCGGGTCTATTGGGACCCGACCACGAGGTTGGTCACCCCGGCCGCAACCTCAGGCTACTACTGGATCGGCATCGCAACCGAGCCAGCGGTGGCCGCGGACCTGAGGGTCGAGATCGACCTCAAGGGCGATCACGCCGAGGTGGAGGCCGCTCTCTGAGCGGGGGATGAACCATGAGAAGCAGAATCTTCAACCTCAACTGGCAGGACTTCGATCACCGGGACGACGAGCAGCGGCGCATGTTGGCCGGGGCTCTGCAGTACTTCTGTGCGCTGCCCAACGCGTTCGTTGCGCAGCGGTTCGCCAAGGTGCAGGAGTTCGTCAAGGACCACGCCGACCTTCACAAGGCCCAGCTCCAGATGTTCACGCTACCCTCGGACTTCCCGACCTACGAGAACGCAATCCAGGTCATCGAGAAGTTCCACCTCGCCACCGACTTCGACAACGGGTACGAGCAGATCTTTGACGTCAAGGACTTTTCCGGGAGCAAGGCCTCCGGCTTCGACGTCTCCGACGTCCAGAGTGGGCTCATCTTCAGCCAGGTCAAGCCCGGCGAGAAGATCAAGGTCTACCAGGCCTCTGGGACCAAGGAGCGCTGCTACTTCGCCTACTACGGTGGCGCTCTCGGCTGGTTCCGGGGGCTTTTTGACGACCAGGAGTACTGGACGATCGAGGACAACGCGATCGAGTTCCGGAACAAGCCCTACGCAACCAGGGCGGGCGTCTACTACAGCCTGCTCGAAGCCGCGGCCGACCTCAAGGGGTGTTGCGCGGCCGTTCCCGCGGACTGCTCCGACTGCCACGCCGACGCTCTTTCCATCGCGAACTCCATCAACTACGCGGCCCAGCAGATCCTGCTGAACTGCGCCAACAAGGGCTACGGGCTGAACCCGCAGACCACCCAGTTTATCGTTCTCACCCCGCTCCAGCTCCGCGGCCGCGTGCGCATGGCCCTGGGCGTCCGCAACCAGGCCTTCGGTGACGCGGAAAAGGTCATCGACTACAGCTTCACCCAGATCACGTCCATGATGCTGACCAACGCCAACCGGGTGATGGTCATCCTGCCGAAGCGAAAGATCAAGGCGGGATACCGCATGGACCTTACGCTCTTCGATGACTTTGACATCCTGAGCTTTACCGACACAGTGGCCGGTTGGATGCGGTATGGCGGGTGTCTCGGCGACCTCGACCAGATCGAGTGCATCGAGTTTACGGCCACGAGCGGGTCCTGCCCGACCTCTCCCGACGGCAGGATTTTAGTTCCAGAGGAATGACGGGAGACTGATCCAAGATAGGAACGAGGGGGCCGGGCCGCGGAGGGACCCGGCCCCTTTTCTTACCGGAAGAGAGACATGCTGACCACGCAGGACAGGAGGGTGCGGGGCACGTACCGGGAGCGGGCCGCCCTGATGGAGCAGGCCCGTCGCAGGCAGTACCGTTCACAGCATCCTCACAACCCTCTCTACGAGGTCGTGTCGGATGGGGCGTGGAGGGGGGAGCGGTGCTTCATCATAGGCGGCGGGCCGAGCCTCCGCGGCTTCGACTTTGAGAGGCTGCGCGGGGCCGGGCGCGTCATCGCCATCAACAAGGCGTACAGGGAAGCGCCGTTTGCCGACGTGCTCTATTTCATGGACAACGGCTTCTACAAGTGGGCCCACGAGGGCAGCCTGTTCCCGGGGTCGTTCGAGGCGTGGCAGGCCTTCGGAGGGTACAAGGTCTTTCTAAACATACTCGGAAGGGAGTACGGTGACGTCTACTCGGTGCGGTCCCTGGGCCGGGTCGGCCTGTCCAATTCCCTGAGGATGGGCATCTATCACGGAAACAATTCGGGGGTCGGGGCGGTGGGGCTGGCGTTCATCCTCAAGGCCAACCCGATCTACCTTCTCGGTATAGACTGCAAGATAGACGACGGGCGGAAGCTGTCGCACTACCATGACGGCTACTCGAAGCGGCCGATGTCTCAGGCCGCCTACCGTTCGTTCAAGACGGACTTCGAGAGGCTGTGCCGCTTCATCAGGCGCACCAGCACTAAAGTCGTCAACCTCAATCCGCACTCGGCCGTGCGGTGCTTCCCGTTCTCCACCGTGGACGAGGTCCTGGAGCACGGGGAGGACGCGGCCCAGACCTTGGACCCGGAAGCGGCCGCGGTGGTGGATGGGTGGCGTATAATCAAGCCCGCAGCGGTGGAGGTGTAGGATGCCAAAGCAGGGGAAGGTCTGGGGTGAGACGGAGGAAGTTTTCAACAACGGAGTCTTGTCGGTCAATTCGTTGTGGATAGCCAAGGGGGGCTTTTGCTCCGAGCACCAACACGCGCAGAAGACGAACGTCTTCTACGTCATATCCGGGGCGCTTGAGATCTTCCAGTGGCCGGGCTCTACGGAGGGGGAGAAGCCGGACGTCACGGTGCTGGGGCCCGGCCAGCAGACGATCGTGCCGGTCGGGGTCTGGCACAAGTTCCAGGCCTTAGAGAACACCAGATGCCTTGAGATCTACACGGCCTGGTTCCGCGGGCCGGACATCACGAGGCGGACCCACGGGGGCGTGAAGAAATGAAGCCCTGGGTGCTCGTTTCCTACTACACTCGCGGCACCGGCTACGAGGTCGAGGTGAAAAAGCTCACGGCCTCGTGCGACAGGCTCGGGATAAAGTACACGGCGCGGCCCGTTCCCTCGCGGGGGTCCTGGCAGAAGAACACGCAGATGAAAGCCGAGGTCATCCTTTCCACACTCAGGGCGTGCAGCCCGAGCGCCGTTGTCTTCGTCGACGCCGACGCCATCGTTCACCAGTACCCGGCGCTTTTCGACACGCTGGACGCCGACCTAGGCCTTAGCTTTAGGGATTATGCGCTTTTCCCGTGCGGATCCCGAAAGTCTGGGAGGGAGCTCCTGAGCGGGACCATCTACCTGGCCAACAACGAGGCCGTCCGCGGGCTCGTCGGGGAGTGGGTGGCCGAGAACGGCAAAAACCCCGGCGTCTGGGAGCAGAAGAACCTCCAGGCGGTGGTCGGCCGGTGGGACGGCCGTCTTAGGGTGGCCGAGCTGCCACCCACCTACTGCAAGATCTTTGACCTCATGCGGTCGGCCGGTCCGGCCGTGATCGAGCACTACCAGAAATCCAGGGTGTACAGGGGTCAGACGTCCAGGCTGCGCCCGGCGGCGTTGCGCGGGGTAAAGCCCGAAGGAATGATACAGAGCCGTGATGTACGTTGACCTGATAGTCCCGACGAGGAACAGGCTCCGTAAGCTGGAGCGCATGCTGAGGACCGTACCCGCCGAGGCCGCCGGGACAAGGATCAACGTCAGGGTGGCGTGCGACGGAGACGCGGAAACCTTCGCCGCCCTCCAGGTCCGCGGCGGCTGCGAGGCCGTTCTGGTGCCGGAGAGGCGCGGGGCCGTGTACTGCAGGAATATGCTGATCAGGAGCTCCGGGGACGCCGTGCTCTACGCCACGGATGACGTAGAGTTTCTGCCCTACTCCATTGACGTGGCCGTTAGGGCCATGCTGTCCAGGTTCCCGGACGACGACGGAGTGGTAGGGTTTCACCAGGTCGGGAACAGGTACAATCCGGCCGGTGTAGCGCTGGTCGGGCGGGCATTCGTGGACAGGTACCCGGGGCGAGACCTCTTCAACCCGGCCTACTCCCACTTTGCCTGCCAGGAGGTCCACACTGCGGCCGTCAAGCTGGGGAGGTTCCGGCTGGAGCGGGGGGCCATGGTCAGGCACTGGCACCCGGACTTTAACCGCGGGGAGATGGACAGGACGCACGCCGAGGCCCGCACCTGGAGGGCCCGGGACCTAGCGCTGTCCGCGGAGAGGGAACGGCTGGGACTGGTGTGGGGCATCAATGGGTAGCGCAACCTTCATCGTTGAGACTTTCCTCGCCTACGACAGGCCGGGCCAGACGGTGAGCCCTGAGTGGGTGGATTTCAGGCTCGACTGGTTCCACCGGTACACGCTGAGGAGCCTTCTCAACCAGACCTTCCGGGACTTTAGGATCTTCGTCCAGTGCGGGGAGAGGCACAGGCCAAGGCTCGAGGCCTACCCGTGGAGCGGGGACGTCACGGTCTGCTTCAACCGCGGCCGGGACGAGTACGCGAGGATAGACACGGACTACCTGTCCGTCACCAGGATAGACTCGGACGACCTCTTCCACAGAGACAACATGGCCGAGGTCCGGGACAACCTCATCGAGGCCGCCGGGCAGCGGTGGCTGTGCTGGAAGACGAGGATGGTGTGGGACGTCGTCAACGGCTATCTGACCTCGGACCACAAGCGGCCGAGCTCTCCATTCTTCACCCACATCTTTCCCAGGAAAATGTATAAGGATTGGAACCTCTTCCAGGCCAGGCATTTTCTGGCCCACGGCGTGTCCGGGGCCGGGGATCTCTGGGCGAAACCACTCAGCCGAAAGCGGGTGGTCGTGGTTAAGCACGGATGGAATCACTCCGTCCTTAAACGCGGCCAGGTGTGGCCGGTGGTGCGGGGGCCCGCGGAGATGGAGAGACACGTCGGGAATCTGCGCAAAAGGAATCCTGAGCTCAAGTTCTACTTCGACAGGGAGGCCATCGTCGGGGCGCTGGAGCCGTTCGGGGTGAGCAGGGAGGCCATGCCGTGATAGACGGGAAGAGCGTGTCCGTTCTGATCACCACTCACCCGGGGAGGTACGCGTCCATGGGCCGCGTCCTGGCACAGTGGATCGGGCAGCCAGCCGACGAGATTTGGGTCATAGACGGCGGCGGCTCGTTCAAGACCGGGATCCGGGACCCTCGCCTGCTCGTGTTCAACATGCCGAGGGACCTGGGGACGAAGATGGACTACGCCATGGCGCTCCTTACCGAGGGTGACCTAGTGTGTCTGGCCGACGACGATGTCCTGGTGAAGCCCGGCTTCCTCCAGGACCTTTACGACACCTGGAAGCTAAAGGGCGGCATAGTGGGCATTTTGGGGCGGACCTTTCACGGTCCGGTCTACTGGGGAAACACCAAGTTTTACCGGTCGTCCCTGCTCAAGGCCCCGCAGCCCGTCGACTTTTGCGGGGTCGTGTACTTCGCCGGTAGGGACCTCTTCGGCTTCGACGTCCGCGGCCTCCCGCGTAACTGTGATGACCTGTGGTGGGAGATGCGCGTGCATCCGTTCGTGCCGAAGCACGTGGCGGCCACGGACAGGTACGAGAACCTTCCGGCGGCCAAGGACGGGACGGCCATGTACAAGGACCCCGTGCTGAGGAAGCAGCGGGAGGACTTCTACAGGGTCTACTACCTCAAGAACTACGCCAACAGGAGCACGCCGGGATGAACGCCATACAGTACTTGGAGCACTGGAAGAAGAACAAAGTATGGACGCACCTTCAGTGGCCGAAGCACCAGCGGCGCTTCCAGCTCTGCGCTGCGTCCTGCGCCGGGGGGTCGTTCATAGACGTGGGCTGCGCCTTCGGGCACTCAACGGCCGAGCTGGCCAGGCTCAGGCCCGGAAAGTGGGCCGGTCTGGACTTCACCGTGGAGGCGGTCGTACGCGCCCGCGGGATCTTCCCAGATTTGGAGTTCATCTACTCTCCCGACTATGACATGAGCGCGGCCTCGAAGGGCAGGCTCTGGGACTCGGTCGTCTGCTCTGAAGTGATGGAGCACGTGGAGGACGACTCCGGGTTCCTGCGCCAGCTCATCCGCATATGCGCGGGGAGGATTGTCATCACGACCCCGAATAAAAGGGTGAGCGACCCGGGGCACCTTCGCTGCTACACGGAGAGGACGCTCAACGCCCTCCTCGACGGGGTCGATCATGAGGTATTCTCCGATGGACCTTTCTTTTACGCGGTGGTGAAAATTGGCGCTTAAGTACCTAGACAGGACGGATTCGCTTCGCCTGCGTAGGCGGCCAGTCTACGAGGCCCCGGAGACTGCCATCGTCAGGCGGGAGCTGGGTCCCGGGCAGACCTTCGTAGACGTGGGGGCCCATATAGGCTACTACACGGTGATTGCCTCCTCTCTGGTCGGTGACGCCGGGACCGTATTCGCCATGGAACCGAGCCCCGAGAACTTCGGCGTTCTGGTCAACAACATCAGAGCGTCCGGAAGGTCAAACGTCTTCGCCATCAACAAGGCCGCGTCCTCCAAAACCGGCGTCACCGACCTTTATTTGAGCCCGGGAAACTCGGGGGACAACAGGCTGTTCCCACCGGGCCCGCCGTGGCAGAGGGTGAGGGTCGAAACGGTGCGCCTGGACGACCTTTTCTCCGCATACGCCGGTCGCATCGACTTCATCAAGTGCGATACCCAGGGCCACGAGCTGTCCGTGCTGCGGGGGGCCGCGGAGACGCTGGGCAGGTTCCCATCGATGAAGATGCTTTTCGAGTACTGGCCGTTCGGGATTCGGCAGAACGGGGACAGTCCGTCCGGCCTGCTTGAGGAGCTGGCTGGGCTGGGGTTCACGGTAGAATGGCCGGGTCCGTCCGCCGTGTCCCGGTGCACGCCGGAGAATGGAAAGCACTGTAACCTGTTCCTTACGAGGTCGAGATGACGGAGCTTATGGAATCGGCCGTGGAGGAGCAGGCCGTGAGGGTCATGCCGCTGGTCCGCGCAAAGGTCCCCCTGGACGACTTCGACGACGTGATGCAGGACATCCGCATTTCACTCTGGATTTCCCTCCCGGGACATCGTGGCGAGGCGGCCGTCTCGACCTACTCTTACTCGATCGCCAAGCGCAGGATAGCGGATTACTGGAGACGCGTCTACAGGGAGCAACGGGCGGTGAGGGCGCTTATCGGGGCCGCCTTCCCAGGCGTGCCCGACGAGCCCGAGACGGAGAACGGATCGGACTGGCTTCGTCCGGCCGAGAAGGAGGTTTTTCGTCTTCTCGGGCGGGGACTAAGCAACGCCGAGATCGCTGCCGCTCTGTTCCGCTCCAACAACACCGTGCGCTCCCACCTCAAGGCGATCTACGGAAAGCTTCGATGCAATGACCGGGTCAAGGTCGCATTCCTGGCCCGCCGGATATTCTCCAAGGAGGAAGCATGAAAAAGTGGTTGTGGGTCGTCCTGGCGGCGATAGCGGTAATCGGCGTCGGGCTGGGGATCGTACTGGCCCAGGCGAAGCCGCCAATCCTCAAATCGCAGGTGGTGACGCTGAAGGTCAAGCCCAGGCCGGACTTCACGCTGGCGGTGACGCCGCTGGCGATAGAGTCGGCGGTGGGGAACACCGTGGCCTACGGTGCCACGGTAACTTCGATCAAGGGGTTCGCCGGGCAGGTCATCTTCTCCATGGACGGGCTGCCCGCCGGGTTCACGGTGGAGTACCTACCGGGGAACGTTGTCACCCTGGGAACGGACGCCCCGAGGGGCGTGCAAATAAACATATCGATACCCAACGATGAAGCTCTCGTCGGTGACTACACGATAACGATCAACGCCGAGAGCACGAATTACAATTAGGGACAGGAGGGAAAGATGCCCGAGGAAAAGTACGTTCCGAAGACGGACGCCGAGCGGAAGGCCGAGAAGTCCCGCAGGATGGCTGAGAAGGCCATGCGGATGCCGGTCAACGATGTCGTGCTTGAGGTCCAGAAGGGATTCATCGACATCAATGATTTGTTCAGGATGATCGACCTCAAGGTGAAGGAGAAAAAGAATGGGTAAGTGGGTTGCTAGCGCAGTTCTGGACGCGGCCCTCCAGTACCTGGAGGACAACGTAGACCGGATCTCGGTCTGCGAAACCCAGCCTACTACCTACGCCGAAGCGACGACGAACAAGGGCGGCGGCGGTTACAAGCTCGCCATATCCTTGACGCCGACATTCACTGGGCCCGCAGCCGGGGATGGCGGCGGGACGAGCCGAAAGACAACGGTCGATCAGGAAGCGTCGATCACGGTTGACGTGAGCGGGGACGCCCAGCACGTCGCGCTCTGCAAGAGCGGAACCTCGGCGCTCCTTTACGTCACGACCTGCACGCTCCAGGCGCTTACCGCCGGGAATACCGTGACGGTTCCCGCGTGGGACATCGAGATCGGAAGCCCAACCTGATGGGGCAGTAGAGAAACGTGGCAGTAGACCTCCGCACAACGCACTTCCGCTGGGGAGTGGACGAGCTGTTGGAGTCTACCCACGGATGGTATGGGGCGGAGGATACCAACGTTAACTTCGCCCCTGGGTCTACCGTACGGTTGCTCAGATGGACGGAACAGGAAGTAGGCGGGACGGCCATTTCAAACGTCGATGCGCAGTTACAATACAGAAAGAACAGCGGCACCTGGACGAACGTTACGACCACATCTTCCAATGTCAAGGCCGTGGCGGCAGCGTGCTTTGCGAACGGGGACAACTGCACGAAAAGACTAAGCGGTACTGGGACGTTTGAAAATTCGGCGGCCGGGTGTAGCGAGGATGGATCATCCGGTGGGAACACCAACGACATTGTGGCTAGCGGAAACTCGGAGACTGAGTATTCTATTCAATTCGTCGACGCCGACCTGTCCGGGGAGGACATAATTGAATTCAGACTAACGTCTCCGGACACGACTATCACGAATAGCGTAGTGCCGACGGTACATGTTTTGAAGACCGTAACGTTGGTGGTGTCCGAATGTTCTCACGCTCACGCTACGGACTCCATCGCCCTGACCCAGCACAAGACGCTCGCCATGAGCGAGGCCTCCCACGCTCACTCCGCCGACTCTCCGGCGCTAGTTCAAAACAAGACGTTGGTCGTATCAGAGACAAGCCACGCTCAGGCGGCGGACAGTCCCGTGCTTGAGGTGTCCGCAGACACGCCGCTTGTGGTGTCCGAGGCAAGCCATGCTCATGCCGTTGACGCTCCCGTCTTGACGCAGTTACATGACCTAGTAGTCTCCGAATGCGCTCACCAGCAGGCGGCGGAGGGACCGGCGCTGACGCAGGCCCATACGTTGGCCGTGTTCGGGGCCGACCACGCCCAGGCAGCGGACGCCGTGGTTCTGTCCCAGGATCACGTCCTGGCGGCCGCCGGGGCCCTCCACGGACACGAGGCCGGTGGGCCGGTACTCTCCCAGGTGCACGTGCTCTCCGTGGCCGGGGCTGACCACGCGCAGGCCACCGATGCCATAGTCCTGTCGCAGCATCACCTTCTGGGCGTCCCGGACTCCTCCCACGGCCTGTCCACGGACCCGGTGGCCCTTACGCAGGCCCACACTCTGGCCGTGTCCGAGGCCGCCCACGGCCAACTGTCAGACGGCGTTGACCTGGCCCAGCAGCACGCCCTAACCGTTTCTCCGTGCGACCACGCGCTAGCCTCGGACGGCGTCGTGCTGGACGTTTCCTCGATCCTCGCTGTGCAGGAAGCCGCCCACGGTCACTACGCCGACAACGTCTCCCTTTCGCAGGCGCACAGTCTGGTCGTGAGCCCGGCCGATCACACGCTAGCGTCCGACTCTCCGATCCTTTCCCAAGCGCACGCGCTGTTCGTGTCCGAGACCCTCCATCCTCACTCCGTGGACAACATCGTCCTTGACTACACGGTACCCGGGGTGACGCTCGTTGTCCAGGACGCACAACACGCGCAGCCGGTCGATTCCCCTTCACTCTCCCAGGTTCACAGCCTGGGCGTCTGGGACGGTGTCCACGCGCTGACGTCCGATTCCCCGGCGCTGTCCCAGGCCCAGATCCTTTTCGTGTTCGACTCCTGGCACGCGCATCCGGTCGACTCTCCGGTCCTGGGAACCGGGGCTAAGACGGGGACGGATCCCGAGCTCTGGGCGTCGAAGCGCAGATTCGGACGGCGCTTGTACAGAAAGGTCGGGATTCGCGGCCTCAAGAAAAAGGTCTACCCAGGAGGTTACCAATGAGCATTGGCTGGTTCATCGATCTGTCGGACGCCGAGGCCTACTTCGAGGATGAGCGGTCGAAGACTGAGGCCTGGGATGACCTCGTTGAGGCGTCCGGTGATCTGCAAAAGTCAAAGGCGATAAGGAACGCCTACAACCGCATCTACCACGACCCGCGGTGGAGCCTGCCCACGTACGCCGAGGCCTCGGCCTCGGAGCTGTCCGTGCTTCGGATAGTGAACGGAGAGATGGCCTACTACCTGGCCGAGCACCTTTCCGACGAGGACAGGAGGAAGGGCCTGCAGGCCCAGGGCGTGATCAAGGCCGGTGTGGTCAAGGAGGACTACTCCGAGAGCATGTTGATGAAGCTTCCCGTCCCACCTTTCGTGATAGCACTACTCGAGCCGTGGTCGACTGAGTCCAATTTCGCGGCGGTGGGCTTGGTTAGGGACGAGGAGGAGGACATCTATTTTTGATGAATCTGGCCGCGGTGTACGGTAAGGCGGAGAAGGAGATCATGAGCGAGATTCTGTCCATCGATCTTCGGACGTTCGACGCCGGGCGGGCCGAGGCGATGAGGAGGAGAATACGCCGGACCGTGCTGGGGCTTGACCTCTCGGCCAAGGAATGGACGGAGAGCGACCTCATGGGGGCCTACGCTGCCGGGGAGCGGAGGACCAAGGCAGCCCTTCAGATCCTGGGCAGGAAGCCGCGGAAGCCGCCCATGACCACGCCGCTGGCCGTGCGGGATGGGGCCCTAAAGGTGCTCGTCGAGGCCAACGCGTCGATCATGGCCACCGTAAACTCCGTGCTTGAGGCGGCCCTTTCCGGGGCCTTGGTCACGCGGAGGGCGGCGGTGCAGGAGTTCGACAGACAGGCGATTCTGAGGAGGTTTGAGGAGATGGGGGCGGAGGCCGTGGCTAAGGAGCTCTCCAGGAAGGAGCTCTCCTCCATGATATTCGAGCGCCTTAAGGGCGAGATCGGAGACGATGGGCTCATTCTGATCAAGGGCCGACGCTGGAACCCGAGGAAGTACGCCCGCATGGTGGCCCGCACGGAGATGAGGTTCGCCCAGACAAAGGCCACGGAGGAGCTCTGCAGGCAGTACGGAAACGACCTCGTCGAGTGGTCGGATCATGCTACGGACTGTGCGGTCTGTGACCAGTACGAGGGAAAGATCTACAGCCTGTCCGGAACGGACACGCAGTACCCGAAGCTTGAGGTCAGGCCGCCCGCCCATCCGAATTGCAAGCACAGCATCCTCCCAACATCCAAGGAAGCGATAGCGGTAAGAACCACCGGGACGGGGCTAGGCGGGGTGCTGAGCACCCTGGCCACGTTCACCGACGCGGAATCCGTGGCCGTGAGAGAGGCTAAGGAATGGAGCAAGGTCAACGGCAGGGAGGTTTCCTACGTACTGGACGATGCCGGTAACCTCGTTCTCAGGGTGGAGGGCACGGCCGGAGAGGTGACGTACACGGACGCGGAGATGACGAGGATGCTGGGAGCTAAGATGCACATCCACACTCACCCGGGGGTGGCCGGTAGCGGCGGGACTTTTTCCTCGGCGGACATCCATTTCTACTATGCGACTAAGCCAAAATACGGGGTGGCGATAGCCGTGCCGGAGGACGCAGTATACGTGGTCTACCCGAAGAACGGTGTGTGGGCGGCCAACGCGTGGGAGAAGATAGAAAGCTGCGACAAAACGATAGCTGAGCCGTTGTACTTTAAAAGGATGAATGAGTACATACCAACCGGCCTTCAGGACCGGTGGGGGAAGACGGTAGACAGCCTGTGGGACGGACTGTCCAGCATGGAGAGGACGTACTTCGAGAGCCGCCACCAGCTAGGCGCTGCGTTCGTTTCCCCCAGCGAATACGCGGATCTTCAGCGGCAGGTCTGGAGGGATTCTGTGCACGAGGCCCAGAAAAAGGCCTTTGAGGAGCTGGACTACGTCTACTACAAGGTCACCGGAGGGCACTGACATGCCGTTTAAGAGGAACGGAAGTTACGTCATCGACGACATCGGGGACATTCCTCCGGATCTAAGGAGCCCCGCGGACGTGGAAAGACTTAAGAAGATGCGCTCGGCCAAGCAGAAAAAGCTCAACGCCGAGAGGTACAGGAAGCTCTGGGGTGAAAAAGCATGATCAACGCGTACTGCGTCGACGAGATCACCATCGAGGCGTGGGTCGGCAACGACTCCTGGAATGAGCCCCTGTCCGGCACCATGGTCACGGTCCGGGGCTATGTCGAGTACAGGACCCGGTTGGTAACCGACGCCAAGGGCGAAGAGGTCGTGTCGACGTGCATGATCTATCTTCCCAGGAAGATAGAACGCACGGCCTACCTGGGCCGAAGGCTCATGCACGAGGACAGGATCTGGTTGGCCGGTGAGGACACGTGGCGGGCCATCCTGGACATCCGCAAGCCGAAGGATTTCTCCATGACGCACTACGAGGTGTACCTGGCATGAGCGGCATGACGCTCGACTTCGGGGAGTTCATGGGCGGGCTGCGGAAGCTCATCGAAGAGTCCGCTCCGAAGGAGGTAGCCCGGGGCATGTTTAAGGGAGCGAATGAGTGGCTGCACGACGCGATCTACATTCAGCCCAAGGCTCCCTTCGACGAGGGCTCTCTTCGCGGTTCGGCCCGGGTCCAGCTCCCCGACGGAACGATGTGCGGGGGAGGGGAGGTCACGCCGCCGACGATATCGCTGATCCCGGGAAGCGTCATCGTCATGAAGGCCGGGTTCAACATCGTCTATGCGGCCCGCTGGCACGAGCTGTCACCGGCGCAGGACGCCAGAATAAACTGGACGCTTCCGGGATCCGGCCGGAAGTACCTGGAGTCGAAGATGAGCATGTTCGGGAAGAAGTACATGGACATCGTGGGCGTCTACCTCAAGGCGCTGCTGGAGGGATGAATGTTCAGAGAGATATGTCAGCTCATCGAGAAACTGACCGGGTTTAAGCCGCCGACGCTCCAGATAGGGCACCTGGCCCAGGGGGCCCCGGAGCGGTGCCAGCTCGTGCAGGAGTCGGCCGGTGGCGAGACAAACTTCTACTGTCCCGACATGGCCAACGTCTTGATTCAAGTGATCTGCCAGGCAAGGAGCTACTTCGAAGCCAGGGACGACGTCCACGTTTTCTACGAGAAGCTACACGGGACGTCGGGGTGGAACATGCCGAGCTGGACGGGGACCGGGCCGTCCTACCTGGCCATGACCGTGGAAGCCCTGGCAGTCCCGCAGTACCTGGGGGAGAACGACAACCGGCTGCACCAGTTCTCGGTCAACTTCATCTTCAGAATGGAGCAGGGCTCGTGCTGAGAGAGCCCATCCAGATAAATCCATAGGAGGTTTTAGAATGCCTGCACTTCCCATCAAGGACATGGGGCCCTGCGAGGTGGTCTGGGGCTACGGAGAGAGCGCGGCCGCCAACCTCGGCCCGTTCCTCGGGGCCACGGTCTACAAGGGCGAAACCAACACCCAGGACATCCTGGAGGAGCGCTACGGTGACGCCCCTGTCGACGCCATTATGGTCGGCACCATCGCCACGCTCGAACTGCGGATGACCCGCTCCACGCTGGAGCAGTTGGCCGCCGTCCTGAACTCCGGAGCTCCGATCGCTTCCGGGGACCACGACTACATCAAGCTGAAGAACCAGCTCGGATGCGGCATGTACGACCTGGCCAGGGGGCTGGTGATCAAGCCCATCTGCGACAACGAAGTCTCGACCGACCCGGCCGAGTGGGTGCACATCTACAAGTGCTTCCCCGTTCCCGGCTGGGA